>Ga0326760_1000010_pt1 | contig 156264 bp, 141 predicted proteins | sample GCREP_S_FD_207668 | JGI IMG/M metagenome (GOLD analysis project Ga0326760, IMG submission 207668) | Hot spring sediment microbial communities from Geyser Creek Basin, Yellowstone National Park, WY, United States - GCR.EP_S | ecosystem: Environmental > Aquatic > Thermal springs > Near-boiling... | reverse complement strand
AAAAAACAAAAACATTAACTAAATTTAACTCCATTCCAATCCTCCAAAAAACACTCAAAACAATAACCCTTAAAAATTCAGAGTACACAGTTATATACAACAACCCACAAAAAGAGGAGAGACGGAATATGAACCACAAGAAAACCCTAATAGCAATAATAGCACTACTAGCAATACTAATCGCAGCAGCACCAACAAGCCAAGTAGCAGCCCAAACAACCAACGCAAAACTAGCACTAAGATTTGCTGATTGTGGGTTAAACCCGCTAAAGAATGCATATGTAAAAGTATATAATCAAACAGCAAATGCACTACTATTTGAAGGTAGAACTGATAGTAAAGGTTGGCTAAACGTAACTATCCCAGAACCCCGTGCTGGTACCACGTATAACATGACTGTTTGGTGGGATCCAGCTGGAACCGACTACTTCTACGTATTTGAAAAGAAGGATATAACCGGCGACCTATTGAAGGCAAAACCCGCCACCGGATACAACTGCACCGAAGGTGGATATATAGTTGCAAGTGTACTGGAAGTAAAAGTTACAGCGAAGAATTATGATGGCACTGCAACCCTAGATTACTATACAACAACAGTATACTATAACTGGACTAACAAAGTCTATTCTGTTTCAAAGAAGCCCGCATCAGACATACTGCTCCAGGTACCGTACAATTTAAGCTGGACTGGAAGCAAAAACTGGACTATAAGAGTAAACTGGGATCTAGAATACCTGAAGTTCCTTGAAGGAGCCTATAGTGGTTGTGTCAAAGATTTCGACATATGGGCTGACAAAACATACGCCAACTTCACAGTCACCATTGCTGATCCATTTGCATTAATAGGACCTGCAACTGATTGTGTGACTGATGGTAGAGGCACCTTAACAGTAAAGATGGATGTAAGGCCATTCGCCACACAGTTAATTGATTGGTTTGGTAAGAACTTGAACGCTACAACTGGTTATGGTATCGTTAAGGTCATGGTTCATGATGCAAATGATCCATCAAAATTGCTGGCGACAATGATAGCTAGCGATACCGGATACGTTTCATTCCCACAAGTTCCCAATGTGAAATCAACTATAGTGGTATACTGGTTAACACATGAAATAACGGTTAACACCACTACAGTAGATGATTTAACAATGTTGCCATCAGCGTTAAGGTGTCAGCTTGTACCCACAGTTCTAACTTTGAAGGATAAAAGGCCTGTATCTGGAGTTTTGGCTGAGGCTAAAGTTTATGTTACATGGCCGAACCTCTTAACACATGACACCAAGAGTAATCTTGCAGGTGTAGTTCAGCTTCCACCATATAGTGATGATGCTAGAAGAGTTTCCATGGCAACTGGAGCTGTGCCTCATGGATCTGGATACCTACCATTTGGTGAGACAAAAGTTGATGTTTATTGGAGTATAACTCCAGAGCAACCTGCATCATGGGTTAACGTTAGGAGTGCAAAGATAAAGATTGTGAGTGCTGGAACAGGAAAAGTTGACGTTTATGTTGATGGTGAACTAGTTAAAGATGATTTAGCTGCAACTCTCACATATGATGTTGTATGTAAAGTCTTTGATGCTATGCTTAATGTTGTGGATCTTAATGGTAATCCTCTTGTAAGTCCAACTGTTGTCCTACAGCATCCAACTGGTGCAGTATCCATGGTTACAGCATCTCCTGGTGGTGCATTAACATTAATTCAGGTTCCAGGTGGAGATTGGCGTGTCTCAGTGGTTTACAAGAATGTTCAATTCAAGCCCTACGACAAGAGTGACGTATTCAGCATCAACACAAACATTTACAGTGCGGTAACATTCAAGTTCCCATACGTTGATGCTAAACTCAAATTCGTGAAGTGGGGTTCAGATACCTTCGCTATTCCAGGATTGAACGTGACCTTAAGCTGGACTGGAAACTCCACAGTTGCTGGTACCAGTGGAGTCACATATAAGGAGGCTTGGAAGGGAACCAGCACTAAGGGTTGGGCTAACTTCACACAGATACCAGTTGGTGTCTCTGTAACTGTGGATGCATGGACTAACAAGACTAGAGCAGACCTCTTTGGAATTACTAAGAGCATTGATGTTGGTCCATATGAGACTCCAATAACTCTTGCTCCAGAGAATTACATTGGAACATTCCACGTATACATCTATGATGTTAAGGTTAACTTCTGTGATGTTAAGGGCAACTTACTGCCAAGTCCACTACCATACAGTATGGCCGTAACGTTCATTAACTCCACCACATGGTCCTACGCAAATGCCACATCCACTAACAGCCTCTTCTACTACACCACTACGAAACATATGTATGTTGGTGGTGGAGGCTACAGACTTGATGTTTACTGGGCTGGTGTAAGAGTATACAATGGAACAGTAACAATACCAGTAGTTACAGATCCGACCAAGGCATACTCAGAGCTTAACCTCAACTTGAGAGTCTACCCAGTAAGCTTCAGCCTATACAACTGGAAGCATACGACATTGATGGATAAGTTGAATGTGACTATAATGTGGCAAGCAGCCAACATGACATGGTTAAATGAAACTGCCAGTGGTATGGAGAATCAGAAGGTCGCTGACCTAACTACAAAAGTGGCTAGCAACATATTCAATACAACAGAACCGGCTGAAAAGAACTCATACATGTTCTACATGGTTACATTGAAGTATTCAGCTGAGAACTTAGTCTACATACCTGTTTGGGTGACGAATACTGATACTGTGAAGAAGATTGTTGGTACACCAATAAGCATTGTTGTACTTACAATTCCAGGTGAAACTGTTGGTGTTCCAAAGGATGTTAGTAGCATCGCTGTTGGTTCATTAACATATCTAACCACCCCACGCAATGAATTCATAAATGGAACTGTTAGTGACTGGAAGAAGATGGTTGCTGCTGGTGGATTAATGAATGTTACAAAGTCCAAGCTTGGCTTAGACTACAAGTTTGACATATTGAACTTTACTGGTGTAGCCACCGCATACTCACCTGTCTGGAGCTATAGCAATTACGTGTTTGATTTGAAGGTTGCAGCTTATGATATGACTGCTAAGGTTACTGATTGGACTGGTACTGGATTGGTAAAGTATACTGTGGATGCATATTGGAAATATGCTGGCAAGTACTACTTGGTTATATCATCATTAACTGATGATACTGGCAAAGCAACCTTTAAGACTATATTCTGGGGCAATGCCACTACATATATGTTCAGAGCTTACCGTATACCATTGGCTGGAGAGCTTCCAGCAGATTTGAAGGTTACATTGGCTGACGATGTAATTGTATACACGGATGTGACTGCCGATAAAGATGATATCGTTGCCTCCATGAAGTTCGGTAATTACATTGGTTTGCAGGCTTTGAGTGCCAATGGTAAGCCACTCTACAAGGTGTTTGCTGGGGTTCCAAAGTATGGACTAGTCTATGCTATCAGATACACTCCAGTTAAGGATACTGTGAGTAACACCATTGTTCCTGCTGGTACTATTGCAGCCTTTGGATATGTTGATTCAACTGGCAAGGTGTACATGCCATTCGCATCGACCCCTGGCAACTACACGATAATGGTTAGATGGCTTGGCGTTGACGTCTACAACAGCTATGATAAGGAGGTATTCTACAAGATTGTTAAGCCAACAGTATTCTACACTGCCTTCACAGATGTATTCGATGTTTCATTTAGGTTGACTGATGATGTTGGTAGGAACCTTGCCGGCTTGAAGTACACGTTTGCTGGTGGAGAGTACAGTGTTAGTGGAGTTACTGGTAGTGATGGAACATTCAGCACAGACCTTGTTCCAAGGGGTAGCTACAAGATAACTGCACTATGGCCGAGGAAGGATATTAAGGTCTTGGAGATGGATGTGACTGTCACTGGAAACCTCGTTGAAGTTCCAGTTAAGTGTAAGGTTTATGATGCAACAGTGGTGGTTAAGACTCCAAAGGGTACATTGCTAACTGCAGCCACTGTTAGTGTTAAGTATCCTGATGACACCACAGCCACTGCAACAACAACTCCTGCTGGTGAGGTTAAGTTCACGCAGATTCCAATTGGCACATTAACTGTTACTGGAGTTACATGGCTTGGGAAGAGCATAACAGTTACTCCTGCAAGCTTCACTGTGGATAAGACTGGAGTCTACACGTTAACCACAACCAACGTCTACACATTGACTGTTAAGGTTGTGGGTGCTAGGGGGCAAGGTTTAGGTCCAACTGCAGTTTCAATTGCACCTTTAGGTGTTAGTGTTGAGACTGATGAGTCTGGTGTTGCAAGTGTTGAGGTTCCAGCTGGAACGTACACGGTTTCAGTCAACTATCGTGGTATTGAGGATTCAAGGAGTGTTAGTGTGACTGCTGATAAGACTGAAACCTTCAGTCTAGATGTGTTTGCAACGATATTCGGACGCCCATTCAGGACTGCTGAATTCTTCGGTGAACTCATACTGCTACCCATAGTGATAATTGTAGTGCTCTACCTGATATTCTACGAGTACACTGTTTGGAGAAGGAAGAGGTTGGCGGTTGTTCCGCCAACAAAGTAAACCTCAACATTCCCAAAACTTTTTTAATTTTTTTAGACAAATATTGTTTGGTGTTATAGGGTTTTGTCTTCAATTCTACTCTTCATTTATGAGTGTAGGTTTAAGGTTGTTTTGGCATTGGCATTGCTTGGGATAACACTCATCATAATCCCAAATATGCGCATAATGGTCTTTGAATTCGATAGTTCAAGGGTTTACATTGAAACATTCAATGTTGGTTTAGCCTTCTTGATCAGCGTCTTAATAGTCTATTTAATCCCAGTGGTCATTCCACCTAAGAGGGAGTTTAGGGCTGAGAGTTTTAGGGTTTTCTGCCCTAATTGTGGTTCTAAACTTATCGTTTCCGAATCCTCCTTTAAATGTCCAGATTGTGGTTACAGTATTAATGGTGATGTAAGCCTGCCAGCCTCTGATTTGGTTTCGATTCTCGATTTGGCTTTAACTGGTTGTGGTGATGTTTGCCTATATGCTCAGCGTATTGGTGAGTGTAGTGTGGTTAGGAGGTATGCTGAAATGTTCAATTTATCTCTTCCAAGAAATTGCCCCTTTAGGGTTGTTAATAGAAAAAGGTGAATGGAGTTATTGTTCACTTTTAAGCTTTACGCTTCTCTTCTAGCAACTTGTTTATTGCTTCCACAAGGGTTTTTGCTTGCTCCGCTGTTAATTCTGGAACCTTTATAGTCTTTATCCCCGTTGGAGTCTTCTCCTCCACTATTGCTTCCCCTTCAGGTGAAACGTATGCTCTATTTATGTTTTCAACGTATATGTCTCTTGGGAATAGGTGGTCTGCAGCCCACTTGAATATCCTCTCAAGGCTTTTGTGTTCTTCAATCATGTATTCTAGGAATGCCCTAGCCCCAGACTTCAAGTCTATTTCAAGCTTCTCATCACTTAAAATTATCAGATATGTTTTTGTTTCAAATGCTACTCTAGCTTTCATTTTAGAATCCTCCAATAATATTTTCAAATCTATAAATATAAGCTTAATGAATCCCCTTCCCAAGCTTCTTTAAGTATCTCCCCCTATCCACTAGGCATTTCATCGCTTTTACAGCTCTCTCTACTTCTGGGTATGATGGTATCCCTCTCTCTTGGAACATTTTCAGAATCCTTTGTGTAGGTTCCCCTCCTGTGGATGCTACGAGTATTGGTTTGTTTGTGGATTTATATGCCTCCTCCACTTCATCCACAACTTTGTCATTCATTGCTGGTGGATGTATTAAGACTATAACTATTATTCCATCCACATTTTCATCTCTCGCAACTATATCTATAACATCCCCATACATTTCAGGTGTTACGCTTCCAGTTAAGTCTATTGGGTTGTGTGGTATTGCGAAGGGTGGTATATGCTTCTTCAATTCGTTTTTCGTTTCTTCCTTTAATTCTGCAAGTTTCAATCCAACCCCCCTCTTCTCATCTGTGAGTTTGTCTGTTGCCATAACTCCTGCCCCTCCACCATCAGTTACTATTGCTATTCTATCTCCAAAAGCCACTCTACCTGTGGCCAATGCTCTAGCGTAATCGAATAGTTCATGGGTATCATATGCCCTTATAACTCCAGCCTTCTTGAATGCTGCCTCCACAATCTCCTCTCTACCTGCAAGGGCTCCTGTATGTGATGATACTGCCTTAGCCCCCTCCATTGTCCTTCCAGCTTTTATTGCCACTATCGGTTTAACCTTCGAAGTTTCACTTGCAACTTCAATGAACCTCCTCCCATGGGTTATCTCCTCCAAGTACATGGCTATAACCTTACATTTCTCATCATGCAACAAGTATTCCAATAGGTCTATTTCATCAACGTCAGCCTTATTACCATAGCTTACGAAGCAACTTAACCCTATATCTTCCATTGTCATCCAATCTAGTAGTGCAACTCCCATGGCTCCACTTTGTGATATGAATGCAATCTCCCCACTCTTAGGCCTTAAAGCCCTACCCCTCGGTAGGAATAGTGTGTCTATTTTGTTGTGTGGATCGTATACTCCTATGCAGTTTGGCCCCATGAGTCTCATCCCATATTCCCTTGCTATCCTCTTAACCTCCTCTTCCAGTTTAACCCCTTCTCCACCAACCTCCTTAAACCCTCCACTAACCACTATAACACATTTAACTTTGCATTCCCCAGCTTCCCTCAATGCTTCTGGGACGCTTTGGGCTGGTATGGCTATTAATGCTAGATCCACAGTTTCACCTATACTCTTAATGTTTGGATATGCCTTTAACCCCAATATTTCATCAGCTTTAGGGTTTACTGGATATATCTTCCCCTCATAACCCACATCTATTAGGGATTTCACCAATTGATATCCCACCTTCTCAGGGCTTCTTGAAGCTCCAATTACAGCTATGCTTTTAGGTTTGAAGAATGGCTCCAAAGTTTTATAGCTCATGTGAGCATCCCACCAGCATAATGTCAATATTCAGTCTATGGTTTATTATTTCCACATACCTTTTAACCCTTACCTTTAAACAAAGTGGGGTTCGATGGTCAAAGTTTAAATTCCAAGTATGCAATATTTGCTTTGGGATTCCAATGCCAATATTGAGTGCTAAGAGGCGTAAGGCTTTAAAGCCTGTTTCAATGCTTGCTAGGTACTGTTTCTTCGGTAATTATGCTGCTGCTGAGAAGCTTTTCAATGAAGTTTCAAAGGAGTTTGATGTTGATGGTGATTGGGGGGTTGGGGTTATGCTTGCAGTTAAGGGTATGATTGAAGCTGGTAGGGAGGGTGATAAATCCACATTCTATTGGCGTTGCATTAATGCTGATCTTAAGGAGTTGAAGGAGATTAGGGATGGTTTAGTTAAGGATTTATCTAGGGATACCATTAGCGATTTGGAGTCTGGATTCCTTAATGCTTGGATTGTTATTGTTGATGAATTCATTAAGATAATTAGGGAGAGGGGTTCTGGTAAGTGATCATGGGAATGGGTGTGGAACTTGAAATGTGTATACTGTTATCCATGTTATGAGCCATAGTGCTAGGTATGGTGCAAGTCCACTTATGTATAGGTTTTCCGGAATCTTTAAGTCTGAGGGTTTAATTTTCAGAACCCTCCTTATCAATGGTATTGTCAATATGTACATGGTTAATCCAAACATAACTCCAGTTCCTCCACTCAAGTTTAGTGTTATGCATATTATTGCGGTTAAGAGTCCAAATACCCCCCTAAACAAGTATATCTTATCATCTGCATTCAATACCCATCAACTCCGTAGTGTTTAAATCCTTCCACAGCTCCAATTTAAGTAAGTTGGATGGGTTTAATATGGTTATCCATTGTAAGAAGTCTTTGAATGCCCTGGATTTATTGGCTATTGTTAGGGAGCTTAAACCACTCCACCAAGCATACATAAACAATGTTTACCAAATTTCAGATAACATATTCCAATTCAAGTTTGGTGGATTTAAATGTAATGTGATTTTTGAGTTGGGTAGGAGGGTTAATGTTAGTGGGTTTGATTTTGAGAAACCTAAGATGCCCACAAACTTCTGTAGTTTCCTTAGGTCTAGGATTGTTAGGGCTAAGATTTTAGAGGTTTCACAAGTCGGTTTTGATAGGATTGTAAGTTTTAAGTTGAGTAATGGTTTGAGTTTGTTTTTCGAGTTTATGGATGGTGGAAATCTCCTCCTCTTGGATTCTGATGGTAGGATTGTTGGTGTTTATCGTGAGAGGGAGTCTGCTGGTAGGAGGCTATTTAATGGTGAAATTTATAGTCCACCAAAGGTTAGGGGTTTCAATCCCATGGATTGCATGGTTGATGAAGCTTATAATATGCTTATGGGGGTTGAGGGGAGTTTGGTTGTAGCATTAACTAGGGTTTTAAATCTCCCTGGTGAAGTTGCTGAAGAGCTTTGTTTGAGGTGTGGTTTAGATAAGAATTTGAAGGCTTCAAGTATCGATCGATCTAGCTTCGAAAACATCATAAACGTGTTTAGGGATATGGTTTCATCTATAATTGATGGCTCAATAAATCCACAGATAATTCTTGATGAGGGTAAAATTGTATCTGTTGTACCATTGGATTTCCAAATATACTCAGGTTTTGAAGCTGAATACTTTAAGAATTTCAATGAAGCTGTCGATGAATATTTTCATAGGTTGATGGCAATTGAATTTGAGGATTTGAAAGCTAAAGTTAGGGGGGAGGTGGAAGGTAGATTTAAAGCTAGTATAGAAAAGCAGAGGGAGACTCTGAAGAATTTTGAGGAGGAGGCTGCTAAGCTTAGAAGGTTCGGTAACCTGATAATGGGTAATTTGAATTTCATAGATGAAGTTTTAAGTTTAGTTAGGGATTCAGCTTTAAAGTATGGTTGGAGTGGGGTTTTGGATGGAATTAGAATATTGAAGCCTGAAATTTATGAGCGTATATGTGGATTTAATGCTAAGGATAAAATTCTAATGTTTAGGGTTGATGGTGAAATTGTGCCATTGAATGTTTTGGAGTCAGCTGCATCCAATGCATCTAGATTGTTTAATGAAGCTAAGGTTTTGGAGGGTAAAGCTTCTAGAGCTAGGGAGGCAATTAAATCCCTTGAGGATAAGATGGCTTTGGAGGTTGAGGAGGAGGTTTCTAGGAGGGTTGCAAAGCCAATTAAAGTTATGGCGATTGTTAAGAGGAGGTGGTATGAAAATTTCCACTGGTTTAAATCTTCAGATGGATTGATAGTTGTTGGTGGTAGGGATGCATCTCAGAATGAAGCTTTGGTTAGGAAGTGGCTTAGGGATGATGGTATATATGTCCATGCTGATGTTCATGGAGGTCCATCAGTAATAATATTATCTGAATCCAGCAGCATCCCTGAATCCACAATTTATGAGGCAGCTCAATTCGCCGTATCCTTCTCCAATGCTTGGAGGGGGATGATGGAATCTGCATCTGCATTCTGGGTTTATGGTAAGCAAGTTTCCAAGTCAGCTCCACCTGGGGAGTATCTTTCCCGTGGTGCATTCATGATTTATGGTAGGAAGAATTATATTCATAACATTCCATTAAGGGTTTCCATTGGTCTAATGCCATCCGATTATGGTTGTATTCTGGTTTCAGGTCCACCATCAGCCATATCCAAGTGGTGTTTTAAGAGTATAACCCTTGCACCTGGAATTGAGCCTATAGAGAAATTGTGGGTTAAGTTTAAGAAGCTGCTCTCCTCTGAGCTTGATGAAAATTTGAGGGGGGTTGTGGGTAGCTTATCCATGGATGATTTTAGACGTATACTTCCAAGGGGAGGGTTTAGGCTTATTTCTCAGTAGAATTAAAATATTTATCTCGACATATATTTGTTTGGTATCGTCTTATGGTTGGAGCATTGCCTAGGGTTGAGGATTTAACTGTTGATATGGTTATGTCTAGGAAGCCTGTAACTGCATATGCTTCCTCAACAATTGCTGATGTGGCTAAGATAATGAGGGATCGCGATGTGGGTAGCGTGGTTATATTGGATGATGAGGGGAAGCCTGTTGGAATAGTGACTGAGAGGGATCTTGTGGTTAAGGTTTTAGCTTCAGGGCTAAGCGCTGATACACGTGTATCTGAAGTTATGTCTAAACCTCTAATAACAATTAAGCCTTCAACTAGGATTGTTGATGCAGCTAGGATTATGGTTAAGAGGAATGTTAGGAGGTTGATTGTTGTTGAGGGGGATTCCATGGTTGGGATAATAACTGAGAAGGATATACTTAGAGTTGCTCCTGAAATGATCGATATACTTATTGAGGCTATGAAGGTTAATGTGTCTGAGGGATATAATTATACTGGAAGCTCCATGTCTGGGTATTGTGATCGATGTGGGGAGTGGTCTGAGGAACTTATTGAAGTTGATGGGGAGTATTTGTGTCCAGAGTGCCGTGAAATTAAGGGGGGTTAGGGTGTGGCTTTAAGAGTTTCAGATTACATGAGTAGTAGGGTTGTGGTTGTAGAGCCAAGGGATACTCTTGCTAGGATTAGGAATTTGATGTTACATAATGATATTAGTAGGGTTGTTGTGGTTGAGGGTTCTAAGCCCATTGGAATAGTTACTGAAACCGATATATCCAGAGTCCTTTTAAGTGAGAGTATTAGGGATTCACCAAGGCCTATTGATAGCATATTGGCTTCTGAAGTTATGACTTCACCAGTGGTATCGGTTGGACCTAGAGTTTACTTGAAGAATGCGGCTTCATTGATGATTAAGGGTGGATTTAGCGGTTTACCTGTGGTGGATGGTGATGGAAATCTTGTGGGTATAATAACTAAGACTGATATTGTTAGGGCTTATGCTGAGCATTATCATGGTTTATGTAAGGTTCGTGAGGTTATGTCATCTCCAGTAGTCACTGTAAACCCCCTCCACAGCATTTATAGGGTTGGTAAGTTGATTGAGAAGCATAATATTGGTAGGGTTGTGGTTTTGGATGGGGGTAGACCTGTGGGGATTATAACTAAAACTGATTTAACATTTAGACTTACTGGTTATAGTCCTAGGAAGATTAAATTTGAAGATGAATCTAGGAGGACTATTAAAACCTTAAGGGTTCCAGTGGCATCTGACATTATGACTCCAAATCCATTAACTATTGGTGATTTTGAGGATGTTGCTAAAGCTGCTGAGATTATGATATCCCATAAGATTAGTGGTTTACCTGTCGTTAATGATTCTGGGAGTCTTGTTGGCATAATAACTAAGACTGATATTGTTAGGGTTGTGGCTTTAAGGGATTTGGGGGTTTAAGTTTTGAAGAGCTTCATTTTAGCAAGATTTCCAATTCCAAGTGTGGATAAGGATCAACCATTATCCAATGCCATTGAAATCATGGAGTATGAAGGGTTAAGTGCACTTCCAGTTTTAGATGATGGGAAGTTTGTTGGCATAATAAATGTTAGGGGGATTCTTGATAGGATTTGGAGTGAACGTGTTAGGATGATAAGTTTGAGTAGCTTATACGTTTCAAGTGTCATGGAAACCAGTATTCCAACATTATCCCTTGACTCCAGCTTGCTTGAAGCTTCTGAATTGATGATAAAGCATGGTTTAATTGCAATTCCAATACTTAATGATGGTAAACCTGTAGGCATGATCTTTGAGGAGGATTTCCCAAAGCTATTCTTGAATTCAAATGTGGATTCCAGTGGATTTATACTTAGAAATCCTAGGATTGTGGACATTGATTCAAGCATTCTACATGTTAGGTCGCTGATGCTTAAGGAGGATTTGAGATTCATACCTGTTGTTAAGGGTGAAAAGTTTGTGGGGATTGTGAGAGACTTCGATATAGTTTCAGTTTTAAAGTTCATTCAAGATAAGGTTTCACCTCAACATAGAGCTTCTAGGGTTAGATCTCTAAGGGCTTCTGATGTTATGAGGAGTACGAAAGCATACTTTTATGGTACTCCACCCATAAGTGTAGTTGCAAAATCGATATTGGATGAGAGGGGTCTTGGGGCTGTTGCATTAAATGAGGATAACTCAGTTTTAGGCGTTGTGAATGTAAGGTTCTTTGTTAAAATGCTACTTTTCGGAGGTTTTGTTTGATTGGTCACCGTTGATTGTATAGTGTCTGGGAAGATATTTTGGCGTGGTGAATTGGTGGATGCAGCTATAGCCATAGATGATGGGAAGATATTTGATGTTGGATTGGAGGTTAATCTTCCAAAGGCCGATAAATATTATAGGTTTCCAGGCAAAATAATTCTTCCTGGACTCATAGATGTTCATGTACATTTGAGGGATCAAGAATTATCGTATAAGGAGACTTTTGAATCTGGAACTATGGCTGCAGCTGCTGGTGGATTTACAACTGTCCTAGATATGCCAAACAATTCCCCCCTCACAGATTCCCCTTCAAGGTTTATTGAGAGGGTTAATTTGGCTAAGGGTAGAATCTATGTTAATGTGGGTTTCTATTCACTATTCCCAAAATCTCTAAGTGAAGTTGAAACTATAGCTAAACTGGGTGCTATTGGATTTAAGGTTTACTTGAATCGCAGATATGGATTTCTAGACCCTTCAGATGATGATTCCCTGAAACAATACTTGCATGTTTGTAGTGGTATTGGGATTCCAGTTGTATTCCATGCTGAAGATTACTCCATGATATCGAAACTTGAAGATGAATTTAAAGGGTTAAGTGATTTTAGAGGGTTTATGGAAGCTCACCCCATTGAAGCTGAATTTAAAGCTGTTGAAAGGATTCTAAGATTGGCTTATGCCAGTAATTGTAGAGTTCACATAGCCCATGTAACTAGTGGTTTTATTGTGGATTTAATATCGAAATTTAGGGGGATTGCCACATGTGAAGTGACGCCACACCACCTACTTTTAACCCGTGAAGCTCTCCACAGACTTGGTGGTATTGCTAAGATGGAACCTCCATTGAGGGGGGTCTTCGACGTAATATCATTATGGGATCGTATTCGTAGTGGACTTGTGGATGTTTTGGCTGATGATCATGCCCCTCACACCATTGAAGAGAAGTCTTGTGGAAATTTCTGGGACATTAAATCCGGCATTCCGGGATTGGAAACCACACTACCATTAATGCTTACGGCTGTGAATTATGGTATTATCGGTATTGGTGATATTGTTAAACTTATGAGTTTAAATCCATCGAGGATATTCAATATTGAGGGTAAGGGTTCAATAGAGCCTGGTTTTGATGCAGATTTAACAGTTGTGGATTTGGATAGGGAGTGGGTTATTGATTCCTCTAAATTCCGTTCTAAGGCTAAGTTTTCACCATTTGATGGGTTTAGGGTTAGGGGGATTGTTAAAGCCACCTTCGTTAATGGATTAATGGTTTATGATGGTGATGAAATAGTTTGTAGGGGTGGTGAAATAGTATTTGGTGGTAGGATTCGTGGTTGATGGTATGCTTGGTAAGCTTTGTAGATGGCTTAGGATGCTTGGATATGATGTTGTATATCTTGGGAGACTTGGATCAGATGATGAACTCATAAAATTAGCATCAGAACAATCAAAAATATTACTCACAAGGGATTTCCCACTCTACCGTAAGGCTTTGAAAATGGGTTTGAAGGCAATTTACATTGATAGTGGCATACTTGAAGAGCAACTTAAACAAGTTGCTTTGAATTGTGGAATTAAACTTTCAATCCCATTATATGGTTCAAGATGCCCAATATGTAATCATCCACTCAGAATGTGTTCAAGGGGGGATGTTGAAGATAAAATTCCAAAAAATGTTGCTGAATCCTCAAATATTTTCTGGGTTTGTGATGGGTGTGGTAAGGTTTACTGGATTGGTAGGCATTGGAGGGATATAATGGCTAAGTTACGTAGAGTTCAATTGGAGGTTGAAGGTAAAGGTAAATCTTATCTTTAACTCTACATCAATATATCTAGAGGTACCAGTAATATGAGCCTCTCTGAATTCACAGTTGAAGATGGAGCTTTCCTCGTTAGATTGGCTAGGAAGTCTGTTGAGGAATATTTGACTAGGGGTATAGAAATATCCCCACCAGAAGATCTTCCTGAGAAGTTTAGGGTTAAGAGGGGGGTTTTTGTCACAATCAATAAATTGAGGTTTGAAGGTGGATTTAGACATAAAGTTTTGAGGGGATGTATAGGGTACCCTTACCCCACACATCCATTGGTGGAGGCCCTTATAGATGCAGCAATTAGTGCTGCAACATCTGATCCTAGGTTTAGACCATTAAAGCCTGAGGAGTTGCGTGAAGTGGTTTTTGAAGTTAGCATTTTAACTGAACCTGAACTCATAAGGGTTCCATCACCATCAATGTATCCGCAGATGATCAGAATTGGGCTTGATGGTCTAATAGTTAAGAAGGGGTGGTTTACTGGTTTACTCCTACCACAAGTGGCTGTGGAGTGGAATTGGGATGCTGAAGAATTTCTAAGCAATTGCTGTATTAAGGCTGGATTACCCCCAGATGCTTGGCTTGACAGGGACATACAGATATATAGATTTCAAGCTGAAATATTTGAAGAGCTTGAGCCTCAGGGGGAGGTTATTAAGAAGGAGCTTCATTGGGGTTGAATAACTATTGCTTATTGGTAAATCCTTCTCACCATTCACAATCCCACTCTTCTTTAGATTCTCATATTCCAATGACCCATTGGAATCTGGTATTGTTGGTGCTTTAGCCAATATTCTCAAGGGGGTTTCATGTAGAGTTGAAGTGGATTATGATAAGAGGTTAAACTTGGATTTCGTGGCTGGACGTGAGCAACTACATTTACCATGGGTTGAGGAGGCAATTGAAATGGCTATTAAACGTGAGGGTATTGAGGGTTTGAGGGGGGTTGTGGATTATCATTTTGAAGTAAATTATGGTTTCGACATATCATCTGCTTCAGCCACAATCATATCCACCCTAGCTGCATTGAAGAAGGCTCTATCTTTAAAGTTGAGCCCACTGGATCTTGCTTCCATATCACATATAATTGAATTGAAGTATAATGTTGGTTTTGGATGCACATTTAGTCAACTTATAGGTGGAGTGGATCTCTTCACAACACCAAGCGTTCCAGGTAAGGCTAAGTACCTTAGGATAGGTGTTCCAGATGATTTGAGAATTGTGGTTGCAGGTAGACCAGCCCATGAATTTCCAATTTATACCCATCGAGCATTTCCTCAGAGTTTCTCGATCGATCTTGGTTCTGTGAAAAGCTTCGATGACATAATCCCCTTATGTAGACGTTTTAGTGAGGAGTTTATGTCTGCATCGGTGAGGTTGAAGTGGATTGCAAGTGAAATTTCTAAAGCCAATATTTTATCCTATGGTTTTGGTTTTTCCGGCAAAGTTGTATATGCACTTGTCTATAGGGATTATATGATTGATGTTGCTTCAATTTTGCTAAACATATTCCCAACAGAGTACATATTCATATCCGAGATCGACCCAATTGGGGTTAGGGTTTACTTATAGTTTCCTCATGAAGCTTGTTAGAGTTGTCTGCCCGGAAGATATATCGTTTATATCCATGTAAGCCACCTTTTGTGTAAACCCATATACTTCGGCACACTTCCTCATTATTCCAAGAAGCTTATTCTTCTCATGCGTTTGCATGGATATTAATGCATATGTCCTTGCAACCTTCTCTTCAGCTTGTCTCAATATCCTCCCAAACCTCTGAACCCATTTCTGCGGGTTGCTTGGAGGGTCAATCCATATTTCTATGTCAGCTGCTGGTATATCTAACCCCTCCTCACCCACTGATGTGGCTACAAGTATTTTTGCCTTCTCCTTGAATTGTAGTAGGGCTGATGCCTGTTGCTCCAATGTCATCTCCCCCTTACCAACCATTATAGCCACATCTTCAACTCCAAACCTTTCTTGCAACCTCCTACCCACTTGTTTAACTACCTCTATTGCTTCTGCGAAAACTATCCCCTTACTATATCTTTCAGCTTCCAATATCTTTATCGTTGCATCTATCTTGTGGTTGAAGTTCTCCTTTAAAGCCTCCTTATAGGCTTTTATTATACTTTTACCATTCAGCTCTTCCATGGGTTGATTTAATTCTGGGAGTCTCCAACTCCTATATCTGAGTACGCTACTTGCTCCATCTTCAATTAATCTGAAGGTTAAAAGTTTTAGCGTCATCCTCCTCTTGCATATTGGATGTTCAATACAATTTTCATCTAAATGTTTTGATCCATATAATTTCCTTATTTCAGATTCCAATGCTGATACTTGTCTACTTAATGCTTTATACACTTCTAAGAGCTTCTGTGGTGTTTCCAGTCTAACTATGTAGAGTATTCTTGGGGGTATATGCTTCCTAATACTTGGATGCTCTAGGGAGAATACTTCTATCACATCGAATATCCTCTTCAATTCCGCTAATCTCGTTTTTGAGTGTAATTGTGGTGTGGCGCTTAAAGCTAGAACCTTTTTCCCACATGCCTTTGCAGCCATGAGTATTGCATATCCATCTGTTTCCCCAATATATTTCTGGCATTCGTCTGCCACAATGATATCGTATGGGAATTCGAATTCCGCCACTTTGAATAGCTCCTTTAGCTGTATTAATCCTCCTTCCTCATTCTTCATCCTCTTTATTTCATCTTTAAATGGGTATAGGTGGTCGTTGGCGAATGTTTGGGGTGTAGTTACCACGAATCCTGCATTCCAAACCTTTAGTGTCATCCTCCTTTCAGGTGGTATGGCTCCTGATATGAAGTATGCATCTTTAACTCCAAGCTTCTCCCTTGCAAATATTGTTTGTTGTACTCCTAGGGGTACTGATGGAACTAGGAATAATATTCTTACCCCTCTTTCACAGCTCTTCCTTTCCAAGTATGCTCCTGCCACATATGTTTTACCTAAACCTGTTGGTAATCCAACTATCAACCCATAATCGTAGCTTACTATCTTATCTAGAATTTCCCTTTGAAATTCCCATAACGTGTACTTCCTATTTATCTTCACATACTGTTTTGATGGTATAATCTTGTTTGGGGATAATGTTTCCACTAGCTTTGTTATTGATATTGGGCTTTCATCTAGATACCTCTTATAATTCTCCCACCATTCATCCCTACTCTTCCTCATTGCTCCTCAATCTTCTTTAATTGCATCTTATACATTTCAATTATTTCCTTCACTGTTGTTGCATCTTCAGGTTTCTTGTCAGTTCTATATTTCCCCGTGAATCTTGGGAATCTTATGGCTAGTCCAGCTCCCTCCCTAATCTTATTTAATGCACATGTATGTATTGGGCTTAGGGTTATTTCTGCACCTAAAATCTCTAATACTATTGCTGGTGTGAACCATACATCTGCCTCCAATTTCGCATCCACCCTTGCATGTGGGTGTGGTATCTTGTATGGTTCAAGTATTGATGGTAGTTTTTCGAGGTCTTCATCTGTGAATCCACTCCCAACTTTGCATACTGTTTTAAATGTATCTGTTTCATCATCGTATGCAGCCATTAATAGTGCTCCATAACTTCCAGCTCTCTTCCCCTTACCCCAGAATGCCCCCACAACCACTAAGTCCACGGTGTCCGTCATCTCTGATTTGTAGTCTCTCTTGTATTTTATCCATAGCCATCCTCTAGCTCCAGCTTGATATATGGAGTCTGATGCTATGGATTTGCATACAAGCCCTTCACATCCCATTTCCACCGCTTCCATGAAGAATTTCTCGAGTTCTTCAGTGTTCTTTATAATCTTTGATGTGGCTATCCTTACCCTCTCCCCCTCCACAACTATTTCCTCAAGCTTCCTCCTCCTCTCCAAGTATGGTTTATCCAGCATTTCCTCTCCATCAACGTATAGTACGTCGAATAGGAATAGTGTTACTGGATACTTCTCCATAGCCTCCTCTATACCATACTTCCTCCTCCTATGCATTAGCTCTTGGAATGGTAGGAATTCTCCAGTCTGCGTGTTTACTGCTACAGCTTCCCCCTCCACCACAGCTTCCTTAGCCTTCAACCCCGACCTTATCAGTTCGCATACGTCTGGGTAGTGGTGTGTTATGTTTTCACTCCTCCTAGAGAATAGTATAACATTATCTCCACTTTTATGGGCTTGTATCCTTTCACCATCATACTTATATTCTGCTGCAAGACCTCCACCAAGCTTCTCCATAATTTCCCTTGCATTTGAGAGTCTCTCTGCAAGCATGGGTCTTATGGGTCTGCCAATGACTATCTTTATTTTGTCCATTCCTCTAAGCCCCTCCTCCGCAAGTCTCTTTGCAACTTCCCCTAGATCGTTGGATACGTTGTATGCTCTCTCTATCTTTGCCCTTGCTTCCTTTGATTGTGCAAAGGTTATTGCGAGTGCATCTAGGATTGTCATGTCAGCAACCCCTAATCTAAGTCTGCCAGTAACAGTTCTCATGATGTACTTTCCCTCCCTCGGTGTAGCCTTCTTAAGTATTCCAGCAAGCAATCGTATCTTCTTGTCTTGAGCCCCCTCCCCAGATGTTTTTGCAATTTCATCTAGGGTGTTGTATACTTCTAGAACTGTGAGTTGGGTCTTCTTACTTGATGATAGGAATTCTGTTAGAGTCTTTATCTTCCTCCTCTGTAAGGCGTATTCTGCAACCAGCCCTATATCCCCAGTTTCACTTAGCTTATCTTCCAATTCACTTATAGTTATGCCGCTGGCTTCTGATAGAGCTCTTAAAGCTAATCTCTCAGCTAATCCAATTTCAATGCCATAGTAGTCTGGGTATAGTTTACCTTGCGTGAGGTAGATTACCTTATCAATAACTTCCTTAGGTGTCTTCCTCAGCAAATTCACCAGTAGATCTGTCATTTCAAGCCTTTTTGTGGTTGCCTCTATCTTCTCATATACATCAACAATTTCACTATACAGCATAATCCTCCAAAATACATGTTGATTTAGTAATATAAAAAATATTATTGTTTGTTTTCCCCTACTTTGCTATTCCAAGGGATTTATCGGTTTTCTCAATACTCTTCCATCCATCCAGTTCCAGTTCGGTCATGGCTCTTATGGCATCTATGTTTTCAGGTATCACTATTGCTTCATTGTGTACTTGCATTATCCAGCATATTTCACCATTATCTATTGTTATGCTCTCCTCCCATATTGCCACTTCCCACATGTCTGCTCTAGGTCTAAGTATATCCCTATGATACTCTATTATGGCTTGTAATCCATCAAAACCATCACTTGCCCTGAACAATCTTATTCTGGGAGCTTTATTAAATGCTTCTATCACTTCATCCCTACTTGGAAGTCTTTGAGGTTCAACCATTACGAAGTGTAGGTGTGATAATGTTACTGGCACATTACATGCCAATGTTATTATGTTTAGGTCTGGGATTACAGTCTTGGCGTCTGGACCTTGATGTGATGGTATTTTAACCTCTGGAACTACTGTGTTCAGTGGTCCTTGCCTTGAACTCTCCCATGGGTCGCACCCCCTCCTCACAAGCACAGCCCTCGCCCTCTTAATTCCAAACTCCCTCTTAATGGTGTTCAGAGTCCTACATAGGCCTGTGGTATTGCATGAAACTACCCTTACAAAATTCTTCCCTATTGCTTGTTCATAGTTGCATTGTGCTACGAAGCTTACCCCAGCCACTTCATGCTTCTCTCCACCTTGGAATATGGCTTTCTTCCCATACTTCTCATATAATGCCTTGTTTTTGGCTCCCACACCCTTTGGTGTGCAATCAACTATTATATCAACCTCCTTCAACAAGTCTTCCAGCGTCCCCTTAACATTTATCCCTGCAGCTTCCATCTCCTTCCTCTTCTCAGGGATTGATGCGTATACATCATACCCCTTTAACGAAGCCACTTTAATTCTATAATCGTAGGCTATGTCTGCTACTCCAACTAGCTCCATATCGTCTTGGAGTTTTACTGCATCTGCAACCCTCTTACCTATAACACCATAACCATTTACTCCAACTTTAACTATCCTTTTTGGCATTTATATTCACGCCCGTAAATATTATTGTTTGAGTTTGTTTATAAGAATTGCTATATTTATCTACATATATATTGAGCTTCGAATTCTCCCCTTCAAATAATCTATTAAGTTAATCTTTCTGGCGTCAATCCTCTTCATATTGGCTAACTCTATCGATACCAAGTCTCCAATGTATATTGCTGAAAATATATGGCTTAATACATTATTCCCAATGGCATATATCTCTTCCATGGTGGCACCTTTCCGTAGAGCTATCTCCTTTAAAGTATTCATTGAAATTTCTATCAATTTCTCTTTCACATTATCTTCCCTAATAATTACCATTGCAATCTTCTTCAGTATTTCGGGATCCTCCTCCCATTCCATTATTGCATTGTGGCAAGCTTCAGGTATAACTTCAATCTTCGCTATAACTTTGCTATTCTCATTTAGTGATTGTTTGAATCTTATGGCTGCTGGGGTTAGTGGTGTATAAGTGAATATTGATATAATTTTCCCATAGATTCTCTCAGCCAACATTTTAGGAACATTATTTTCCCTCAACCCCTCCCTCATTTTGTAAATTGTTTTTATGCATTCGTCCAGTTGATTCAGTTGCTCACTTCCAATAATCTTTGCCTCAATTAAAACCTTTATTGTTGCTGTGAATAGGTATGGTAGGGATTCCCTCGGTTGACTGAATATTTTTGGAATTTTAATGTGTGGTAAGCCTTTCTCCACAGCTAACTCCATGAGTCTTCCACCACTAGATATGACTGCAACCTTATACCCTTCATAAATGGCCTTCTTAGCTGCCATCAATGTTTCCTCAGTGTTTCCAGAGTAGCTTACCAGTGTGATTAATGTCTTCCTGCTTAGATTTCTTGGAATTATGATTTCATTATATGAGTGAACATTCACCCCCCATTCATAATTCAACCATTCTGATGTTATTCTACCAGCAATACCTGAACCCCCCATACCGAAGAATGCAATTCCATCAATTTCTGGGGGGATTTCACCATTCAATTTTAACTCCCTTAACGCTTTCTCCATGAATTCTGGCATGTTAAGTATGGTTTCATACATCTCCTCATTCATTACTCAACACCCTTAATCTTCTCATATATTCTTGTGAAAGTCCATTTCGATGCATTCCTAATCCTAATCTTCCTATCTTCACTAATAACGTTATTGATAATTATTTCGCTAATGTAATCTCCATCCTTCTTTATCATGTAATTTAATGCTTCCTCAGGTTTTATCTCCCCCCTATCCACCCTCTCCTCATCTTCTGCCTTCATCTTCTCCAGAACTCCACTTATTAGGAAATTTTGTAGTAGTGGAACATTTGATGGTATCTTCTCTTCAACTTTTATTCTCATCACCTTCTTCATTTCTTCAAAATAGATTGTTGCAATCCTCTTTTCGCCTTCCTTATCTTTATACGTTATTTTTGCATATTCAACTTCCCTCCCTCCTCTACCCTCTATAGCCTCCACTTTTTCAATTAACTTGTCTGCTGATATGAAGCTTCTTTTGACAAGTTCTTCATCTATTATCTTTATGCAGTCTCTTAACAGTTTAATTTCAGCTTCCAATTCTTCAAGTCTCCTAGTTAATATCCTCTTTGCTTCAGCAAGTCTTTCTATTTCCTCATTCCTTTCCTTCAACATCATCGTCCTCTAATACGGTTATGGCTTGATCTGGGCAGTATAATTCGCATTGATGGCATAATATGCAATCATTTTGTCTTACTGGTATTGGTGTATGATATCCTCTTTCACTAAATTCCTTTGACATTTCAAAAACCTTCTTTGGGCATATCTCCACACATATCTCACATCCCTTACAATAATTTTTGTTGATCACTATTCTTGGCATTTAGAATCACATTACCTACATTACCACGTATTGTTTAAAATTCTTTCCTACATAAACTTGTCTAAAACCTTAATTAAAGTTCCCTTAACCCTATTTATTACGCCACCCCTAAAGTTAACCTTTTCAAGATTCCATGATCCACCCATATATCTAATTACGAACCCTAATTCACCATACCTTTCCAACTCCTTGATTTTTGAGAGTTTCTGTATTAATTGTGAAGTGCATGTTGCTTCTTCATTTTCCATTGCTTTCATCAATTTTGATGTTTTAATGTCAAATATTACATTTTTATCTCCAAACCATGCTTCTGAGTCATCATCTTGGAATATGTATACCATTTTCACCCCCCTACTTTTAGCCTCCTTCTTAATGGCTTCTGCTAAATCATTTATCCTCGCAATTTCATCTGCTTCACTTAAAACCACAGTTTTCCCATGATTATTGATCGACCTTATTATGCTCCATGTGAGAAACGTTTTTAATGGTTTATATATTTCATTTGTTATGTTGCATAGGATTATTGGGAACTCTTCCTTTTCAAGTTCCTTCAACATTCCACTATCCTTATCCTCCACCATCCTACCAATTACCTCCGGTTTTATCATTTCGATAATGTTGTTCATGAGTTGGCAATCTTCATCCTCCTCCTTATCTTTCATGTTTATTATTGTTTGTATTAGTGCTAACCCCTTTGGAGCGACCATTATTGGATTCATGATCATCCCACCAACTATTCCAGCAACATTTGTTATTACATTGATTTTCCCTCCATCCCTCATCATCTTCTTCAATTCCATCTTTATTTTCTCATGAATTTTTGGTGGTGTGTGTAGCATCATCATTAGATTGCTTAATTCTTCCACATCATCCAAATTCATTATATCCTTCCTTATTTCCTCCTCATACTCTCTGTTTGCTCCATATGCCATAATTATTTTTGAGAATATACTTGCAGATTCCCTTATCTTTTCCACACTAATCTTTAAGTTCTGTGCTCCAGGTATTTCAAGGTCTTTATTTCCAAATTGGAATATTTTCGGCTTCTTCCCCATGAACTCTGAAACTTCGAGCATCAATTCCACTGAGATTCTATTTGAATCTAAAATGGTTATTCCACCCAATTTCCCTGCAATGTTCATGGCTAGAATCTCTGGTATTACCCTTCCATGAGTTTTCGGAGCATGTATCGTTAGATCTTCCCAATATAATCCACCATAATTTAAAATCTTCTCAGCAATTTTCTTATGCAACTCCAGCAGTTCTTCACTCATTGAAATTCATTTATATTTCTAGGTATATATTTCACCTACCAATATGTCTGTGTAAAATTCCTTAGGAGTACACGCATGTATTCTTTTAGTATTCTCAGTACTTCTCGTAATGTATTAGTTTTTGTATGGGTATTCTTGGTGGCATTGTTGGCTTTTCATCTGGTTTACCTATGGGTATAATTGCCACCGGCCTCACACCAATTGGTATGTTTAGAATCCTCCTAACTTCATTTTCATTGAATGCTCCAACCCAGCATGTTCCATATCCCAATGAGTGGGCCATTAGTAGCATATTCTGTATTGCTGCAGCTGTGTCTTGTATGCAGTATAGCGTTCTCCCCCTCTCACCATATCTCGATGCACTCCTCTCCTCATTTGCACATACAACTATTATTATGGGGGCTTCAGTTATCCATGTTTGATGATATGCAGCCTCCGCCAACTTATTCTTCGTATCTTCATTTTCAACTATTATGAATTCCCATGGTTGCCTATTTCCAGCTGATGGAGCATATGTTGCTGCTTCGAGTATTTTCCTCAAATCCTCCTCTGAAACCTTCTCCCCCCTCTTAAACCTCCTTATGCTCCTCCTCCCCTTTATAACATCCATTATTGAGCTCATGATTCATCAACAATATTATATTTGGTGGTAGTCCTTATAACTTATGCTGTAGGCTTCCTCCTTGAAATCTTTATGTATATGATGGTCATTGATGCTGCTAGTGTTATGAGTAGCATTACTGCTCCCATGGCTATTGGATCTAGAATTATGTTTTGAGTTTTCGTGACTTGTGGGTTTATTGAGTACTCCTCCTCCCAATTCAAGTTGTACTTTTCAAGTTCCCCTATCCAATCATTTAAATCCATTATATAGTCTCCCTTAACAAAGTTTTCCGTTATTATGGTTTTTGCTATGTATAGTGCCCCATTGGTTATGTGGTCTAATGGGTTTATGCTAATGAGTTTCCCTCCCTCAATCTTGTATGGGATGTAGTATGTCATGTCTACATTTATCCATCCCCATGGTGGTATGTAAACTCTAGCCCATGCATGTCCCCCAGCATTTCTAGCTATGAGTTTATATCTACCATTGAACATCGTTTCATTGTAACTTCTCCCTTCGAGATATATGAATGCCATTTGTATGTATGCTGGTATCCCCACTGATCTGCACATGGCTACTAGTAGGTTTGATTGGTCATCGCAGTCTCCAACCCCCTTAACTATTGTTTCATCTGGGTATTGTGGCATTCTAGCTCCACTTGTAAATGGTATTTGAATGTTGTTTTCAATCCATTGAATCATAGCTATAAGCACTTGTAGGGCATTGGTCTTGTTTGTTGCTAGATTTCTTGCAATCCTCTGAGCTTCCAAACTCTTATTCCATAATCCAACCATTTGGCAATACTTCTCCTTTAAGTCTATTGGTATGTCCCCCATATTTCCCGAATCTTCTACATTCACCTTTGGTGGATTTCTAGAGTACAAGTCTATTGCCATTTCTATTTCTATTTCCAAAGATTGTTGTGGTGGGAGTTTGTCTGGTATTTCCTTTAAATTTAAAACTATATTCCCATAATCATCTACTTTTGCTATGCTGAATATTGCCTTCTCCCCATTCACTGTAACACTTAAATCTCTCAACTTCTGATAATCATCTGAGACTATTAAAGTCATATTCTTAAGTGAGGTTAAACTGTAATCCAGCTCCCCATTGTTAACTATTTTAACCCTATACTTTAAGATGTATGTTTCTGGGTTTTGTTGAGCATTTACATATACGCTTATCAATGATGCAATTATCAGTGTTATTAGCGTTAATGATGATGTCTTAACATTATTCACAAGCTAATTATCTTGATACCTTTATATTTCTCTTTCCCTAAGATATTGCTGGTGAATGGTTATTTGAAATTCAATTTCCCAGCCCTTCAAGTGGCTTTGGATGTTACTGATGATAGGGTGGCCGAGGATTTGGCTTTGAAGTGTTGGGTTGATGATCACGTTTGGATTGAGGCTGGAACCCCACTCATTAAAAGCGTTGGTGTAGGGATTATTGGACGCTTAAGGAGGCTTCTACCAAAAGCCGTAATATTTGCCGATATGAAGTGTATGGATGCGGGGTTTGTGGAGGCTGAGTTGGCTTCAGTTTCAGGTGCAAATCTCATGAGCGTTTTGGGGGTGGCTAATGATGCAACTATTCTTGAAGCTATTAGGGCATGTAGGAGGTATGGTACTGGAGTGGTGGTTGATTTGATTTCAATTTCAAACCCCTTGCAACGAGCCTTTGAAGTTCAGGGGCTTGGGGTGGATATGGTATGCTTCCATACTGGAATTGATGTTCAAAAGTCTATGGGGATATCAGCTTATGAAGGTCTAATTGAATATATTAGTAAAGCTTGCAAAAGCCTTAATATTCCAGTGGCTGTTGCTGGTGGTATAACTTTGGATAAGGTTAGACCATTGATGGATGCAGGTGTAAAGGTCATAGTTGTTGGTTCCGCTATAACTAAGTCCAGCGATCCAAGGGAGACCACCATAAGATTTGTAAGGGAGATTCTGAAGTGAACTTGCTAATCCCCATGTAATCTAATTGTATTCTTCAAAGCTACTTTACATTTGTAAATTGACAATGCCCATATCCCACCTACCATACAATATACCTACGGTGATTTGATGTTTGAAGAGTTACTGTTACTGTTGGTTTATGGTTTCTCTGGAATTGTACCCATAGTATATAATTACGTTATTGCAAAGAGGATTGCGAGGAAATGCTATGAGATTAAACCATACATTCAATCTTCAATTGACAGTAACATTCATGTTGTAAGTGAGGAGACTATGGGGAAGATAAGTAGAATCGATTTAAGTGGAGGGAGTAGAGAAAGCATATTTAAGATAAGCTCAATATCCACAACGAATGATGGTATCTCTGTAAACTTCGTTATTGACAGGGAACGCTTAATGGAACTATTAAGGAAGAAGGAGTAGATGCCATCGGGGGTGAATCCCCTTGAATTATGATTTTCAGAGACTTAAACCACTAATACTCCAAATAATTGCTGGAGTGACATTCAGTTTTGGTGATCTGGTTGCAAATAGTTATGCTGCATCTAAGTATGGTTTCAGTTTATTATGGACTAAACTCTTAGCCTCCCTAACAATAATAGTTGTTCTACAAATTTCAGCTCAACTTGGCTTCATAACTGGTAGGGGGTTTTTGGAGAATATTAGGGCTAAATATGGCTCAATCCCCTCAATTTTATGCTCATCTACTATCATGATAGTTAATACTGCAACTGTTGCAGCTGAGGTTGCTGCGGCATCTATGCTACTCGAGTTTCTCACTGGGATTTCATCCAAGTTTTTCGCTCCATTAGTTGCCTTGTCGCTCTGTGTTACAGCAGTATTTTCCTCATCAGAGAAGTTGAGGTTGATACTTTCCTCCGTAAGTTTCCTCGTAATCTTGGTGATTCCAGTAGCAGTTTCATGCAACCCTGGAATTGGAGAATTTTTGAGGGGGTTTGCAACGATCTCTCCAGATACTTCTAGGGATTGGATTGTAACTGTACTGGCTTTGATAGGCTGTGTTCTTGGTGGATCTACAATATTATTCGAGTTTCATGAGGTATCTGAGGATAAAGATTCCACTGGCATGGCTAATCTCACTGTTAAATATAATGGTTTTGTTGTGGGTGCTTTACAGAGTTTCGTTTTAAGCATATCCATAATGGTCATATGTGCAACTCAGTTATATCCAAGGGGGGAGGTTGTTGGTAGTATTGGTGATATAGTTTCAACACTTTTCCCAAAGCTTGGATGGATTGGGACTATTCTATTCTCCATAGGTGTTTTGGTATCCTTCTATTTGAGTTGTAGTGTTGTGGTTACATCGAGTTTTATAGTTCTTGAGGAGTTAGTTTCAGATATTGCTGAGGTTGCTAGGATTAGGTACGCTGTTTTATCTGGTTGGAAGGTTATATTGGCTTCAGCTTCAATATTACTTGGAGCTTTCCTAATAGTTCTTAACGTTAATGTTATTAAGCTCTCCCTATATGCCTCCGCCATTTCAACGATAGCTCTCCCCATACCATTATTCTTCATGGCTAAATTGTTTGGGGATGTCTCCCTTCCAATTAAGTTTAATCATAGGTTTTTGAGGGCTGTCTGCTGGCTACTTGTGATAATGCTTTCAACCTTCAGTTTGGGTGGCATTGTCTTATCTATAATTTAACCTATTTTCATTGTCATTATTGTTATGCTTCCCACACTTAATCCTAGGGAGAGGGCTAAATCTTCAAGCATCACTTCAATATATACCATCAATTTATGTAGCGTGTTTTTCGATTCTATTGTGGGAATCATTGCTGTAGCATTTATCCGTGAGTCTCTAACATATATTTTCATGTATATCTTCTCTAAACCCATTAATCCAGTAAATTCCTCTATACATTCACTGGAATAGTCTGCTCTAATTTTCTTCACAATTTTTGAAATTTTCCCCTTTATCTCATCATCTTTTGTTAATTGTGTATAGTATTCGATTACAATATCCTTTTCCATTTCTAATGATGTTGTTAATGGTCTTGTTTCAGGTTCTCTAATATGGATTACTGCGTCTTCTATGCTACCTATTTTTGATATGGCTTCCATTATTGTTTTTGCATTTATTATTTTAGGTTCTATCCCCCTCTCCCCCTACTTCAGCATTTCCTCTTCATGCTCCTTTAAGTATCTGGCTGATTCCTTTACATCTGCGAATAATCTTTTCACTTCCTCCACGTCTTCTGGTGTTACCTCCTTTCTGCCATTCTTCTTTGCATGTATGTATGCTGGTGTTAGCATTTGAACTGCATATCTCAATGAGGTTTTCTCACCAATTTCAGTTAGTAGTTCAAGGGCCTTCTCATTTATACTTATCTCCTCCTCTTCAGCTCTAATTTTAAGTATCTCCCTAATCTCATCCCTAGTATACTTCTCCGTCGTTATTATCAATAGTCTATCTAGGAGGTCTAATGGTATTCCATGTGGAGACTCTATGTCTGTACCTCTAATCTTTGTTATCCCCCTATTCGTTGCAAGTATTATTATTGGTGCAAGTTCACTCTCTATGGCTCTCGTTAAGAATGAGAATGCTTCTATATCTAGGGCTGAAGCTTCATCTATAAACATTACTCCAGGTATTATTTCAGCTCTCCCATCGTCAACCCACTTCTTCACAAGGTTATCAACTTCTTGCCTCACATCTGGGGGTATCTCCTTCTCCTCTCTACCTCCGAAGAGTAGGCTGAATATCCCTCCAGACCTTGAGTGTACTTGGACGTCTAAATCATGTAGGGTTACTGTGTATATGAATTCCTTCTCCTTGAATACTGGTCCTGTGGGTGTTGGAACGTAGGTTTCTGCTTCCACATCATATCTCTCCCCAGTATGCTCTTCCCCCCTCCCAACCCTAGTCACCTTCCCCGTTTCAGAATCTATCCATATTACATCCCCTTCCCTAACCCCCTTCTGTATGAGCTCCATGGCTATTGCTGAACCTACACTCAGCCTCCTCTCCTCACTCTTAGTTTTCAGCGTTATCCTTGCACTTTCTGGGACTTGTTGATATGGGTTGTATGGGTGTCTAGTCATCTTTATATCGAGTTGTGTTACGAGGCCCTCATACACTTTCCTCATTTCATGTATCCTTACGCCTATGGCTTTCCTCATGGTTTGCATTAAAACTTCAGTCTTCTTAAGTTCGCTGGAATATATTTCTGAGCCTGATATTGCTATGAATGGTACGTCTTCACCAAGCTCCTTTGCTATGGCTATTGCTACTGCCGTCTTCCCAGTTCCAGGGGGGCCTGCAAGTAATATGGCTCTCCCAGCCATCTTCCCCTGCTTTATTAATTCCACAATTATTCCAGCAGCTTCCCTTGCCTTTAACTGTCCAATCATTCCATCTGCTTTTGGGAGGGCTTTTCCATCTTTTAATCCCAAGCCTTTTATATGACTGTGTGCTCCAACCCTTGCAAATTTCGTTACTGTGCTCACCCCTTCATCACCCAATATAAGTTAATATTATAGACTTGGTTTTAAATGTTAATCCAAATTTTACTGTTAACATTCATGGCTAATTTTATTCTTGGTTTGATCATGTATCAGTACTCCTTTAATTCAATTTTATATTTGTGGTTTCCTTATTCCACTTCGATATTTTCCTTTGGGAATCCCAATTCTACAAGTATCTCCTTTACTCTTTGCCTATGATCCCCTTGCAATTCTATTCTACCCTCCTTTGCAGTCCCTCCACATGCCAATCTACTCTTTAGTACGCTTACCACTTGATGTATATCTACATCTTTATCATTTATCCCATTTATTATTGTTACTTCCCTACCCCACTTCCTTGTTTCAAGCTTAATCTTTATTACTTGTTGCTCCTTAGCTATTGATTGACATACACATAGGTCTTTTGGTAAACCGCATATGGGGCATATTTGACTCTTGGACATATCTTCCTCCTTATCAGATAATATTTAGTTTATTTCCATCTTATAAGTGTTTGTATTTCCATTTGGAAATTGTAATGACGGTAAGGTATATATTTATGTTGGGTTCAACCTACATTGATAATTTATGCCTTATCGTTGTGGTAGATGTGGTTACATTATTGGTGGTATGAAGGATTTTGAGGCTGTTCCAGGAATGCGTTGTCCAATGTGTGGTTATAGGGTTTTCTATAAGGTTAGATCTCCAATAGTTAAGAGGATTAAACTCTAGTTTTCCACTTACTTATCATGCATGCCAATTCAAGTATTATTTTTGCAGCTGTTATTGATGTTACCCCATTATCGTATGGTGGGGATACTTCAACTAGATCGAATCCAATAACCTTCTTATTCATAGCTATCCATTGTAGTATGTCTAGGAGTTTTGTTACGGATATCCCTTCAGGTTCCGGGTTTCCAACTCCTGGGGCTATTGACGGGTCTAGTACATCCATGTCTATTGATATCCATACATCATTTCCATTCAACTTAATATCTTTCATTAAATCTTTCGCTGAGTTTTCCATTACCTCCATTGACGTTTTATACTTTAATCCAACCCTTCTTGCATATTCAATTTCATCTTTACATGTGGCTCTCACGCCAATTATGAATACATTTTCCGCTCCAATTTCATCAGTTATCCTCCTTGAAACTGTGGCGTGACTCATCTTTACACCATATGGATATTCATCTCTTAAGTCCATGTGTGCATCGAATATTATGATTGGCTTCTTCAATGCTTTTATAGCTCCATAGGTTACTGTGTGTTCGCCTCCTATCATTATTGGCTTCTTCCCCATCTTCACAATTTCACTTACAATTTTTGAGATTCTGTTTAAAGCTTCATTTATGTTTGGTGTTTGGGGTATATCACCTGCATCGTGAATCTTTAAATCCAATGCATCCATTTCATTTCTGAAGCTGTATGTCTCCACGTTTAGTGATGCAAGTCTTATCATTGGAGGGGCTTCCCTAGATCCAGTTCTATACGTTGATGTGGAGTCTATTGGTGCACCGAATAATATGAATTCCGCTTCACTTATTTCGCATTGTTTCCCATTGAAGTATTTCCCCTCATCGCTTAAGTGGTACTTCAACCACTCCAATTATGACACTATTGAATTATAATGTTGTATGATTTAAAATTGTTTACCGTCAGTTGTGAGAAATATTTTAATGTATTTGCCCATCTTTTTACTTTTGTTGGGATTGCTATGGATAGGTATGAGCGTTTAATGGAGTTTTCTAGGAGGAGAGGATTCCTCTGGCCTTCCATGGAGATTTATGGTGGTGTGAGGGGATTCATAGACTTCGGCCCCCTTGGAACATTGATGAAGCATAGGATTGAGAATAAGTGGAGGCAGTTTTTCATTCATAGGCATGCTGGCTTAATTTTTGAAATTGAAACTCCAATCGTACTTCCAAGTAGAGTTTTGGAGGCTTCGGGGCATGTTGAACACTTCACAGACTACCTCGTGGAGTGTTTATCTTGTGGTAGGAAGTATAGGGCTGATCACCTTGTGGAGCAGTTGACTGGAATTGGTGGCGTTGAATCTCTATCTAGAGATGAATTGAATAATATAATTTCTGAGAGGGGGTTAAGGTGTCCAGAGTGTGGTGGGAGATTGAGCGATGTTAAAAATTTCAGTTTACTATTCAAAACCACCATTGGACCATATAGTGAGGATGTTGGTTACTGTAGACCTGAAGCTGCTCAGGGAATGTTTCTAGCATTTAAACGTGTATATGAGGCTTGTAGGGGGAAACTACCAATAGGTATAGCTCAAATTGGACGTGTTTTGAGGAATGAAATTTCCCCTAGGCAGGGGCCTATAAGGCTTAGGGAGTTCACCATAATGGAGGTTGAATTCTTCTTTGACCCTGAAGATCCGAAATGCCCCTTCTTCAATGAATGTAGAAATGAGCTTTTGAGGATAGTTCCACAATCCCAAGCTACTTCAAAGGTTTTTGAGCCCATAACTATCTCAGCTGGTGAAGCTGTTGATAAGGGTATGATATCCAATGAGTGGCAAGCTTACTTCATGGTTTTGGGTAGGAGGTTTGCTGAATCCCTCGGTATACCCTTCAACTCCCAATTCTTCATAGATAAACCTCCACAGGAGAGAGCTCACTATTCTGCTCAAACTTTTGATCAAGTTGTTAAGTTGGAGAGGTGGGGGTATGTTGAAATTGCTGGTTATGCTTATAGGACAGATTACGATCTTGGTAGACATATGGTGTTTAGTGGTGTGGATTTGAGGGTTTATAAGCAATTTGATAGTCCTAGGGTTGAACGTGTAACTAAGTATGTTCCGAAGATCGATGTTATAAGGGGGAAGCTTGGTGATAAGGCTGATGGCATACTTAAATCCATAGATCCATCGATATTGGAAGTGGCATTTAAACGTGAAGGATTCATTGAGGTTGGTGGCGTAAAATTATTTAAGGATGATTTCGATGTCCTCGTTGAAGATGTGGAGGTTAAGGGTAAACATATCTTACCACATGTTGTTGAACCATCCTTTGGAGCTGATAGAATAGTTTATGCAACTCTTGAGTATGCTTATGGTGAGAAGGGTGGTAGAACGGTTTTATCCCTCCCAAGGGATATTGCTCCAATACAGTTGATTGTTTTACCATTGGTATCTAAGGATGGCCTCCCAGAATTTGCATTGAAGGTTTATCGTATGCTTTTGGATGAAGGTTTCACTGTTGATTATGATGATTCCGGATCTATTGGTAGGAGGTATGCTAGGGCTGATGAAATAGGGGTTCCAATAGCCATAACCATTGATTATCAGTCTCTCAATGATAATACTGTTACTTTGAGGGATAGGGATTCATGGAGGCAAGTTAGATCCCCCATAGATGATTTGCCACTCAAACTTCATAAATACTTCAATTATAAGCTTTCATTTGACGATCTTGGAACACCATTCAAGTAAACATCAACATTTATAATATCCAATGAATCATCATATTATTGGTTGATGCCATATGTCTAAGGTTCCTGAGAAGAGGTTGCGGATAAGGCGTATTGAAGGTGTCGATGAAGGGATGGCTAAGATGAATAGTTCCATGATGAAGCAGCTTCAAATTACAGATAAAATTGAAGTTGTTATTGCTGGTAAGCGTAAATGTGTGTTAACGGTTGTAGCTGATGATAAGGTTCCTGAGAGGGAAGTTTGGGCTAATCCAGCTCAAATGGCTTCTCTTGGTATTGCCGACAATTCCATAGCTACCATTAGACGCCCATTGAAGTGATCGTGTAATTGGCTATGAAGATAATCATTGTTGATGCTGTAGGCTCAGGCTCTGAGGGTAGACATGCAACCATAGATGTCATTGGATGTGGCCCTAGAACTGTGGCTGGAGTTTTGGAGAAGCTTGGATTCGAATTCGATTTGAAGCCATACTATAGTGTCCTCAGAAATCCATCATTACTAAATGGGTTTGATATTTTAATGGTAAGCGCAATGAGTGTGGATATACCCACTGTTCGTAGGATTAGGAGGCTTTGGAGTAGGGTTAGTGACGGTTTAACTGTCATTGGTGGTCCAATAGCCTCAGATCCCTATGAAGCTTTAATTAAAGCTGAATTTGACATTGCATTTATAGGTGAAGCTGAGAAATCGCTATCTGAATTCCTCAATAAACTCAAATCTAGTGGTGACATGGATTTCCTTAAAGATATTAGTGGTTTAGCTTATAGGGTTGGCTCAGAGATTGTTGTCAACCCCCTAAGACCATTCATGTCTAGAATTGAATTAAACTCCTTCAAACCATCCGTTAAGGTGATTAGGAATTATTGGGGATACTATGCATGTAGGATATATGTGGAAGCAGTTAGAGGTTGCAGCAACTTTAAACGAGCAAAGATTCAGCTTCCAGATGGACGTAAATGTAATGATTGTGGTAAATGCTACACTGGCCCCCTAAGCAATAGATATTACTGCCCCCTAAACATACCTCCAGGCTGTGGATATTGCTCAGTCCCAAGCCTATTCGGCCCATCTAGGAGTAGATCCATTGAATCCATAGTGGATGAGATTAAGGGTTTAATTGAAGCTGGTTGTAGAAGGTTCATTTTAGGCGCTTCAGACTTCCTAGATTATGGTAGGGATTTACTTGTGGAGCCTGAACCCCTCACAGACCCCTCCAATCCTCCACCAAACATTGATGCCATTGAGAAGCTCCTAGATAGGGTTAAGGGTTTAGAGAAGGAGTTTGGGTTAAAGCTTTTCATATCAATAGAGAATGTTAAGCCATCCCTCGTAGATGAATCTGTGGCTAGGGTTTTAGGTAAATATCTTCATGGAACCCCAGTTAGCATTGGCGTTGAAACTGGTAGTGAATCTCACTCCATAGCTCTTGGAAGACCCTCAACCCCACATCAAGCTTTGAAGGCCATTAAAATTCTTAGGAGGTATGGCTTAATTCCATATGCATATTTCATTCACGGCTTACCCGGACAAGATGTTAATGTGGCAATTGAAACTTCAAGGGTTATGGATGAGGCCGTTAAGGCTGGTGCTGAGAAGATAACGTTGTATCGCTTCACGCCACTACCCATGTCAGCATTCGCAGATTTCCCTAAAGCTCCACCAAGCTTCAGTGATGAGGCTAGTAGGATAATTGCCAGTAAGGCTAATGAATTGAATTCGAAGTTGAAGGGTAAGTGGGTTGGATTGGTTTTGGATGCATTTATTGTTGAAGCATTTCCAGGTGGTAGGGGGATTGTGGCTTATCCATTCATGCATGGCCCAGTAATATTCATTGAGAATCAAAATTTTGCATCAAAATTTATTGGCAAAGTGGTTAAAGTTAGAGTTGTTAAGGTTGTTTCGGATAGGGCTTTAAGTGGTGTTGTATTGGAAGCTTAATTCGCTTCCCTAGACATCCCCTTCAATAGGTATTTTACACCATAGTAGGATGCTGCCGTTGCAGTTACTGGTAGATCGAACCAGAATGTTGCTAATCTCGTCAATACTGAAGCTGTGGCTGCAACATCCAATGGTATACCGAATGTTTGTAGCGCCATTGTCATCACAGTTTCTATTATTCCAAGCATTCCAGGTATAGCTATTGGGGTCATTTGAACGAATTCACATGCAACCATTATTACCATTAAAATCCATATTGACACTCTATATCCAAGTGAGAGTAGCACCACATATAATATTGCTACGTTGGTCATCCAATTGATTGTTGTAAGTGTGAAGGCTATTAATAGATGCAATTTATTCAACTTCAACTTTGTGAATGATTCTTTGAAATCGTTTAGGGTTGATGATACTGAGTTCATGATGTCTGTGGGATTGTATTTTGAAAGCATCTTTTCTATGTTGGCTCTATACCTTTCATATATTTTGCTTATAATTTTCTCTATCCATTCAGCCTTCTCTCCAAGTATCAGTAGGGCTATTACTGTTCCTATGGATATTGCTAGTAAAGCAGTAATTATTCTCCCAATCATCTCCCCTATTATCATGTATCTGTATTGTACTATTAGGTAGCTTGATGTTGCTATTATAGCGAAGCTTATGGAGTATATTATTCTTTGCATGGTTAGTGCAGCCATCCCCCTACCTATTGGCACTTTTCCATCTTTATTGGTTAGGATAAGCTTTAATACCTCCATTGCAACTCCCGTTGGGCTTAGGTATACTATGAATATGCTTGCCCAAGTTGATGTTACTGCGGTTCTAAAGCTTATTTTGGCCCCACTTCCCAATATTAGCGTGTACCATATTGATGCATATAATATTAGCCCAGTTAAGTCGAGTAGGAATGTTACTATGAATAGTTGAAGTGATATTTTGTTCACAATATTCCCGATGACATTGCTGAATCCAGCATAGTTTATCAATGCCAGTACAATTAGTAATCCCACACAGTACGATGCAATAACCATTAGCATGCTTCTATTAATTATGCTCCTCCTCAGCATGACGCTAACATCCCATAACCTTTTTTACTTTGCTAATGTGTTAAGTGTAAGTGGAGGTAAATATGTGTTATGGCAACCCCCTCCAAGCCAATAGTGGTTGAATGGGTTGGAGGAAACTTTGTGGTTTGGGATTTTGAAGCCAGTAGGTGGCTTTATGCCAATGGATTTTATGGTATGCCAATTAAGGTTAGGAAACCTAAGGATTTAAACTTCAATTCCCCCCTAGTATTATCGCCAATAGAGGCATTATACCTCCTCGATAAGGGGGTTATATCAATAGTTGATGGTGATAAGGTTCTTAGTAGAAGTGAAGTTTTATCCATTGTTAAAAGTAAACATAAGTTGTTTAATGAACTCTACACCGTTTATTGTGATTTGAGGAGTAAGGGGTATGTGGTTAGGTCTGGTATGAAGTTTGGAGCTGATTTTGCAGTTTATGTTCATGGACCTGGAATTGATCATGCACCATTCTTAGTTGAGGTTCTTCCAATGAATGAGAAGCTTGATCCAGTGGATATTGTTCGTGCTGGGAGGCTTTCCCATAGTGTTAAGAAGAATTTCATTATTGCAATGATAAATCCAGCCACCAATGAGGTTACCTACATCTCCTTCAACTGGTTTAAGGCTTAGATATAAATCTACTGAAAGTCCATTTCACCGCTCCCTCAATCCTCTTTACATCCCTCTCTTCAGTAACATTCTTTATTATAACTTCCTTTAAAGTTCCATTTACATCCTTAACTTCATATGATATTGAAGGCTTCTCCTTCTTCAAACCGAATAAAACCTTCTTTACGAAGAAGTCTTTGAAGTCTCTTGAGTTCACATCAACCTTCACGTTCTTCCCGGGAACCACTATTATCTTGTCCTCCTCCACATATATGTTTGCAATGTTTTCTCCCCCCTCACTTATACTTGTTAAGAGCTTCCTTTCAGGGGTTTTTGCCTTCTGTACTGGTTTTTCAACTTTCATCTCCACTTTTGTTTCGCTTGTCTTCTGCTGGGCTGCTGTGGGCTTTTCACTCAATATTTCTAGGCACATCTTAAGTATTTCCACTTCCTTGCTAAGTTGATCTATCCTCTCCTTTAATAAGCTTTTTAGCTTCTCCCTCTCCTTATCTTCTTCACTCAATTTTCCACCTTCAATTAATTTTCACATTCATAACTCTAAAATGTTTTGCATAAAATATTTCTGTAAATAAATAGTGTATTTTAATGGTGTCCCCTTGGCTTATGAGAGGCTTGTTAGGAAATTGACTAAGGAGAATCTTTGGCTCTACATAATTAGCGTTTTACGTTCTGAACCAATGTATGGTTATGCCATTAAGAAAGCCATATCTGAGAAGTTCAATTTTAATCCATCAACAATAACAGTTTATGCAGTGATATATAGGATGGTGAGGGAGGGTTTGCTGGAGAAGTTTAGTAGTGGCGGCACATCCTATTATAGGGTTACAGATAAGGGTATTAAGGTTTTTGAGAAAGCTAGGGAATTCATTAAGAGTATGGAGCAATCAATATTTGAGTAAAATTTAAATAAAATTGTCTTTAACCTATTTTAGGCTCATTATTAGTGAGTGTTGGAGGGATTTTGATGGCTGGACAGCAAAGCAATGTCGTATTGATAGGGAAGAAGGGGGCTATGAACTATGTTTTAGCGGCGCTAGTGCAATTCAATCAAGGTGCAGATGAAGTTGTTATAAAGGCGCGTGGTAGAGCTATAAGTAAGGCTGTCGACGTTGCACAAATAGTTAAAAATAGGTTTCTACCTGGACAAGTGGAGGTCAAGAATATAACCATAGGCTCTGAAACTGTGGGTCAGGGGGATCAGGCTAGAAGGGTTTCTACCATGGAGATAACGCTGATTAGGAAGTAATTGACATATAGTGCTGGGTAAATCAATTAATCCCATTCTTTATTTTAGAAACTTTTAAAAGATATTTTCATCAAAACATTATCCAGTGGTATTCTTGAGGAAACTTGCATCAAGGATAACTGCCCTACAACCATCACCAACTCTAAGTGTTAGCGAGAAAGCTAGGAAGCTTAAAGCTCAAGGTAAGAAGCTTGTTGATCTAAGTATAGGTGAACCTGACTTCGATACCCCAGCCCACATTAAGAAGGCATGTATTGAAGCTTTAGAGAAGGGGTTTACACATTACACATCTTCTAAGGGTATAATTGAGCTTAGAGAAGCCATATCCAAATACTATAAGCAGTATTTCCATGTGGATGTGAATCCAAATAGTGAAGTTATAGTTACCCCTGGCTCCAAATTTTCATTATATGCAGCTATACAATGCCTTGTTGATTCTGGTGATGAAGTTATACTTCTAACCCCTGCATGGCCAACATATTGGCAATGTGTGGAGTCTGCTGGTGGGAGGGTTGTTGAAGTTAATTGTGGTGATTCCTTTAAACTTAATGAAGAAGCTTTAAAGAGGGCCATAACAGGTAGGAGTAAGGTCATTCTCTTTTGCTCTCCAAATAATCCCACAGGTGGTGTTCTGAGTAGAGATGAATTGAAGGTTATATCTGATTTAGCTGTAGACCATGACTTATACGTGGTATCTGATGAAATTTATCGGATGCTAGTTTACGATGGCGAGAAACCCTTCACGATGCTGTGCTTCAATGAGTTGAGGGATAGATTGGTAGTTGTTGATGGCTTCTCTAAGGCTTACGCTATGACTGGGTGGAGGCTTGGCTTCACAATAGCCCCTAAAGAAGTCATTGATGGTATGGATAAAATACAGCAGAACATAACCACATGCCCCTCATCCTTTGTTCAATATGCTGGTGTTGTAGCGTTATTGGGGGATCAGAGTTGCGTTGATCTAATGGTTAAAGAATATGATAATAGGAGGCGTTTACTGGTTAGGGAATTGAATTCCATTGAGGGTATAAGGTGTCCAACTCCAAGGGGGGCATTCTACGTATTTCCAGATCTATCCAAAATATCATCTAACTCCATTGAACTTGCAGATAAACTTTTAGATTATGGTGTTGTAACGGTTCCGGGGGGTGCCTTCGGATCTGGTGGGGAGGGACATTTAAGGCTTTCCTATGCTACATCCATTGATGAAATAAGGAGGGGTGTGGAGATAATTAAGCGATTCGTCATGGATTCCCTTGGGAAACATTAATATAGCCAAAATCTTCATAGTTATTGGTGTATTAGATGAGTTTGGAGGAAATTCCCCCACCAATACCCATGCAAGTGGAGGGTTTAGAGGATCTGGCTAGGTTTATGGCTTCCATTGCTGGTTTAGGTCAACCTGCCTATGCACTGCATTTTGAATATAATGGTTTAAATTACATTGGGGTCATAGCCATATATAGGGATTATTACAAGTGGTATGGTGTTCCAGTTTTCTATTACTATGAGAGTAAAACCCCAATTGATGGGAAATACCTCTTAGTGAGAAGCGAAGAATCTGGTGAATTCATTAAGACTTCTAATGGTGTGCAACCAGGGTGGATTGCAGTTCCAATAATTAGATTGAAGGGGAAACCAAGTTTTCTGAAAATCAGTTAACCCAAATTTTTTGCTTGCTTTACAAGTTTCCCCTCAAATTATAACTATGTTTTTCCATGACTCCACAATGGTTATTCTATTAAATGGTTTTTAAACCTCTCTAAACGTGAACCCCCCTTTAAACGTTTAATTAAATTTCAAGATTATCATGTCTCACCGAATCCTATAGTGCATGTTTAAACAATATTAAAAACACTAAACTTTTAGAGTAGTTAGTTTAAATATATTGATGTATGTTGACTGTAAAGGTATATACAGCTCCTAATTGTCCACTATGTTTAGCGTTAAAGAATTTCTTAGCGAGTATTGGGGTTGAGTATGTTGAGAGGGATGTTTCAGATATAGATGTTATGACTGAACTGATAATGAACAATGTTTTTGCAACTTCCGTCCCAATACTTGAGGTTGATGGTAAATATTACTTCGTAAATGACCTTTTTGAATCTTCAAGTTTGAAGAGGGATTTTATTTTAAAGATTTTGGGGAGGTGTTGAATTATGGTGGATTGGCTTAATGGATATAATGGTTGGGTGGATAAATCCTTAGGAAATTTCAAGAAGGATAATGGTAATAATGAAACAATACTTGTTAGAACTAGTAGTGGATATTTTGAGCCTTGGGATAGATCTAAGATTGTAAAGCAACTTCTAAATGAAACTAGATTGGCTGAGGAATTCTTCGGAATCCCACCAATAAGTAGAAGTGAAGCTGAAGCCATAGCTTTGGAGGCTGAACGTAGAATTAAGCGTATGGGGGGATTCTTCGTTAGTGCTCCGCTAATTAGGGAGGTTGTAAACAATATTCTTCTAGAATGGTCTAATAATAAGCCTGCATACATAGTTTATAGGAACGTTTTAACTAGGGTTGGAGCCCCAGTTTATGATGCATATCTAATTGATATTGGACTTGGATTTGAAGCTAAGGAGAATGCTAACCTCCAACCAAACCCTGAGACTTCCCATAAGAAGAAGGCTGATAAGCTTTCTAAGGAGCAGTATCTACTTCTACTTCCAATACATATAGCTGATGCCCATCTACGTGGCGACATACACATACATGATTTAGAGTATTTCGGGACTAGACCATTCTGTCAAGATCATGATTTGAGATACTTCCTATACTATGGATTAATGCCAGATGGAACTGGCTTCAAAACCAGTGTAGCTGGACCTGCAAAGCATCCTGAAGTTGCAATACTCCATTCCGTTAAGGTTTTAGCTGCAGCTCAAACAAACTTTGCTGGTGGTCAAGGATTCTACAATTATAATGTGTTTCTAGCTCCATTTATGGAGGGGTTATCCTACGACGAGATTAAGCAGTTGGCTCAAATGATGTTTTATGAGTTAACTCAATGTTACGTTGCTAGGGGTGGGCAACTCGTCTTCTCCAACATTCAACTCTCCCCAACAATTCCAGAGATTTGGCGTGATAAGCCTGTTGTGTATAGGGGGATGATTGGAGAAGACACTTATGGTAGCTTTGAGGATGAGGCTAGAATGTTCTTTAGAGCTATATATGAAGTTGCTTTGAAAGGTGATTATTGGGGTAAACCCTTCAACTTCCCAAAGCTTGAAACATATATAACCCCTGAAGCCTTTAAGGATGAGTATTATGATGAGTGGATGCTGGTGCATAAGGTTGTTTCCAAGTTTGGCTCCCCATACTTTGATAATGCTTTACCACCATATAGGGGGTATGGGAAGGGTGTTTCATGCTATCAGTGTTGTGCATACTCATTCACTGAAACTCCTGATAGTGATCCATTGTTTAATGATAAAATGTATTTCGTTGATGGCAAACACTTCAGTATGGGTGCTTGGCAAGTGGTAAGCTTAAATCTCCCAAGAGCTGCTTATAGAGCTAAGGGTGATGATGATAAGCTCATTGAAGAGGTTTATAGATTAATGGATCTAGCTTTCGATGTATTTAAAGCTAAATTGAAGTGGATGGATATTATGATTAAGAATGGACGTTTACCCTTCGCCACACAGCAACCATTGGATTTGAAGACTGGTCGTAGAGGCCCCCCAGCCGTCGACTTCAATAATCTTGTTTTCGTGATAGGGTTGGTTGGGGGTAATGAAATGGCACAGTGGCATACTGGATATCAATTGCATGAATCTAATGAAGCTGTAAAAATCTTGGTTAAAGTTATCTTAGCTATGCGTAAATATAGGGATGAATTGCAATCTAAGCTTAATTATAAGATTGCATTGGCTAGAACCCCTGCTGAGAGTTGTGCACAGAGACTTGCAGTTGCAGATCTAATTTCACCAGAATTTTCAGATATGGCTAAGAAGGTTGTTAAGGGGGATTTGGAAGCTGCCCGTAAGATGCTTGATTCCGGCGAGAGAGATGTCCCCGTATACTATAGTAATGGCACACATGTTTATGTTGGTGCAAATATTCCTTTGGCTAAGAAGATAGATATTGAGCATAAGTTCTTCCCACTACTATCTGGTGGAAACATATTTCATGTTTGGCTTGGGGAAGCTTATCCAGATGCTGAAGCCTTATTCAAGGTCACTAAGAAAATCGCCACTGAAACTCAGATAGGGTATTTCGCTTACACGAAAGATCTAACCATATGCAACGATTGTGCCACGGTATCACCTCTACTCAATGATAGATGCCCAAATTGCGGTTCATCAAATGTTAAGTGGTGGAGTAGGGTTACCGGATATTATCAAGATGTTAGTGGATGGAATATGGCTAAGAAGCAGGAGTTGAAGGATAGATATAGAATTAAACTTTAATCATCCTCTTAGCGTTTGCTAAACTTTCCCTTAAACCTAAACTCCTATGCCTAATATAGATTTTTGGCAAGTTCAGCAATTCACCAAACTTCACAATCTCCTCTACCGTTAGATTCTTCTGTAATCTCAAGTTTTTATTTGCAGCAACTTCATGCATTACTTCCAGCAACTCTATGCTTACATCCCTCCCCTCTTCTATGGCTTTAAGGTATCCGATGTCTATTAGATCCTTCTTCATTTCAATAGTCTTGCTTGGGTCATCATTAAATCCCCTTACTATTGGTATCCTTATTTCAACGTTTTCTATACTACCTTCTTCTAAGGCTAATTTTATTGATTTCCTTATGTTTTCTATATCACTTTCAGTTACATTTATATTGGTCAGCTTACTATAGTCCTCTACGTTTAGTGGGGCTTTCAAATCTATTGCCACATGATTCAGCAATCTTTTGCTAGCTAATTGTTGTATTGATTTTGGGTTTGTCCCATTGGTATCTATCCCAAATTTTAATCCAATTTCCCTACATTTTTCACCAATAATTTCCAATGCTTCTGGTTGTAGTGTTGGTTCTCCACCAGTTATCTTGCATGCTTCAACCCATCTGCTTGCTTCCTCCAATCTCCTCATTAGTTCATCTATTTTCATCATGTTTTCCGCTTTCCATTCCCATAGCTCGTAGTTGTAGCAGTATTGGCATCGGAAATTGCATCCTTGGAACCATATAACGATACATGGATGTCTTGGGTAGTCTATTAAGCTTAAATCCCTCATCCCAGCTATGTAAATCATCATTTATATCCACCCTTCAGTATTATGCTTGTACCACTCTTCATCTTACTTAATCCTTCAATGTCTAATGCTTGCCCCAATTTTATTTCAGGTTTTGGGATTTCTGAATCCTTCATGTATATTATCATTGATTTGCTTATGGTGGAGTATGTTACGTCCCCCCTCACAGCTCTCCTCACTGTTTTATCCATCTTAGCATCCACATCCAATGGTATATACATTTTACCTTCATGTACAATTATTGTGGATTTCAATGGGAGTTTCCTCATTATCTGTGATACTGTAAATGGGGCTACTGCTCTCAGTAATTTTATTCTAAATCTCTCTTGATTTGCAGTTAAAATTTCTATTATACCTTCTTCCTCTTCTACATTCTTCATTAATCATCCAATAGCATATACGTCATTCAACACATTTATATGTGTTGTCCTATGTAAAGAATAGTGTTAACTCTTCCTTCAATTGTTCTGGTTCCCTCACAATTTTCCTTGGTCTCAGCCATTCTGGTAGTAGTTTAATGTATCTCTTGTATCTCTCATCTAAATATATTATTGCACCTCTATCTTCAGGTCCCCTTATAACTCTACCCGCTGCTTGTGCAGCTTTCCATATTGATGGTATAATGTAGCTGTATAAGCTACCATTCTCCCCAAATCTCTTCTCATAGTATTCATTCCTCTTCCGCATTCTTATTGATGGTTCTGGGAATGGTATTCCAACTAGTAGTACTATGTCCATTTCCTCCCCCGGGAAATCCTCCCCCTCACTTGCTCTTCCACCACATACTCCAACGTATACTGCGCCGCCAGTTTTCGCCATCCTCTTATACTCCTCTATTTTCCACTCATTTATCTTAGGGCTTTCATTTCGGCTTTCTATGTACATTGGCTTCCTAATGCTTCTTATACCTGCATTTAATAGTCCCTCCAACACTTCGTATGATGCTGTGAATACGCCTATCCCAGTGTTGATGTTTTCCGCAACTATGGATATGTACTCGCATATCTTCTGGTACATTTTAGGCCCCCTCATATCATAATCTGTGGTTACATTTGGAACTAGTATTGGAAGGGTATTTCCTTTCTCAATGTAGCTTACCTCTATGTATCTGTAATTCTCTAATCCCACTAATTCACCGTAATTTTCATTGATTGTTCCAGACATGCTTATTGTGGCTCTAAACATTTTGTACATTCTCTTCACTATGTTTGATGGGTCGAAGCATTCTATCCACATTTCACCATTTCCAGAGAATAATTCGTATTCATCTTTACCTAAAGTTTCATGTAACTTCATTAGAAATCTTCCCAAGTGATGTATGTGTGATACTGGTTTCCCCCCACTTCTTGCTATTCTACGTCTCACATTATCTCCAATTTTAATTAGTGTTGATGCCAATTGACTTAGACTACCACATTTCTCCTCAAGAATATTTTTCAAGTAAATTTTATCCACAACTCTATCCTCTCCACTCTTCTCCATAACCTTTAGCATTTCATCAATTATCCATTTGTATTCCTCTACCCCCTCCCTCATCATTTCAAGTGATGTTTCATCTAATCCTCTCACAGTTACCTTCTCAACTTCCATTTCAGTTGCAACTTCTGGTAGGTTATGCGCTTCATCCACCACTAATATTGAATTATCCAGTTTTGTGTTTAGGGTTTTAAGTATTTGGGGTATTAAAATGTAGTTGTAATTTGCTACCACTATTCTTGAGTTAGGTATCCTCCTCTTTGCAACTTCATATGGGCATACTTCATTCTCTTCACATATTTCCATGAGTTCTCTAACCCCACATATCTGTGGTAGTTTCACACTTTCAATCTTCAATTTATTATGGTATTCACATTTACCTTGCCTCTTCAATTCTGAGCATAATATTGAGAATGCCTCATGATCTTTCTTTAAATCCCGATCCACATCTTTTATGCAGAGTTTTGCTCTAGCCTCTATGACTATCCCATTTATGCTTCCTGGAATATCATTGATCTTCTTCAATTCCTCTATAACCCTATTATTCTCTCTACTTGTTCTACAAAGCCACATTAATTTGCTATCAGATTCCCTTTCAAGTATTGGTAGTATGGCTGTGAGCATGGTTATCGTTTTACCAAATCCAGATGGTGCTCTCAATATTAAGTGCCCTTTAACTGTCACTATTTCTGCAGCTTCCCTTATAGCTTCCAGTTGCCCATACCTGAATTCCTTGTATGGGAAGTATTTCTTGTATTCATTGTTTGTACTCAATTTTTGATAGTGCCTCCTTAACCCATTCTTCAAAATCTCTCATCTTCATTATAATATCCGTTATCCTCTTTTCCAGTTCGATGGTTTTGTTGGTATTCATGGCTGTTTGTTTTTCCAGTTTTTCAATTTTCCCATTAATTTGCTTTGCTTCAATAATCTTCTTTTCCAATTCTTCCTCCATTAATGTCAATTTGTCTTTTAGTATGTTTACTGCAAGGTTTGTTTTCCTAATATTATCTTCCGTTCTATCTATGAATTCCCCCAGTTTTATAGGATTCTCCGCTATTTTAACACTTTCAATCCCCCTTATCCTATCCATTAACTTCTTGTAATTCCCCTCGATTTCCATTAACTTAATCATGATATCATCGTAGTCCCATTTCTTCCCACTCGAACTATTATTTTCATTTCCAGATTCCTCTACCTTAATGTCTTCTTTGCAATTGGTTGTTTCCATCACTTTAACTACTTTTTCAATATCCCTCTTAACAGTCTTCACTTTAACCTTCCTCTTACTTCCTCCACTTAAAATTATACATTCCCCCACATCCAGTTTTGATATGGCTTCAGCATCTTCCGGTTTTAATCCAAGTTCTTGTATCTCGTAATGTGTTAGTCTCATTTTGTGTAGAATTATGTATTCTGCGTTTCTGTATACTGTGGATATTTGGCTTGGTGTTTGAGCTATTAATATAACATTTACACCATGCTTTCTAAGTTCATTTATTATTAATTCCAATGTGTTTATGCTATCTGGATTTTGGTTTCTGGGCATGATGTTTTGAGCTTCTTCTATCACTAGTATTCTTGGTTTTGGGTTGTTGTAGAATGATTTTAGTATTATGTTTGAGGCAAGTTTCTTTGCTTCAAAAGCCATTTTGGATAGGTCTATAGCTTCAATTTCCATTAAATTTCTAGATCCATTGAATAAGTTTAACTTTTCCAGTATTGATAGTCTTCTCAGTAATGCGTCTCTAACTTCCCTTCCAGAATCACTTTCGCATTCGATTTCCTTCACATCGTTTATGACGTCTCTTAAGCTTCCCCCACCATTCTTTACAGCCTCTATTAGTAGGGTTTGTTGGGGTATGGTTAATTGGAATGTGCTTATAATGGCATCTATGACATCTTCTTGCTTCAAATTTATTTTCAATTCCGATGGCTCTACAGATTTGTAATCTAAATATTCTCCTGACCAATCTATTATAAGCTTCCCCTTCTTACTCCCCTTTAAAATCCTTTTTGCAGTTTCAGTTTTTCCACTTCCAGTCATTCCGAATATGACTATGTGCTTATTCCCTGAAATGTCTATGTAAACTGGCTTTATACCATCAAAGCCTATGAATATTTTCTCGCCACTCTTAACCCAAATAATTATTCCAATGGTCAACGTTAATGCCGATATTGTTATGATGGAAATTATCGTAGTAGAATTGATACCAATTATCTTGTCAATTGGATATCTTGATATGGTGTTTAAAATGTATTCTCTCCTTAACATTACCAGTATTATTATAGCTAGTGCTGGTGTGAGTATGTCAATTAAGTTTTGATGCTTTATTTTACCCCCAAATTTTAAGTTTAGGACAAATTATTAATATCCTCTTTCACCCGAGTTATTAATTTACATTTAAATACTGTGATGAATTAACCCTTTGATTTACCAAACTTCTCTGCTTCTTCAATTATTTTTGAAAGTCTTTTTGACACAAGTTCTGTAATTCTCTTATCAATCTCCTTCTCCTCCTCTGTTTTGAATATTGCTTTTATGTCTTCTGGTAAATGCTCGTACTCTTGTAGTAGGTATTTTAGTGGGCTGAATGCTTTATCTAATAACTTCTCAAATACTGCCATATATTCCATTTCGCTGAGGCCATACTTCTCCTTTGATTGCTGTGCAACTTTGTATGCTATATCCACTCCCTCCATGTACATTTGTATTGCATATCTTTTTGCCGCTTGATAATCTTTTGATGCTAGGTCTATTGGTAAAGTTTTCCCACTCACATTTAATCCACCATACTATAACTCAACTTCATATTTAAATGTTAAATTAGCTTTTTGTATAGCAAACTTAATTTACTCATTGTTTGAAGATTATGTTTTGGTGTTGTAATATTGAGTGAAGCTAGGTATGTTGTTGATGTTAAGCGTGTGGAGAAGGCTTTAAAGATCCCCCAAGAGGTTTTAGATGAAATTAAGGGTGCAGTTGGTTCTAAGATGATTTCAAGTATGCGTAGGGAGGTTGTGTCATGCCCAATTCGCAGTGAAGACACACCATTCCTAGTATGCTTTTCATGTAGCAATTTTATTAGGAGGGTTTCGGGCAAAGTTTACTGTAGAGGGCTTCCTCTAAGTTGAGGGGTTCAGTATTGTCGGATATATTGCGGGATAAAGTTGTGGATATTAGAGTTTGTAAGACTAAGAGTGCTAGGGATATTGTTGAAATGTATGGTTTAATGGGTGGATTCTCATCTAAATTTGTTTATGATGCATATAAGATATTAGTGGAAATGTTTAGTGATAAAGATTGTAAAGTCTTCCTCTCCTTTACAGCTAATCTATTGGCTACAGGTCTTAGGGGGGTTATATCTGAATTGATAGAGAAGGGGTTTATTGATGTAATTATAACCACTGGGGGTTCTGTTGATCATGATGTGGCTAGAGCGCTTGGTGGTAGTTATTATCATGGTGATTTCAGTTATGATGATGCATTCCTAAAGGAGCATGGCATATTTAGGCTTGGAAACATCCTCATCCCACAGGATTCTTATGGTGTTATAATTGAGAAGTTTACTTGGAATTTATTGGATGAACTTACTAAGGTTAAGTCTGTTTGGGGTGTTAGGGAATTGTTGAGTGAAGTTGGAGCTAGATTGAATGATGATAATTCATTCCTTAGACAGGCGTATTTGAGGGGGGTTCCAGTATACATTCCTGGAATTGTGGATTCATGTTTTGGAACTAGCCTATTAATGTATTCCCAATCCCACAAGTTTAATATTGATGTCCTTAAGGATCAGAAGGAGCTTTCGGATATAGTTTTTGATAGTAAGGTTACTGGGGCATTGATGATTGGTGGTGGAATATCGAAACATCATACCATATGGTGGAATCAATTTAAGGGTGGCTTAGATTATGCGGTATATTTGACTACTGCATTTGAATATGATGGTAGTTTGAGTGGTGCACAGATTAGGGAGGCTGTAAGTTGGGGTAAAGTTAAGCCTGAAGCTAAAAAGGTTACTGTTTATGGAGATGCCACGATAATTCTGCCAATCTTATTAGCTGCAGTGTATGAGTCTCTCAATGTTAAGTGCTCTTAAACCACCATACGGTTTTATCCTTTTGATCCGATAACTCTATTCCAAGACTTCTCAATCCCCTTGCTATAAGATCCGCTACTTCCCAATCTTTCCTACTCCTATGTATCTGCCTCACTGTTATTAGTAGGTTTATTAGTTCATACAACCTTTTATCCTCCCCTACCCTCTCCTCTTCGAATGTCTCCCTAAAAACTCCAAGTATTCTATATGCATCCTCATAAACTTTTAGGGCTACCCTTGCAGCCAAGTTATCCTCTTTCGGTATTATTTCATCGTTGGCAAAGTTGGTTAGTGAATGTATTTCTGCTATGGCTTTTGGTGTATTTAAATCGTCATCCAATGCTTCTAAGAATCTCCTCCTAATCCTACCTACATCCATAACCCTCTTTAATGAGCCCTCCTTAACCTTCACGTCCATTGCTGATGATATACTCTTCAATGCTGATATCGTATTCAATATTCTCTCGTATGCTGCCCCCACAGATTCAAGGTTCTCTTCTTGAAACACCATTTGACTTCTATAATGCCCACTAATAAGGTAGAATCTAACCTTCATTGGTGAGTATTTTGCAGTTATCTCCTCAACCGTAATTATATTCCCATATGATTTCGACATTTTATCTTTCCCCATCATTAGAAGTCCAACGTGAACCCAATATTTAACCCATGGTGTCTTATTGAAGCATGCTTCACTTTGCGCTATCTCATTTTCATGGTGTGGGAATATTAGATCTTCCCCACCACCATGTATATCGAATTGTTTTCCAAGGTACTTTGAGGACATGGCTGAGCATTCTATGTGCCATCCAGGTCTCCCAGGTCCCCATGGGCTATCCCAATATGGCTCCATTGGTTTAGCCTTCTTCCATAATGCGAAGTCTTGTGGATTCCTCTTACCAACACCCTCCTCTTGTGTTTTCACTTGCTCCAAATTTATCTTTGATAATTTACCATAATCTTTGAACTTCTTCACATCGAAGTATACATTTCCATCAGCTTCATATGCATACCCCTTCTCAATAAGCTCCTTAATTATATTTATCATGTCTTCAATGTGTTCTGTAGCCTTTGGATATATGTGTGCTCTCCTTATGTTTAGTTTTTCACATGCCTCCATGAAATCCCTATAATATTTGTCTGCAATCTCCCTATAATCCACTTTCAATTCAATGGATTTCCTAATTATCTTATCATCGATATCAGTTATGTTAACCACTTCTAGAACATTGTAACCCTTAAACTCCAAATACCTCCTCAAAACATCGAAGGCTACGTATGCCTTTGCATGTCCTATATGTGTCTTATCGTATACTGTTGGTCCACACACATACATTCTCACAAGACTTCTACTTAGTGGTTTAAAAACCTCCTTACGTGAAGTTAACGTGTTATATATCTTGAACACAATTGGAGGTCACCATCAACCCTAAATCTAAATGATTTAACCACCTAATTACCTTTTCGCATCCCTCTATTTTTGAATCACATATAATGGGCTTCTTGGGTTACTTGCCACAAGCTTAATTAAATTGGCTTCTGCAAGCTTCCTTAAAATCCGCTTCGACACCCCTAAACTCACATTATACTTGTTCGTTACGATTAGTGGTGTTAAGTATTGGAAGCTCTTTAAATCCTTCTTAATCTTCTCAATTAACTCAGCTTCGCTGATGCAATCTCTAACTATCTTCTTAACCTCTGCTTTAACAGCCTTCTTCGCCTTCTTAGACATCAGCAATCACCATGTATTTAAACAAAACTAAATGTGCTAAACGGCTTAAATAATTTTTGTGGTCATTTAGCATGGGTTAATCATCCCCAATAAGTGGGTCATATCTTTCGAGCTCAATCATCCCAAATAATCATTTGAAGTACAGTGATTTTAAATTTTTACATATTCAGTGCCTTATACCTTAACTTATGTGGAAATGTTTATATACCTTCCAAAACCTAAATTTAAATGAGTTGCCATATAGCGACTCGTTTTCCAATTTTGGAGGTTGAAAATATGCCATTTAATGGGTTGACTTTAGACGTTTTACAAATAGTGGCTGGCAGATACTTAGATCTAGTTGTGCTTGTGATCATATGGGTTCTAACGATATTGGGCGTTGAGATGCTTAAGCGTGGATGGACGCCTAAATGGAGGAAGATTGCTGGTCTAGAGGCTTTAGAAGAGGTTGTTGGTAGAGCTGCTGAAATGGGTAAGTCTGTGCACTTTACTCCCGGTTATGATTCCCTTACAAGCAGTACTTCTCCACAAACAGTTGCTGGGCTAGCTGTTTTCGCTGAGCTTGCAAAGCTGTGTGCAAAGTATGATGTGCCACTAATATGTAGTGTGGGCGATTCCACAGTTCTTGGAGTGGCTGCAGAACTCTATAAGCAGGCTTATATGGCTGAGGGGAAACTTGATCGCGCTAGACCTGAAGAAGCCATCAGATATCTTTCCGGAAGCCAGTTTGCATTTGCATCAGCTGTTATAGGTATTGCTGAGAGGGAGAAGCCTGCTGGAAACGTTATGGTTGGGCCATTCTACGCTGAATCAATGATGTTTGCAGAGGTCTTCTATAGGATTGGCGCAATACAAGTTGCTGGTACAGCAAGAATTTATCAAATTCCATTCTTCGCAATCGTCTGCGATTACGTGATTATTGGTGATGAGATGTTTGCCACTGGCGCTTACCTTACAAAGGAGCCTTATGGTGTTAGCAGCATCTTCGTGCAAGACCTATTTAAGGTGTTTGCCTTAGCTCTAACGATTGTTGGACTTATAGCCATACATTTAGGATCTAAAGTGCTTATAGATTTCCTTCAATGGTGAGGTGGTGATGGATGTCCATACTTTATAGGAGGCATATACCTCTAGCAATAACGTTCATATGTGGACTGATAATATTATTGCAATTCTTCCTTGTACCAACTAAGATAACTGAACCATGGCAAAGCACAGTACAGTATTACGGAGTTACATTGACCAATTGGGCTAATTTACTTGCAAACTTCATAATAGGGTTTGGTGTTGTCAATGTATCCTTAATACATGTTAGACGTATAATGCGGGCGAAGAGTGCTACTGAGAAATTTTATAGTGCATGGTTACTCTTCGTTATGGTGGTATTCATTGTAGTGGGATTGTTCGGTTATACTAGGATGTGGTGGACGCCATTAAAAAATAATTGGGATTGGCTACAATTGTATGTTTTAACGCCACTTGACTCCACAGTCTATGCTTCACTAGTATTCTATATGGCTTCAGGATGCTATAGAGCCTTTAGAGCTAGAAATCTTGAATCTGCAGTTCTACTTGTGGTTGGCTTTCTATCAATAATGTATAAAACGCCTCTCTTCCAGGCATATGCTCCATGGGTTATTCAGACAGTTGATTGGATTGCAGCTTACCCTGCCGTTGGTGCTTATAGGGGGATTCAAGTGAGTGCAGCTCTTGGTGCAATACTTCTTGGAATAAGAACTTTGATGGGTGTTGAAACTGGATATCTTGGTAGGAGGGATTAAACATGGCTGGTAAATCATTTGCGGATATGTTGGAGAGTATACCTAGAGAAGTGATATATACGATAGTTCTAATTGCAATGATTGTACCACTACTACGCCCCCTGGGATTGCCTGTACCGGTATCTAAACCAATCAGGGATTGGTATGATGCCATTGAATCGCTTCCTCCAGGATCCATAGTCTTAGTTTCACATAGCAGTTTGGGAGCTTACCCAGCATTCGAGTCTATGCAGATAGCTACATTACATCACCTCTTCAGTAGACCATTGAAGATAGTCTTCTTCTCCATTGATAATACTGGCTTGGTGGTTTATGATACGTTGCTTTCAAAGGTTGACCCTAAGAGTTATGGTAAGGTTTATGGTGTAGATTACTTCCATATAGGGTATATTCCTGGCGGTGAAACTGCCATGAAGGCTTTGGCAGATGATTTCAAGGCTGCAGTACCATCAGATTATAAGGGTACCCCCCTAAGCCAAATTCCAATGGCTGCAAATATACGGAATATACGTGATTTCGCTATGGTTATATGCTTTACGAGTGCTGGTGAAGTTTCTATTGGTTGGGTTAGGCAGTGGGTTGTAGTGCGGCCTGAAGTCAAGTATCTGTGTTGCGTTCTTGATATGATGTTGCCAACTATGCGACCATATTATGAAGCTAAGCAAGTAACTGTCCTAACGGGTTCTGCTGCAGGAGGCGAGTATGAATTCCTAATAGGTAAGCCTGGTAGTGGGATTAAGAAGGCTGATGCCTTCACAGGTGCACAGCTGATATTGCTGGTTTTCATAATTATTGGCAATATTGCAGCTATTGCTAAACGTATGGGTAAGGGGGGTGTTAGGTGATGGCTGACATAATAACTGAAATTGGAATTTGGATTGCAGCTTTCCTAACAATAGCCATTGTGAGCGTTGTGTATAGAGATAATCCAATATTCAAATTTGCTGAACATACATATGTTGGTGCAGCTGTCGGTTATAGCTTTGCGGTTGCCATTGGAAATATTAGAGGTTATGGGATTGACTACCTATACCCAACAGTTAAGGATCCATGGTACATAATACCATTGGTAATTGGCGTTATAATGTACTTTAGGTATCATCGCACATTGTATTGGCTATTTAGGTATGGAATAGCCATTGTTGTTGGCACCAGCGTTACTGCAGCGTTTGTAAGGTCTATTGAAGCTGATGTCCTCACACAACTTCGTAGCACCATATCCATACTCTTCACTAAGGGGGATGCACTTACAATCTTTGGAAACGTGATTCTAGTGGTGTCTTTCATAACCTCATTGTACTACTTCATATTCACATTCCCATCACTACATGCTGGTAAACTTGAGTATATTCCAAGGATTGGCAGATGGTTTATGATGATAGCCTTCGGCTACAGCTTCGCCACGACAGTTGTCAGTAGGATCGACTTGTTCGTTGGGAGGCTAAACTTCCTACTGTTCCAGTGGCTTAAACTACCTGCATAACAAAATTACCCCTTATTTTTTGCCTCCATTATCTTCATAATTTTATTGAAGACTTCCTCCGCACTTCTTCCAATAATTCTTATCATAGCCTCCTTACCAATATCTCCACGATCATATATTATATCTGGAATTCCACCTAAACTTTCTATAGCCCTTTTCACACCCCATTTTAAAGTTCCTCCCTCAACACTCTTTATTTCCTCAGGTTCCTCCCTCCTACTGAATTCAGCTATCTTAAATCCAGCCTTCATACATGCTTCTAAGATTTCATCACTATACTTTATGTTTGCAGCTGCCCTCACCTCCTCATTGAAGTTCATGGCTGAGAGTATTATGTTTGCTATGTGCCTTGATGCTCCAAATTTAACTTGTCCAGCCGCTCTAGGCTTTCCATTCACTACTGTTATCCTTCCATCAACTGCGCATACATCTTCAAAGCTTTTTGCATTTGGTATTGCTTCACCAATATTCATCCTAACTTCAGGTATTAGTTGAGATATCTTCTCATCCCCCTCGATCGCTTCCACAACCTTCATGACATTTCTCCACGCATTATACCTGTTGGCATCTTCGTAAAGTTTAGCCATGGGGTTTACTGGTCCATGACCTTTACCAACCATTACCCCCTCACTTATAGCTTTACCCATAAATTCGCTTGCAATTTTAAATGCCTCTACAATTCCAAATCCTCTGGCTATTAGTGCAGTCATTGCTGCTGAGAATACGCATCCAGTTCCATGCGTACATCTACTTTCAATCCTCCCCTTCCTATATTCATGGAACCCCCCATTATAATATAGTATATCCACAACTTCACTTCCAGCTAGATGTCCCCCCTTAATTACAACTGCTTCAACCCCTGTTGATTGTATATCTATTGCAGCTTTCCTCATTGTATTGTAATCTTCAATCTTGTATCCAGTTAGGACTTCTGCTTCAGGTATGTTTGGTGTAACAACTTTTGCTATGGGTATAAGCTTCTCCTTTAATGCTTTAATTGCTTCATCTTTTAAGAGTTTTGCACGGGATTTTGCTATCATGACTGGATCCACTATTAAAGGTATTCTATTTTTGATCACTTCTTCACAAACCACATTTGTTATTCCCTCATCATATAGCATTCCAGTTTTAGCTGCATCAACCCCTATATCCTCAATTACGGCTTCCATTTGCATTTTAACAAATTCTGGTGGTATTGGATATACCCCTCTAACCTCCATAGTATTCTGTGCTGTTAATGCAGTTATAACCGTCATTCCATAGACTTGGAATGCTGAAAATGTTTTCAAATCGGCTTGTATTCCAGCTCCACCACCTGAATCCGATCCAGCTATCGTTAATGCCCTATAAATCCTCAAAACAATACACCAACTAATCATTTGCAATAATAATTCTTAAATCAATTGTTTTTCAAGCTTCCAATGTTTGGGAAACCTATTTTAATTTCCTCTTATGTAATTATGTTTAAGAGTGAGGAGGTTTGACATTTCAGCCACATGTGCTATTCGTGGAATTGCTGATTTTGATCGTATTATCATGGATTTCCCTTAAATTCCGATTTCTAGAACCTTCCGGTGTTGTTTCAGCCCTCATTATTGGCTTTATTGTAATAGTTTTTGGTGGTTTGGGCTGGTTCCTCCTCCTCTTATCCTTCTATTTGATTTCAAGTTTGTTTACAAAGTATAAGTATGATTTTAAGAGGGCTTTAGGTTTTGCTGAGGCTAAGGGTGGAGCTAGATCTTGGAGGAATGTTATTGGTAATGGTGGTGCAGCGGCTTTATTTGCATTGGGTGAGGGGGTGTTTGGTGGTGGAATATTTTTTGCAGCATTCCTTGGATCCATATCTACAGCTGTATCTGATACATTGGCAACCGAGGTTGGCTTACTTTATCCTGGGAAACCTAGGCTCATAACGAATTTTAAGACTGTTGAACCAGGTTTTTCTGGTGCTATTTCACCATATGGGGAGGCTGCGATAATATTATCTTCACTTCTAATGGGAATTTCAGCTGCAATACTTAGAATTGAACCTGGATTCTCATTTGTTAAGGTTGTATGTATAGCTGTATTGTCTGGCTTTATAGGTTCAACTATTGATAGCCTTTTAGGAGCAACACTTCAAGCTGGATATTGGTGTGATAAGTGCAATTCATTTTCTGAGGATCCTATACATAATTGTGGTTGTGAAGCTAGATTCTTTAAGGGGGTTCGCTTCATAAACAATCATGTTGTAAATTTTGCTTCCACATTTATTGGTGGTTTTGTTGGACTACTCTTATCCTTAATCCTCCCTTGAGATTTCCTCAACTTAATGTATATCGCTAATCCCAATACTATTATTATCGTTACGGTTAATGCTGTTTTCATCGATTCCCATGGTAATTGTGGCGGAGTCTTCTCGAACATCATATCCCTCCACCTCTTTGCATTCAATAGTATTTGTATGGTTGCTTGGTAGCCCAGTATTGTGAGTTTACGTATTTCCACTTCATCCACTGGATTGTAGAATAGGAACCAGTCTACATTCAATGCATTCGTTCCTCCACCATACAATTCTATTATGATTGATGGTGCTGGTTCCCCCCTCGCCATTAAACACCAGTTTGCTGAGCCCCCATAAACTCCCCCTCTAACTATTTCGAATCCGAATATGTTTGATAGTGTTGATGTTATGTTGGCATATACGTTTAGGTATGGATTTGCTTGATATGCTGGTATTATTATTTGTCTCACTCCAGAATGGAAGTTTAGGTAGAATACTATCTTCCTCCTTTGCATTAAATCTTTTAGAGCTTTAACTTCAGGTTCACTTTCAGCCACTTCCCCTCTGTAAACTGTTGAATTGTATAGTGGTGAGCCGCCAGCACTCCATTCATAATTGAAATTCCTATTTAAGTCAACTCCATTGGCATTGCATCTACCATCCTTCAATCTTATGCTTGGTGTTGGTGGTGAATATTTCGTCATTTCCACGCCATCCGGGTTTAGCATCGGTATTATTATTAGGGTTAGCCTCTTCAATACCCCTCTACTCTGCAGTTCATTATATTCTGAGAGGATTCTCTCTAGAATTGAATATGCAACTTTAACCCCTATAACTTCACTTCCATGCATCCCCCCATCAATTAATACCACTCCATCCTCATATTCTGAAGCCTTTATCTCGCAACACCATATCTCTCTACCCAACACGCTCCTACCTATACTGTAAACCTTTAGTATATTCGCATATTCCTTCTCCAACTTCATTAGTTTAAGTGTTAGCGTCTCCCAATCAAAGTATAAGTCGTCGCTAAAGTATTCCCTCCTAATCTTCATATTTGTTTTGTTGAGCTTTAAGTATAGTTGCCCATAGCCATCTAATCTTACTTCACCTTCAATGAGCGCTCCGGTGAATGGATCGTAGATAAGCTTCTCATTTCCATGTGATAGTATGATTGTGGTATCATTCTTAAATATGCACTTGAATTTTGTTTCGTAGTTGTATATTGGTATTTCATCATTTAATTGTATGCATTTCGGTATCCATAGTGGATATATATTCCAATCTTGTATTTCACCGTACAAGAGTTTCCTATTTGTTAGGCTGTATACTGCCCACTTTTCCAATCCATTTACGTTTATAATCACATTTATTGATGGTGTTTCAGTATACTTTTCTAGGGATTTGTATGTTACATTCATATATCCATTATTGGCAATGGTGTATAGCGTGTAAATCCCCCCTCTAACATCCATCGATTCTAATTTGTGAATCGATACTTCAGCCGTTACAGTCGTTATATGAGGTATCTGTACAATGACGATGAGTATTATGAAGAGTGGTGGAGGAAGTTTTGTATTTGTATGTGCAAGATTTCTCATCGCACATTGCACCATGACCAGAATAGATGGTACTTCTTCTCCAACTCATTATTCCAATTCAACTTTTCCTCAGCTATCATCCTTTGGATTTGGGTTTTCAATTCGATGGCTTCAATATATCTACCACTCTTTATGGCTTCTTCAAGCTTCCTGATAATTTCCACATCTTCCACTGTACCCTTACCCTTCCCTTCTTCCTCTTTTCGCTCCATTAGTATTCCAACAACTCCCACAGCCTTCTTCCCACTTTTTGATGCCAAGTATAATGCTTGTTTTTCTGAGTATGCATATACCGTTTCTATGCTTCCATCAGACATTTTCACTCTAAATGGTGTTTTCTCCTTCTTTTCACTCATAGTGCTTCGAAAATATAGTTAGTCTTTAAATCATTATTAATGTTTCCACAGCATATCTAAGCTAAAACATATATGTTTTCAATCCATCTACTATTGTTGGTGATGTTATGGTTAGGAATGTAATAATACTTGGTGCTGCCGGCAGAGACTTCCACAATTTCAATGTCTTCTTTAGGGGGAACCCTGAATTTAGAGTTGTGGCTTTCACTGCAACTCAAATTCCTGGTATAGCTGGTAGGATTTACCCTCCAGAGCTTTCAGGACCCCTATATCCAAATGGCATACCAATATATCCTGAATCTGAGCTTCCAGAATTAATTAGGAAGTTTAATGTTGATGAAGTTGTCTTTTCATATAGCGATGTATCCCATGAGCATGTCATGCACCTGGCTTCCATAGCCATGAGTTGTGGTGCATCCTTTAGGCTTCTAGGTCCAAGGGATGTAATGCTGAAATCCAGTAAGCCAGTTATAGCTGTTTGTGCCATTAGAACTGGTGCTGGTAAGAGTACTGTTTCGAGGCGGGTATGCGATGCTCTTAAGGGTTTTGGGGTTAAGTTTGTTGTAGTTCGCCATCCAATGCCCTATGGTGATCTTAAAGCTCAAGTTGTTCAGAGATTTGAGAAGATTGAGGATTTGGAGAGGTTCAATTGTACCGTTGAGGAGAAGGAGGAGTATGAACCCCATTTACGTAGGGGTTATGTGGTTTATGCTGGGGTTGATTATGAGGCTATTTTGAGGAGAGCTGAATCTGAGGCTGATGTGATCGTTTGGGATGGTGGAAATAATGATTTCCCATTCTTCAAGCCTGACCTATTGATCGTCGTTGCAGATCCACTTAGAGCTGGTCATGAAGACAAGTACTTCCCCGGTGAAGTTAATGCGAGGATGGCTGATGTGATAGTCATAAATAAGGTTAATGTGGCTGATGAGAAGAGTGTTAAATTGGTTGAGGAGAATGTTAGGAGGCTTAATCCACGTGCAATTATAGTTAAAGCTACATCTGAAGTTTATGTTGATGATCCAAGTGTAATTAGGGGGAAACGTGTATTAACCATTGAAGATGGACCTACACTCTTGCATGGAGATTTAAAGTTTGGAGCTGGATATGTGGCTGCAAGGAAGTTTGGTGCATCTGAAATTGTTTCACCAAAGTCTTGTGCAGTTGGATCTATTAGGGAGGTTGTTGAGAAGAATGATCTACTCTCAGTTCCAGCCCTTGGATATGGTGAAAAGCAATTACGTGAACTTGAAGCCACCATAAATAATGCTGATTGTGATGGTGTGATAATAGCAACCCCCACGGATCTTAGAAGATTTATCACCATTAAGAAACCATCCACCATGGTTAGCTTTGAATTGAATGAGATTGAAGGCCCCTCATTGAAGAGCATAGTTAAAGAATTCTTATCTAAGCGTAAATAGATGGTAAACGTTATATCCTTTCCACATAAATACCTTTTTAGTGGATTTTATGGTTGAGAAGAAGATTGTACTTATAGTTGCTGATGGTATGGGTGATAGACTAATTCCAAAACTTGGAAACAAAACCCCATTGGAGGTTGCAAATAAACCAGTAATGGATGAATTGGCGAGGCTCGGTGTTACTGGCATTATGGATGTTGTTGGAGTTGGAGTCCCCCCGGGGAGTGCACCTGCAAACCTTGCACTTCTAGGTTATGATCCATACAAGTACTATACTGGTAGAGGGGCTTTTGAAGCTCTTGGTTTAGGTTTAGATTTAATGCCTGGGGATGTGGCATTTAGAGCAAATTTTGCAACTGTTGACAGTGATTTCCATGTTTTAGATAGGAGGGCTGGTAGGAGTCTTAGGGAGGGGGATGTATTAGCTGAAGCTGTGAGCAAGATTAAATTGGAGTCTGCAAAAGATGTATCAATAATTTTTAAGCGTGGTGTAGAGCATAGGGGGGTGCTTATATTGAGGGGTTCAGGTTTGTCTAGGGATGTTAGTGACATAGACCCTGAGAAGGAGGGTGTGAAGATAAATATGTCGAAACCCTTGGCAAACACCCCTGAAGCTAGGAAGACTGCTGAAATCCTAAATGAATTCACATTGAAGAGCTTTGAAGTTTTATCACGACACCCAGCAAATCTCTCTAGAATGTCTAGGGGTGAGAAGCCTGCAAACATAATTTTATGTAGAGGGGCGGGGACGTTGCCAAGTGTGGAGAAGTTCACTGATAGATATGGGTTGCGTGGTGTATGTATTGCAGGAATCCCGCTAATTAAGGGTGTTGCAAGAGCTGTTGGATTGGATGTTTTGAATGTTGAGGGTGCTACTGGTGGATTGGATAGTGATTTCATGGCTAAAGCTGATGCAGCCATTAAATCAGCGTTAAACTATGACTTTATCTTTGTTCACGTTAAGGCCCCTGATACTGCTAGTCATGATGGTTTAATTGATAGGAAGATTGAAGTCATTGAGAGGATTGATAGGATGGTTGGGAGGATATTGGATGGTTTAAGTGGATATGAATTGTATTTAGCCATAACAGCTGATCACTGCACCCCAGTTTCATTAAAGGAGCATTCCGGGGATCCGGTTCCAGTATTGATTTATGGTCCAAATATAGTTAATGATGATGTAAATAGCTATAGTGAGAGGGCTTGTATGAAGGGTGGTCTTGGACGTATAAGGGGTTTAGATTTACTTCCAATACTCATAAATTATGCTGGTAAAGCTGCGAAGTTTGGTGAGTGATTAATACTCTTTTGGGCATAGCTTGTTAAGCCAACATTCATCGCATATTTTTATCTTTCTTTGATAACACCATCTCTCCGCAACTGCTCTTGCAACCATCATTTTTGATGGGTCTTCGGGGAATAGTGTATCACATATTATTTTGTAGGCTTTATATCCGCTGGATTCATATTCCATGTTTTCAATTCTCTTGTCTGTTAGTCCTAAGCTTAGAAGTACTTCTGCAACTCCATGATCTAGTGGAGCATATATATTCGATCTACCCGCAATATTCCATACGTTCAAGATTACTGTGAGGAGGTATGTGTACATGTTGGCAATTTGCTGTTCTCCTATCGGTAGGCATAGTATTACCGTTTTCAGAGTTTCTATTGCCGTTGCATTGTCCTTTATGTTCATCATTAATAGGGAGCCGTAATATTGCGACTTAACCCTATATATCTTTTCAGGAATATATTTTGACGTATTGAATGCTATGTAACTCTTTAACTCATTTGCAAAATTTATTAGCTCAATGCTTTTAATGTTCTTTATGGCGTTGGCGAACTGGGACATTGATGTTATAATCCTCTCTATTTCAGCTCTGTTTAAGTTACCTAACTCATTGCATTCATCTTTTATTGCGTAATATATGAGGTCTTCATCCAAATAATCTTCAATTCTAGTTATTGTCTTCTTAAACCTCCTATACTCTTTTGATGGACTCTCCCCTTTATCTCTAAGTTTCCAATTGTATTTATCGAACACTGAGTATGCAAATGTATTCATCAATGTGCATCTAATATCCTCCCCCTTTACCCCTATGGTCTCCATTAATTTCATGTAATGCTTTTCAACAATGTCACTTCTAATATTCACTTCTTCCTTCAAGTTTTTCAGTAATCCCCCCTCCATTTTAGCTGAGAATTTCGTTAGATAGCTATCCCATATCTTCTTTTCCTCTTTCCTCATTTTTGGTTCCTCTCCCACATATATCATAGAACCAGCATTTCCTACCCATATATCCATAGCATTTGTGTGGTTTTGTACACCACTCCCTTCCAGCAATCCACAGTATTGATATTTTCGCTTTATCTTCTGGGAATAGTTCTTCAGCCAATCTGTTTATGGCTGGATATGCCTTCTTCGGATCCTTCCTTAGATCCTTTAATGTCATGTTGCTTAACCCTAGATTTACGTATGGTTTTACTGTATTCCAGTCTATTGGTGGTTCAACATATTCTCTCATTTCACTCCATACATTGTAAACCCATATCACGTAGTATGGGTATAGGGTTGAAATTTTCGATCCCACCGATGGGAAGCATTCCAATGAGAGCTTCATGGATTCAAATAATTTGTATGCGCTGTTCTCTCCCTTCGTGTAGTTTCTCAGTAGTAGTCCAAGCTTCTTAGCCGTTGTCATTCCGGAGAGTGTGGGTGCCATTTCAAGTAAAGTGAACTTGGTTAACTTATTTACATAATCTTCGAAGCTTTCGAACTCCCCATTTTCAATTAAGAATTTCGTGTACAGTGATATGCTCTTTGCAGCTTCCTCCTTCTTCCTCTTTGCAACGCCGCTTAGAGCTTTACTCCTAAACAGTGCCTTTTTAACGTCTTCGTAGTTTACGTATTTCTCAACATTGTCTAATCTTCCAATTCTATCTATTAACCCTACAAACTCTCTTTGTGGATCGTAATCAACTGCCCAGAAGAATTGCTCCAATAATGAGTATATGAATAGTCCAAGCAATATCTTCTTTTCATCGTCATCTCTCCTTATCCCCACATCTTCGAATCTGGATAGTAGAATTTCCCTTGCCTCATCTTCAACTTTAACTATAATTTCCTTCATCTTCATTTTTAAATTCATCAATCTCTTCAATTCCTCTTCAACTTTAGCTTTGCTTATACTGTCAGTTAAACTCATTATTTTAAGTACTTTTAGAACCTTTTCCGTATCTTCACTTCTCCTATCAGTGAAATTCCATCTCTCACTTTTAACGTATGCCTGAATTATTTTCCTTACTGATTCAGTGTTTTTTGGTTGTATGCTTAGTATGGCTTCAATTACTGGTAGTGCATCTTCCGATACTGCATCCCATTCCTTCGTCAACTTCTCCACGAATACTTCCATTAACCCTTCAAAACCACTTTTCATGGCTTTTGTTGCTGTTTTGCCTTTTGCTTCATGTAGAGCCATTATCACCTTTCCAGTTGCCTCTAAGTTTGGGTTTGGATCCACTTTTGATTTTGGCCATAAACCATCATCCCTCTGGCATTCCAATAAATACTTTACCCCCTTATTAACTGGTTCCCCTTTAATTCCCGCTGTGGCAAGAGCTCTTAGGGCTTCTGCTGAAACTATTATTTCGTTGGAGCCATTTTCACATTCTAAGTTTTCCTCAACCCATGATCCATTATCAAGTTGCTTTTCAATTAGGAATTTTATGGCTCTCCTAATCCTCTCATCACTATTTAATCCAATTTTTGAGGTTATGGTTATTGCATTGGCTGTTTCAATTATACTTGATGGGAACCCCCTTACCCAATTGTGGGGGAATCCTCCATCTAGATTTTGAAGGCTTAATAACCTATCAACATACATCTTTACATTTTCCTTTAAATTATCAACTAGCATTAACAGCTCCAGCTTCTCTATCCAATCCCCCAATTCCATTATATATCTAGCTGCTTTCACTTGGAAATCCTCTATCATTTGCATCCACTTCTCAATTCTTATATAACGTAAACCTCATACTAAATCTAAAATATATATTTATTTTCCATGATTGCGAATAGCAACCCTTATTAATTTTCCCCCATATTACTTGTTTTGTGGTGAATGTGGTTGGGTGTTAGGGTTAAGCCTGATGGTGTACTTGGACTTAAGGTTAAGATATGGGGGCACCTTTTTGCGGAGGTTGTGAGGGCTGATAAGTGTTCCTTTTGTGGTGCATGTATAGGTGTTTGCCCAGTTAAGGTTATTGATGAGAAGGATGAGAAGCCAAGTATTGCTGGTAGATGCATTGGGTGTGGATTTTGCTATGCTCAATGTCCTCACACACCATTCAATCCAAAGGGTGATATATCAAAGCTTTTTGAATCCAGCTTTAAACATGATGTTATTGGATATGTTAAGGGTGTTTATAGTGCTAGATCCACTGATTCTGAAATTTTGAAGCGTGCTCAAGATGGTGGTGTTGTTTCAACACTTCTAATATATGCAATTGAATCTGGACTCATCGATTGCGCCATATGCTCCGGGTTAAGTTCTAAGGAGCCATTCAAACCAGAGCCTATCGTAGCCTTTAATAGGAATGACATTTTAAGCTGTGCTGGATCTAAGTATACTGCAAGTCCAAATTTGAAGGCTTTAACAGCAGCTGTGGATGAGTTTAGAGCTGATAGTATTGGGTTTGTGGGTGTTGGTTGCCAGATTACTGGGGTTAGGAAGATGCAATATCATGATTATGGGGCATTGAAGTACGGTTTGCCAGTTAAGTTTGCAATAGGTTTATTCTGCTCCAAAACCTTCTACTACTCCTCACTCTTCAAGAACTTTTTAATGGGTAGGGGGATTGACATAAATAAGGTTACTAAAACTGAGATAACTAGTGGGAAATTCATCGTTAAGTCTGGTGACGAAACAATATTGTCCACAAGTTTGAAGGAGATTGAGGGTTATGGACGTAAATCTTGCGAGTACTGTGGGGATTTCACAGCTGAGCTTGCAGATATATCTGTGGGTAGCCTCGATTCCCCCGATGGTTGGACTACAGTGATCGTTAGGAGTGGTATTGGTGAGAAGCTTTTCAAAGAATGTGTTGAAAAGGGGCTTTTGGAGTGTAAAGAGATGAAAATTGAAGATTTGAAGTTGACCATTAAAATTGCTGGCAATAAGAAGAGGAAAGCTACTCAACCGGCAGGGGGATCTTCAACTTCTTAACCAACTCCTTATACCTATTTCTCACAGTTACCTCAGTAACCTTAGCTGCCCTTGCAATCTCCTTCTGTGTTCTCTTCTCGTTCTCAAGTAGTGAAGCTATGTATACTGCTGCAGCTGCAAGTCCAGCTGGATCCTTCCCAACAGTTAAAACCATTTCCTTAGCTTTCCTAATTATTTCCACAGCTTTGCTTTGAACACTTCCACCTAGGCCTAGTTCGCTTGCAATTCTTGGTACAAATGTTTCTGCATCTGATAATGGTATCCTTATGTTGATCTCCTTCAATATTAGCCTATAGCATCTTGCAACCTCCTTTCTCCCAGATCTAGTGTACTTGGCTATTTCCTCAATGGTTCTAGGTATCTTTTGCGTTCTACACGCAGCATATATACTTGCAGCCATAACTGCCTCTATACTCCTCCCCCTCACAAGCCCCTTCTCCACAGCCTTCCTATATATCATTGCAGCTTCCTCCTTAACGCTCTTTGGGAGGCTTAGTTGCGCGCTTATCCTATCAAGTTCACTCATAGCTTGTGCAAGATTCCTATCTATTGAACTGTGAACTCTAGTTCTTATCTGCCACTTCCTCCATCTAATGACTTCTATCCTCCTCTTTGGTTCAAGCTTCTTCCCCATGGCATCCTTATCTCTCCAATCAATAACTGTTGATAATCCCTTATCATGTATGGTTAATGTTGTTGGTGATCCAACCCTACTCCTCTTCTGCCTCTCCTCCGGTGTGAATGCTCTCCATTCAGGTCCACTGTCAACCACCTTCTCGGTTATGACTAAACCGCAATCTGCACATACAACTTCCCCCCTCTCATAGTTTCTTATTAAGTGTGTGCTTCCACATTCTGGACATTTATCAATGGTTTGTATGCTAACAGTGGTTTTCTCATCAGATTCAGCAATATGACTACTCATCTTCTTCCCCTCCCCATTAGAATTTAAATCTAAATTACACATGTAATTCACGATTAATGAGCCAGAAATAAGACTGCAAATATTTAGTATATAAACTTTTCGCTTTTCATTATGTGTTAATAGAACGGTATATTTAAACTTCTTGAGTGAAATTTTTATCGTGGATATTATGTAATATTATTTGGGTTAGCCGGGTGGTGTAGCGGCCAAGCATGACGGGCTTTGGCCCCGTCGACGGGAGTTCGAATCTCCCCCCGGCTACCATTAAGTTTAAATCATGATTCAACATAATTCTCTTTAATGAATAAGGGTATTCCAACCCCGGAAAGCTTTCTGGGTTTTAGAGTTGGGGAAGATAGGAAACTTGCCAGTTGGCGTCAAATTGTAGAGTACTTTAAGATTGTTAGTGAGACTTCCGATAGGGTTTTACTGGAATTTTTGGGTAAAACCACTGAGGGTAATGATATGATCTTGGCAATAGTGTCTTCTCCAGAGAATTTGAAGAAACTAGATTATTATAGGGCTATTCAAGAGAAGCTTCATAACCCATATAATCTCAGTGATGGTGAAATTTCAAAGCTTATTGAGGAGGGTAAAACAATAGTTCTAGTTACATGTAGCATACATTCCACTGAAATTGCTGCTTCCCAGATGAGTATGGAACTCCTCTACAAGCTTGCAACGGAGGATTCAGATGATATTAGGGAGATATTGGATAACGTAATCCTCCTATTAATTCCATCACTTAACCCTGATGGACATGTTATGGTTGTAGATTGGTATAATAAGACTCTAGGTACAAGGTATGAGGGTTCTTCTCCCCCATGGCTATATCACAAGTATGCTGGTCACGATAATAATAGGGATTGGTTTATGTTGAATCTAGTTGAAACTAGACTTGTGGTTGAGAAGGTTCACAATAAGTGGCATCCACAAATAGTTTACGATTTACATCAGATGGGTCCATACGGCCCTAGATTTTGGCTTCCACCATACCTAGATCCAATAGATCCAAATGTTGACCCCATATTACAGCAGGAGATCGTCTTCATGGGTTCTTCAATGGCAAATGAACTTATTGGTAGAGGATTTAAGGGTGTGGCATGTTATGCCATATATGATGCTTGGACTCCAGCTAGAGCATATCAACATTATCATGGTGGGATAAGAATACTTTCAGAAGCTGCCAGTGTGAAGATAGCTACACCCATAGATATTAAGCCTCAAGATTTACGGCCAGTTATAGGCTTAGACCCCTCTAAACAGAGGTGGAATAATCCGAATCCATGGCGTGGTGGGAGGTGGAGGCTTAGGGATATTGTGGATTATGAGCTTGTGGCAGTATTGGCTTGTCTCAGGAATGCTGCAAAGTATAGGAGGATGTGGCTTGCAAATACTGTTGAAATATTTAAGCGTGCCATTAAACCTGAAGATGGACCCTTCGCCTTCATAATTCCGAGGAGGCAGAAGGACTTATACAATCTCTACTGGTTGCTCAGCATTCTACATAAAGGTTTGGTTAAAATTAATGTTGCTGAGGAGTCATTCACTGCAGATGGTATAGAGTTTCCGAAGGGGACTTTCATAATATATTTCGCCCAACCATACGGTAGGTATGCGAAAACCCTACTTGAAGTTCAGCAGTATCCTGACCTTAGGGAAACCCCTGAATCGCCGCCGAAGAGACCTTACGATTTAACTGCGTGGACTCTTCCATTAATGATGAACGTTAAAGTTTATACTGTGAACAAGGAATTCAAAGTTAAGAGTTCGGAGTTGGATAAAGTTGAATTTCCAGATGGATTTGTGATTGGCGATGCTGATTCTAAATACCTTGTTGCTCCACCTGAATCCAATGCATCATATAAACTTGTATTCAAACTTTTAGGTGAGGGAATAAGGGTTTATAGGGCTTTTGAAGATTTAAGCTTCAATAGTGTTAGAATGCCTCCAGGGGCATTTATAATTGAGAATAGTTCCACTTTGAGGAATCGTTTAAATGAGTTTTTGAAAGGGCTTCCAGTTGAATTGTATGCCTATAATGAATTACCAAACATAAAGCTAGCTGAACTTAATATTCCCAGGGTTGGTTTATATAGGAATTGGATTCCAAATTCTGAGGAGGGGTGGGCTAGATTCCTATTTGAAATGTTCAACATTCCATACACTACTATTGGTAATGATGATATTAGACGTGGACATTTAAATTCCAAGTATGATGTCATAATAATACCCAGTCAAAGTATGAATAGCATCATTAATGGTAGGAGTGTAGATGAAGTTCCGCCTGAGTATGCTGGTGGAATAGGGGATGTTGGTGTAGATCACTTGAATGAATTTGTAGCTAATGGTGGAAAACTCATAACAATTGATGCTAGTTGCGAATTACCAATTAAGCGTATGTGGATTCCAGTTGTAAATGTTTTGGAAGGGCTTAAACCAAACGATTTCTATATTCCAGGATCAATTTTAAGGGTTATAGTGAATAATAGGCATCCAGTAGGGTTTGGAATGGATGTGGATTCAGCCGTTATGTTCATAAATAGTCCAGCATTCAAATGTCCCGAAGAATATGTGGTTGCAAGATACCCCCAATCAAATCCACTTCTAAGTGGTTGGATTTTGGGTGAGAAATACTTGTATAATGCTGCCGCAATAGTCGATGTCCCTAAGGGGTATGGTAGGATAATCCTCCTAGGAGTTCCAGTATACAGTAGATGTCAAACTCCAGCCACATTCAAATTCCTATTCAATGCCATTCTCCATTGAAGAAGGCGTTTGAAATCAAAATTAATATTAACAATATTTCACCTATTTTTGTGGTGTATATGAAGGGTAGTTTGCTCATAACATTATATCAATTGGCTCTTATGGGAGCTTTGAGAAGTCCAATACCCATAAAGACAACGAAATTGAAGGATCTCATGGGCGTATCGCAGCAGAGTGTTTCCAGGTGGCTTATTGAACTTGAGAAGCTTGGATTGATAAGTAGAAGTGTATATGGTAAGGGTCAAATTATTAGGATAACTGAGAAGGGTGCTGAAGTTTTGAGGGAGCTATATGTAAATTTGGGTAGAATTTTCGAAAGTTTCCCAGATAAACTGAAGTTTAGGGGTATAGTTTTTAGTGGTCTTGGTGAAGGCAGGTTTTATACGAGTATTCCACATTATAGGAGGCAGTTCATTGAGAAGCTTGGCTTCGACCCCTACCCTGGAACTTTGAATTTAAAGTTGAAGGGGTTTCATGATATTGAGGTTAAAAAGGTTTTGAAGCTTATAACTGGTATACCCATAGTAGGCTTTTATAATGGTGTTAGGAGTTATGGTGGAGCTAAATGCTTTAAAGCTAAGATTGATGGGATTGATTGTGCTGTAATTCTAGTTGAGAGGACGCATTATGGTGATGATGTTATTGAGATTTTAGCTCCAATAAGTATTAGGGATGCACTTAAACTTGTAGATGGAAGTGAAGTTGAGGTTGAAGTTTACGTTGGGAATCAATAATTTAAATTGAGGTTTTCAACTTCAATATCCTATATACACAGTATTCCCCACACATGGTGCATACCTTCCCCTTCAAACCGAATCTTTCATGGAGTTTCTTAGCCCTTTCAGGGTCTGGTGAAAGTTTATACATTTCATCCCAATTTAGGTTTGCTCTAGCTATGGACATCTCCAAATCCCTTTTCAAAGCTCTCTCCCCAAGTTTAACTATATCCCCCGAGTGTGCTGCAAGTTTTGCTGCTATCAACCCTTCCTTCACATCTTCCTCATCTGGTAATCCAAGGTGTTCTGATGGTGTTAGGTAGCATATTATGTCAGCTCCACTTGCAGCTGCTATTGCCGCCCCTATTGCAGATACTATGTGATCGTATCCAGCCCCTATATCCGTTGTTAGTGGTCCTAAGACGTAGTATGGTGCCCCTTTACAGAGTTGCTTTTCCAATCGCACATTGGCTTCTATTTGATTTAATGGCATATGTCCAGGTCCCTCAACCATTACTTGTACATTATGCTTCCATGCTTCTTCAACAAGCCTTGATACAGTTAGCATTTCAGCCATTTGTAGGTAGTCATGTGCATCCAGTATTGATCCAGGTCTCAATGCATCTCCAAGACTTATCACAGCATCATATTTTGAGAGTAACTCCATTAGATAATCATAATTCTTGTATAGTGGGTTTTCACGTTTATTTTCTATCATCCATGCTGCAAGCATTGCTCCACCCCTACTCACTATTCCAGTAATCCTATTGGTTTTTAGAGCCTTCTCCACGATTTCCATGGTTATCCCTGCATGTATTGTCATGAAGTCAACTCCATCTTTCAAATGCTTCTCTATTGTGTTGAATATGTCGTCTTCAGTCATATGTATTCCAGCCCCCTTCCTCACAGTTGCTTCTATGAATGCTTGATATATTGGCACAGTTCCAAATGGTATTGGTGCTTTCTTCATCAGCATTCTTCTAATTTCATCCAAGTTTCCACCAGTGCTTAGATCCATTATTGTGTCTGCACCGAATTTTACAGCTACCTCAGCCTTTCTAACCTCCATTTCGGGGTTTACATATAAGTTTGATGTGCCAATGTTAACATTAACCTTCGTGGTTAAACCTTCCCCTATTCCAATTATCTTCATCTCTCTGTTCACATTGTTTCTTGGTATTATGACTCTCCCCTCAGCTATTAGCCTTAACAACTTTTCCTCTTCCACACCCTCATTAACTGCTACCTCCTTGACAACATCATCTTTCAATCCCATCTTCGCCCTTTTAATTAAACTCATATTCAGACCACTCCAACTTCCAACATTACTTTTATATTGTGATTTCCAACAATTGTATAATAAGTTTGTGTTTGGTGTTTTGATTTGAGGGTAGTACTGATAGCTCATACCCCTAATCCTGAGAGGGTTGTGGCTGCAGCTATTAGGCAGTGTAGGAGTAGTGTTGGTGCTGACAAGATACTTTCGGAATTAAGTGATGAGGATGTTAAGCGGCTTATAAGGAATTGCATTGAAATGGGTCATTTAAGCCCAATCGAACATGCATCATTCACATTTCTAATTGAAGGTATATCTAGGGTTACCTCCCATCAGCTTGTTAGGCATAGGATTGCATCATATAGTCAGCAGAGTCAGAGGGCTGTTAAAATAAACCCGAAAAATTTCGTTATTCCACCATCAATTGAAAGTAATCCTGAAGCTAAGAAGATATTCATGGAAGCATTAAATCAATGCATGGAAGCTTATGAGAAGCTTCTAAGTCTAGGTATCGATAAGGAGGATGCAAGATACATTGTCCCGCAAGCAGTGGGGACATCAATAGTGGTTACAATGAATGCTAGGGAATTGCTCCACTTCTTCAGTTTGAGGTTGATGGTGGATGCGCAGTGGGAGATTAGGGAGATGGCTAAGTTAATGTTGAGGGAAGTTTTAAAGGTAGCACCAACAATATTTGAGAAATTCAAAAACTATGCCTGACCCCACATACATTTTACATATCTATGTGAGTTAGCGAATAAATTGACCTTAACCTAGCTTGAGTAACCCTTATTAACGTAATTCTCCATTAAACTATTATTGATGATTTGCTTTCAGCGATTTACTTCATTGGCTACATATATAACAATTATATTAGCAATTTCCTTGATATTTACATCAACATTCACATCTATGAAGGTTTATGCTGATTCACAATATGATGTGCGCATATGTATTAGTGGTTATGTACGTAGAGTTGGTGATGGCAGCCCGCTTGATGGCACCATAATACTCCTTTATAGGGAATACTATGATACTGTGGAGTTATGGAATAAGACGAGGAGTGACGTGAATGGCTTCTATAGTTTAAGTGTTAAATTTAACTTGCTTAAGTATTTGTCTAGGCTTCCATCCATTAGGGTTTTCGCCATCCATTTGAGTAATAGTACAAATCTCCCTGATTACGTTCCAGCATATTTGTCTAAAAGTCTACCTACAACTTCCTCTAATTTAACAATTAACTTTACACTTATCCCAGCTGCTACCATCATGTTTTCTGGAGGGTTTATGCATGTTAACTACAGCAATCCAGCTGTTCGCGTTATATATGAAGTTGAGGTTGGAGTTTCTTTGCCTGAAGGTTTGAATTGCATATTAAAATATGATTTTAAAGAGATTTCTCGATACTTCCAGGATGCTGGGGTTAATGGTGAAGTGGTTCCAGTGCCAGCTGGGTATCCAGTTAATGTCGTGGTCACGGGAGTTTTTCAAGAGGCTTTAACAGTTCCATCCACAGTAATTTTCGGTAGAACTACTTCGATAACGCCAACGATACGTGAAACCTACTTGAATTTGAAATTATTTGATGATTTTAGAGTTTTCAAGGCTGGTGATATTCTAACCTTCACAGTTTATGATGTTTCTCTTAAAGATTCATTTAGAGTTGTAAATTCCATGTATGATAGGGTTTTAAGTAAGTTGGATGTTGCTAGAATGGATGGCTTCTACACCACCAGCTTATATTCACAGCTTAATAAGATCAGGATGCTAATTCAAGATGCTGAGAAGAGTTTTAATGAAGGTAACCCATCAGCTGCCTTTGCAACTTTGAGGAATTGTTGTGTTTTACTTCAAAATCTATCTTCAACTATAGATGGATTGTATAGTGATGCATATTCCTCATTAAACCTCCTCTTAATATTCTTTGGAATAGGTTCACTTGCCATAGGATATCTTGTTAGTGAACGTTTGATATTGAAGTTAGGTATTTCAGCAGCTTTATATACACTACTCCTATATCTACTATCCACAAGCTACCCCCTCGCTTATAAAATAAACTCCATTATTCCACAAGCAATATTATTACCTCCAATACTTGGAGGATTATTGGAGATTGTTACCTCAAAATTCCCAGTATCAAAATTCATATCAAATTCTGCTGAGTTGCTCTCCATATCTAAGAGGAATTTGAGGAGGAGGAAGCTTAGAACTACACTTATAATGATTTCATTGATTGTATTTACAGCGGGATTCATAGCTTTAACCTCCTTCTCCTTTGAAGTGGACTTGTTAACCTATGTTAGGGAGAACTCGTATAATGCAAGTGGTTTGAGCGTTGAGGTTAAGGTTCCGGAATCTTATTCTGTAGCTGGGTTCAGCCCTATGGATGCAGAAAATAACCCATATGCCCAAGCAGTTCCATTATCAGTTTTGAACATGTTGAAAATGCTTGGTAATGTATCTTATGAAAGTTTTAGGGCTGAATCTAAGGCTAAGGTTACTCCATATTGGAGGTTTGATGAAAATAATTTTGTTATGGGTATTGTAAGTTTCTCCGACTTGATGGATCCTGCGGCTCGTCTAGTTTCATCAGCATTTGTGGATGGTAATCTCCCAATGAGGAGTGGTGAGATAGCCATAAGTTCCTCTTTAGCTCGGAGCTTAGGTCTTAAAGTTGGTAGTTCAATTAGGGTTCTTGGTAAGCAATATGTTGTTTGCGGATTGTTTGATGATAATATTATATACGGGTTGCGGGAGTTGAGTGGTAGACCAATACTCCCATACAAGATGGTTCTTAGTATGAAGGGTGGTGATGGTGTTCCAGATATTTATTCTTCAATGGTTTGTGAACCTAGGGAGGTTGTCTTCATACATTTGTCTGATATTGGCAATTATGGACTACAAGTAACTAGGGTGTATGCCTCATACCCATCCAATGTAGACATAAATTCTCTTGGTAAAATTATTGCTTTGAGGGGTGGCAACATCCTCGTAACAATTTTAAGTGGTGAAAAATGTGTTAACATGATTTTAGCTGAATATCTTGCTACAAGTGGTTTCGAAGCCCTATTGCCAATGGTATTAATATCCATTAATGCCATAATCTCGGCCACAGCTTCTCTACGTGAGAGGGAGAATGAAACTGTAATCATAACTTCCCTTGGAGCCTCCCCATCACAGATATTTAGGATATTCCTCAACGAATCAATTATAATGGGTTTCTCAGCAGGCTCCTTAGGCTATGTTGCTGGACTTCTATTGTATAAGTTGATGTCTATCACCAGTAGTATAGCAGTATTCCCAAAGGTATCATTCACATGGGTTATCTTATCACTAAGCATTTCCCTCATAGCATTAATTGCTGGTTTCTCAATAGTTTTCAGGTCTGCGTTAATGGTTGTTCCATCAAAACTCTGGAATATAAGGAGGACAACTAAATTCACAGATGAAGGTAGACTTGACACATTTGATATTCCAATTAGACTGGATCCAGCCTCCGTTGATGATTTCATTAACTATATTTATAGCAGATTGAAGGATTATCCATCATCAATTGAGGAATCCATTAGAATAATTGACAAAAGAGTTGAATCTAATGGTGCAAAGGTTTATAGACTCATCTTCATTTATGATTCTGGCTCCGGCTTAGCTTCCAAGAATAGTAGTAGATGCTCATTGGATGCTCATGTTGATGATGGTGAATGTAAAATATTATTGAATGTTAGAAGTATTGGGAACTCCCCTGAAAGGCATTCAATGAATGTTGCAAGATTAATCAGGCATATAGCTATGGAATGGAAATTTCCATAATTATTTCAATATAATCAATATAATCATATAACTATTTGCAAAAGTTATAGTAACACCCAATTCATCTTCAATTAAATAGTTTAAGCATAAGAATTGTAAAGAGTCATCATCGATAATTTTATGACTAAACATAATCAAGTTTCATGATAATCTAAGTAAAGATAAATGTTTACAAAACCAATAATCAAATCATAAAGCTTATATCCAATTATAAACAATAATAATATATATGCATTCTAAAGGAGCTTTAAAAAAGCTATATCTAGTTATTGCCATTATCGTGATAGTAGTTGCTGCTGCAATCACCGCTTACTCCATAATAATGCCTAGACCAGCTCCAACCATACCCTTTAGAATAGGCACTTCCACTTCAGGCTCCATGGGCTATAAAATGACACTTGAAATGATAACGGTTTTAAAGAGGGAAATGCCTAAATACGATTTTCTAGCACTCGTGACAGCTGGTTATACGGCTAGTTTGAAAATGTATTGTTCTGAGGAAGCTGAAGGGGCTTTAGCATTTGGTTTTCAAGCTGCAGACATGTATACTGCAGGTAAAACTTTTGGCTTCTTTAAGGGTTTTGAAGCTAAGAGGCTTCCCTCCATGCTCTTCGCCATAGTTTCCCTTGAATACGGAATTGCAATTCATCAGAGGGATGTAGGTAAGATCCGTAGCTGGTCTGATTTGGATGGGAAACCAATATTCATGTATCCACCTGCTTGGGGTGCCCGTCCAATTTTCGAGAATATAATTTTCCCCGCTCTAGGTATAAAGCCAAAGTTTATAGAAGTTGATTTTAGCATGGTTGGCACTGCACTTACGAAGGGTGATATAGTGGCTACTGGTGTTTATACTAGTGCTGGTGGTATGGATGTTCCACCATGGATAGCGGAAATGGTATTAACAACCCCAATAGCCATATTGAATCCATCTCCCGAAGAATTGGCGAAACTGGAGGCTAAGGGGATAAAGCTGTATAAAGTTGATTTAACAAAGTATAAGCCATTTAAAATAGATGTGAAAGCCGATTTCATGTATTCTGTTCCAGCAATCACTACATTGTTTACTGATGATAAGATTCTACCGGAGGAAGATGCTTACAAGTTCATAAAGGCTATTGAGAAGAATATTAATGAACTGAAATCAATTGACCCATCATTTTCACAATTGGCAGATGATTTTGTAGGAATGCAACTCCTAGGTATAGAATTTCTGCGTAGCTACTATCCACAAGCACCAATACATCCTGGATTAATCAGGTATTTAAAGGAGAAGGGGGTATGGAAAGGGGGAAGCATGGAAGTGTGGTGGAACGCTAAATACAACTTCAATTTTTAATTTTTTAAATTTTTATAAATTCTCATTATGGAGGTGATTCATGTTGAATAAACATAAATTCCTTGATTACATAATTTTAGGTCTTGAAATATTCCTTTTAATTATTCTCATCTACTATTACGCTACTGGATATGGGGGGTCTATGCTTTTAGCAGTATTTACCGTTCCACTGATATTTGCACTACATACACTTTACTCACTTAAGGAGAATAAGCTTTACCCCAGATTAGGTGTTAAAGTGAATTACATAGTTGGGGTGATATACGTTGTATTAAGCATAATAATTTCAATATATTTAGTTGTGAATTTTGATGATCTAAGATATGTGAGATGGGGGTCTCCCAACACCACCGATTACATTATCGGTACAATAGCTTTACTCTTTATCATGGAGTATACTAGGAGGAAGCATATCGCCATATTTGTATTAAACGTTTTCTTGATGTTCTATGCACTTTATGGGTGGTTGTTTCCAGACATTTTTAGACATCCAGGGGTTGGTATACGTGTGCTCATAAGATCCTTAACTGTGGATTTTGAAACTGGCATTTTTGAAAGGTTACCTCAACTTGCGTTAACCGTTATTGGCGTATTTATGCTCTTCTCATCCATTTCCTATGGTTTCGGCCTCTTAAACTCTCTAATTAATGTAATTATGAGTAAGCTTGGTAGGAGGCCTTCAACAATACCAATGGCGTGTGTTATAAATTCAATAACCATCGGCTTACCATCCAGTAGTATAGCTGCCAATGTTGCGGTAAGCGGATCCTACACTATTCCATTGATGAAAAAGATAGGTATTCCAAGCAAATATGCTGGTGTTGTGGAGGCTGCTTCCAGTGTGGCAGCACAATTATCACCTCCATTGATGGGTGCAGCTGCATTTATTATGGCTGAATACTTGAGGGTTTCATATTTTGATGTATGCTTGAGAGGGTGGATTTTGCTATTCATATACGTTGTTGGCTTGCTATTCATTGTATACCTATTAACTAGGAGGTACGTCATCAGAGAAGTGGCTGTAACTGCCAGTTTCGCTTATAAGAGGAGCGATGTAATTAACACCATGATCTTCTTCTTCGGCATTGCACTTATCACATATCTTATGTGGATCGGTATATCACCAATAGTTGCCGGCTTCGTATCGTCAGTATTACTATTAATCATAGTATTAATAGACACCATTGTCCTCTCAATTCTACAGAAGAGTTCTCTTAAAGATATTTTGAAAGAGCTATATGATAAGTTTGTATTTTCTATACATAATTTTATGTCTGATCTAGTCGATTTGACTCTACTTCTATCAACTCTTGGAATTATGACTGAAGCTATGACAATTACGGGGGTCCCTCCGAAAATAGGCCTCATACTCATGGAGATTGGGGGTGCAAATGTAATTCTCACAGTAACTATAGCTTTTATTCTTGGATACATTTTGGGTTTGGGGTTACCACCAACACCCACATATCTACTTACAGCTATACTTGTGGCGCCATACTTGATTAAGTTGGGTTTTGATCCTTGGGCAGTACATTACTTTGCATTCTTCATGGCCCTCTTCTCTGAACTTTCACCACCAACTTCACTGGCTGCGGCTGTGGCATCTAAGATATCTGGTGCAGGGTTTATGGAGACATTAATTGAATTGATGAAGATTTGTACACCCCTCTTCATTTTAATGTTTGGAATATTAGTGGAGCAGCCAGCAGTATCTGAGGTATCCTGGTTAACCTTAATTTCGGTGGTCATAATCACTGTTAGCATAATTGCATTCTCACTTGGACTTTTCGGCAAATTCGGTGGAAAGCAGTCTATAGACATATTGTTGAGGGGGCTTCTCATAATATCTTCCATAACCATATTCTACCCACACATTGCAATACGCATTCCATCTCTCATCTTGATAATAGGCTTAGCCTACATCTATTTCAAACGCTCGAAGCTTCGAGCATAATCTTCAACATCCCACAAACTTATTTCTCAACATTGAATTGTAGCGAAGTAGTAATGTACAAAGGTATAAATTGAGTTGTTATAGATATTATGCTGATGGGATATGCCTAAGAAGATTGGATTTGAAGACTTCACTAAAATTTCAATGATTTCAGAACCAACATTCTCTCCAGATGCATCGAAAGTGATCTTTACATTGACTAAACCAAGCTTAGATGAAAATGATTACATATCTAAATTGTGGATTACAGATGTTGAAAGTGGGGAGGTTTACGCATATACTAATGGTCCTAAAGATGGTAGAGCTTCTTGGAGCCCCTCTGGAAGATTCATTGCATTTACTTCTAGGAGGACTTTAAGGAAGGATGAGCCTGGAGTGGAGGTTTGGTTGGGTAGAATTGATGGTGGAGAATTTAGAATGCTATTAAAACGCAAATTGCCCATAACCAAGCTTCAATGGATTGATGATCGTAAATTGCTCTTCCTCGGAGCTTTTGGAGATGTTCAAGAAGATGTTAAGGTTATTGATAGAATAAACTTCTGGTTTAATGGTAGAGGCTTCATACACACCATTAGAAATCACATCTTCATGGTTGATGTCTTTAGTGAAAGTGTTGAGCAATTAACTTCCGGCGAATTTGATGTAAACTTCATGTCTCTAAGCAATTCTAGAGATAAGTTGGCATATATAGCCACCCTAAATGATCTTAAACCATACATAAATGACATCTTCATACTAGATTTAAAGACTGGTAAGAGTGAGCTTCTAACCTCCTCAAGTATGAGTATTAGTAGCCTTAGTTGGAGTCCTGATGATTCTAAGATTGTTTTTAGAGGGCATGATTTGAAGAGAGGATCGGTTTCACATAGCAGGCTTTATTTGCTTAACCTTAAAGACAAATCTATCAGACTATTAACTGGCAACTTGAATCTAAACATAAGCAACTCATTGAATTCCGATGTGAGGGGTGGTGAGGTTAATGTGGGGCCTAAATGGGTTGAAGACAAAGTCTACTTTGTTGTTCATGAGGGTGGTTCAGCAAATCTCTATTCCATCAATGTTAATGATGGATCATTAAGCCCGGTAACTTTTGGTTATAGGAGTGTTGAAGGTTTTGATGTCGCTAGCAAAAGCGGTGAACATTTGTTGGTTTTCACATCAATGACGGACACTTATCCAATAGAGCTCTACTTAATACGTGGAGGCAAAGAAATCCAATTAACAAACTTCAATCTAGATTTTGTAAGGGAATTCTCAATATCTAAACCTGAACACTTCAGTTTCACAGCTAGTGATGGAGCTGAGATTGATGGTTGGATAATGAAGCCATTGGATTTTGATCCCAGTAAGAAGTATCCCGCAATACTTTACATTCATGGTGGACCTAAAACGGCTTATGGTGCATCATTTATACATGAATTTCAAGTTTATGCGGCTAGAGGCTACGTCGTCATATACACTAATCCCCGTGGTAGTGATGGATATTCTGAGGATTTCGCTGATATACGTGGACATTATGGTGAGAGGGATTATGCTGACATAATGGAGTCATTGAATTACGTTTTAACAAACTATCCATACATAGATTCCTCAAGGATTGGCGTTGCAGGTGGATCTTATGGTGGCTTTATGACCAATTGGATAGTTACACATACTGATGTGTTTAAAGCTGCCGTTAGTATGCGTGGGATATCCAATTGGCTTAGCTTCTATGGTACAAGCGATATTGGTTATAGATTTGCATTAGACCATATCCTCGGCGATCTATCAGCTAAGCCCATAACCCCTGAGAGCGTTAACAAGTTTCTCGAGAAGTCTCCATTAATGTATTGTGAAAATGTGAAAACGCCAATACTAATATTGCATAGCCTAGAAGATTACAGGTGTCATTATGTTGAGGCCATGCAATTCTTCATTGCTTTGAAGCAGTTGGGTAAGGAGGCTAGAATGGTTTTAGTTCCAGGTGAAAATCACGATTTATCTAGGAGTGGTAAGCCTAAGCATAGGGTTGAAAGGTTAAAAATAATTGTGGATTGGTTTGATAAGCACTTGAAACAATAAATCCTAAACCCTCCCCTTTTTCCTTAAAACTTTACCCGCCTTCTCCCCAGTATATACACCTTTATCCACAGTTAGTTTCCCATTAACTATTACGTACTCTATGCCAAGGGGGTATTGTGCTGGATTCGTATATGTGGCTGTATCCCTTATCTTCTCATAGTCAAATATCACTATATCGGCGTCAAATCCAACTTTTATCAAACCTTTACTCCATAATCCTAGAACGTTTGCTGGTAGTGATGTCATCTTCCTTATACATTCCTCCAATGACACAACCTTTTCATCTTTCACATATTTCGCTATTGCTCTTGGGAATGTCCCATAACTTCTTGGATGAGGTATTCCAGCGGCCAGTATTCCAGTTGGTGAGAGTGCGTAGCCATCTGATCCAACCATAACCCATGGTTTTGAAAATATCTTCCTAAGATTCTCCGGTTTTTGATTGAAGTTTATTATTCCAATTCCGCTTTTAGCTTCAAGGGCTTTCTCCACAAGTCTTATGGCAGTTTCATCTTCGCTTAATCCAAGTTTTTCAGAGACCTGTTTTATTGAGTATCCTTCAATTGATGGATCTGGTTCGAATCTGCTTATGATGGCATTTTCAGCTCCTCCACGATACTCCATTGTCTTGTACAGTTCCACCTTTATCTCCTCCCTCAAATCCTTATCCCTTAATCTTTCAATCAACTTCTCCCTTCCACCTTCATTAGCCCATTTCGGTATCCATGCCATTAAACTTGTACCGCTTGCTTCATATGGGTATTGATCAGCAGTTACTTCAACCCCCCTCCCCCTAGCTTCATCAATTAATCTAATTATTTCATCACATTTATCCCATAGTGGTTTTGCAAGTATTTTTAGGTGTGATATTTCCACAGGAACTTTTGCCTCCCTACCTATCCTTATAGCTTCCTCCACTGCTTCGATTACCAATCCCCTATCACCTTCATCTCTTATATGTGATGCATATATTCCCCCATATTCCGAAACTGTTTTCGCCAATTCAATTATCTCTTCAGTTTTTGCGAAGGATTGTGGGTCGTATCTTAATCCCGTGGACATTCCGAATGCACCATCATTTAATGCTTCTTCGAGTATTATCTTCATTTCCTCCATCTCCCTCTTTGATGGTTCTCTTGCATCATAGCCTAGAACTGCTATCCTTATGTTTGCGTATCCCACGAGTGGTGCCACGTTTAATGATACTCCAGACTCCTCAAGTTTACTCATATACTCCCTCATTTTAGTCCATTCAATTTTCAATCCATACCTCTTGCTTTCTTCATAGCCTCTATCCCTTAATATCCCCATTAATGGTGCTGCTGAACTTCCACAATTCCCTATAACCTCTGTCGTTACACCTTGCATTATTTTGCTTAAAGCTCTCCCATCAACCATTAATGTGTAGTCTGAGTGGCTGTGCATGTCTATGAATCCTGGTGCAACCATCAATCCATTGGCATCTATAACTCTCTTAGCATCCGCCCCCCTAATTTTCCCAATTGCAGTTATCTTACCATCCTTTATTGCTATATCCGCCCTATACCATGGTCCACCAGTTCCATCAATTACTCTACCGCCAACTATGAGTATATCTGCTTCCATCATCCCATAACCCCACTTATAACTCTTAGGAAGTTTTCTCCAAGGATCTTTTTCACATCCTCCTTGCTATATCCATGTTCCAGCAATTTTGCTGTTAGATTTGGTAGTTTGCTTACATCTTCAAGTCCTATTGGCGTTGAGGATATTCCATCGTAATCTGATCCAAGCCCCACATATTTCACTCCAATCACGTTGGCCATGTGGTCTATGTGTTTTATGAGGTCTTCTATGGTTGCTTTACCTTCACTTACTATGAATGATGGTGAAAAGTTTACCCCAACAACCCCATCTCTTTCAGCTATAGCCTTTAATTGTTCATCTGTGAGGTTCCTCCTATGGTTGCATATTGCCCTTGCATTGGAGTGTGAAGCTATTATTGGGTTTTTGAAGTTTTCCACCAGATCCCAGAAGCATGAATCGCTTAGATGTGATACGTCTATTAGGATCTTTAACTTTTTAGCTTCTTCCAAAGCTTTCAATCCCAGTTCGGTTAACCTGCTTTGAGCCCTCGATTCTCCAACACCATCTGCAAGCATATTCCTCTCATTCCATGTTAGTGATAAGGCTCTTAACCCAAGTTTATGGAACATTCTCAATATTATTGGGTTGTGTTGTATTGGTTCTCCACCTTCCATGGATATTAATGCTGCAAGTTTCCCATCTCTCTTTGCCTCATAAATTTCCTTCGAATTATTCACTATTATTATCTTCCCCTCAGATTTCTCCACTTCCTCATAAAATGTAGCCATCATTTCTAAAGCTCTTGCAGTGGCTTTTAGGGGTTTATATATTGGTTCAGTGTATACTGCGAAGAATTGGCATGTAACGTGGGCTTCCATTAATCTTGGTAGGTCAACATGCCCCCTATCACTTCTAACTAGTATGCTTCTAGGCTCTCGGTCTGGTCCCCACATTCTTGGGAGCATTTGTAGTATTGTGTCGCAGTGGCCATCTATTATTATTGATTCTTTATGTATGGCTTTAGCTTCATCCAATAATTCCTTCCTAATTTCAATCAAATCTTACACCATACATTATTATTGTTCATAATTTATTATTGAAACTTTCCATAGCTGAATGGGTTTGTGGTAAAGTATTTAAGATGAATGCTTAGACTATCTCTTAGTTTAGTTGAGCATTGCTGGAGGTTTTGATGGTTATGGGGCAACATTGAGGTTGAATCAGAGGATTCTTTGGAAAAGTTTTCTGCAATGTACCTTTGCTTTATCCTTTAGTAGTGGAGGTCTTCTTTCAGGTAGGGTGGTTTCAGGACTAAGTCCAATAATGGCTTTGCATCATTGGGTTGTAGCTTTATATCCAGTTGTTTTGACTGTTAGGGGTGATGTAAGTGGTGTTTTCACTGGTAATTTGACAACAATGCTTAATGTTGGTAGAGTTAAAGCTTCTTGGAGGGGTAATACTGTCGATTTCTACTCTCTGGTTAGGGCTTCCATCTTGTTAGCATATATCGATGCATCTTTGATTGGTTTATTGGCGTTTCTGGTCAACCTCGTTTTTGGGCAGGTTTCAGTGGAGAGTTTATCGCAATTCATGTCTTCAAGCCTCTTCACTTGTGTCTTGGCAACATTCATATCCCTCCCACTCAATTGTTATACTGCGTTTCTAAGTTTTAGGAGGGGGTTGGATCCAGATGTTATAGCATATCCGGTTGTGGGTATTTTAAATGATTTCCTAGTCTCCCTATGCTATAGTGCTTCTGTAACTATGATACTCGGTGGTCAACTCATCCTTGTGCTCATCGCTGCTCTTCTCTTCATAGTGATACCATTGCTTGCTCTAATAACATGGTATTATAGGGTTGATAGGTTTGTGAAAACTTATAGGGTTGTGGTTAGGGAGGCTGTTCCAGTGGGTTTTGTATGTAGTTTTGATGGTGTGATCAACGGCCTTCTACTTGCAAATTTCATTGAGAACATTGTTCATCACCCTGAAATTCTCATGATATACCCTGTCTTGTTGAATGCTATTGGGGGTGTTGGTTCATCCTTTGGTAGTGTTACTACAACTAAACTTGCCCTTGGATACTTGGATTCCAAGATATCCTCCATACATGTAATGTCTAACGAGTTCTTTGGCATGCTCCTCTCAGCTTCATTTATGGGTGTAATTTATAGCCTGCTCGGATATGGTTTGGCAACTTTAACTGGGCTTGTCCCAATACTTTTGAGCATGATCCTACTATCCATATTGGTTATGTTTATAGGTTCCATAGTCATAATGGTTGTTTCCTATGTTGTTGGTGTGTATGCTTATGGTAGGGGTTGGGATCCCGATAACTTCGTAATCCCACTCGAAACTTCCATTGCAGACCTCTTTGGAGCTATGCTGGTAATATTTTTGAGCTTGATAGTTTACCCATAAAATTTAATTTCCAGACAAACTATAGTAATATTGATATTAATTGAGGTTGAGTTTCCCAAATGTGTGCACATAAATCCCATAATATTTGGGGTCGTAGACCCCGCCCAGTGAAGGATGTTTTGATTGATATGAAGAATTCATGTGGGTTGATGTTGGATTTAGCTTATGCATCACTATTCTTGAATGATGAGGATCTGGCGGAGGAGGTTTTGGAGATTGAGAGGGATATAGATTCACTTTTATATGAGATTTGGGCCAGTGCATCCCTTGCTGTTAGGGATGTGGAGGATGCTGAGGCTTTGGCTGGTATAATGAAGCTTGCAATATCCATTGATGGCATTTCAAATGCAGTTGCTGATATTGTGAATGTTATTAGGCTTAAGCTTGGATTGCCCAGCCAACTTAAGGAAGCATTATCTAAAATTGAACCACAATATAGACGCATCACTGTAGTTAAGGGGTCGCCTATTGTTGGTAAGAGGCTTGGTGAACTTGGACTTGATGTTAATATGGGGGTGTACGTGTTGGCTATTAGGCGTGGAGCTAAGATTATAATAGATCCAGAGGATAGTGAAACCATATTTGAGGGGGATATCCTAATAGTTAGAGGTCCAATCGATGGTTTAAATGATTTAAGTAGGATTGCTTCTGGTGAAGTTAAGGATTTGAAGGAGGTTTTCGGGGATGAGTTTTAAGAGTATTGAGGAAAAGCTTGTTAAAATGATTGATATGTCTAGATCCATGATTGACCTAGCATATTACGCATTACTCTACAATGATTCGAGTATTGCGCATGAAGTTCTAGTTATGGAGGAGGAGATTGACAATCTGCATACAGAGTTGGAAACTGATTGCTTAAAGCTTAGGGATGCTGGAGTTGATGAGAAGAATATTCTTGGGGTAATAAGGTTGAGTTTATGTGTGGAATCAATTTCAGATGCAGCTGCATCCATAGCCGATGTTGTTATGAGGGGGTTTAAATCCCACCCCATATTGGGCATGGCTTTTATGGAAACTGAGGAGAGCGTCTCCCTAATTAGAGTTGAGAAGGATAGTGAACTTGATGGTAAATCCCTATCTGAACTTGAACTTGATGAGATGGGAATTAATGTTCTTGCAGTTAGATTTCCTGGGGAGAGGTGGATTAAGGATCCACCTGGGGATTTCACATTAACTGGTGGAGTTGTAATGCTTGTTAGTGGGTTTAAGGATAGTATAGAAGAGCTCCGTAAAATGGCTTCCCAAACCATTAAAAGTTAGATGGTAATATAGCCGTAATAGGTTTGTTCATTAACTTTTTATACACTTCAAATTACAACAATATTATGATAGTTATGGGTAGGTATAGAATTAGTTGGAAGATGCATGAGAAGAGGATGAATTATGTGCGTAGTGAAATTGAAAAGCATGGATGTGTTGCAATGATTTTATTCTCCCCATTGAACGTCTTCTACCTTACCGGATACACGATAATATCGACTGAGAGGCCTACTGCACTCATCCTTCCAGTGCATGATGAACCAATTCTATTCGTTCCAAGACTTGAAGAAGATCATTCGAAGTTTAGAGTTCCACAGATTAAGAAGAGGATTGTTTACTTTGAGTATCCGGGTGTTGAGCATCCAATGAAGGTTTTAGCTAGGGGGTTGGAGGAGCTTAAATTGGCGGATAAGAAGATTGCTGTTGATGCTCCAGGGTATCCTGGGATTATGGGTTATGTTGGTCCATCTTTGGCTGAGGTTTTACCATCTGCGAAAATTGAGAATCTTGGGAAAATTATAAATGATATGAGGCTTGTGAAGGATGATGAGGAAATTGCACTTATAAGGGAGAGTGCTAAGTGGGGTAATTTGGCTCATAGGCTTTTGCAAGAATACGTTTATCCTGGGGCTCATGAAATTGAGGTTGCAGCTAGAGCCAGTTTTGAAGCATCTTTAGCCATGATTAAAGCTCTTGGACCTGAATTTGAACCTGGAACGATGCTTCCAGCTTCAGCTGGATTTAGAGGTCAAATTGGGCCTTACTCAGCATACCCACATATGTTAACTTCAAATATAGTTATAAGGGAGGGGGATGTGCTAGTTACGGGTGCAGGTGCAAAAATTGGTGGTTATAGTTCAGAGCTTGAGAGAACCATGATAGTTGGCAAGCCAAATGAGAAGCAAATCAAATACTTCAATATAATGGTTAAAGCTCAGCAAGCAGCCCTTGAAGCCTTTAAACCAGGTGTAAAGTGTTGTGATGTGAATAAAGTTGCCTTTAAGGTTTTCAAGGAGGAGGGTGTACCTCAAGAGTATATATTGCATAGGGTTGGTCATGGAATTGGTTTACAAGGTCATGAACCTCCATGGATTGAAGATGGTGATACAACGATTCTAAAACCTGGAATGGTGTTCTCTTGTGAGCCGGGAATATACATACCTGGATTTGCAGGCTTCAGACATTCAGATACGGTGATAATAACGGAGGATGGAGTTGAAGTTGTAACATTCTATCCAAGGGATTTGGATAGCTTAACAATACTACACTAACCCCTCATTTTTTGGAGTGGATATTATTGAAGATTGGTTTCCTCCAATTCAATCCCATATTTGGTGATGTTGAGTATAATGTTGGTAAAGTTGTTTCAATGCTTAAAAATGTTGAATTTGATCTCATGGTTTTACCGGAACTTTTCAATACTGGATATCTATTTCTTGATAGGAATGAAGTTGAACGTTTAGCTGAAGAGGTTCCATATGGGTACACATGCAAGAAACTTATGGATTTAGCTCATGAAAAGAATGCCTTTATAGTGGCTGGCATAGCTGAGAAGTGTTGTGGGAAGCTTTTTAATTCTGCTGTTATTGTTGGCCCGAAGGGTGTTCTTGGAGTTTATCGTAAAGCTCATTTGTTCAGTAGGGAGAAGCTCTTATTCGATAAGGGTGATTCAAATTTTGAGGTTTATGATATTGGTTCCGCTAAGATTGGTGTTTTAATATGTTTTGATTGGTGCTTCCCCGAAGCTTCGAGAACTCTGGCTTTGAAGGGTGCAGATATAATTTGTCATCCATCAAATCTCATCCTTCCATATGCACAGATTGCCATGAGGGTTAGGGCCATTGAAAATAGAGTTTACACAATTACCGCGAATAGAATTGGAGTTGAGGAGAGGGGTGGTGAAAAGCTGAGATTTACTGGTTTGAGTCAAATTGTTAATCCAAAAATGGAAGTTTTATGTTCTGCTGGTGTGGATGATGAGGTTGTGGGGATTGTTGATGTTGATCCATTTATGGCTAGGGATAAGTGGATAACACCATACAATCATGTTTTCAATGATAGGAGGGTAGAATTGTATAAGCTGTGAAATCCCTGCAGATGCTATTGTCAACTATAAATACATCCACCATCCACTATAATGTTTGGTGAGCAGTATTCCAGAAACTGATGTTTTAATTATTGGTGGCGGTGCAGCTGGTCTTAGAGCTTCCATAGAGGCTAGGAAGATGGGTTTAAATGTTATGTTAATTTCTAAGGCTCCAATAGGTGCTTCCTCATGCACCCTATATGTTGGTGGAGGATTTAGAGCTGCCTTCGGATCCTATACCAAGGAAAACCATTTCAAAGACACCCTCCATGGAGGTAGAATGATAAACGATCGTAACTTAGTTAAAGTCTTGGTGGAGGAAGCTCCAAGTAGGCTACTTGAATTAAGAGATTTTGGAGTTAACTTAAACATTAGAAATGGGGGTGCAAGTGTTACTGATGGACCTATAACTGCTGGGCTTGGATTGATAAAGCCCTTAAGCGATTATGCCAAGAAGATTGGCGTCACTTTCCTTGAAAATTTCATGGCCTTAGATCTAATGGTGGATGATTATGGAGTTCATGGTTTAATAGCTTTTCAAATCCCCTCCGGCAAGATAATACCAATCTACTCAAAATCCATTGTGCTTTCAACTGGTGGGTATAGTCAGATATTCTTGAGAAGCGATAATCCGGTTAGGGTTTCTGGTGATGGTTGCGCCATGGCTTTGAAAGCTGGAGCTAAACTTGTGGATATGGAGTTCACGCAATTCTTCCCATTGGGTTTAGCTGAGGAGGGGAAGCCGCCATGGCTTTTCCCAGCATATGATGCCAAAATAATTAATAGAGCTGGCGAAGATGTTGTCCTCAAATATAATTTTAACAAGCCTCTTGGGAGGATAATTGTTGAAGATAGAGACCTATTTTCGAGGGCTTTGTTTAAGGAGATAGATGATGGTCTTGGATTCGATGATTCTCTAATAATGGATATTGGGGATAAAGATCCATCAACTGTTATGCCAGATTCTTCAATACATCTAATAAGAGTTCTGGGTTTGAGTGGTAGTAGATTTAGAGTAGCTCCCACAGCCCATTTCACTATGGGTGGCATACTTATTGATGAGAATTGCAGTACCGGTATACCTGGGCTTTATGCTTGTGGTGAGGTTTGTGGTGGTGTTCATGGTGCCAATAGACTTGGCGGTAATGCACTCACGGAAACCATAGTTTTCGGCGCAAGGGCTGGAGCTTCAGCTTCAAAATATGCATTAACATCTAAAATTTCTAAGGTGGATTGCAATGAAACTATTCAAAATCTTCAGAGGATGCTCAATAAATCTTCACTTGGATCTTACGACATCGATAATTTAAGATTTGAATTGAAACATAGCATGTGGAAGTATTGTGGAGTTATTCGTAATGGTAGCCGTTTAAGGGATCTACTCAAAATCATTGATGAATTAAATGTTAAAGTTGAGGATGCTATCGTGAAATCCAAGTTTGATGCTTTAAAGCTCTTCGAACTTAAGAATATGCTCCTAGTATCCTCGGTGGTTGCAACTTCAAGTCTCATTCGTGAAGAGAGTAGGGGGGCGCATTATAGATCTGATTTTCCAAATGAATCTGATGCTTGGTTGAAGAGGATATGCTTTAGTATGAAGGATGGAAAGTTGCATTATGAAATGATTATGTTAAATTAATTTTTCAATATTTCAGAAAATTAATATTAATTTTTTCACTGTTTTTCGTATAACCGAAATCTATATTAATTCTATATGCAATGATTAGGTTTGGTTATGTCTGATGGTTTAAAGCATAGGAGGATTGAGGATTATCTAGTTGCCATATACAATTTGGTTAAATCTAGTAGTGATGGTTTGGTTGATAATTCCAGTATAGCCAATTACCTTAAAGTTTCAAATTCCACGGTTTCTGAAGCTGTTAGGAGGCTTAGTGATATGGGTTTATGCAATTATGTTCCATATAGGGGTGTAATGTTAACTAAAGCTGGTGAAAATATTGCCTTTAAATATATCCTTAAGAGGGAGATTTTGGAGTGTCTGTATGGGTATCTCCTCAACTTCAATATTGATGAGGATGTTGCATCTGAAATATGCTCTTTAGAGCATTATGTTAATGATAGTAGTGTTGTCAAGATATGTAAGGCTTTAAAAATACCTTCACGTTGCCCGCATGGCGCTCCGCTCCCATGTAATAATGTTTGCTTGTATGGTGGGAAATGCCCATTGGAGGAGGGTTGATCAAGTTGGGTTACGATTCCTCATTAATAGAAATGTTAATGCCTAAAATCTTGGAAACCATATATTCAATATCCCTTTCTGGTGGAAAGGTAACTTTAGATGAGGTTTCGAAGAGACTTGGTGTTCCTATAAATTTTTTGGAGGATGTTTTGAAGTTGGCTCGTGAAAGGGGTTTAATTTCAAGTGATGGTTTAAATTTAACAGATTCTGGGAGGGAGTTCATTTTAAAATATAGGCAGGCATTCATACATGATAAGTTGATTCATGGTGGATATGGTGTTAGTAGCTTATACTCTGGTGTGGGTGAACATTTAAAGTATGGTCATGATTTAAGTGATGAAGATTTGAAGTCATTAAGGAGCTTTCTATCAAAGTTTGATGGGAACATTGATGAAGTTGAACCGCTCACTAACCTCCGTAGGGGGGAGAGGGGTATATTCATATATGCTGTTGGAGGGCATGGGATGCTGAGAAGACTATCTGACTTGGGTTTAACGCCTGGAATTGAGTTTGAAGTTGCATCCATAGCCTCCCTAGGTGGACCCATAGTGTTGAAGGTTAGGGGATATGAGATTGCCCTAGGTAGGGGTATAGCATCCAGAATTTATGTTAAGAGGTTAAGGTGAAATTATAATGGTTGAGAGGAAGATTAATGTTGCCTTAGCTGGGCAGCCAAATGTTGGTAAAAGTGTAATATTCAATAGCCTTGTTGGTGGTAGTCAAATTGTTGGGAATTGGCCTGGGAAAACTGTGGAGAAGGCTGAGGGGAGATTAATTTATGGAGATTATGAAATAAACGTTGTTGATCTTCCAGGAACATATTCCCTATCATCGTATTCTGAGGAGGAGGTTATTGCTAGGGAGTATATTCTTTCAAGGGAATCTGATGTCGTTGTCAATGTTGTCGATGCCTCCGTTTTAGAGAGGAATTTATATTTGACAATACAATTGTTTGAGCTTGAAGCTCCAGTAATTGTGGCATTAAATTTAATGGATGTGGCTCAGAGTAAGGGTATAAGGATAGATGTTGATGAATTGAGCAAGATTCTTGGAGTCCCCGTTATACCTATGGTTGCAGTTACTGGTCGCGGTATAGATGTCCTTGTTAAAACAATCATTGATTTTGTTGAGGGGCGTGTAAAAGTTTCACCCACAAAGTTTAAGTATGGTAGGGAGGTTGAAGAGAAGATTTCCATATTATCTGAGTCTATTAAGAAGTATCTCCCCCAATTATGCTCCAAATATCCTCCTAGATGGCTTGCCATAAAGCTCCTTGAGGGTGATGAAAACGTTTTGAAGATGGTTGAAAGCTTGGAGAATGGCAGAATTATAATACTATTAGTTCAGGAGTTTGTGGATGAATTGGAGCGTATACATGGTGAGAAGATATCTTCAATAATATCCTCTGAGCGTTATAGCATCATAAGTAGGGATATATTGCCAAAGGTTCAATTCATTGAGAGAGCACCAATATCACGGACATTCTCAGATAAATTGAATTACTGGACTACGCATCCAATACTCGGTTATCCAATACTCATACTAGTCTTCCTAACAATCTTCTATGCAATTTTCACTGGCGGAAGATTATTGGAGGACGCTTTAAGCTACATTTTTGATGAGAATTTAATGCCTTGGATTTCTGGGATTATTTCAGGCATCCTCCCTGAAACAATCTCTAATATTGTGATTAATGGTTTCTTTGGTGGATTGATAGCGACACTCACAATCTCTCTACCATATATCCTACCCTTCTACTTCATCCTATCGATACTTGAAGATACTGGATATATGCCTAGGGCAGCATATCTCATGGATGCATTCATGCATAGGATTGGATTGCATGGTAAGGCTTTCCTGCCATTAATGCTTGGTTATGGATGTAATGTTCCAGCATGCTTGGGTTGTAGAATTATGGAGAGTGATCGTGAAAAGCTTCTACTAAGCTTTCTAGTGGTTTTAATTCCGTGTAGTGCTAGGACTGTGGTTATACTTGGAATTGTTGGTAAATATATTGGCTTCACATACGCGTTGATGCTGTATCTAATCAACATTATTGTGATAGTTTTGTTTGGGTATGCTCTAAATAGGCTTCTACCAGGTTGCCCTGTGGGTTTAATTATGGAGATGCCTGATTATCGTAAACCAGTTTTGAAGGCTGTTCTTTTAAAGACTTGGCATAGGGTTAAAGGATTCATTTATGAAGCTTCACCATTAATAGTTGCTGGTAGCGTCATACTTGAAACCATATACCAATTGAATATGGTTCCATTGATATCATATTATGCTTCACCATTAATAACCGGATTGCTTGGATTGCCAGCTGTAACGGCTTTCCCATTAATATTTGGAATTCTTAGGAAGGAGCTTGCATTAATACTGCTTCAAGAAGTTATTGGATCCAGTGATCTTAATTTAGTTTTAAGTGTGAAGCAGATGCTTGTATTCACGGTGGTTGTTATGTTTTTCATTCCATGTGTTGCCACTATAGCTGCATGTGTGAGGGAGGAGGGTTGGAGGAGGGCTACTTTAATCTCTTTGTCCACCATAGCGATTTCAGTTTTGGCTGGGTGGGTTACAAATATTGTTTTAACCTTCCTTTTCGGTTTATGATATTAGCATTGACTTTCGTAATTCTTATTCAAGTATGAAGCCTATTGGCTCCATAACCCTTTCAGGTATTGTTGGCATTTGGCTCACAACATCTTCTATCACTATTTCCGCCATTGGTTTATCTGCTCTTAAACCATAATATTTCCCCCCAGTAATCTTAGCTATCTCCATCATTAATGCTGTCGGCGTATAGAATATCACTTGCATATCCTTCCTATAATATATCCTCTTGTATATTTCGTCTGATCTGTGATCAGTATTTATAACTATGGTCTTTATCCCATCTTTAGCTATCTTCCTTGCCATATCCAATGCATCTGCTTGTGCTGGATTTAGGAATTTAGCTCTATACTCTACGGATAATGGGTTTTCTAGGGCTACGTTTGCTATTCCATCAGATATTATCACCATTACTGGTATGGATTCCTTCATTTTTGATTTCTCCATTAACAGTATTTCTCTAGCCTTCTTTAATCCCGCAGCTAGTGGTGTGAAGTCGCTTACACCAACATTCACAAGTTTCTCTATTACTGCATTGATGTTTGTTGTTGGATATTGGAGTACCTCAGCGTTTCTCCCCTTGAATACTATTAATCCAACTTTATCCCTCTTGGCATGAGCCCCCTTCTGTAACCCTCTTATAGCAGCTTTTACACTTTCTATTGATGATACCATTGATTCACTTATATCCAATACTATCATTGTTATTAATGGCATTCTAGTTTCCTTCACCTTAACTCTAATATCATCATAATCTATTTTTATTGCAAGACTCCCTCCACTTCTACTCTTTTGTTTTGGTGCTGCTACTCTTATTGTGGGTGCTATGGCTATGTCGTATGGCTTCTCCTTTGGTAGTGCATGTTTAACGTATTTCCCCCTCCTAATCCAAATCCCCCTTGCAACTTCAGCTCTCCCCCTCCTTCTACCCTTCATGTACTCTGATGATAATGTTATCTTGAATAATGGTGGTGGCGCAGTCATTATCTCATAAATGTTTTGAAATATCTTCCTCCCCTTATCTATTGCAGCTTTATAATTTGCCTTTATCTTAGCCCCCAATAATGCTATGTATTGAAATGCTCTTGAACCAAATTTCTGCATTGGTGGTGGAGCTTCAACTATTTGCTCTTTAACCATGATCCTATGTGTAATGATCCTCCTAGCCTCCTCCTCTTGGGCTCTAATAGCTTTAGCATACATCACTGCCCTCCCTCTTCTTCTCAATAACATATTGATTATTGCCTGTATTGCCATGTATATTGCGAAGGCTATTGCTGCTAGTTTAAATAGTTCTGTACTCATGAATTCACTTATCTCCTCCCACCCTCCACCCCTCACTCCAGCAAACATTAGTGTTATTGCTGCAAAGGCAAAGTAGAATACTAGATAGTACATTATACCCATTATTAGGAATGCTATTGGTGTTGGTATGTTTAGTGTTCTACTCTTCATTGCTGGTGGTTTTGTTATTTGTGGTAAAGTTGCACTTTCACCTATCTCCACCTTAACTTGCTTTATCTCCTCTTCTTCAGCTTCCTCTTTCACACCTTTAGTTGTTGTTACTGCTCCTATCAATGTTTGCTTTAATTCTTCACTGGTTATTGGCGTGTATTCACCACTCTTCATCCTGTGTGGTAAAACCATTTCAGCTGCTTTTAGCATATCATCGATGGTTACCTCGATTCTACCATTTAAAGCGGCTAATGCCTTTGAAACCTTAATGATGGTTATATCTGGTCTATGTCCATCAACATGCATTTTTGCACATAATTCCACAGCCTTTTCCTCTATTTCTCTACTTACCTTTATCATGGGCAGTAATTTCCTAGCCTCATTAATTCTCTTCTTTAACTCTTCTTGCTTCTCCACCCATTTCATTATGAATCCTTGTGGATCTTCCTCATATTCTATATTCCTACTAATAACTTCATTTCTATCTTCAATGCGGTTTATTTCATCCATTTTTACGCAAATTGCAAATCTATCTAAAATTTGAGGTCTTAAACCCCCCTCTTCCGGGTTCATGGTTCCAATTAGTATGAATTTTGCTGGGTGAACTACCTTTACACCCTCCCTTTCAACTATGTTCCATCCTGAAGCTGCTGCATCAAGTATTACATCTGTTAATGCATCTGGGAGGAGGTTTACTTGATCTATGTATAGTATCCCCCTATTTGCCTTTGCCAATATTCCTGGTTCGAAATCTTTTACCCCCTCCCTTATGGCCTTTTCCCAATTTATGGATCCAACAACCATATCTTCCGTGGCGTTTAATGGTAGCTCTACAAATGGCATTTTAATTTTCCTTGTACGTATACTCCCCCCACTTGTAATAGTCTCTTTACATTTCATACACATTTCCTCTGGTTTATATGGGTTGCAATGGAATTGGCATCCTTCAATAACTTCTATTTCTGGTAGCAAGTCTATTATTGATCTTACAATCGTGGTTTTCCCAGATCCTTTTGGGCCTATTATCAGCACTCCACTTATTGTTGGGTCTACGAGTATTGTGAGTAGTGCTGTTTTAACATTCTCTTGACCAACTATTGCTGTAAATGGGTAATTCAAACTTTCATACATTTGTATTCATGGTTTATTTATGTTTCAGCAACCCTATAAATTATTCTCAGTTAATCATATAACTTTGGATTTAACTACAATTTTATTGTTAATTATGCGCATCGATATGCATGTTCATACATGTTTATCCGATGGTTTATCTTCACCTTTAAAAACTGCTAAGGGTGCATTGGGTAAAGTTGATGGTTTAGCATTTACTGATCATATAAATTCTATGGATCAATTGAAAATTCTTGAAAGGCGCTTTAAGATTTATGGAAGGGTGAAGTTTGATGGATTTACAATTTTACCTGGATTTGAATTATCCTTTGATTTTGGACATGTATTGGCAGTCTTCCCAGACTTCAACTTGAGTTTCCCGAATAGAATTTTACATGATATTTGGGAATTTCGTGAATTTGTTAAGGGGTGTGGTGGTATTGTTATTGCTGCACATATATTTAGGTCTTCAGGGGTTGGTAGAAGGGTTTTTGAATTGAAGGGGGTTTTCGATGCTTTGGAAGTTTATCCATTTAGTGACGTTTTTGATGTATACTCCCTTAAAATCCCATTAATTGCCGGTTCAGATTCGCATACTCCATACACTGTGGGTTTCGCATATACCTACATTCCTCATTCAAATTGTAGTGGTGATGAAATACTTCATTCAATTGTTAGTGGGAGAGTTCTCCCAGTAATGCGTAAACCCTACATTCTTAGGAAGTTGATGGATGCACCCCACATACTCTCAAAATTATCCAAATAAATCCCGTACACTATAGGTATTTTTCTACAACTTTGAATGCTTCAGGTATCTTCTCAATAACATCCGTGGCGGTTATGTGATACCCCTTCTCCATTACAGCTATATCTCCAGCCAACCCATTTATGAATGCTGCTGCAACTGCTGCTCTGAATGGGTTTTGTGTCCACGTTATGAATGTAGCTGTAATCCCGGTAAGGACATCTCCAGTTCCACCTACAGTCATTCCAGGATTTCCAGTTCTATTAACTTTAAACTTTTCACCATCAGATATTATATCGTAATGTGATTTAAGCAGTATGGTTGCTCCAATCCTTCTAGCTTGCTCCATTACTATTGGTATCCTATTCTTCCATCCACCCCCCTCTTCGCTTGGTAGGGTTATTCCAGTTACTATTTTGAATTCCCCAGCATGTGGTGTTATAACGGTCTTTGCCCCTTTGGTTATTGCTGGATCCTTTGCGTAGGCTTTCAATGCATCTGCATCTATAACTATGTTTTTACCTTTATCTGAAGCTATCTTCAATATTTCCAATACTGTTTCCAAAACCTCTTGATTTGATGATAATCCTGGTCCTATGGCTATCGTATCTATTCTATCAGCTTCTCTTTCAAATAGTTTTATGGCATTCTTATTCAAGTATTCTCCCTCATACTCCTTGACTATTAAGTTTGGTGAGAAGCTTCTTATTGCGTTTGCAATGTGGCTTGGAGCCATTATCATTGATATGTCAACCCCTGCTCTCAATGCCCCCAATGCCGTTAATGCTGGTGCACCAGTGTATTCTATGCTTCCACCGATTACACATATTCTTCCAAAATCTCCTTTATGTGCAGTTTCCCTCCTCCTCTTTATGCTTATTGCTACATCTCCAGGTCCTGCAAATATCTCTGCTTCAGGTGGCACCCCTATATTCGACACAACTACTTCCCCAGCATATTTAGCCCCCTCAATACTTTCCAATCCAGCTTTTGGTTTATGATGAGTTACTGTTATGTCTGCTTTTACAGCTATGCCCATGGGAGTTCCCGTGTCTGGGTTTATTCCTGATGGTATATCTATTGAAACTACTTTTGCACCGTTCTCCTTTGATTGGTTAATTAACTTTATTATTTCTGAGAATGGTGGGTTTACAGTCCCTCTTATTCCAGTTCCAAGTAATGCATCAATTACGATGTCTGATTTCAATATGGTTTCCTTAACAAGATCTATTTGGCTTGTATCCTCAATCGTGATGATTTTTATTGATTTCTCCATATTCCTTACAATATTCCAATTTGATTGTGCCTCCTTTGTCCTTATATTCTCAGGTTTACCTACCAGTATCACTGTAACTTCATGTCCACTTGATGCTAGATGTCTTGCTGTGACAAATCCATCTCCACCCTTATTCCCTGTTCCAGCAATTATTGTTATCTTCCCATTTTTGAGAGGAATTCTTTCAAGTACTATTCTGGCAACTTCTGCACCTGCATTCTCCATTAGAATGAGTCTTTGAACGCCTAGATATTCACAGTTTATATCTATGGCTTTAATTTCATCTGAACTTAACCCTTTACTCATACAAGCTTATCTATATTCCACCATTATAAATAGGTATTTGCTGGTTACTCATCATAAGTTTTTAATGTTGTTTATGTTGCTTTTCTCTCTTATTTTATCCATGAATTCTCCTCCTATAATTTTGTTGAAGCATGTTACGCATACGCTTTTCCTCTCACCATTCTTTAATACATATTCGTACATTGATACCATTTCCCCATCATGCTCTATTAAACTGTTTCTTGAAAGTTTTCTACCGCAGATATAGCATCTGTCTCTTGCTGTTGCTCTCCTTCTCGACATTAGGTTTCAAATATATTGTATATTATGTACTAATTAAGTTGTTATTTAAATTCGTGTTTAAAGTTTCATGGGGGATCTTTCCTCATAGTCTTTTCCACTTGTTTAAACCTAACTTGCTATGTTGCTATAAAGCTATCATCATTTAATCGTCATGATTTTACCATCGCTATACAAATCTTAATATCCACATTTGCAATACATGTTTGGGGATTTTAGTTGAATGTTTTGTTTCGTAATGTTGGGTTGTATATTCTTATGTTAACTATGGATCGCCCCTTCTGTAGTGTTGAGGAAGTTGCTGAGAAAAGTTTTGCTTCATTGAATTCCATAATGGATGTATTGAAGGAGTTTGAGATGCGTGGGTTGATAAAGCTGGTTGATGTAGATGGCTCTCTTAGTGTTAATGTTCCGGATAGATTTAGGTTTGCATATTACTTGATTGATTTAGGTGTTGATGTTGAGAAGGTTTCAAAGTTTCTTAGTTGGAGGGAATTTGAAGTATTATGTTCTGATGTTTTGAGGGAATTTGATTTTCATGTTGATAGGAACGTAAGGTTTAAGTATGGTTCAAAACGTTTTGAAATAGATGTTGTTGGATATAAGCTTCCATACATTATTTGCTTAGATTGTAAACACTGGTCTGAAGGTCGTTTATCAGCATTAAAATCTTCTTTGGAAAATCATTATAGGAAAACTTCAATATTTTCCTTACAATTCCCACCTAAACCTCTGATTGATCATTATAGTGGAGAACTTGTTTTCATTCCAGTTGTGGTTACACTTCTAGATTATGTGGCAGGGATCTATGATGGTTTACCAGTAGTTTCAATATTCAAACTTAATTCCTTCATAAATGATATTCTAATGATAATTCCATCATTGAGGGTGATTAGGGTTCATCCATAGGAATTGGTATATGGAAATATGTTTCTTTGTTGTGTTGGTCTGTTGCTTCAGATATGTGGGGATTATAGTGCAGTTTTGTTGATGCTTAGTCTTTTGATGTTAATTGATTAGTTACTTTTATTTACCCTTCATGTCTATTACAACTAGCTATTTTCCATTTAAAATGTGTGGCGATGCCAATATTCATTGTGCTTGGAATTTTGATGGTGTATGGCATGTGGGAGTCAATGTATGAAAAGCTTTGCTCCATGAGGGTTTTTGATGAAAACTTGTATAGGAAACTTGCGGAGTGTTATATTGAAGAAAATTTAAGTGGCATCATTGGTGAGGTCGATAAATATGTACATTTATACAATGACTTTTGCGATGATGTTAAAATCATATTGAATTCTCCGCATATAATTCACACTAAACAGCTTTCCCACTTCTTGGAAAATCCCATGAATCACATAATTGATGTTTTCATTAAGAAGGCTTTCAATCTAATTTCCATGGGAGTTGATGTTAATAAGTTTGCTTCATCGATTAATCTTACCATTAAGAAGTGTATTGATGTGAATTTTAAGATGATATTCCAAAATTTTGTTGCTTTATCTATACCCTACAATCTCCACTCACATAATCCCAAAATAGTTTATCCCAAGAATGGTTGGATAATATTGTCTAGGAAGGGGGTTCAGAATAACGATTCTCTCCCACCCAATTATGTCTTGGAGATTGATGGTAGGCGATTCAGCTTCTTCATAGAGGCCCCTCGACCTATTGATTGGAGTAGGAAGGTTAGGAAGAGTTCAAAAATACCTCTTCATGCAGCTCCAAGACCGGACATAATGATATATCGGGGTTTCGTCAAAAATATTTTGAAGAATAAAGATCGTAGGGTGAAAATGGATTCTATCATTAAGCGCCCCTACATTATAATTGAATGTAAAGAAGTTGAGGGTTGGTGGAAGAGTTCAAGATTATCTAAGGGTATTAGAAATCTCACTAATGGGGAATTGGAGAATGTTAAGGCGTTGGATGTCGTTGAAGTCTATCAATCTCTCTATAGACCCAAAAAAGCCTTTGTGGTTTCAATGGTTAAAGCTCCTAGGGGTGTTAAGTATAAGTTGGGTTTGAGGGGGATTGAAATCATCGATGATACTGGTTTTAATCCATTCATGTTATCCACATTATCTAACGCTTTACTTAATGGTGTTTAGTGTGATTTTCATGGCATTCGTTATTGTGATATGGCTAGATATATCCCCATTAATGTGATCATCATACCCAACATCTTGATACAGTCAATGATTTGACCTAAAATCATGTATGCAAGTATAGTTGATATTATAGGTTCCCCTAATGTTGATGTAGCTACAGTTATTAGTCCAAGGCTTCTAAGTAAATAGTTTAGTAATGTGTGTCCCATTAGCATTGGCACTATTGTTAGTAATATGATGTATGTCCATGTGTTTATGTTGTATGATGTAAAGTTTATGTTGTTCGCAAATATATATGTCAATGTGGTTATTCCACCTATCCCATAAACCCATGCTGTAAGAGCTTGTGTGCTCATCTCATTTCTAAGTATTCTGTTGGCTGACAAGTATATTGAGAATGATGCTGCACCTATCAATGCATAAATTATTCCCTGAATATTGACTTCACTTATATTTAATTCCCTAATCCCAGTAACCATCATTGTGGATCCAATTATTGAAGTGATTATTCCCATTAGCCTCTTTCCACTAACCCTTTCACCCATGAATTTTCCTATGATTGTAGAGAATATTGGATGTAGGTTTACTATTGTTGTGCTAATGGCTACTGGGATCATATGTAGTGATTCCATCCATAGTGTGAAGTGTGTTGCTAGGCTTAATCCTGAGATTACTATTAGGGGGCTGAATTTGGTTATCCCCTTATATTCACCGTTCACCATCATGATTAACAGTGTTAGTATTGATGATAGTGTCATCCTCCAGAATGCGCACACTATTCCAGGTGCATTTGATAACACCACAAATATTGAAGCCCATGATACGCTGAATACCGCTATCCCAAGTATTATGTACTCCTTCATTCAGTATGAAACTTAACGTTAACATATAAGATAAAGATTTTGCAATGCCCTATAGGCAATGGTTATATTTATGTCTTCCACAATATTATACTTGGATTTCCCATGAAGGAAGCAATGTTATATGAATCCATGGGTAGTGGAAGTGTTAAATGTAATTTGTGTGGTCGTAGATGCATAATTCCTGAAGGTAAAACTGGTTTCTGCCGTGTACGAAGGAATGTGGGTGGGAAATTATACTCCCTCGTTTACTCTAAAGTTTGCTCTGTGGCTTGTGACCCAATTGAGAAGAAGCCTCTATTCCATTATAATCCTGGTGCATCCGTCTTGAGTATAGCTACTATTGGATGCAATTTTAGATGCTTATTCTGTGATAATTGGGTTATAAGTCAAGAGGAAGAGATTTATGGTAGAGAGTTGCCTCCAGAGAAGATTGTGGAATTGGCTTTGAAGAATGATTGTCAAGGTATAAGCTACACTTATACTGAACCAACAATATTCTTTGAATACGCATATGACACTGCCAAGATTGCCAAGAGTAAGGGTTTATTCAATACATTCGTAACTAATGGTTATATGACCCCTGAAGCTGTGGATACCATAGCCCCATATCTTGATGCCGCCACAGTGGATTTCAAATGTTCAGCAAATCCTGAGGCGTATAAAACTTTATCTAGCGTATTTGATGTTCAACCAATTTTCGATTGCCTATTGGAATTGAAGAGGAAGGGGGTTTTCATTGAAGTAACCAATCTACTTATACCTGGAATTGATGGGTGGGAGAGGGACCTTGAAAATTTAGCTAAATGGATTGTTGAGAACCTTGGCCCTGAAACCCCATTCCACATCCTTAGATTTCATCCAGACTACAAATTATATGATCGTTCTTCAACGCCAAGTTATATGCTTAAGAAGGCTTATGAGATATCCCGTAATTCCGGATTAAAGCATGTTTATGTTGGTAATGCACCTGAACTTAGACTGGAAAACACCTACTGTCCACAATGTGGTCAATTATTGATTGAGAGGTATGGATTCCAGGTTTTAGCATACAATATTACTGAAGACCTTAAATGCCCGAAATGTGGGTATAGCGTTAATGTTCGTGGAAAGTTTTGGGCTGGTGGTGGATGGCTTCGGGACATACTATAAGTTTATAAGCATATTACCGTAGAGTAGTCTATTAGTCTATTAACTTGGGTGAAGGTGGATACTGTGAAGTATAGGCGTTTTGGAAGTTTAGATTGGCATGTTTCAGTGCTTGGTTTTGGGGCTATGAGGCTTCCAGTTATCGGTGACAATTATAGTAATGTGGATGAGGATGAAGCTATAAAGATGATTAGGTATGGTATTGAGCATGGGATAAACTATATTGATACTGCTTATGGTTATCATGGTGGTAAAAGTGAAGTTATAGTGGGCAGAGCTGTGGATGGTTATCATGGACGTGTCCGTGTGGCTACGAAGATGCCCGTTTACCTCGTTAATTCACAGTCGGATATGGATAAGGTTTTGGATGAGCAGTTGGATCGATTGGGCATGGATTATGTGGACTTCTATCTACTTCACGGTTTAAATAGGGAAAGGTGGAAGAAACTTAAGGAGCTTAGGGTTTTCGAATGGATTGAACATGCTCTATCCAGTGGTAAAATAAAGCATATTGGATTCAGCTTTCATGATACCTTCGATCTATTCAAGGAAATTATAGATTCATATAATTGGACTTTATGTCAAATTCAATACAACTATTTAGATGTAGATTATCAGGCTGGGATTAGGGGGTTAAAGTACGCTGCTTCTAAAGGTATAGCCGTGGTTGTAATGGAGCCTTTGGCTGGTGGATTGCTTGCATCACCTCCAATTGAAGTTATAAATGTGTTTAATGAAGCTAAGGTTAAGCGTAGCCCTGTGGAGTGGGCTTTAATGTGGGTTTGGAATCATCCAGAAGTTTCAGTGGCATTGAGTGGTATGAGTACCATGCAGCAGGTTATTGAGAATGTTAAGTATGCTGAGAATGCCATTCCAAACATCCTCAGTCAAGAGGAGTTGGCTCTGTTTGATAGGGCTAGAGAAATAATACGTGGTAGGGGTTTCATAAATTGTAGTGGTTGTAGATATTGTCAACCATGCCCCAATGGTGTTTTAATTCCAGACATATTTGCATATTATAATGCCTACTTTAAGAGGGGTAGGGATCCATCTGTAATAGATGAATATAACCTCAAAATTCCACCCAATGGTAGAGCTGAAAATTGTATTAAATGTGGTAAATGTGAAGAGCTTTGCCCGCAACATATTGAGATAAGGCTTTGGCTAGATAGAGCTAGGAGGCTTTTCAGCCGCCCAAGATAAACTGAAATCACTTATATACCTCCATAAATACACATTTTTATCGTGACCTTCATGGCTTTTAAGGAGTATAGGGAGTGGCATTCCAAATGCAATTTAAATATTGTTGCAGAAAATCTAATTAAACGTGGATTTAAAGCTAAATGTTTTGATGATGTTAAGGAGGCTAAGAACTATATTCTATCAATGATACCTCAAAATGCCACTGTTGGTGTGGGTGGCTCTGTCACTATTAGGGAGCTTGGGATAATTGAGGATTTGGAGTCTAGGGGGGTTAAGGTTATTCACCATTGGATTAGAGGGTTGAGCCCTGAAGATTCATATAGGCTTAGGATGATGGAAATTAGTAGTGACTTCTTCCTTTCAAGTTGTAATGCTTTAACAATTGATGGCGTTATAGTTAATGCTGATAGTTCTGGTAATAGAGTTGCAGCCTTAGCCTTTGGTCCTAAAAACGTGATAATGGTTGTTGGTGTTAATAAGATTGTATATGATCTTGATATGGCTTTGTGGAGGATATATAATGTTGCAGCTCCCATGAATTCACGTAGACTTGGAGTTAAAGTTCCATGCGCTGAGGCTGGATATTGTGTTGATTGTGATTCAGCAGATTGTCCTGTTAGGGTTATTGAGATCATTGAGCGTAAACCTCAAGCTGGAGACTATCATGTAGTTTTGGTTAATGCAAATCTTGGTTTCTAAGCTTCACTCAAATTCAAAACACTATATTTTATTTGCAATCATAATGTTTGGAAAGTCTTTAATTCATCTTCACAGATATATTTAATTGGCGTCTTAAATGTCTGTTTACAATTGGATTTTGAATAGAGCTGTGGAGTTGGAGAGTGAAACAATATCTTTTAGACGTGAAATACACATGTATCCAGAACTTGGATTTCAAGAGAAGCGTACAGCTAAACTTGTATCTGAAATGCTTGGTAAGTGGGGTTATGAAGTTCATACTGGCATTGCTGAAACTGGAGTTCTTGGGATTTTAAGGTGTGGTGAGGGTAGGGTTGTGGCTTTAAGGGCTGATATGGATGCACTACCAATACAAGAGGAGAATGAAGTTCCATATAAGTCTAGGGTTCCAGGCGTTATGCATGCTTGTGGACATGATGCCCATGTAGCTATGCTCTTAACTGCAGCTAGGATTCTATCTGAAATGAAGGATAAATTTAGGGGGACTGTGAAACTCATATTCCAACCAGCCGAGGAGTTGGGTGGTGGTTTGAGTGGTGCTTTCAAGATGATTGAAGAGGGGGTTTTGAAGGATCCCGATGTTGAAGCAATTTTTGGCTTCCATGTATGGAATAATCTGGATTCTGGTAAAATTGGGTTGAGGGAGGGTCCAATATTAGCTTCAACTGGGAGATTTGAAATAGATGTTAAGGGTTTAGGTGGACATGGAGCATCCCCCCATTTAGCCATAGACCCTATAGTTGTATCTGCAAGTATAATATTGAATTTACAAACCATTGTGAGTCGCAATCTGGATCCATTGGAGTCTGGTGTTGTTAGTGCTTGTTCCATTCATTCAGGGACTGCCTTTAACATAATTCCAGAATCTGCCAAAATCATTGGAACTTATCGGGCTTTAACCTTTGAGGTTAGGGATTTATTGAAGAAGCGTATTAAGGAGATATCTGAGGGGGTTGCCAAGGCATTTAATGCTGAATGTAAGGTCACCCTTGCTGATGGTGTCCCTCCAACTATAAATAATCCAATTGCAGTTAGGATGGCTAAGAGTGTTTTAAATGAGATTGTTGGTTTAAATAATATTGTTGAAGTTAAGCCTAGTATGGGTGGAGAGGATTTCGCTTATTATCTTGAGAAAGTTCCTGGAGCATTCTTAGAGCTTGGGACGAGGAATGTTGAGCGTGGGATAACTTCTCCACATCACAATCCAAGATTTGATATTGATGAGAGTGCTTTGAAGTATGGTTCAGCATCATATGCTGCCTTAGCATACCATTACCTTGCCCATGGATTCTAAACCTTCCTCTTTATTTTTACTATATGCTCCCCCTCTTCAATTAATCCATAGGTTAATACGACAGTTTCATATTCCGATATATACTTGTTCTTCAACAATTCTTGATATGTTGCTTCTAACCCCTCCTTATAATCGTTTGCTTCAACTTTTATTGGTTTTACTCCCCATACCATGGTGAGTTTTCTAAGTGTTTTAATGTTGTTTGAAGCTGCGTATATCTGGATTTTCGGTCTATATGCAGCTATTCTAATGGCCATTCTACCCTTTTGCGTGTATATTGCTAGTTTGGAGCTTATTGATTCCGCTAATACTGCTATGCTATGTGCAAATCTTTTCTGAATATCATCATCTATTGGTTTTAATTTCACATCGGTTCTTTCTTCATTTGCTTCTATTATACTTCTAAGCCACTTCACAGCTTCCACCGGGTATTTCCCAACAGCTGTTTCTCCGGTTAGCATGATTCCATCAACCCCTTCAGCTATTGCATGTGCAACATCAGTTACTTCAGCTCTTGTTGGTGCTGGATTTTCCATCATTGATGCAAGTACTTGTGTTGCAACTATTACTGGTTTACCCATGAGCCTTGCAGTTTCAATTATCTTGTGTTGTAGTATTGGTATTTCTTCCAATGGGAATTGCATTCCAAGGTCTCCCCTTGCCACTAGTATCATATCTGATTCTCTAACTATTTCCTCTAGGTTTTTCACTGCACTTACACATTCTATTTTAGACATTATCGCAATATCCTCCACCCCTTCTTCCGCCAATATCTTCCTAAGCTTCTTCACATCCTCTCCACTTTTAACGTAGCTTAATCCTATGTAGTCCATGGAGTTTTTCACGGCGAATTTTATGCTATTCAAATCTTCCTCCGTTATTGATGGTATGTTGAATTCCCTCCCTCTTATCACTATCCCCTTCCTTGATGTTATCTTTCCAGGTGTTAATGCCCTTACCTTTACCTCCCCCTCCCTTACCTCCTCTACTTTTAGACTTATATTTCCATCATCCATTAGTATTACATCTCCTGGAACCACTATGTTGTAGAATTCATCATTGGGTAATGGTATGTTTCCCTCATGATCCTCCACTTTATTTACCATTTTTAATTCCATGCCTTGTTTTAGTTTTATTGGTTCTTCAACATATCCTAATCTTACACTCCCCCCTTTTAAGTCTCCTCCAACCCCTATTACCATTCTTAATTCCTCTTCAGTTTTCCTAACATTCTTTAAATGTTTATTCCATTCTTCTTCATTTCCATGGCTAAAATTTATTCTGAAAGCTGATACCCCTTCCAACACCATTTCTCTTACAGTTTTCAGATTTTTTGTTGATGGTCCAAGAGTCGCTATAATCTTTATCTTCATAATTCCCTTCCAATCATATGTAAGCTTGAATTTTAATGTTTCCATATTTAATCAGTTATTTAAATTTTAATTGACCTTTAAATACAAAATATAAATAAACATTTATACATAGAATTAGTTAGGTGTTTACCATATGATTGAGGTTGAGGAGATGCGTGAGATAGTTCGTGGTTATAGGAATCCATGTATGCTAATTATAGGGTCTCATTCAGCTCTTGATGCTTGGAGTGGAGCTAGGGGTAATGGTTTGAGATGTATAATTTACACTACGAGGGAGAGGGCTGTAATATATCTTCATAATGCTATAGCTGGAGGTCCCGATGAATTCATTGAAGATTTACCGCAAGTTGTCTCTAGGGATGTTCATGTTGTTGAAGATTTACGTGATTTATCTGGAGATTGGAGGTATGCCATTCTAATTTTGGATAGGTATTCTGATATTGTGAAGCATGTGGATGACCTTATTGAATTGGAAGCTTTACAGATTCCAAATAGGGCTTTCTCCGTTTATGTTGGTGGTGACGATTATTGTAGTGTTATTGAAAATGATTTTGCAGTTCCAATTGTAGGTTCTAGGAGGCTTCTTAAAATTGAGAATAGGGGGATTGAGAAGGATTATTACTGGTATCTTGAAAGGGCTGGCATACCATACCCCAAGAGCATTAGATATGAGATTTATAGTGGTGGTATTAGGTTTAAGGAGCCATATGAAAATCCATTAATATTGAAAACCTATCATCCACAGAGGATTTTTGAGAGGGTATTCATTTTTGCAGCAGATTCCAATGATCTTGAACGTAAAGTTGAGAAGGCTATTAAAGATGGATATTTAAATGAGGAGACTTTAAAGGCTGCTAGGGTTGAGGAGTTAATTCTAGGTCCTCATGCCAACTTCAACTTCTTCTTCTCACCATTAAATTCAATTAAGAGTTGGGGTAGCGTTGAGGAGTATTATTCGAAACTATATAATTTAAGTTTGGAGGAGGCTAGGGTATGTTTGGCCAATGAATTCCTATCCATAGATGAGCGTAGGGAAACAATCCTCGATGGATTGAAGAGGCTTCCAGTAGATGTTCAATCTAAACTTGAGGAGAAGATTTTACCATCTTTCGAAGTTACACTTCATGCTATGGTTAGTATACGTGAATCCATTATAAAGGATGTATTGAGATGTGCTAATAGACTCCTATTATGTTTGAGAAGAGAGCTTCCACCTGGAATTATTGGATCATGGTGTCTTCAGACTGTAATAACTTGGGGTAGACCAAGTGAATATGGTTTGAAAGCAGGGTTTAAACCAGATTTTGAAGTTGAAGGTTTAGGGTTTGGTTTATATGATAGTTTTGGTGAAAACCCCCCAATGCATATACCTGTCACTCAAGATGTTGCTTTTAGGCATGGTGGTGGAACTAATGTGCATATGGGTATTGGTGGTCAGTACTCCAATGTTAGGTATAATAGGCGTATAAGTTTGGGTGAGAGGATAGGTTTGGAGATTAAGCGTGCAGTTAAGATGAAGGCTTTAGATCTCCTTGTCACGTGAATGGGTGGTTGATTTGTATATTGTGGAGAAGTATCCAAACCCATTTTCAGATGGTGGATTCGTTGATGCCGTTAGATATTCAAATCTAAATTTCCCATTGCTTAGGAGGGGGAAGGTTAGAGACATATACGATCTTGGAAATCACTTAATACTATTCCATAGCGATAGGATCTCCGCCTTCGATGTCGTTTTAAGGGAGCTTATACCCATGAAGGGTATTTACCTCAATAAACTTACAGCATTCTGGTTTGAACGTACAAAACACATATTCCCAAATCATTTCGTTGAAATGGTTGATGATAGGTCAATTAAAGTTGTTAAAGCTAATCGTATTGATATTGAGTGGATTGTTAGGGGATATTTGTATGGGTCTGCTTGGAGAAGTTATTCGAGTGGTAAGAGGGTGATATCTGGTGTTGAGCTCCCCAATGGTTTAAGTTATGCTGAGAAGCTTCCTCAACCAATACTCTCCCCTACAACGAAATCTGATGTTGGTCATGATGTGGAGATTAGTAAGGGTGAAGCTATTGATAGAGGTCTTGTTTCACGTGATGAGTGGGGTGAACTTGAAGAAGCATCCCTTAAACTATACTCATACTATAATAGTGTTGCTGAGAGTGTTGGCTTAATTATTGCTGACATTAAACTTGAGTTTGGAAGGTTTAAGGGTGAATTGATACAGATAGATGAAGCTCCCACACATGATTCAGCTAGGATATGGGTTAAGAAGTATTATTGTGTTGGTAAACCTCAAGAGAGATATTGTTTGGATAAGGAGTTTTTGAGGGCATATTTGATGGCTAAAGGGTTTAATGGTGCTGGAGCTCCTCCACAGATACCTATGGATGTTATTAGGCAGGTGGCTTGGAGGGTTAGGGGTGCATATGAAGTTATAGCTTTAGGTCGATGTATTGATGAATTACCCTTAAAGGGGTTGGAGGAGTTCATTTAGAGAGGTACCTCCCATGGATTATTTAAGACACAACTGTGGTGTTTCCGCTGTATATAGGTTTGATGGTGGTAGTGTACTGGAATACTTGTATTGGTCTTTGGTTTCATTGAATCATAGGGGGCATCAATCGTATGGTATTGTAACCTATGATGGAGATTTCCACTCATTAAAGGATCTTGGATTGATCTCCGATATCCCCATTGATAAAATTACTTCCATGGCTAAGCAGCTTACGGGGGATGTTGGTATTGGCCATGTGAGATACGCTACTAGTGGTGAATCCTCAAAATTCAATTTAGCTTTAGATGCTCAGCCAATAATCGTTGGTGATGATATTAAACTTTGCTTGGCATATAATGGTAACATAGTGAACGTTAATAGTCTTAGAAGGTACTTATCCAATGCTGGATACAAGTTTAGGGGGACTTCCGATTCCGAGGTTCTTGCTTTGATGATGTTGCATTGGCTTAACAAGGGTTACAGCATTAAAGATAGCGTTAAAAATGTTATGGAGATGGTGGATGGAGCATACTCTGTCACCGCATTACTAAATGATGGAACTCTAATATTCTTCAGAGATCCATATGGTATTAGGCCTCTAGTTTATGGATTCAGTGGTGATGGAAGTATGCTAATAGTTGCATCTGAAAGTGTAGCGTTAAATGCCAATGGGATTAGGGATTTTAAAGTTGTGAAACCAGGCTTCCTCCACATGTTTTCTAAGGAAGGTGGAAATGAAATTGTTAAGATTGCAGATAGCCCCGGTGAACATTTATGTTCATTTGAATTTGCATATTTCGCTAGACCTGACTCTAAGTTTAATGGTAAATATGTTTGTGAAGTTAGGCAAGATCTTGGTAGGAAGCTTGCCATTAGATATAGTGATATTGCAAGTAGGGTTGACTGTGTTGTTCCAGTTCCTCAAACTGCTGTGGATGCAGCCTATGGATTCCATGAAGTTTCAGGTAAACCGTTGCAGCAATGGATCGTTAGGGATAGGTATGTTAAGCAGAGGGCTTTCATATTGTTCCCTGAGGATAGAAGGGTAATTTTACAACACAAGTACAATATTATGTTTGATAGGTTGCGTGGTAAGAAGATTGCATTGATAGATGATAGTATTGTTAGGGGTGACACTTTGAAAACTCTTGTTTCAACATTGCGTGAGAGTGGAGTTTCAGAGATACATGTTTTCGTAACATTCCCAAAGATTATAGGGCCATGCTTCTATGGTATTGATATGGCAACATTCCAAGAGTTGGCGGCATTTAATAGGAGTGATGAAGAGATACGTAAATTCATTGGTGCTGACAGCGTCAATTATCAGACCATAGAGGACTTTGTTGATTGCATATCCTCCAAGAATGTATGTTTAGGTTGCTTAACCCTAAACTATCCAACAAGATATGCCATGAAACTTTCACGTTTAGCTATGAATTTAGCTTTGAAGGGAGTTAAGGTTAAGGGTAGGATAACTGAAGAGTTTGATGGTGATGTTTATGGCTAGATTCAAAGTTAGGGTTGAAGTTTGGTTGAAGGATGAGCTTGTGGATGCTGAAGGTAAAACCGTTGAGGAGGCTTTAAAGGATTTAGGCTACGATGTGTTTGGAGTTAGGGTTGGTAAAGTTTATACATTCATTGTTGAATCTAAGTCGCCAAGTGAAGCTGAAAGGATAGTTGTTGATATGTGTGAAAGGCTTTTGGCTAATCCTATTAAAGATAAGTATTTTGTGAGTGTGTCGAGCCATGAAGTATGAGGTAATCAATATACCCCCAGAAGTTTACATCTTCCATATATCTGAATCATCAGATGAGGAGCTCATCAATTTATCGGAAAGTTTACGGTTAAATCTGAATTTGGTGGAGTTGAAGAGCATTAGGGAATATTTTAGAACTAAGCTTAATAGGGGTGTTTTCGATTTAGAATTGCACTCCTTCTCTCAATTATGGTCTGAACATTGTAGGCATAAGGTTTTTAGAGGTTTAATTGTTGATGAAAATGGGGAACCAATAGTTGATGATATGTTGAAGAGCTATATTGCAAAAGCAACTGAAAAGTGTAATAAGCCTTGGATTGTTTCGTTCCTAAAAGATAATGCTGGTATAATTAAATTTGATGATAATTATTCCATAGCTGTAAAGGTTGAGACTCATAATCACCCATCAGCAATAGATCCATTTGGTGGTGCTGCCACTGGTGTTGGTGGTGTAATTAGGGATATTCTCGGCGTTTGGGCTTCACCAATAGCTTGCATTGATGTATTATGTTTCGGCCCCCTAGATTACCCAATGGATGCAATTCCAAAGGGGTTTAAGCATCCAAAATATCTGTTTAGGGGTGTTGTGAAGGGGATAGGGTTTTACGGTAACAATATGGGTATTCCAACAGTTGCTGGTGCAATATGTTTTGATGAGGGGTATGTTGGTAATGTTGTTGTTTATGCTGGTTGCATAGGGATTCTGCCAACATCCTCCTACAAGTTTACAGCTAAACCCGGTGATAAATTGATTTTAATGGGGAATTCTACTGGTAGGGATGGAATTCATGGTGCATCCTTCGCCAGTAGCGATCTAAAGGAGGATTCTGAGAGGATCTCTAGATCCGCAGTTCAAATCCCCGATCCAGTTGAAGAGGAGAAGTTGAGGCGTGCAATAATTAGGATTAGAGATGAAGGTCTTGCATCGGGTATAACTGACCTTGGTGGTGGTGGATTGGCTGTTGCTGTGGTTGAAATGGCTGATAGGATTGGTGGTGGGGCTAGGGTATTCTTGGATAAAGTTCATTTACGTGAATACATGCTTCCATGGGAGATATGGATATCAGAATCTCAAGAGAGGATGCTATTAATAGTTCCAAGCGAGAATGTTGATAGGGTATTGGAGATTGCCTATGAAGAGGATTTAAAAACTTCAGTTATTGGAGAATTGACTGGAAATCCATTCATCGACGTATATTACCGTGGAAATCTCTTATGCCATATTGAGACGAATTTCCTATTACGTCCCCCAAAAGCTAAGTATGTTGCTAAGTGGTCTGCACCAAAATTATGTGAACCAGTTTTCGAAGAACCTATGGATTATGGTGATGTACTATGCAAATTGCTATCTTCACCTAACATTTGTAGTAGGGAGGATGTTATTAGAACGTATGATCATGAAGTTCAAGGTAATACTGTAATTAAACCTCTACATGGGGATTACGGTGGCCCAAGTGATGCTGTCATCTTAAAGCCTATCTCAGAATCTTGGAGGGGTGTTGTGATCTCTGTTGGTGTTAAACCTTGGTATAGTAGGATTGATCCATATTGGATGGCTGCTTCAAGCATTGAGGAAGCTTTGAGGAATAATGTTTGTGTTGGTGGGAGGAGGATTGCAATACTCGACAATTTCACTTGGGGGAATCCTGAGAAGCCCGATAGACTTGGTAGCTTGGTTAGAGCTGTGAAGGCATGTTATGATTTTGCAGTTGGCTTTGATGTTCCATTCATTTCAGGTAAAGATAGCTTGTACAATGAATCTCCACTTGGACCAGTACTTGAAACTCTACTCATAACTGCTGTGGGAATTATACCTGACATTAGGAAAGCTGTAACCTTAGATTTTAAATCTGCTGGTAACCCAATATACCTGGTTGGTTTAACGCTACCTGAACTTGGAGGTTCACAGTATTATCGTTTAATGGGGTATATTGGTTCATCTGTACCAAAAGTTGATGTTAAATCTTCCAAGAAGGTTATGGAGATGATTATTGAAGCTATGGATAAGGGTTACGTGAGGGCTTGCCACGATATATCTGATGGTGGATTGGGCGTAGCCATATCTGAGATGGCTATATCCAGCAATTTTGGTGCAGAAATATACTTGGATAAAGTTCCGAGAGCTAATGTGAATAGAGATGACATTATACTGTTTTCTGAGAGTAATGGTAGGTTTCTATTGGAGGTTGATGGGAGATTTGAAGAGGAATTCCATGAGCTGGTTAATTCGTATGGTTGTAGTGCCGGTAAGATAGGTTTTGTTTCAAAGAGTCCACGTATGGTTATTCATGGTTTAAATGGTAGGATTCTCATGGATTTGGAAATTGAAATTTTGAGGAAGTGTTGGAAGGGTGGCTTAAAGCTATGAAACCCAAGATATTAATTATACGTGTTGCTGGAACGAACTGTGATTCTGAGACTGCTAGAGCATTGGAAGAGGCTGGAGCTTCTGCACAGATAATTCATACTAGGAGACTGATTGATGGGATCGTGGATTTATCTTCATTCCATGGATTAGTTATCCCTGGAGGGTTTTCCTACGGTGATTATGTTAGGGCTGGTGCTATATGGGCTTCAAAGCTTTACTCAAAGCTCATGGACAAAATTGTTTCCTTCGCAAGTTCAGGTAAACCCATACTTGGAATATGCAATGGATTTCAAGTTTTAGTTGAAATGGGTCTCCTTCCAGGTTTAGATGAGTTTGGTTTACGTAGCGTATCTCTAGCGCCAAATGATTCAAGTAAATTTGAGTGTAGATGGGTTTACCTCAAACCAAATAGTGATAATAGAGTTTTCATGAAGTATTATACTCCCGATAAGGTTATTAGGATGCCAGTTGCCCATAGTGAAGGTAAATTTATTGCTTCAAATGATGTTTTGAAGACTTTAATGGAGAGAAGGTTGATATTGTTTCAGTATGCAATGCCAAATGGTTCTCTAGCCAATGGAGTTTACCCATTCAATCCAAATGGTTCTTACATGGATATTGCTGGCATATGTAATGTTAATGGTAATGTTATGGGTTTAATGCCTCACCCTGAACGTGCAACATACTTATGGCAGTATCCAGATTTTGCTTCAAAAATTTATGGTGATGTTGAATCTGTTCATGGTGATGGCTACTGGATATTTAAATCCATGTGTGACTACATCATTGAAGAAATTATTTAGTGTGAGTTATTTTCGAAATGGTCTCCTTCGCATATTTTATGGCTCTTTCAATTAACTTCTCTGTTTCTCCAAGATAGTTTTCTGGTTTCAATAGTTCCTCCACTTCTTCCTTCTTTAAGAGCTTCATAATTCTATTGTCTTGTAGTAATGCATCTTTGAATTCAATCTTTTCCAATGCAACTCTCCTAGTTATTTCCCTTAGAATTTCATGGGCTTCCGTTCTCGCCATCCCCTTCTCCACAAGTTTCATTAGGACGTTTTCACTCATCATAGCCCCCCTAGTTATTTCAAGATTTCTCCTCATGTTGTCGACGTTTACCACTAGGTTTTCCAATACTTCCATCATGGAATCTAGCATTTCATCCAGTGTTAGTATTGTGTGTGATATTAGGAATCTCTCGCTACTACTATTTGTTAAGTCTCTCTCATGCCATAATGGTATATTCTCCAATGCAATTATGACCATGGATCTCAAAACCTTTGCTAATCCACATATTTTCTCCGATGTTACTGGATTGGCTTTCTGGGGCATTGTGCTACTTCCAACCCTCCCCTTGACTCCCTCAGCTAATTCCCCTATCTCTGGTCTCATGAGTTCTCTAATTTCCAATGCAAGTCTATCCAATTGACTTCCAAGTATTGCTATGTTTGCTACAAGTTCTGCAAATCCATCTCTGGGTGCTATTTGTGTTGAGATTTCATGTGGTTTGAGTTCAAGGATTCTTGATGCTTCCCCCTCAACTATTAGTCCCTTATCTTTCCATGATGCCATATTCCCAACAGCTCCTGAAATCTTACTTCTTATCAACCTCTTCTCCATTTCATGCATTCTCTCTAGGCTTCTTGTAAATTCGTATACGTAGTTTGCAAATTTGAATCCAAGTGTTATTGGAACTGCATGTTGACCATGTGTTCTGCCAGCCATAATAGTGTTTTTATATTTTATGCTGTACTCGATTAGTTTATTGATTACTTTTACTGTTTTCTCCTCTAATATTTTCAATGCATCCCTCATTATTAGGCTCCATGCTGTATCAACTATGTCGTAGCTTGTTGCACCGAGATGCACATATTTCCCTGCTTCACCAGATTTCTCGGCTAATGCTGTGGCTAATGCCATTATATCATGTCCAAGTTTTGCTTCCAATTCATCCACTCTACTTACTTCAACTTTGCAGACAGCTTCCTTTATCTTTTCAGGAACCCATTCTTCAACTATTCCAGCTTTTGCCAATCCATATGCTATTGCAACTTCAACTTCCAATCTCCTTCTCATAATCTCTTCTCTTGTAAATAGCTTCCTCATTTCCTTACTTCCATATCTCCATTCCAGTGGACATATTTCTGTGGACAATTCTTTCACCTCCCCCTAATCTTCCTCCTATACTCCAATAGTTTAGTTTTCAATTCCTCATATTTCAATGCCAATATTTCCACGGCTAATAGAGCAGCGTTTCTAGCATTATCTATTCCAACACATGCCACTGGAATTCCTGGGGGCATTTGAACTATGGATAGTAATGCATCTAATCCAAGTAGCTTCACTTCCCTTGGAACCCCTATTACTGGTTTAATGGTTTTTGATGCTATGAATCCTGGTAGCGCTGCTGATAATCCCGCTATGGCTATGAATACTTCTGAATCGCATTTTTCAATGTACTCTGAAAGTTCTTCTGGATTTCTATGTGCAGACATCACTCTATAATCAACTTCTATGTTGAATTCATGTAGTGTTTGAACAACTTTATCTCCAATATCCTTATCACTTTCGCTTCCCATGATGACGCTTACTTTTGGCATGAATTCACCAACTATATTCTCTTTCAACTCATATTTTATAATTGTTCTTTGATGTTGAGGGCACCGTTAAATACTTGTTTTCCAGAATATTCTTTGGAGCTGGTTTATGTCTCAAATATATGGTTCTATGGGTGTTGATGCTTTAAAGAAGGCTGTTAAGATCATTGAAAGTGTGGTGCAGAGCTCCTTCCCCCATGCGTTTACCAATGTTTTAAAGTTGAGTGATGGGAGATGTGTAACTTTACATGTTGATGGTGCTGGAAGTAAACCTATAATTGCATATTTAATTTGCAAAGAGTTTGGTGACTACAGCTTCTTCCAGCATTTAGCTCAAGATGTTTTAGCAATGAATTTAGATGATATTGTTGCAGTTGGGGTTAAGCCTATGCTTTTTGTGGATTATATTGCATTGAACCCATTTAGGCTTGATAGGGAGAGTGTCCTCAAGTATATAGCCTCCGGTTTCTCCAAAACTTTACAAACACTTGTAGGGTTAAGTGAATCGTCGAAATCCTTTACGCCAATCTTCGTTGGTGGTGAAACTGCAGATATGCCAGATCAATTGATGACAATTGATGTTGCTGGAGCAGTTTATGGGGAAGGTGATTGCAAATATATTATTGATGGGATGAAGATCAATAGTGGGGATGTAATTCTAGGTTTGAGCAGTTCTGGGAAGGCTAAATATGAGCATATTGAGAATAGTGGGATCATGTGTAATGGTTTGACTCTAGCTAGACATGTACTCTTAAATGAGTATTATGCTTCAAAGTATCCCGAAACCTTCGATCCAAATAATCGTTTACGATACTCTGGACCTTACAAATTGGATTCCTATGTTGATGAACTTGGAATGACAGTAATGGAGGCTTTGTCTTCACCAACAAGGATATATACACCAATAATTGCCGAAATATTATCATCATATGGTGGTTATGTGCATGGCATGGTTCATATAACTGGTGGTGGATTTACAAAGATGTTAAAGGTTGGATATAGTGTTAACTACGTAATTAATAATCTACCAGAACCTCCACCAATATTTAAGTTGATTCAGAGGGTTTGTAGGTCTGATTGGAGGGATATGTATTCGGTTTTCAATATGGGTGTGGGTTTTGTGGTTATTGTTGAGCCAAGTGTTATTGATTCCATAGCCAGTATATGTGAGAAGTATGGGGTTCAAGTGTTTAATATGGGGGTTGTTGAGAAAAATTTTGATGGATTTAATAGGGTCATAGTTAAGTCTGAGAATGTAAAGTTTGAGTTAACCCCCAATTAACCCCTCCTACTTCCTCCTTTCTTCTATGACAATCATGGTTGTCGTTGACATTATCTTCTTCATCTTCCTAATCTTCATCGTCACTATATCTCTAAGTTTATTTATATCTTCAGCAGTCACCTTCGCCACTATATCATAAACTCCATAAACTATATGTGCCTCCTCCACCTCTTCCAAACTTTTCAAGTCTTTAAGTACCTCTTCCTCAGACCCTATCTGAGTATTTATTAATACGAATGCTTTTACAGGCATTTTCAATCTTAATAATATCTCTACCTATACACTTATTTATTACTTTTCATTGACATTGAAACTAAAACTTTATTTCCACCACATACTTCCATATTATGATTTGCCTGTGGAGTGGTGTTTAGTGATGGGCGGTGATAGGAGGAGGAATCCCCTCACAGCCATTGGATCTATGGGTGAAGTTTTACGTGGAAATCTTCTTGTAATGATTGTTAGTAGTGGGATATGGACTTTTGGAGGTTCTCTTGCAGCCCCCTTCGACACATTGTATTATCTTGGCCTTGGAGCATCATATGCAGATATAGGGTATTTAACTGCCCTATGGAGTTTTGCAAGAATATTCTCCATCATTATTGGGGGTTATCTTGCTGATAGGATTGGTAGGAGGTTTCTTGTTGCCCATTTAAGTTTTGCAGTTGCAATTGAAGATCTATATATTGCTTTAATTCCGGATTGGAGGTATGCTATACCACAAAGGATATATGATGGTTTTATTGGAGGGCTTAGGGAGCCTGCCTTCAGTGCTTTGATAGCTGATTCCACTCCTGTAAATAAGAGGGCTTTGGCTTATGCTGCATGGCAAATCCTACCACCAATGTTTGGTTTAATATCACCAATAATTGCTGGGGGGTTGATTGACTTATATGGTTTAGTTTATATGATGCGTATATTCCACTTCATAACATTCCTCTGTGGAACAACGGCATTCCTTATTAGAATTAAGTATTTGAAGGAAACTTTAACAACGGCTTCTGGGGGTATGCGTAGCCGTGTGTCTGTGTCGGAAATTTTACGTAATGTTGTTCCTCCACTTGATCATATGAGTAAGCCCCTTAAGGTTTGGCTTATAATAAGTTTTACTGGTACGATGTTTGGGGCTGCTGCAGGCCCCTATTGGGTTGATTATGCAGTTAACGTTATTGGTTTGAGTAAATCCAGTTGGGGGGTCCTTGATAGTATTAGGCGATTTGAGAATATGGTTGTAAGCCCAACATTTGCTGCTATGTCTGATGTTTCAGAACGTTTTGGTAGATTGAAATTCATAATTCCATCAGCTTTCATATCTCCAATAACAAATATAGGATTTGCATATAGTAAGAGCTGGGTTGAAGTGTATTTCTGGCTTATTCTTTCGACGTTTCTATCCGCAGCTTCTGCACCAGCTTCTTCAGCATTGTTTGCCGATTATATGCCCCGTGAATATCGTGGGAGGATAATGGCTTCCTTCAGTCTAATTAACAATATAGCAACGATGTTTGGAGGGTTAATTGGTGGTTACATTTATGGTAATGTATCTAAAAGATTGGTTTTCATAATTCCATCCATTGTTGGATGGATTAATGCAATATTAATCTTACACTACTTTGAAGAGCCGCGCATAAAGTATGAATGACAATTTATTTAATCTGTTTCCAATCACATTTTACTTTTGAATGTGGTTGGAATGGGTGAAGTGGCTTTAATTGGTTTTGGAAATATTGGTCAAGCGGTAGCTATAGATCTAATTAATTCTGGTATTCACCCAAAAGTTATTGATATATCTGATGAAAGGTTGAAATATGCTTCCAGTAAGTTTGGTTTGGAAACCTTAAAGTTGGATGTCTCAAAAATTTCCTCGCTTAATAAGTTGCATGGTTTCAATGTAATTATAACTGCATTGCCAGGTTCCATTGCATATAGTGTTTTGAGTAATTTATTGAAGTTGGGTGTTAATATTGTGGATGTATCATTTTTCCCCGAATCTCCATGGCCCCTTGACTCTATTGCAAGGGAGAAGGGTTCCCTAATAATTGTGGATGCTGGATGGGTGCCCGGTTTAAGCAATATATTCTTAGGCTACTTCCATTCCAAGTTTGGAGGGTTAAAGATTGGTAGAATATATGATGGGGGTCTTTCGCTGAATCCAAATGTTCCATTGGGCTTGGCGTTAACATGGTCTGTTGAAGATTTAATTGATGAGTATATTAGGCCTGCTAGAGCCATAATTAATGGTTCTGAAGTCTCTTTAGATCCATTATCGAATACTGGTGAAATAAATATTCCAGGTCTTGGCATTTTTGAATATTTTGTTTGTGATGGTATTCGAACTATGCTTAAAACTTTCAGCGGAGTTCAAGAGCTTGTAGAGTATGTTTTGAGATATAAGGGGCATTTGGAGATAATGAGTTCACTTAAGAAGATTGGAATGTTAAGTCGTGAACTCTTTAGGGTTGATGGATTTGAAATTCCAATGAACGTTTTAACCGCCAAAATTTTGCGTAGAGTTTTGCTTAGTGATATTGAAGATCGTGTGGTGATGTATATTGAAGCTTACTCCAATACTGGTGTTTGCAAGAAATTCTTCATGGATGTTAAATATGATCATTCATTGAAAATGACTGCCATGGCTAAAGTTACTGGTTTCACGCAATCCACTATAGCAAAAATGGTTTTGGATGGAATTATTACCGAGAAGGGTTTAATGCCTCCCGAAGCTATTGGTATGAATTTAGATTACTTCAAAGTGTTTAGAGGGATTATTGAGGGTAAGGGTATAAAAGTTTTTGAATCGCAATGATTTATAGTGTTCTCCATGAGTGAATTAAAGATTTCAGATATTCAACGCATGGTTGATGATTGGATTAAAAAGTTCGGTGGAGGGTATTGGAGTCCCTTATCTATGCTTGCTGCACTGGTTGAAGAGATTGGCGAGTTGGCTAAAGCTTTAAACTCACTTGAAGGTGGTAAAGGCTGCGGTAATATGAAGGCTTTAGTGGAGGAGATTGGAGATGTCTTATTTGCATTAACATGCATATCCAACTATTATGGCATCGATATGGGTGATGCATTAAAGAAGTGCGTGGAAAAGTATACTGTTAGGGATGCTGATAGATGGATTAGGAAATGACTTCTTAAATGCAATTTAAAAACAATAAACATCATAATTTAAAAAGAGGGATGAAATCCATAGAAACGAAATGCTTAAGCAATATTATGCAGATTCCTTATTGAGTGAGTATATGTCCATTGACGTTCGTAAAGGCTTTAGACATGCATTACGCAAGTTCATTGCCACAATCATACTATACCTATTAACTTCAGCATTAACACAGTACATTGTAAGCTACGTTTTAGTAGCATTTCTCAATATTGATATATCTGGATATAAAATTTACATTGACATTTCCTTGGGACTATGCTTCGGATATTTAATCATACAATACTTCTCTGAATTAATTTACTGGTCTATTAGGTCTAAGTACGATCATGCAACGGCAGCTGCTATGAGAAGCCTATTTAGACTATTGGGTGTGGGGGCTATGTTAACAACCCTTGCCGGGGCTTTATCAAATCCCACAGCTGGCGTTGCCCTAGGTGGATTTATCGGCATGTTGATCGGTTATGCTTCACAACAGAGTTTGGGGCAGGTTATTGCTGGAATACTATTATTATTGTCAAGGCCATTTAAGATAGGTGATAGGATTGAAGTTGGTGGAGTTGCTGGTAGAGTTGAGGATATTACAGCACTATATGTTGTGCTGTCAACTGATGATAACAAGCTTGTATATGTTCCATGTAACTCCATTTTGGGTTCAAGATTAACAAAATATAGGTTGGAGAAGTAGCTGAATAATATTAAATTCAGCGGCCTTACCATACCTCCCTAAGAACTCTTAGGACGTTTCCTCCAATAACTTTACCTATTTCTTCATCACTATACCCATTTTTCACAAGCCATCTAACTATATTTTTGAATTGTGATGGGTTTTCTAAGCCATCTACATATTCAACTTCCTGGTATTCCAGTTCCTTAGTTCTTGTTTCAGTTAATGATAGTTCTCTCGTAAATACTTTGTGTAGTGCAACGTGGTCTCCGAATAATGTGTCCGGCCCGAAGGCAACGTAATCTATTCCCACCAGCTTTTCTATGTATTGGAAGTGTTTCATCACGGTTTCTATGCTATGCCTCCTATCCTCAAGTGTCAGTGTTGTGTGTGGTGAAGCTTCCACTCCAATTACTCCCCCCTTCTCAGCTAATGCCTGTATAACTTCATCGGGTTTCATCCTTCTCGTTGGCCACAGCTTCCTTGCACCTGCATGTGTTATGAAAACTGGTTTCTTACTTGCTTCAATTACATCCATGGATGTTTTATCACTTGAATGAGCTATATCTATTGCCATTCCAATTTTATTCATCCTCTCAACAAGTTTGTAGCCTAAGTCTGTAAGTCCTTTATCGTATTTATCTGCAAGGCCGCTTCCAAACTCATTCCCCTTACTATATGTTATCCCCATGCATCTAACCCCCAATCCATACAGCACATCAACTCTATCTATTTCTTCACCAATCCTAGGAGTGCCTTCCATATGGATAACTACCCCTATCTTCCCTTCCCTATGGGCTTTCTCTACATCTTCAATTCTCCTAACTATGAATGCCAGGTTTTGGTGGTCTATGTCTGAAGTGAACATCCCAATTTGGTAAACTACGTTATCCCAGCTCCAAGGGTCTCTTGATGGCGCTAACCCTATACCATCGAATAGTCCATCGAAAATTACGTCTATACCCGAAATTGCAAGTCCCTCGTATCCTGTGAACATTCTCCCCTCCCTCACGTATGGTAATATTTCTTGTGGGTTTTCTGGGAATACTGTGGAGTGGTCGTGTAGTGATATGACAATATATTTCTCCAAGATCTCCTCAACCCTTTCCTCCTCGCTTTTACTTAATTCTATATTCCTAGATGGAACTCTATCTATCTCCTTTGCCAGTTTGAAGGCTTTATAATCCTTGTTTGATTCAAGATACTGGAATGATTTATAACCATTATATTGCTTCCTCTTCATTTTAATGCACCGATTGATGATTTATTGCGTACTGTGCATTTAAGGGTTTTGGAAACTTAAGTTTTCACTTGGTTTTGTATGGTAAACTATTTCTTATGTGATGATTTATAGTATTTTATGTGGGTTTCATGGAGTTTTTCGATCCAAAATTGTTTTTGAAGATGCTGTCTGATGGTGTGAAATTGGATTATGAAAGTTATGCTGCTGTAATTGCTCATCGCTCATCAGATCCATTCAAACTCCTAATAATGACCATACTCTCCCAGAATACTAATGATAGGAATGCCATAAAGGCATACAATAATCTATCTTCAAAGTTTAATGTTGATGCTAAAACTTTAAGCAATATTCCAATTGAAACTTTATCTGAGCTAATTAAACCTGCTGGTATGAATGTTAAACGTGCAGTTAAGATCATTGAATTATCAAGGATAATTTGTGAACACTATGATGGTGATCTGAATAACATTTTAAATTTACCTTGTGATGAAGCTAGACGTGCTTTAATGCTTCTTCCAGGTGTTGGAGCTAAAACTGCGGATGTAATACTGCTTTTTACTGGTAAATGCCCAACATTCCCAGTGGATACACATATCACTAGAGTTTCCAAGAGGCTTGGAATTGTAAGCGCTAATGCTGATTATGAAGAAATTAGGGGTGTTTGGATGAAGATGTATAGGGCATCAGATTATCTTCGTCTACACTTGTTACTCATAGCTCTTGGTAGACAGTTTTGCACTGCTAGGAATCCAAGGCATGATGCTTGCCCAGTTAAGGTTATGTGTAGTTTTTGGAGGAGTATTAAATCTTAATGCTTTCCCTCTCTATTGGTAGTATCATGCAGTGCAATCCTCCTCCACCTTTAACCAATTCGTATCCTTCAACTCCTATAACGTCAAAACCCCTCCTTTCAAGTTCCCTCATAATCCTCCTATTCCATACATACGATAACACCTTCCTATCGCCTATTGCCACTAGATTTGCTCCAAACATCCTATCCTCTCTATCGGTTACAGTTATTAGTTCGTAGCCCTTCTCCATCAACCATTTAGCTAAATTTATTATTCTGATTTTGCCATCCTCCATGTACATTTTTGATGGATACATGGATATATCTTCAATTCTAGTTACAGCAATGTTGTTTGAAAGTATCATAAGCCCCCCATCTAAGTGCACTCTCCTCATTGGTAGTGGAACTGAAATTAAGTTTTTGAAGGTTTTACCAAGTCCATTCATCACTATTTTCTTTACTGCTTCTTCATTGGTTCTAGGTCCATAACCTATCATTAATGTTTCTTCATTTAACCATACGGCATCTCCACCCTCAAATATTGCTGGTGCATCCATAACCATTTGTATTGGAACGCCTATATTCTTCAATGCTTCTATAACTATTATTGGTTCAACGCTCCTCGCATGATGTTTCATTCTCCCTATTATAGCTCCATTCTTTGTTACTGTTCCTGTGTCTCTTGTGAATACCATGTTTGGACATAATTTTATAGCTTCAAGTAATTCTCCATCAACTTCCTCTTCCACCAGATACACTTTAACCCCTTCCTCTTTGAGTATTTTAACGAATTTCTCGTGCTCCTCCCTAAATTTATCTAGGTCTGGCACTTCCCTGAAAAGGTAATCTTCCCTATTACTTCCATTAACTATGTTTACCTCTTCTCCTGGAATGTGCATTAACACACTTTTCAATTTTCCATATTCGCTTTGCGCTCCATACCCCATTTAAATCACTGTTAATATTGTCTGTTTCTTTTCTGTATAAATGGGTTTCCTCATCCCCTAATCTTCTTCCATATAGCTCCAAGCACAATTGATAGTATTAATACTAGTATCATTGTTGCTAAATCTCTATCTATATATTGGCTGGCTAGTGTTGCTAGTATTAGGAATATCATTAGTGTTGGTGCTGCTATGGATTTTAGATTACTGGTTATACGTTTAACCCCCTCTTCTTCATATAGTGGTTTGTATTGTATTTCGTATCTTATCCTCTCCTCTTTATCCCTATACTTCTTCAATGATGTTAATATTTTATTTAAGGTGTTTGTAAATGTCTCAGCTTTATCCTTCCACTTATGGAAGTTTATATCTTTGATTTTACCGTTCTTCAATGCTATTTTTACATGATATTCGTTTTCCCCGGAACTCTTAACGTACACTTCCATTTCAACGTTTGATATCTCATTTATTGGTATCCTTTCAGCATATATTTCTGATAACCTTCCAAATAGTAATGCTACATATGGTACTATGTACCTATAGCTAATTATTCTATTCATCTCCCCACTCTCTATTTTCACGTAGTCTCCTTCTATGCTGACTATAATGTCTGCTTCAGGTATTTCTTCCCTATATCCAATGAATGTTTGTGAATATTCCTTTGCTAGTATTATTGGGTCTTCCCCCTTCTTCAACCTATTTAAAACTTCCATTATTAATTCAGCTTCATATGCCATTAACTTAATTTCATATTCTTCCGGTTTCTCGAATCTTTCCCCTTCCCTCTTCATCCATAGTATTCTCAATTTTCCACGTTCATAGTTTACTGTGACTATTTTGTTTATTGGTATTTCATTTTCCAAGGTTAGCTGATATTCCTCCATTGCAAACCATCTTTCCCTCGGTATGCCTATTCTTCTAGTTCTATCTATGAAGGGTCCTTCTCTAACTCTAAGGTGTTCGTTTGTTAATTCTATTATTTTGTCGTCTCTCCTTATTTCAAGTATTTTTATTTCGTTCATCATGATCATCTATTCAATTTGATATTATATCAACCACTTTTTTAACAGTTTCTAAGGCTTTCTCCCTATCCTTTGCTTCTACAATTATTCTTATTTTTGGTTCCGTTCTTGATGGTCTTATTAGTGCCCACCAATCTTCTGATGATATTTTCACTCCATCCATTAAGCTTATTTCTCCCAGAATTTTCAGTTTATCAATTTTATCTTCTAAGTTCACATTACCTTTTTGTATGCTTGTTTTTATCATGTGGTATTTTGGCATTTCAGATACTATTTCCGACAATTTCCTCCCACTTTCCATTATTTCCCCTATTATTGCCAGTGCCGCTATTGCTCCATCTCTTGCCATGTGGAATTCTTTCATTATTAGTCCTCCACTACTTCCTTCAACTCCTATTTCACTATTGGTTTCCATCATTGTTTTTATCATGTTTGCTTCTCCAACTTTTGACCAGTATACTTTCACTCCATATTCTTCTGCTATATCTTGTAGAACTTTTGATGAAGCTACATTTATCACTATTCCACTTACCCTCCTCCTTTTGAGTATGTGTTTTAATGCTATTGCCATGCTATAGTCTTCCCCTATTACTCTGCCAGTATCGTCTATGCATACGAGTCTATCTGCATCGCAATCGTGTGCTAATCCCAAGTCTGCACTTATGGATTTCACTATCTTTGAAGTTTCTTTGAGAGCTTCTTCTGTTGGTTCTATTGGTCTATTGAATTTTCCTGGTATGGCGTTTATTGAGATTACTTTGCAACCCAGTTTTGATAGCATTTTTGGTGTTGTTAGGGAGCCTGCCCCTCCACCTGGATCTACAACAATCTTTAATTTGCTGTTTCCAATATTCTCCATGCCCATGAATTTTATAACTGCTTCTATGTATCCATCATTTATGTCTTTGCATTCTACTGTTCCAGGGTTCTTTGATATTTCCAGTTCTCCCTCCTCAGCTCTCCTTATTATTTCATCTAGTTTGTCATCCCATATTAGTATCCCATTTTCATCGGACATTTTCATTGCATTATATTCTGGGGGGTTGTGTGAAGCTGAAATTATTATCCCACCATCCATTTTCAATTTCTCCGTGAAGTATAGTATTGCTGGTGTTGGTGCAATGTCCACGTCAATTACTTTGCATCCAGCTAATGTTAATCCTGATATTGTTGAATGTTTTAGTGGGATTCCCGATGGTCTTGTATCTCTACCAACAATGACTTTATGGGTTTTCATTATGGAGGCATATGCATTGGCTAGGTAGTATGTGGTTTCAGGGGTTAATTCTAATCCATATATCCCCCTTACTCCTGAGTAGCTTTTTATCTTCCAAAAATCAATCTTCTTCACACTTATAGTTATTTAGTTTTCATTATATTTCCTTTATTATTGCTATTTCCGCTCCTATGATTATGCTTATATTTAAGTTTTTCAATTTTTATGGGGTGTTTTCATGACAATCCTTGTGGGGCGATGTATTAGGTGTGGTAAAAAGGTTTTCGTGTCAGATGATTTCTATGTTTGTGGTAAGAAGCATATATTTTGTGGTATTTGCAGTGTTAAGCTTCATATGAAGTGTCCCATTTGTTCATCAAGTTTAGGGGAATATGTTGTTGGGGGTTAGGGAAAATTATTCCCCCTTATGTTTCTTTGCAAATTCCTCTGTTACATCTATGAGTTGCTGTATCTCTCTTTCCGTATGGGCGTAGCTTATGAATGTATGTGGTAGTGTGGGTTTCACAACTATTATTTTATTTTCCAATAGGAATCTATGATACTCCTTAGCTAACTCTTCATTCTTCCCTTCACTTGCTTCTCTAGCATTCTTCGGCTTCTTCTTTGTGAAGTGTATTCCAACCATGGATCCATCTCCAGTTGTATGTGCATTTACATTGTACTTGCTGAAAACTTCCTCTAATCCATTTCTAAGCTTCTCCCCAAGCTTGTTTATGTGTGGATATATGTATCCCTTCTCATACTCCCTAAGCATTATTGTTCCAACGTAGCTTACCAATGGATTTGCAACGTATGTCCCCCCATGGAATACCCTTTCACTCTTATCCTTGTATTTTATGTGATCCATTAGCTCCATAATATCTCTCCTACCACATACAGCTCCTATGCTTAACCCACCTCCACCCACAGCTTTCCCCAACACTGTTATGTCTGGTTTAACGCCATAATATTGTTGAGCCCCTCCAGGTGATAGTCTGAATCCAGTTATTACTTCATCGAATATTAGTAGTGTATCGTAGTCGTCGCATAGTTCCCTTAATCCTTGTAGGAATCCATCTTCTGGGGGTATGCATCCTCCAGCTCCAAGTATTGGTTCAACTATTATGCATGCAAGCTCATTCCCCCTCATAACTTTACTTATTGTTTCAAGGTCGTTGAATGGTAGGGGGATCGTGTCTTTCGTTGCTCCCTCAGTTAGTCCAGCTGATTCTGGTTTTTCGAATGGGTAGTTTACTGCAACGTGTAGTGCATCATACCCTCCATGCCATCCCCCCTCCATCTTACCTATCTTCACTCTCTTAGTGTATGCCCTCGCCAATCTTATGGCGTACATGTTGGCTTCTGTACCACTATTTGTGAATCTAACCATCTCTGCACTTGGAACCATCTTTACAACTTGCTCTGCAAATTCCACTTCATATTCATGTGGTAGTCCGAAGTGTGTTCCAACTTCTATTATTCCCCTTAAAGCCTTCAGCATTATTGGTGGGTTGTGTCCCATTATTAGTGCACCATGACCAACCCAGTAATCCACATATTCGTTTCCATCCACATCATATACTCTGCATCCACTTGCCCTCTTTACGTATATTGGGTATGGTTCAAAGTATCTTATCGCGTAACTAACCCCTGCAGGCGTAACCTTCATTGCACGTTCATATAGTTTACGTGAATTTTCAGTTCCCAAACAATTTCACCTCAATTAAATGTACTTATGTGATTTGTTTTTAACGTTTTTGAATCCCCATAGTAGTGGTTATATTGTTGTGGTGTGTAGTCTATTTGTGGTGATTTATTTGCCCAGTAGGATTGCTTCTTTGAAGTGTGTTAGGTGTGGATGTGAATTTGATCATCATCAGAACATAAACTTCTGTTTGAATTGTGGTTCCATAGTTGAGTTTCAAATGGATTATGATGTCATAGGATCTATTGTGAGTAAGGCTAAGATATCTCTTAGGGGGTTTAATATGTGGCGTTATAGGGAGTTCATTCCAATAGAGGATTACTCAAATATTGTCAGTATGGGTGAGGGTTGGACTCAACTTATTAAGAGTAGGCGTTTAGGTCCAAATCTAGGTTTGAAGAATTTATATTTCAAACTAGATTCACTTAACCCCACAGGGTCATTTAAGGATAGGGGGGCCTCAGCTGCTGTTAGTAGGGCTTTAGAATTGAAGGCTCCTGGACTTGTGGGGTTCTCCACTGGGAATGCTGGTGTTGCTCAAGCTGCATATTGTGCCTTGGCTAATGTTGGGAGTATAGTTTTAGCTCCAAAATATGCTTCTAGAGAGAAGGTTGCATCCATAATGATGTATGGGAGCCGTGTACTCCTCATTGATGGAACATTTGATGATGCAAGTAGATTGGCTAAGGCTGTGGCGGATAGACTTGGATGGATATATAATGGTGGTGTTGTGAATCCAATTAGGCAGGAGGGTAAAAAGACCCTTGCCTACGAGATTTGTGAGCAACTTGGCTGGAGCTCTCCAGATTGGTATATTCAATCTGTGGGTATGGGAACTGCGGCTATAGGTGCATGTAAGGGGTTTAAGGAGCTTTTAAACCTTGATTGGATTGGACGTATGCCTAGGATTGCATGTGTCCAAGCTGAGGGATGTGCCCCCATGGTTAAAGCATTTAAATCCAATAGTGAATTTGTGGAGCCCGTCATGGAGCCTAAAACCATTGCAAGCGCTATTGCCGTTGGAAATCCTGTTGGCTGGCCACTCCTAAATAGGTATTTGAGGGAGTGTAATGGTCTTGTTGAAGCTGTTTCTGATGATGAAATCATTGAAGCTTATAAGATGCTTGCAAGATTTGAGGGGATTTATGCGGAGCCTGCCGCAGCAGCCCCATTAGCTTTAGCTAAGAAGCTGTTTGAGTCTGGCATAATTGATGGGGGTGATGTTGTGGTATGCGTGATTTCTGGGTTTGGTTTGAAAGATGTTTCAGCAACTTTACGTGTTGTGGGTGAACCTCCCGTAGTCCCAAGTAATGTTGATAATGTTTTAAAGGCCCTATCACAACCCTAATTCTCCAATAATTCTCCTCGATACTTCATCTACGCTTCCACTTCCATCTATAACTCTAAGCTTTCCAAGCTTTTCATAGTATTCCATAACTGGTTTGGTTTTAACGTAGTATTCTTTAAACCTCCTTCTAACAACATCCTCCTTGTCATCATCCCTAACCAGTAGTTTGCTTCCACATTTATCGCATATTTCATCTATTCTCGGAGGTTTCAGTATCATGTTGTATATTTCACCACATTTTGGGCAGTACCTTCTACTCGTCAACCTCTTGACGCATTCCTCTTCACTTAACCTTATATCTATGACTATTTCCGGCTTCATTTCTGTTTGCTCTAAGGCTTCAGCTTGTGCAATTGTCCTTGGATATCCATCCAGTATGTATCCACCAAATTCCCTCAACATATTTCTAAGTGTGTTGAGTGTTAACTCGATTATTATGTTGTCTGGAACCAGCTCCCCCCTATCAATGTACTGCTTAACTAAGGCTCCAAGCTCAGTCCTTTTCATGATGTTTTCCCTCAATATGTCTCCAATGGATATATGTGGTAGCCCATATTTCTCCGATATTATTTTTGCTTGAGTCCCCTTACCTGATCCAGGTGGACCCATGATCACTATTTTCCTCATATTGTCGGAACCCCCACCATCATTTTTAACGCCATATATATAATTGCACTGATCATTGCTGCCATTGGGATTGTTGATATCCATCCAGCGACGAGCTTGAATACAGTTCTATAGTTTACTGCCTTATAATCTTTTGCTAATCCAACCCCTATTATTGATGAATTGCTTGCTATGGATGTTGATATTGGCATTCCATATCCAAAGATCATGTATGGTATTGTTGTGAATAGGTATACTACTAGTGCATTGCTGAATTCGGCTATTGCACCCGTAATCACATCTATCCTAGTTATCCTGAATGCAACTGTTTCAATCACATTTTTACCCCAAACAAATCCCCCTATGGCTATTCCAATAGCCCCCATTATTGATAGTAGTAGCATTGTGTGGTAGTCTGGCATTCTACCAACCTTCATGGCTACTGTAACATATGCTCCCGTGGCATTTCCAACATCATTTGCACCGAAGGAGTATGCTGAGAAGCATAATGAGATTATTAGGATTGCTGAGATTGCCTGTTCAAGTCTATACGTCCATGGTTTTCCAGTAAGTATTTTTGCTGTTAACTTGTATAGTATATATGATAGTGCTATTGCAGATAGTGGTGATGTAATCCAGCTTATAACAACATTCCATAGTACATCATAATTTACTCCCGATAATCCATAGGCTGCTAAACCGTATCCAATGACACTTCCAATTGTGGTGTGGGTTACTGAAACATCCAACCCCCTATATGAGCAGTACAAAACCCATATTGATGTTGCTATTGATATTGAAACCGCTCCAGCAATGTCTATTTCGCTAACAACCCCCTTACCTATAGTCTTCATAACCATGAATCCCTGCGTCGTAGCCCCTATGAATGTGAATATTGCGAATAGGGTTATGGCTCTCCTTATGGAAACCACTCTTGCGCCTACTGCGCAGTCTGTCGGTGTTGCTGCATCGTTAGCTCCCATGCTTATTGAGAGGAGGAAGGATAATGCTAGTCCAATTGCTAGTAGTATGGTTGTAGTGTCGAGCAAGCAATTCAGCCTCCACAAGTCAATGGGACGTGTTCAGTTTTATTATCAATGAATTATTTAAAACCTTACTAACGCTGATGCGTTGAAATTTAATTGAGGGAAACTTTTATATCATAGTTTCATCCCTCTATTTTTGAGTGGTGGATTTATTGAACCTCAAGCCAACATATTCCGCTATTTGGTTTGGTAGGAAGCGTGAGTTGGAGGTTTTAAATATTGTTAAAGTGCATTTTGAATGCATTTTATCGACTATTTCGGCTTTGAGGGATCTCGTTTACACTGTTTGTGATGGGAATTTCGATGAAGCTGATCGTATATTCAAAATTATATTTCAGAGGGAGAGGGATGCTGATGATGTTAAGGAGAAGATTTTGGATGAGCTTTCTAAGGGGCCATTCCATCCAGCTGATAAGGAGGAGATTATGCATTTAATTTTAACTGCAGATGATATAGCTTCAAATGCTAAGTCTGCTGGTAGGAAGTTTTGTATGGCTAGGGGGGCTATTCTTCCAAAGGATATTGGTGATGGCTTGAGGGTGCTTGCAGACTTATCCTTCCAAATAACATCTAAACTTAAGGATGCATTTGAGGTTCTGGTTATGGATCCACGTAAAGCTGTTGATGTTGCGGAGGAGGTGGAGAGGTTGGAGGAGAAGATTGATGATCATAGGGTTGGACTTATAATGATGATATTGAGTTGGGGTGAAAATTATCCGAAGATTAGTAGATGGTTAATGATTAAGGAGGCTGTGGAGAATATTGAGGCTGTCGTTGATAAATGTGAGGATACTGCTGATGTTATTAGGATGATAAGTATTTCAAGGGTTTAATTAAGTTTATTAGTTTCTTTATACATTCTTCTCTCTAAGGTATTGTGGAGTTTATGGTGAATAGGATAGTTCCAGATACAAGTGTATTGGTGGAGGGTAGGCTTTCCAAGATTATTTTGGAAGAGGATATTAGGGATGTTGAAATAATTATTCCGAGGGTAGTCTTAGATGAGTTGCAAGCTCAAGCTTCGAATGGTAGGGAGAGTGGCTTCAGGGGGCTTGATGAGATTATTAAGTTGAGGGGGATGGCTGGGGATAGGGGGATTAGCATCAATATTGTTGGTGAAATTGCATCCATTGAAGATATTAAGATGGCTGGTATGGGTAGGATTGATGCTTTGATTAGGGATGTGGCTAAGAAGTATGATGCCACACTTTACACAATGGATTATGTTCAGTCACTTGTGGCTGAAGCTGAGGGTGTTAAGGTTAGGTTTATTGGTTTAGAGTCTGATTATGCAAATCTGAAGATTGAAGACTTCTTTACCAATGACACCATGAGTGTTCATTTGAAGGAGGGGGTTCCACCATATGCTAAGCGTGGTAGACCTGGGAGGTGGGAGCTTGTTAAAATTAGGGATCGTGTTTGTGAGAGGGCTGAGCTTGAGCATCTAGTTAGGGATATACTTAGGAGATGTCACTCTAATGGCAATGCATTCATCGAAATTGTTAGGCATGGTGCAATGGTGGTGCAACTTGGAGATTATAGGATTGCCATAGCTAGACCTCCATTTTCAGATGGATTGGAGATAACGGCCGTGAGACCCATAGTTAAGGTTTCCCTTGAAGATTACGCTTTATCTGATAGGTTGAAGAGGAGGCTTGCGGAGAGGGCTGAGGGTATACTCATATGCGGCCCCCCTGGTGCTGGTAAATCCACATTTGCTTCAGCTCTAGCTGAATTCTATCGCTCCACAAAGAATGCCATTGTTAAGACCATGGAGTCTCCTAGGGATTTACAGGTTAACGATGAAATAACTCAGTATGCCCCTTTGGAGGGGGAGTTTTATAAGACTGCTGAAATCCTATTGCTAGTTAGACCCGATTACACTGTTTTTGATGAGTTGAGGAAAACTGAGGATTTCCAGGTTTTCGTGGATATGAGGCTTGCTGGTGTTGGGATGATTGGTGTGGTTCATGCATCTTCACCTGTTGATGCCATACATAGATTTATTGGTAGGATAGATTATGGTGTTATACCACAAGTCATTGACACTGTGATATTCATTAAGGATGGATCTGTCAGGAAGGTTTATGAGTTGGATTTGGTTGTTAAGGTTCCTCATGGTATGACTGATGAGGATCTAGCTAGACCTGTGGTTGAAGTTAGGGATTTTGAGAGTGGTGAGGTTGAATATGAGATATATGCATTTGGTGAGGAAACGGTTATAGTTCCAATTAGGGGGGAAGCTAGGGGTAGGAGTTTGGGGAGGAGGTTTGATGATTTATTGAGGTATATTAGGCGGTTCGATCCCAATGCTGAATTGGATGTTATCTCAGATAATTCTGTGATTGTTAAGGTTGATAGGGATGTTATTCCACGTATAGTTGGTAGGAATGGGAGTTTGATAAGTAGTATTGAAAGGAGGTTTAATGTTAGAATTGAACTTCAACCAAGAGTTTCATCTTCAATGCATTCTGGGAGTGTTGATTATAGTTATCGTGAGACTAAACGTAGCCTAATATTCTATTTTGGTAGAGATTATGCTAAATGTAATATGGATGTTTATGTTGATGGTAGATATGTGGGTTCGTATAAGTGTGATAAGCGTGCTAGAATAGTATTTAACATTTCCAGTGATGTTGGCAAGATTTTGAGTGATGCTTTGAGGAATGGTTTGAACATTGAGTTTAAGCCTTCACAACAACAGTAAACGTTAATATACTTTCAATAATAAACTATGTTTGATCAGAATGTCTGTTAGTGTGTCTGTTAGTGAGAGGCTTTTCCCCGAAATTGGTGGTTTGAGGAGTGATTTCATTAAGGGGTTTGCTGAGGAGATGAGGCGTAGGGGGCTTACAACTAAAGTTTCTAGGGAGAGGGGGTTTGACTTAATATATAGCGATATATTCGGTGAAGCGAAGATATACGTTATAGATGAAGGTGATTTCGTTAGGTTTGGTTATAGGCTTAATATCTCAGTATTACTATTCATATTGATAGTGATCCTACCACTAATTGAATTTAACCTAATAATATTGAGTGTTGGGGTAGCGGTGGTTTGGGCTATAAGAATAATATTGTTGAAATCAAATATTAATGAGTGTGCTCAAAACACTTACATTAAGCTAAGCTTCTCAGGAGGGGAGAGGGTTAAGGAAGAGACCGTGGAATCCAAGCAATCTGGGGGGAGTGGAGATGCTGCCAATCCCACTTCAAATAACCATCTGTAGACAATCAAAATAATAATAAAGTTTAAATTACACTAAGCTATAATGATGTTTACAGTAATTTCTTAGGTGTATGTGATGAGTGTAAAAGTTATGAAATTTGATGTTGAGAAAATGCAAGTTGCCTTAGCAACTGATGTTGGTAGCACCACGACGAAGGCTAGATTGTTTAAGAAGGTGGATGGAGTTTGGAGGTTTATATGTGCTGGTGAAGCTCCAACCACTGTTGAGAAGCCATTTGAAGATGTAACCATGGGGTTGAGGAATGCCATAACTGAAGTTGAAGAATTAACTGGACATAAACTACTAAAACCAGATGGTTCTGGTCTCATAATCCCATATCAAGGGAATAATGTGGGTGTAGATCTATACGTATCGACGAGTAGTGCTGGTGGTGGATTGCAGATGATGGTTGCAGGTGTCGTTAAGACCATGACTGCTGAGAGCGCTGAGAGGGCTGCCCTTGGTGCTGGTGCAATAGTTATGGATGTTATGGCAATAGATGATGGTAGACCTCCACATAAGAAGATTGAGAGGATGCGTTTCCTAAGACCTGACATGATACTACTAGCTGGTGGAACTGATGGTGGAACTATAAAGCATGTTGTGGAGATGGCTGAGCTTATAAAGGCAGCTGAACCAAAACCAAGATTTGGATTAGGCTACAAGCTTCCAATAGTTTATGCTGGAAATAAGGATGCTAGGGAACATATAAAGAAGACTCTTGGCGAAACATTTGATTTAACCATTGTGGATAATTTGAGACCTGTACTGGAAGTTGAGGTTGTGGAGCCTGCTAGGGATGCCATACATAGATTGTTCATGGAGCATGTTATGGCTCATGCCCCTGGATATCATAAATTAACTGAGTGGGTTATGGTTCCAGTCATGCCAACGCCTGCCGGTGAGGGTATGATGTTTAGAACTATTGCAAAGATGTGGAATATTAACGTTTTGGGTGTAGGTTTGGGTGGAGCTACAACAAACGTTTACTCCGTTTATGAGGGGAAGTTCGTTAGAACTGTTAGTGCGAATTTGGGTATGAGTTATAGTATCACCAATGTTTTGAAGGAGGCTGGTGTAACTAATATAATGAGGTGGTTACCATTTGAGATGGATGAGAGGGAGGTTAGGAATAGGTTGGCAAATAAAATGATTAGACCAACCACTTTACCTCAAACATTGGATGATCTGCTTGTGGAGCATGCAGTTGCAAGGGAAGCCATTAGGCTTGGATTTGAGCATCATAAGTTGTTGGCTAGGGGTTTGAGGGGTGTTCAGAGGAGGAGGACTATTGCAGATATATTTGAGCAATCCATGGAGACTGAAACATACATAAACATGATGAATATCCAGTTGATTGGTGGAACTGGAGGCCTATTATCCCATACTCCACGTAGACAACAAGCTGCACTCATATTGATAGATGCATTCCAGCCAAAGGGTGTTACAAGGCTTATGTGTGATAGCATATTCATGATGCCACATCTCGGCGTCTTATCAACTGTACATCCGAAGGCTGCCATGGAAATATTTGAGAGGGATTGTATCGTGAAGCTTGGGACAGTTATAGCTCTTGATGGTCATGCCAAGTCTCCTGGACCTGCAGTGAAGGTTACTGCCCATATGCCTGATGGTAGAACTGTGGAGAAGGTTGTCAATTATGGTGATATTGATAGGATACCTCTACGTGATGATGAAACTGCAACTGTTATTATTGAGCCAACAGGTGATTTCGATGTTGGTATGGGTCCTGGGAAGAGGAGGGAGGCAACTGTTTGGGGTGGAGCTGCTGGTATAGTTATAGATGCCAGAGGTAGACCATTGAAGCTTCCAGAAGACTTCCGCCAGCGTAGAGAGGCATTGTTGAGGTGGTTTAAGGCATTGAATGCTTATCCAGAAACCATTATGAGTAAGGAGAAGATTTAGGGGGGTGAATATGAATGTCTTCTAAGAGATCTTCCCAATCTGCACATGCATATACTCCGGGCTTAAGAATATCTGAACTATTCAGATTTAGAAAGACTAGGAGGCTACCAATTCCAGGGGAAGTCCTCGTAAATAAGGGTGACAAAGTAAACTATTCCGATATTGTTGCAAGAACTAAACTGCCAGGCGACATACAGATAATTAGTGCTGCAGCAATTCTAGGTGTTGAACCTGAAGAATTACCATTATATGTTAAGAAGAAGGTTGGTGAACCAGTTAAGAAAGGTGAGGTTATTGCAAGTTACAAAGCATTCTTTGGATTATTGAAGTCTGAAGTTAAATCGCCAGTTGATGGTTACATTGAGCATATATCTGAAGTTACTGGGCAAATAATTGTTAGGGAGCCTCCAATACCAGTGGAGCTTGATGCATACATACCTGGAATAGTAACGGAAATAATTCCAAATGAGGGTGTAGTGATAGATTGTGCATCCACATTCATTGAGGGGATATTTGGCATTGGAGGCGAGAGGCATGGTGAAATACTCGTAGCCGTTGATTCTCCAAAGGATGAGTTAACTATGGATATGATTTCACCAAAATGGAAGGGTAAACTTGTTGTTGGTGGGTCGTATGCATCAGCTGAGGTCCTCAAAAAGGCTATGGAAATTGGGGCTGCTGGAATAGTTGTGGGTGGCGTAGACTTCAAAGATATAAGAGACTTCCTCGGATACGAAATTGGAGTTGCAATTACTGGTAGAGAAGATATATCCATGACTCTAATAATAACTGAAGGGTTTGGCAGAATTCCAATGGCTTCAAGAACATTCAACCTATTTAAAGCTAATGAAGGTAAACTTGCATGCTTCGATGGTGCAACACAAATCAGAGCAGGCGTAATTAGACCTGAAATAGTCATCCCAAGAGATGACGTTGACCCCCTATCACTACCATTAGAATCCGAAATTTACGTTGGAGGCATGCAACCTGGAACTAAAGTTAGAGTTATCAGAGCCCCATACTTTGGAGAGCTAGCTAAAGTAGTAAACCTACCAATCGAACTACAACTAGTCGAAACAGAATCTCCAGTGAGAGTTGTTGAAATAGAGCTACAAGACGGTAGAAGAGTCATAGTTCCAAGAGCCAACGTCGAACTATTTGAATGGTAAGCACTACATACAAACCCTTTTATTTAACTTTATTCTATTTCAAACTTTTTATTCACTTGGTTTATTTATAAAATGTGTTGGATTAGTTACTGACTTGAAAAACTTATGTAAGGAACCTTTTGTTTACCTTCAAACAATTACTCTTTTAAAGGTATCATTTACTATAAATTTATTTGTGAAGTGTTTATGGGATTTAAGGTATTTATTTCCGCAGATCTTGAAGGAGTATGTGGAGTTGTACATAGTGATCAGACAAATCCTGGTGGTAGGGATTATGAACGTGCATGTAGATTGATGACCATGGAGGTTAATGCTGCTGTGGAGGGTGCTATTCAAGGTGGAGCTAAGGAGATCGTGGTTAATGATTCCCATGGCTCCATGAGAAATATAATAATTGAAGAATTGCATCCAAAAGCTAAATTGATAACTGGTTCCCCAAAGATCTTATCGATGATGGCTGGCATAGATGAAACTTTTGATGCAGTATTCTTCATAGGTTATCATGCCAAGTTCGGTAGTATAAATGCTATTATGGATCATACGATATCTGGTTCGGTGGTTCGTGATGTTTCAATTAATGGTTTAAGTGTTGGTGAAGTTGGAATTAATGCTGGTATAGCTGGATATTATAAGGTTCCAGTGGTTCTAGTTACTGGAGATTCTGCAGTTACTGATGAAGCTAAAAAGCTTCTTGGAAATGTATTCACAGTTAAGGTTAAGGAGGCTTTGGGAAGGTATTCTGCACTCTGCCTTCACCCCTCTGAGGCGCGTGAGTTGATAAAGTCTACTGCTAAGCGTGCACTGGAGAATATTGATTCATTCTCCCCATTCACATTCAATCCACCCATAAAGCTCAATTTAACATTCATGAATTCAGCTATGGCTGAATTGGCAACCATGATTCCGGATGTGAGGAGGGTAGATGCATTAACCGTTGAATATATTTCAGATGATTATTTGAAGTGCTTTAAAGCTTTACGCTCAATGATATATTTAGCTTCAACTCTTGTGAGGTAACTGCTAAATGAATGTTAAAAGCGATATATTCTTAGACTATATTGGAAAGCTGAAAGGTAGAGGGGTTGATTTAAACTATCTGGCTGAGAAGTATGGTACGCCATTATATTTCATTGATGGTGATGTTGTTAAGCATAATTATGAGATTTTGAGGAATGCCATAGGTGGAGTTTACGATAAATTTCTAATATGCTACGCATATAAGGCGAACACTTGTATAGCTTTACTGAAACTTTTAAATTCCCTTGGAGCTGGAGCTGAGGTTGTATCTGGGGGTGAGCTTTATGCTGCTAAACTTGCTGGGGTTCCAATGGATAGAGTTGTGTTTGATGGTGTATCTAAATCTCCAGGTGAACTCTCTTATGCGGTTTTTGAAGGTGTGTTGCTCATAAATATTGAGAATATGGATGAATTGTATTGGATAGATAAGTTTGCAGGAGACTTTAACATTAAGGTTTCTGTGGGTGTTAGGGTTAATTTTGATATACCCACAAAGACTCATGGTCATATTAGTACTGGTGCTAGGATTCATAAGTTTGGTTTAAGTGTTGAGAATGCATTTAAAGCTTACAATTTGGCTTTGAAATTAAGCCATATTCATGTTGCTGGTATACATGTGCATATAGGTTCCCAGATAACTGACATTCAACCATACAGTATAGCTGTGGATAAAATATTATCATTTTGTGCTGAGCTTAAGAGAAGTCTTGGATTGGAATTGGAGATTATAGATTTAGGTGGAGGATTCGGAGTACCATACTCAATTGAAGACCCAACATTCCCATTGAATGATTACTGTAAGGTCATTGAAAGGTTGAAGAATGCCTCTAGGGAAATTTTCACATCACAACCACTACTGATAATTGAGCCTGGAAGATTCATAGTTGGAAATGCTGGCATACTCCTAACTAGAGTTAATTATGTTAAGGAGAATTATGGTGTCAAATGGGTTTTGGTGGATGCTGGCATGAATGATCTAATTAGACCAGCACTGTATGGTGCTCACCATCCAATATACAATTTATCATCCAATGAGGATGTTGAAGTTTACAATGTTGGTGGACCTATATGTGAGAGTTCCGATGTATTCGGATTTGATGTTAAACTTAATAGGGTTAGGCAGGGGGATTTATTGGCTATCATGAATGTTGGTGCATATGGATTTTCCATGTCAAGCAATTATAATAGTAGACCTAAACCTGCAATTGTCATGTATTGTGATGGGGAGGTTAAATTGGTTAGGAGGAGGGAAAGCTATGCAGACATATTCTCACATGAAGTCTTTTAGGGCATTTTCATCAAGTTTACTTTAACCTCTTCCCCAATGTCGATTATTGAATAGTAGCCATGCATTAATGGTCCTGGATTCACCACTATTGTCCCATAAACGTTATCCATACCTCTAGCTTCATGTATATGTCCACATACATTCAGTATTGGTTTATATTTCTCAATGATCATCCTCAAACTCCTACTACCCACATGCTCTCTAAAACCTAATTCATCAACTTTAGTGTTGTATGGTGGATTATGTGTTACTAGTATAGCTCTCTTTCCACTTTCAATTTTATCCATTACTTTCTTCAGTATTTCAAGGATTTGTTCTTCGCTTAATTCGAATGGTGTGTTGAATGGGCCTTTTAAGGCTCCTCCCATACCTGCAATTACATATCCCTCAAATTCCACAGTCCTTTCATGTATGCAAATAGCATTTTCAACATTCACTTCTTCACATATTTTTGGGTCATCCATGTTTCCAGGTACATAGAATACCTTTACCCCAACGCTGGTTAATGCTTTTAGGATTTCATATGCTTCTTCAATGGACTTATATCTTGAAAGGTCTCCAGCTAAGAGTATTGCTTTTACCCCCTCCCTCTTAACAGTTTCAGCCATCTTTAATGCTTGGTTTAACCTTCCATGAACATCCGTTATGGCTATAATCCTCATTTCAAATCATCCCTCCCAGATCACTTCGCCAATATTTTCCTGAGCCTCCATACCCATTGATTTTAATAAACTCTTAAATTCTTCACTCTTCAATATGTTTATGAATTCCTTTATAACCCTTTTACCCAAACTCCTCTTACTTATTATGAAATCGTATTCTTCATCTTTTAATGGTATGAAGTCTAAGTCGTATTGTATTGCAACTGTTTTTATTCCCATACCTACATCTGCTCTTGAATATTTTATGGCTATTGCCACTGAGGAGTGTGTTTTAGCTTCAACATTATACCCTTTTATCCTCCTCTTAATATCTTCGAAGGGTTCCATCCTCTTCTCCGCGATTGTGTTTAATAGATAGTCTAGGAGTATCCTTGTCCCTGAACCCCTATTCCTATTTATCATTCTCACATCCCCTCTAAGTAAATCTTCCACTCCATTTACTCTTTTGGGGTTGCCTTTAGCCACCATCAATCCTTGTAATCTCCTATACCCCCTAACCAGTACTGCATTCTTCACCTTCATTTCTTCCAATATTGGGGTGTTGTACTTCATGGTTTTATCATCCAATATGTGTATTCCAGCCATGTCTGCTTCACCATTCATTACTGCTATTAAGCCGTCTGTGGATCCTGATGGTATTAGCTTAATCCTATACCCTTCCCCCTCAAGATTTTTAACCATTTCTTCTAGTGCTGGGCAGTGGCTTCCAATTATAGTTGCATCTGGAATTTTAATTTCCTTTGAGAATAGTTTTGCATTGTATTCCTCCCCCTCCTCCACATATTCCGTTGTATCCTTTGTGACTATGTATCCATCAGCCCTCTTCAATGTGGCTATGGCTCCACTATGCTCTATCAATGGATATCCAATGTATCTGCCTTCATCGTTTGTTATTATGCTTATTGGTATTAGGTTTGCTCTCCCCCTCTCACATTTAACTCTCCTTGCAATTTTCACTTTAACCTCCCATTCCTCCGGCTTCCCCCTCCCAGTTAGTTTAGCAATTATGGGTTTCACTATTAAATTGTATATCATTAATGCTGAGACAGGCCATCCTGGTAAACCTATGATGAGCTTCCCATTTACTATGGCTATAACGGTTGGTTTCCCAGGTTTTGTCTTTAACCCGTGAACCAGTATCCCTGGACTACCCATCCCATCCAAGACTCTATACACTAAATCTCCAATTCCAGCTGATGTCCCCCCAGAAATTAGTATTAAGTCTGATCCCCCCATAGCTTCCATAATCCTACTCTTTATTTCATTTTCATCATCTTCCACTACTCCAATGATTATTGGTATTCCGCCATCCTCTATTACTGAGCTGGATATGCTATACGTATTTACGTCGTAGATCTTGTATGGAGAAAGCATTGTCCCAGGTTTTGTTAATTCATTTCCAGTGGATATTATTGCCACCTTTGGCTTCCTATAAACTTTAACTTTAATTCTTCCGAGGGCTGCTAAAACCCCAATCTCCCTCACACCAATTATTTCCCCAGCTCTCATTATGGTTTCTCCAAGCATTAAATCTGAGCCTGCTTGAGCAATATTCTCCCCAACACCTACAGGTTTATATACGAATACATAGTCTTCAACTCTACGTGTATATTCAACCATTACCACAGCGTTTGCACCTATTGGTATTGGTGCTCCAGTGGATACTTCTACGGCTTCACCACTATTCAATTCAATTTTCGGTTCTTCTCCAGGTTCAATTTTACCTATAACCCTAAATTTCACTGGATTATCTTCATAAGCACCATAAGTTTCCTCAGCTTTCACGGCATATCCATCCATGGTTGCCCTATCGAATGGTGGTAGATCGATGTTTGCAATTACGTTTTCAGCCAATACTCTCCCATATGCTTCAGTTAAATTAACTTCTTCAAAGCCCAATGGTTTTAAGGTTATATTGTCCTCTACGATTTTAAGTGCTTCCTCTATGGATAGCAACTTGTGGAATATCTTCCTAATATTCATCAACCCCCCTTAACAAGGTTATTTCCACAATATCCCCCTCTTCATACCCCTCCACATTTTCTGGTATAACCACGATTCCATTGGCTTGTGTTATTGATGATAGTAAACCTGAACCTGTAAGTCTTAGTGGTATTGCTATATATTCATCCCCCCTCCTCAAAACCTTAACCCTCAAATATTCTCTAGACCCAAGTTGGGAGGCAATTCTCCTATCAATTTTAGCTTTAATTCTTGGTTGTGGTGGGAACTTTATACCGCATATCTTTTCCAAAACTCTTCTAACGAAGTTTTGATATCCCGTTAATGCCGCTACTGGGAATCCTGATAACATAACTATTGGTTTCCCTTTAACTATTGCCATGGCAGTGGGTTTTCCAGGTCTCATGGATACTCCATGGAATATTATTTCCCCACCAACCCTTTTCACTGCATTTACTGTCTTATCACTTCTACCTATGGATGTCCCTCCAGTGGTTATTATAACGTCGCATTTAGGTAGTGCATTCATGATCTTTTCACATATCTTGTTTTCATCATCTTCCACCACGCCGAGATCTAATGGTATCCCATAATCTTCCAGTATTAGTGCTTTAAGCATAGTCTTGGTGCTATTCCATATTTTACCCTCCTCAATACTCTCACCAGGTTCTATAACCTCAGATCCTGTTGAAAGTACACCCACTACTGGCTTCCTTAAAACTTTAACTTTCAAAATGTTTACTGATGCTAATACTGCAATATCCCATGGCCTTATTATCGTCCCCCTCCTCAATATAATGTCTCCAATCTTTATGTCTTCCCCCATTAATGATACGTTCTTCCATGGATGCACCTGTGAATATACTTCGATGTATTCATTGATTCTCCTAGTTTCCTCATATGGGATGACTGCATCTGCACCCTTCGGCATGGGGGCTCCTGTGGATATTTCTATGGCGCATCCAGGTTTCAGCTCGATTTCCGCAGCTCCACCAACATCTATGCATCCAATAACTTTTAGGATTATGGGATTCTTTATTGAAGCTGATGTTGTGTCTTCAGCTTTCACAGCATATCCATCCATTGCAGCTCTATTGAATGGTGGTACATTTACTGGTGATATTACATCTTCATAGCATATCCTATTCATAGCCTCTGAAATTTCAACTTCTTCATAACCCTCCACTTTATGGGTTACTCTTTCATCTATCAACTTTAATGCTTCATCAACCTTCGTTAATGTTTTAAAGCCGGTGGGTATATTCATAATTTAATCCTTCCCCTCTAATATCACGATTTTAATTTAATATTTCTATTCCATCAATCTGCCAATAATATATTTTAGCTTCCAATGAATCATGCCTTATTGTTATTGAACCATCCTCATTTATTTTTGATACATAAGCCTTCATCCTCCCACCATTAACCTTCAATTCAACATTCCTCCCCACCAATATATCTCTTTTAAGCCATTCCTCCATTATTTCATTAATTGGCTTCTTCAAATCTTCATAAACTTCTTCTACAATCACTTTAAGTAGTTCCATTAAATTATGTTCTTTCCCCGTCTCTATCTTTATTGATGTGGCTTTACCTTTAATCTCTTCAGGGATCTCATTTATGTTTACATTTAACCCTATCCCCACTAATACTGCCTTTACCTCCTCTCCAGACAATATTGTTTCGCATAGTATTCCACCAACCTTCTTCCCCCCAATGTATAGGTCGTTGGGCCATTTGAGTTTGATGTTTATTTTAGCATGTTTCTCTATGGCTTTTGCTGTTGAAACTGCTATTATCATTGGGAGTGTGGAGAGGTTTGTTTTCACATTTCTTATGACCATTGTAAACCATAATCCATCTTCAGGTGATATCCATACACTCCCCTTTCTACCGTATCCTGCAGTTTGCCTTTTAGCTACTACTATGAAATCCCCAAATTCTTCTTCAAGCAATTTTCTAGCTATATTTTGTGTGGAATCAACTTCATCTAGCACTATTATCTTCATTTCTGTACTATGTTTATCATCTTGGTTACTTCAATGTTGTTCTCTAGAAGCTTCTCCTTTAAGTTTGATGCTATTTTGACAGCTCCTGGTGTGTCTCCATGTATGCATATTGTCGTTATCTCCCCTATTTCAAATTCCTTTCCAGTTATTGTTTTAACCTTTCCATATTTGATCATATTTATGGCTCTTTCAATTATTTCATTGATATCCGTTATAACAGACCCTTTCACGCTTCTTGGGGCTAGTGATCCATCATCCATATATGCTCTATCAGCGAATGCTTCAATGGCATACTTCAATTTATGTTTCCTTGCCACTTCAATCATTTTGGATTTTGCAAGTCCAACCAATATTAGTTCTGGATTATATCTCTCTATGGCTTCAGCTATTGCTTCTGCTATTGATTCGTCCACTGCAGCTTTATTGTATAGTGCTCCATGAGCTTTTACATGGATTATCTTTGCATTTTCTGCCTTTGCAAATGCTTCCAATGCACCCATTTGGTATAGCATGTAGTTTACCACGTCCTCCACTTCCACTTCAATCCATCTTCTTCCAAATCCCATTAGGTCTGGTAATCCTGGATGGGCGCCTACCTCCACATTATACTTTAATGCCATCTTAACAGTTTTCCTCATAATGTTTGGATCTCCAGCATGGAATCCACATGCTATGTTTGCTGATGTTATGTATGGCATTATTTCTTCATCGGATCCTAACTTGTATCTCCCAAAACTCTCCCCCAAATCACAATTTAAATCCACTTTAAACTTCATTTCAACCTCCAGAACCCATTTATCTCTTGTGGATTAAATATTTATTTCCATTGCTGAATACTTTGTTTTTGGACATGCTTTGATTAAGAGGTTTGAAATTGGATTTGAGATTCCATTGGGTAAGATTTCAGAGTACTTATCTTTCATTGAGGGTAGGGTGAGGGAGTGGTATAAGTACACTTTAAATTCCATTAGCATTGATGGTAATAAGCTTCTATTCAGCATTAAGTATGGTGAATCTATTGTTGAAGCAACCTTAATTGGAGATTTCAATCCAGAACTCACATTATCCTACGATCCTTCACTACCATACGAATATATTTTAAACATTGCTTTAAACTTAAATTACTTCACCAATGAGTTTTACTCCATGGTTAGGGAGGGAAATTTAATTTTAGTTTTCGTTCCAGGTTTACCTGTTGTGCCAATTAAGTTGATGAGCCCATTTAAGAGGATTTTGTATGGAATTTTCACTGGTAGTTTGGCTATGATGTTTGCAATATCCCTCTTAGTTGGAGTCTTCTTCTTCCTATTAATGGGATATTATGCCCCACTGGGTATAGTTTCATTCCAACTGATCTTGTTCCTATTATCCCCAAAGATACTTTCAAGTTTGGGTGATTGGCCTATCGATGAAGCTCATGGGGAAATTTACATTGTAAGTTGCCATTATCCTCTAAATGTTTTCCGTGAAATAACTTCTAAGAGGTGGAATGAAGTTATAAAGGTTAAGGAGCAAATATATCGTGAAACTTTTGGGAGGGGGGTTACTCCTACACCTGAAATTGTTTCAAATGTTTTGAAAAGCTTCAACCTTGATTGCCCTGTGGAAAATATTAGGGTTAAGCATGTATCACTATATAAGTTGGTTGTGGATGTTTGTGGTAAACTCAATATTAAACCCCCAAAAATTGTGTTATCAAATACCATAATTGCTAATGCTGGTGTTTCAGGTCCCAGTGTTAGTAATGCATTGTTCATAATAACTTCTGGGTTGCTTTACAGGTTGAATGATGATGAAATTGAAGCTGTTTTAGGGCATGAGTTGAGTCATTGTATACGTAGAGATCCATTGGCATTATTTGTATTGAGCAATTTGGAGTATGTATCTAGAGTCTACATACTACTTTCCATAGTCATCTTCCCATTGGATTTACTATACTTCCTATTCGCCTTAACCATGCTATTCTTTATAGCTAAATTCTTTGAGGCTAGAGCTGATTTAGATTCATATATGCTACTTGGTTCAGGTGATCATCTTGTGAATGCATTGATTAAGATAGCTTTCCCCTCCGCTTTTACTGAGCGTTATAAGGCTTATAGGCTTAGGAGCTGGTTGAGATGGAATCCGCATCCCCCAGTCTACTTTAGGATTTTGAGGCTTGGTTCTCTTGGGGAGAACTTAAAGTTTAAGCATCCATTAATACAGTCTATTAAGGATTGTGTTAGTGGTTTTATATCCAGCTTCTAACAAATTACCCTCTTCTTTTTGCCAATTCTTCCTCTTCTATCTTTAAACCCGCTTCCACTGGACAATCGATTTTCACATGCTCTTTCCATTTATCCCCCACAACCACCAATGCGAAAACCCCTTCTACTCTACCTTTATTCTTTTCAACGAGCTTCACTATTGCATTTAATGTTCTTCCAGTCCTTATTAGATCATCCACTATTAAAACTTCGTCTCCATGCTTTATGCACCCCTTCGGTATGTATAGTGTTTTCATTTCCGAAGACCCCCCTGGATGATATGATGCTTCCACAAACTCCTTTATTCCAACTTCCTTTGCATCCTTTGCAACTATAAGCTCCTTTTCCATGTTTACAGCTATCTCAGTGGCTAGTGGTATCCCATTTATGGCTGCGGTAATCACCTTTTTAATCTTCTTTGAAGAGAATTTCATTACAGCATATTGTGAAGCCAGCTTTATTATGTATGGATTATATACTATTTTTGTTAGGTTTAGTAGACCATCTGGCGTATACTCTATTTTGCTCCTTATAATTGAGCTTAAACTCTCCACACTTTCAAGTTTTTTCCATAGTTCGAGGGCTGTTTCCCCTCCAGGTAGCACTGACCCCTTAACGTATCTACATAAAACTGATTCCGGTATTCCTGTTAAATTTGATAGTTGCTTGTATGAATACTTATCCTTCAATAATCTAAGCCTTTCAATTACCATTAATCTTAGCTTTAAATCATCATATCTACCTAAATATTTCGCCATAACTTATTCCTCTCAGAATTGTTTAAGTTGGTTGATTCAATCCTACTATATTCAGTGGTTAAACTTAAAATGTTTACGTAACACTTATTTATAGCGTTACTTCAACACTTCTCCAGTATCCATGTACCATAAGTATAAATCTAATATTCCTGGTTCCACATTTAATTTCATGGAAAGCTCCTTGATCAGCTTCTCAAGCTCTAAATATCTTTTGACCGTTAGTTTCTTCTGCTCTATTTTTGTTATTCCATATTTTGAAAGAATTTTAAGTATATGTCTATCTATTATTGCGTAATCGAAGTATCCCATGTTTCTTAGGAAGTGGCTTGATTCCTTCATTCCCAACCCTTTAACATTCCTTCTAAGCCAATCTCTCCTCCCATTGGGATCCATTGTTCTTTCAACAACTTCTTTAATCTCCTTTATTCTCCCTCTGGCTTCAATTATGTATTCAGCTCTCTTCCTCGGATATCTGTATCCATTAATTTTCAAAATTTCTTCAATATCCTTTATGGAGCCATCGAATAGCTTTCCACTCTCCGTTAATGCTTTAATGCATTTTAACCCTGATTTTGCACTGGTGTTTGCCACGAGTATGCAGTATGTTAGTTCAGTAAGCCATACCCTTTCATCTCCAAATCTGTTTTCCATGAATTCCCTCTTCCTTGATTCCACAACCCCCTTTACCTCACTATTCATTATTATGGCGTTTAGGTCGCGTATCAAGTCTTCCTCCATAATCATCATCCCAATAATTTATTGGCATATTAATTTAACCCTTTTAGTTGCGTAATGCTTATTTCTGCACCCTCTTACATTAGTTTGGTGTGTAATTTTGAGCTTGGCTGTTGAGGTTAAGCGTTTAAATAAGTTTTATGGTAGCTTTCATGCATTGAAGGATGTAAGCTTTAATGTTAATTCTGGTGAGATTTATGGTTTGATAGGTCCAAATGGTGCTGGGAAGACTACAACTCTCAGGATTATTGCAACACTACTCCTCCCATCATCTGGTGTTGTTAAGGTTTTTGGGATGGATGTTGTTAGTGATGCTGATAAGGTTAGGAGGATCATAAGTTATCTTCCTGAGGAGGCTGGTGCATATAAGTATTTGACTGGATATGAGTATTTGGAGTTTATGGCTTCACTTTATGTTAAGGATAAGGCTGAAGTTAAGGCGCTTATTGAAGAAGCTGAGTTGATATGTGGTTTGAATGGTAGGTTGAAGGATAAAATTGGAAGTTATAGTAAGGGTATGCTTAGAAGGCTCCTTGTTGCTAGGAGTTTGATGGTTCACCCAAAACTTGCCATTCTAGATGAGCCTACAGCTGGATTGGATGTCATTCATTCACAGTATGTTAGGAGGATGATTAAGGATTATGCTAAGAGGAATAATGTAACCATGATAATATCAAGTCACAACATGCTTGAAGTTGAATACTTATGTGATAGGGTTGCATTGATACATGAAGGTAGAATAATTTTGGAAGGAACACCATCAGAGCTTAAAAACAAGTTTTCTGCAAATAATCTCGAGGAGGTTTTCTCGAAGGTGGTTGGGTTTGCATAGCATTTTGATGGTGATTTTGAAGAAGGAAGTTAAGGAGATGCTTAGAGATCCAAAGATACTTATTGGTATGATAATTGCACCAGTATTATTGATGGGTGTTATGAGTGGAGTTATGAATTTCGTTATGTCTTCAGCTAAAGAGGCTGTTTTGAATCCAAATGTGATCATAGTGGATTATGATAATAGCCTACTATCCAATATCGTTACTAGTTCATTAACCTCCTCATCTGGTGGGAGGGTGATGGTGATTGGTAATTTAAGTGTTTCAAAGGCCATTGATTTGGCTTTGAGTAAAGATTTCTCCACAGTAATGGTTATTCCAAGAGGATTTGGGTACAATGTTTCTATTGGTAGACGTGCCATTGTGGAATTATATACGGTGATGAAGAGTTTAAGTATTTCTGAGAGTGGCGCTTCCAGTATGCCTTCAAGCATCATCGAATTTTTGAATAGTGAAATTGTTCGGGAACGTATAAGGGAGGTGGCTCCAAATATTGACCCAGAAGTCTTTCTTAAACCAATTAGTAGGGTTGAGTATTCTGTTGTGAAGGGTAAAGTTATTAACGTTTCACCTCAAATTGTTTTTAGCGTCGTTATGTCTCAATCAATATTTGTCCCCATAACCATAATGATAATCTTCATTACTGCCATGCAGTTTGCATCCACTTCCATAGCTTTGGAAAAGGAGTATAAGACGCTTGAAACCCTATTGACGCTTCCAGTCAGTAGATTTACAATTTTGTTAGCTAAGCTTATGAGTTCAGTGATGCTTGCAGTTTTAGGTTCAATATCCTTCATGTTTGCATACACATACTATTATACCTCTGTAACCTCCTTTGGTTTTCCAACGATTAACTTGTCACTCAGCGATATTGGTTTGACTATGACTCCCATTGGACTTCTACTTACAGGTTTAACGTTGTTTCTAAGTATGGTTTCATCTCTTGTGTTGGCATTATTGATAGCGGTATTCGCTGAGGATGTTAGGAGTGCTCAGACGCTTGTTGGTTACCTATACTTCCTAATGATAGTTCCAATGATGGTATCCATGTTCACCGACGTTAACTCTCTCCCAATATCTCTCCAGATTCCACTCTACCTCATACCATACACTTATACATTGGCTTCCCCAAGAGCTGCTTTACTGGAAAACTACAGTTTCCTAATTATTGGAATAGTGTATATGGCCATTTTCTCCATGGCGGTACTGTACATTGCATCAAAATTCTTTAAGAGTGAGAAGGTTTTGACAGCTAAAATATCCTTTAGGAGATTTAGACGTTAATTTAGAAATCGTTAAATTTACCTATGTAATAAATACATTAACAAGTGTCGATTATGACTGTGGGGAAGGTATCTGATAGGGTTTACTGCTTGAGTTATGATGACAAGGATTTAGACTTATTTGAATCGTTATGGCCTTTACCCTTGGGTGTAAGCTATAATTCATATATAATCTTTGGTGATGAGAAGACCATACTATTAGACACTGTTCCTCAAAGGTTCTCTGAAAGGTTCATTGAGGATTTGAAGGGTTTGGTGGATTTGAAGAGCATCGACTTCTTAGTTTCACATCACTTGGAGCATGATCATAGTGGATCCATACTTGCACTTTTGAGGGAAGCTGTAAATTGCAAGATTTTATGCTCCCCATTCGCTGTCAATTTACATAAAGCCTTCTTCAATCTGGGTGAAGACATGGTTAAATCTGTTAATGATGGTATGTCTATGGATATTGGTGGAGATACTTTGACATTTCACTTAACTCCATGGCTTCATTGGCCTGACACCATGATGAGCTTCCTAAAACTTGAGGGGGTTCTATTTAGCTGTGATGCATTTGGATCCTTTGGAGCTTTAAATGGTAAATTATTCGATAATGAAGTTGACTTAAACATTTACTTGGATGAAGCTAAGAGGTACTTTTCAAATATAGTTGTAGGTTATCGTGAACATGTTATTAAAGCTGTGGAGAAGCTTTCAAGTTTAGGTTTAAATTTCAAGATAATTGCCCCCTCCCATGGACCCATATACAAGTTTAATCCACGTTTAATTGTTGATAAGTATGTTTCATGGAGTAAACCTGAATTTGAAGTTAAAGTTGTGTTAATTTATGGTTCGATGTATGGTCATACGAAGATGTTGGCTGAGGCTATTGGTATGGGTGTTGAATCCACTGGTGTTAGGGTGGCTTCATTTGATGCTTCAAGGGTTAATGTGAGCTTCATACTTAAGGAGGTTTTGGATGCTCCAGTACTGGTATTTGGTACACCAACATATGATGCCAACGTTTTCCCAACAATCCTTAATGTGTTGGATTTCATTGAAGTTAAGAAGCTTGGGGTTGGTAGGTATGCTTCAATATTCGGGTGTTATGGTTGGGGTCCATCCGCCTACAGTATTCTGATGGGTAGACTTAAGAGTATGGGCTTTAATCTTGTTGAACCATTCCTTACAGTTAGAGGTGCACCTTCATCTTCTGATTTGGATAATGCAAAGAAGTTTGGTGTTAAGATTGGTGAATTGGCTTTGAAATTTAGAAAGTAATTATATGTTGCCATTATCTTGGTAAAGCCACCTTTACACTTCTATTTCTTCATCTCTTTAAATGCTGTTTCAAGGTCTTCTATGAGGTCTTCCACATCTTCAATTCCCACTGAGAATCTTATTAGGTTATCCCATATTCCCATTCTCTCCTTCTCTTCCATTGTTAGTGGTTTGTATGGTGGCATACTTGCTGGGTGAACTATTAGTGATTCCGTCCCTCCAAGACTTACTGCTAATGCTATTATCTTTAAACTTTTCAAGAATTTCCTAACCCCCTTTATATCTGCTTTAAGTTGGAATGATATCATTCCACCATAACCTTCACTTCCATATGGTGTTTTCATCTGTTTCTTTGCGATTTCATGTCCCTCATGACTCTTTAATCCAGGGTAATATGTTTTCTCCACATCTTCCTTCCCTGATAGGTATTGCGCTATTCTCATTGCATTGTAATTATGTCTCTCCATTCTCACATGGAATGTTCTTATACTTCTCAATATTAGCCATGCATCGAATGGGCTTGGTACTCCACCACTACTTGTTATGTTAGCTCTCAACTTCTTGTATATTTCCTCATTGTTTGTTATTATGGCTCCACCTATGATGTCGCTATGCCCCCCTATGTATTTGGTGGTGCTGTGGACTACTATGTCTGCACCTAGAGTTAATGGTCTTTGATTGTATGGGGATGCAAAGGTATTATCCACCACAATTATTGCTTCACTATTTTCATCCTTAACTATCTTACACACTTCTTCTATATCCACTATTTTCAATAATGGGTTTGTTGGTGTTTCAAAATAGATCATCCTGGTTTCCCTACTTATATTCCCCACAAGATTCTCAGTTTTTGTTAGGTCTATGAATTTCACTTTTACACCATACTGAGCGTATGTTGTTTTCATGAGGTTTATGGTTGTGGCGTAGAGTGTTTCCATTGTTATTATTTCGTCTCCAGGTTTCAGTAGTCTTAGTACTGTGTCTATTGCAGCCATCCCTGAAGATGTGGCTATTGCATACTTCCCCTCTTCCAGCGCTGCAATCTTCCTCTCAAGTCTTTCAATTGTTGGATTTCCAAGTCTAGTGTAAACATATTTATCTTTTATTTCTGGATCCGTTTGCCTAAATGTTGATACCATGTATATTGGTGGAACAACTGCTCCAGTGTAGTCTGGCTCATTTCCAACCCATACAGCTTTAGTACCATATCTCATGACTAAATGTTTGTCAATATGGAGAATTAAAGTTTTATTTTAACTATCCCCTCCATCTCTATGGTGTCCCTTTGAATTTCCGTGGTGTGCTCTTCGATTTGGATGGAACTTTAATTCGATATTCAGTTGATAGGGTTAATTTAACGAAGGATATTCTGAAATGCTTGAGGAAGTTTAACATTCACTTTCAAATATATTCGGAAGCAGATTATCCCATATCTATGGTTAGGAAGACTATTAGGGTACTTGAGGGTATGAAGGTTCAAAAGTGGTTTATTGATCATGTATCATCAACTCTATTTAAAATCATAGAGTCATATGAAGTTGAAGCTTCAAATAGAACTAGCTTGATTGAAGGCGCATATGAAGCCTTAAATTTTGTTAGGAGCATTGGGTTTAAATGTGGCTTAATAACGTTAAATAGTCGTAGATCAACGGAAATGGTTTTAGATAAATTTAACTTGAAAAGGTTCTTTGACGTTGTGGTCACTAGGGATGATGTTAGAAATTTTAAGCCTCACGTGGAACATTTAGCGAAAGCCATAAGCTTAATGCAATTAAACCCCACCGAAGTTATAGTTGTTGGTGATAGCATTATCGACATAATTCCAGCATTAGCTTTAAATGCATTTCCAGTGGCAGTGAAGACTGGTGTGCGAAGTGAGGATGAATTGAGAGCTGCAGGTGCAAAGATCGTGTTGAATAGCGTTGCAGAACTTCCAAATTGGCTTCAAAAACTCCTATATAATTAAACAAAACCATAAATAAATTAAGTATTAAGCATGATGGGGGTAGCCTGGAAGACATTTTATCGGTGATATTATGGAGGAGACTGTGGCGATTAAGGTTTCAAGGAGTACTCTTGAGATGTTAGAGAAGTTGCGTGAAAGTTTGGTTCATCCACTATTGATGAAACTATACGGATACTAATAAAACAATATCGTATACAGAAGCTTAATGAAGTTTTTGGCTTAGATAAGGGGAGGATAAAACCGTTCTCTGAAGAGGATCGCCATTAAACTTTTACTTCGTCATATCTGTGATATGTTTACTGGAACTAATACTATGAAATTCTAATATTTGGCTATGCCACTACCTTCTTAATTTAGCTTTCCATAACTCTCCATTAAGTCGAACGTAAATCTTTTAAATGCTTTATAGCATAATCTTATACCTCCAATATGATTTATGGAGGGTTTGATATGTTAGATTTGAAGGGTAAGTTGATTCGCTTTGTTGATGAGATTTCTAATGAAATGATTAAGTTGAGTGATTCTATACATGCGAATCCTGAGCTTGGGTATAAGGAATACTTTGCATCAAAACTTTTGTCAAGTAAATTGGAGGATTATGGGTTTAATGTTGAGCGTGGAGTTGCTGGATTGGAGACATCCTTTGTTGCCAGGAAGATTTGTGGTTCTGGAGGCCCCAAAATAGCCTTCCTCGCTGAGTATGATGCTCTCCCCGGTTTAGGTCATGCATGTGGCCATAATATAATTGGTACTGCAGCTATTGGTGCAGCTATCACTTTAAGCACCATTGCCTCTGAGGCTGGTTTGAATTGTGAAGTTATGGTTTTTGGAACTCCAGCTGAGGAGGGTGCTGTGGATAATGCTGGTGGTAAGGTTTTGATGATTGATGAAATTTCTAAGGCTGATGTGGCGTTGATGATCCATCCATCTGATAGGGATTCCATGCGATATAGATCCCTTGCTAGAGAGGCTTTCAAAATAGAGTTTTTCGGTAAAGCTGCACATGCAGCTGGAGCTCCCCATAAGGGTATTAATGCCCTTGAAGCCCTAATATTAACCTTTGTATCCATAAATGCTTTGAGGCAGCATTTGGTTAAGGGGACTTTGATTCATGGGGTAATTGTGAATGGAGGTGTATCTCCAAATATAGTTCCAGATTATACTTGTGGGAGATTTTACGTTAGGGCTGAGGATGTAAATTATCTCATGGAGGTTGTTGAGAAGGTTAAGAGGTGTGCTGAGGGGGCATCATTGCAGACTGGAGCGAAATACAAGTTTACGAAAACCGCTAATACCTATGCGAATTTCATACCAAACCTAACATTAATTAAGGTTGCAATGGAGAACTTCAAATATGTTGGGGTTAAGCCTCCATCATTGGAGGAGATAATGCAAGTTGAGGATGTTGGATCCACAGATTTTGGTAACGTTAGCCATGTGGTTCCATCCCTTGAGATAAATGTGGCTATAGTTCCAAGGGGGACTCCTGGTCACTCTGTGGAGTTTGCTAAAGCTGCAGGGTCTGAGGGTGGGCATAGGGGACTCATATTGGGGATTAAACTCTTAGCCTTAACTGGCCTTGATTTAGCCATCAATCAGAAGTTGATTGATGAAGCTAAGAGTGAGCTTAAATCTAGAAAGCTTGAAGTGAAGGTTCAATAACCCTTACTCACTAATCCAATCATTAAATCATTAACATTTGTTTCTGTTATCCCAGTGATTATTAGGCTTCTTCCAAGCTTCTTAAAGTAATTGTACGTATCATTCCTCCTTAGGTATTCATCTTCATTTAACCCCATACCTCTAGCTTTACTTATCGTTTCCCAATCCACTATGGCTCCAGCTGCATCCGTATTTCCATCTATTCCATCACTCCCCATGGATGCAAATGTTACCCCCTTGTATCCATTGATTATCTTTGCAACACTTAAAGCCAATTCCTGATTCCTACCACCACTACCCTCCCCCCTAACAGTAACTGTAGTTTCTCCCCCAGCAATTAATGTGGCTGGAGGTTTTACTGGTATCCCATTTTCATGGGCTTCCACCAGTATTCCCCCAATAACTTTCCCAACTTCCCTAGCTTCCCCCTGCACTCTTGATGATATTATCATTGAATTGTAACCCATCATAACAGCTTTCCCATAGATGGCTTTTAGGGTTTGTATGTTGCTTGATATCACCACATTTCTAACTTTGTTAAACACTTCCATGCTGAAAGCATTTCCCCCTTCAATTATCGCCTTCTCTATACGCTTCCTAACTCTAATTGGAATTTCACTCCATATACCATACCTCTCTAAAATCTCCTTTGCCTGTTTTGGTGTGGATTTACTTGGAGCAGTGGGTCCTGAAGCTATTACCTCCACATCGTCCCCCACAACATCTGATATTATTAGGGTTAGTGCTCTTGATGGGTATATGTATCTTGCAAATAATTTTCCACCCTTAACTCTACATATCTGCTTCCTCACAGTATTTATCTCCTTGATGTCTGCTCCACATTTTAAGAGTAACTTATTTGTTTCAATGATGTCCTCTATTTCTACCCCATTTTCAGGTATTGTTAGTAGTGCGGATCCCCCACCTGATATTAAAACTATTATCAGATCCATTTCATCTCTATCCTTTAAGAGTTCTATTATCTTCTCTGTATTCTCAACATTCCTATTGCTTGGTATTGGATGATCCCCCTCCAAAACCTTAATCTTCTTTGGATTCGATTTAACCCCCCTTGGGGCTATTACAATGCCATCCGATATCACATCTCCAAGAATATATTCTAAGCCTAAAGCCATTCTTGCAGCTGCTTTACCAGCACCAATAACCATAATTCTATGGAAATTCTTTAAATCAAATTCTTCAACCCCTTTAACCACAATTTTACCATCATAAACATTTATGCTATTCTTTATGGCTTCTATTGGATCTGATGCTTTAACTCCTTCCTCCAATAATGTCAGTACAATCTTTCTATCCTCATTTGAAGCTAGTTCATGGAAGTTCTTTATGAACGTAACATTTCCCTCATAAAATTATATTAAATGGAAGAAAAAAGGGTGTGTTGTGTTTATTTTTTGAGTATATACTTTGGTATGGCGAATCCTATCACTAACCCCACTATCAATGCTATTATTGCGTATACTGGCATCATGGAGTTCAAGTATGCCACTTGGCCTTGTAAGTCTGAGACTTGCTTGCTTAGATCTGAAACTTGCTTATTTAGGCTTGAAATTTGTCCAGGCATTGATAGGTATGTGAAGAATTTATCCATATCACATGTCCAGCTTAATATGTTTGCTAAGAGGGTTGCACCTTGCTGTGGATACTGCACACCATACCTCGTTGGATTTCCAAGTTCTGGTTTATACATCCCCTCATAGTGGTCGAATGGTGCATCTCCAGACAATATTATAACATTCTTCTTCGCTGTATCCACTTCCAGAGCCATTAGAACATACCTATCGTAAACGCCCATCTTATACACTTTTGATGGTGGTTCATTGAATTCACTTATAGTTCCATTAACTGAAGTCCACATTATCCTATAAACGTTTGGAACCTTCTCCTTGTTTAAAGCCACATATTTACCATCAACTTCAGCCACTATTGCTGCTGGACCGTGGAATAATGCTCTGGTAACCCCTGCAACTAGGAATTTAACTTCATCATCACATTTGTCTGATAACCCTAAAACCCTATAGTCTGCACCTGCATTCATGGTTTTATCTATACATTCGGCTAAGTCAACCCTTAAGACGCTTCCAACACTTTTAAGCAAATTATTCACTGTATCTTGCCTATACATGTCTGTTCCATAGTCTGAGTCTCCTGCAACCCATAATAGCTTTCTACCAGTGGCAAGCCAATTCTTTATAACATTTATCTCATCACTTGTGATCTTCTGTGATGAATCCACTAGTATGACTATTAGTGCAAATGCTCCTTCAAGGTCTTTTGAGGTTAAGGTTCCCGTTACATTAACCCACTCATATTGGGTTAAATCGTTTCTAGCAGCTTCATATTGCCTAACTGTACCAGTAGCCCCCTTAAGCCATACAACTATCTTTGGCTTCTTCACTTGTGCTTCTGCAATTCCCATGGAGAATATTAGCATTGATAATAGTATTGTTAGGGCGAGAATTTTGGTTGCCCTATTCATGTCTCATCGTTTAAATCTTTGTTTTGGAAAATATTTATATCTTATTATTGGGTTGAGTTTTAATTAAGAATGGTGGCTGTGAGTTGAGTGGTTCAATTAAATATTCGTATATATTGTTTGTTGTAATTGCATTGGCTGTTGCAATTGGTGGTTATTTCGTTTGGCAATCATTCCAACCTCCTCCAAGCCCTAGTACCCCTCCAAGTTCTGGGGGTGGTGGTCAGCCTCCTCAGCCTAAGCAGATAACTTTGGTGGTTATTAGTAGGCATGGCCTTGACATTTTAGGGAAGGTGGAAACAGCATTCCTATCCTCACCTGTTGCCAAGAAGTACAATATTACCGATATTCGGTGGTTAATTCCAGCAGCACATTTGTGGGTCAGTATAATTAATGCTATGGGGGATATTGATGTTGCTTGGGGTGGAGGGCCAGTATTATTTGATACGTTGTATTCTGAAGGTTTACTTAAACCTCTAAGTGGGAGTGTGTTGAATGTTGTTAATAAACTTCCAGACACTATCAGTGGTTCACCTGCCAAGAGATTTGATTCTA
>Ga0326760_1000009_pt1 | contig 156573 bp, 166 predicted proteins | sample GCREP_S_FD_207668 | JGI IMG/M metagenome (GOLD analysis project Ga0326760, IMG submission 207668) | Hot spring sediment microbial communities from Geyser Creek Basin, Yellowstone National Park, WY, United States - GCR.EP_S | ecosystem: Environmental > Aquatic > Thermal springs > Near-boiling... | reverse complement strand
TACGCTCTATATTACTTCATCAAGTACAAGCAGGAAAGGGATATTCTTGCCGACTGGTTACAAGAAAAAACGGAGGATGAGCTGAACGCACTCTATCGATACGTAATCTCATTGGAAAAGAAGTAATCGAATAACGAAAACCAAAAGCATAGGCTTACTTCTAATGTTAATATAGTATTTCAGTGCTTGTCAACCCTAATGAACAAAGTAGCATATCTTACCGTTTGAGCTTCTTTAGTATTTTTTCAACAAGTATCTTTGAGGGATCTATTCCTAACTGCAAAGCCCCTTTCCAGTTTGGAGACGCGTTAACCTCCAATACAAATGTTCCCTCATCTGTCTCCATTATATCTACCCCAGCGTAGAACAGCCCTATGCTTTCTGTGGATTTAATCGCTATGTTTAAAATTTCCTCGCTTGGTTTAGCCTCAACTACCTTTCCTCCCTGCGCGACGTTTGTTTTAAAGGAGCCTTCTCGCGCTACTCTGTAGTAGCTAGCAACGGGTTCCCCATCTATAACTAGTACTCTAAGGTCTCTGTTGTACTTTTTCTCGTAGTATTTTTGTATCAATAAAGGCTGGTACCACGCTAAGAGTTGTCTGTATATGTTGTACGCGATATCCACGTTATCGATAAGCATTACTCCTCTCCCAAGACTACCTATTATTGGCTTGACAATTACTTTGCCCCACTTCTCCGTGTAGTGAAGAGCAGCATCTATGTTCACCGTTACTATTGTCTCCGGCACCCTAACTCCGTTCTTTATAAGGGTAATCATAGTTCTAAGCTTATCTCTGGCCTTGATAAGCCCTTCATATGGATTAACAACCAAAGTTCCTTTTTCCTCAAGGGCTTTTACCATATCGAACCTCAGGTTATACTCCTCTATGCTTTGAGGGCCTCCTACCCCCCTCACAATAGCAACATCTGCATCTAGGGGTATGCTCCTAACGAATATCTTCTCCTCTCCATTATCTATCATAACGTTAAGGTCCTGTAAGCGAACGTACTTAGCTTGTAAACCCAGCTCTCGGGCGCTCTTTATGATTTGAAGAGCCGTACGCGGAGGTGTACCCGCTGTGTGAAGAACGATTAATCTCACGTTTCCCATACTAGACCACACATTTACTCAACTCTAAACAGATATCCCTTTAGATACCTAAGCTGCTCATCTATTATTCTTGTATATGAACACGAGTTTATAGGTGAATTGTGAAATAGAAGCCTTATACCAAAACCGTTGTTCACGGCTTCTTTTTTAATCATTTCGAGTAACTCATTTTCTTTTAGATAGTAGCTACAGCTACTTATGTAAACAAGGCCCCCTGGCTCTACCAGTTTTAATGCGCTTTCAATTAGCTTGGCGTACGCCCTAACTCCTTTATTATAATGAGACTTTGATGTAATAAAAGCCGGTGGGTCAGCTATTACTAAGTCGAATTTTCTCCGTTTTGCTATTAAGCTGTCACAAATCTTTTCTACTCTTCCTCTTATTAGCTCGTATGAATCTAAGCTATTTAACCGCATATTCTCGAGGGCTATTTTAATGGCTGTAGGGCTTTCTTCAACCATAACTGAACTTACCGCTCCTGATAAAAGCGCATGGACAGTGAAGGAGCCATTATATGAGAATAAATCCAGCACTCTATAGCCATCAAGCTTCATCATGGATATTTTTTCCCTGATTGGTCGCTGGTCAAGGTAGAAACCTGTCTTCTGTCCCAGCTTGAAATCGACGACTAAATTGGCTTTGCCTTCCCTGATTATTTCTTTCTCTTCCCCTCCACCTATAAGGAAGGCTCTCTCAACAGGCAAACCGAACTCTTTCCGACCTCTTTGGTCGTTCTTCAAGTATACTCTTTGTGAGATGCCTTCATCAACTATGATTTTTGCAAGCCTCATCTTATTTGAGTCCCAGCCGATACTCGATGATTGTATAACACTGGTTTTTCCATAAACATCAATTATTAGCCCGGGCATACCATCGCTATCAGCGTAAACCAGGCGGTATCCAGCATCAGCTTTCTCGCCCATCAAAGTTCGTAGTTTGTATGCCCTTTGGATTCTCCATCGCATTATTTCTTCTAAAGTGTCAGGCGGTCCCTCAGATAAATATGCAAGTACTCTGAGGCCTATCGGACCTATTCTTTCGTAAAATCCATACCCCACGTGCTCTCCTTTAAAGAGAATCTTGACGAACGATCCCGACGGGACCGTTGAGTCCGCCTTTATCCATTTTGAATATATGGTGTATACTTTATCCCTTAAGCTTCTCTCCGCTTCACTTTTTATCTCGACAGTATGCAATAGACACCAACCCTAAGAAGCATCAAACAAATTCATGACAGGTTAATTATTCATTGAGATAATAAGACTGAGCTACCTCTTTGGCTTGAAAAAGTCAGCCAGCGTTTTCTGACCGCCAGCTGATACGCCTTTAAGGGTTTGCTCGGATACGCCGAAGTACGATAATATCCTTAGAGCCGCCGGTATTATCTGGTGGTCAACGTAGTAATCCACGTCTATCTTATCAATGCTTGCATCGAAGTAGGGGACCGCCCTATCACCTATTCCTCCGGTTCCCTTAACTATCACGTACCCCACCTTGTCCCCGGGACCTATCTTTATCCCGGCCTTCATATATCTCTTAGCCACCTTTACGTGTGGAGCTTCAACTTCATATTCATTCAGGTTCTTAGTAATGGTCTTCCATATAACAAGCTTCTCCAACTCTACTTTTCCTTCTCTAAGCAATTTTATCAAATCCTTGACGTACTCAATGGCCTTACCAACGGATCCCTCCATGAGCACTATTTTCGCGACGTTTACCTGGACTTCCTTAGCTATATCAGTCCAATCTCCTCTTACCGCTTCAAATCCAACCATGTCTATTGAGCCGTCAATCGTCAGTCCAGCATACCTTTTCTTAGCCTCCGTGAAGAAAACTCTCCTGTATATTTTATCTATTTTTACCTCGAATCCAAGCTCCTTATCTATCCATTCTATGAGCTTACTTATTTTATCTTGGTCATAACTGGTGAAGAGGCTGTCTGTATCGCCATATATGACCTCGAGTCCCAGTTCCTTTGCTTTTTGAATAGCTTTAAGAATAGTGTGTCTTCCCCAAGCAGTAACTGCTTCCGCGCACTCTCTGCAATACCACCTGGCAGCAGCCCAACCCATGTACCCATAAGCAGCGTTTGCCAGGACCTTCATTGCTTTTTGACGTGCATCTAGAACTTCGTATTCAGGTGTGTCCTTCGGTATGCTCTTCATCTGTTCTCTTATCGCTCTTCTAGCTTTTAGTAGTGATTCTAGGACGCTCTTGAAGAATCCCGGAGGCTCGGCTCTGAACCTGTGGCCAACATCGGGCGCTATGTTTACTTTCGCGCTCTCCGTTGGTTCACGAATAAGCGTGTCTGGGCCAACATTGTATTTTATCATAATGGAGGGATACATGCTAGTGAAGTCCAGCACAGCAACATTCTCGTGTACCCCTGGTTTTGGAGTAAGGACTATTGCCCCTTTGTAAGGCTCAGCCTCTCTCTCAATCCTGTTGGGCACAAGCTCATTATGCTTATATGCCTGTCTCATTAAGTAAAACTCTAGCCTGAACCCAACGCTAGCAGCCATTATTTGGTCGAGAGGGATGCCCGTCAAGCTCGTTAGCTGTATACCGTATGGGAGAAACTTCTCCGCTAGCCCATAGGTTGATTTCACGTCATCCAAGTTGTACTTCAGCACCTTTCTTCTAGATTCTCCGCCCTCATCCCATAGCTTCGGTATCATGAACCAATCAAGATTTGTTCTCTCGCTTTTCTTCATAACGCCGAAGTAATCGGCGACTTCATCGAGAGTTTTCATCTTTATCTCGGGGACTTCCTCAGCGAAGTTGTATATGTCTAGGCTTAACCTGCCAGGAATGCTGATATGGCCTAGAACACTTGTTGTTGGTGGAGAATTAACTCTTCTTCCAATATCAAGAACTATTCCATGCATACTGCTTCTCTGAACAAGGTAAGGCCAGTCAAACTGGTTGCTGTTGTAACCAACAATTACATCTGGGTCCTTCGAACGCATGTACTCGATGAACTTGATTATTAGGTCCTTGTCGTTTTTGTCCTGAGAGACAAATTGTACTGCTTCGTCCTTATCTATTACGCCAATGATTATAACTGGGTCACGACTAGGATTAGGCGTTCCATAAGCGTTATATACCTCTATGTCGATAGCCATCAAGCTTAGGTCACGCAAAGTAACTGTTCCTGGCATTTCCTTCAAATTTCCGACTAGGAAATAGGTCTTTGAAACACGGTATCCTGGAAGATTAGCCTCTTCTACATCGGCAGTGTACCACCTAAATGGCTTCAGGTCCTTATCAATAAGGTATCTCAGAGAGAACCTGACATCGGCTTCCAAAACCTCTTTTACATAAGGCAGCTCCTTTACCTCCTCTCTGTACTCCCTCACAGCTTCAGGTATCACGGTTGTTACTTTGAGAGCTTTGACAGGTTTACCGAAGTACTTTTTCTCAACGATATCGACCGAAATAATGGGTGACCTAGGCTTGCTTAATCCATAAATCCTCTTTATTAGCTCGCCGATTCTCTCCTCGCTCCCCTGCTCCGGCAAAACATAGAAGTATGGCCTAAAGCTTCTGTCTATTATTACGATCGGCTCTCCTTTCTCGTTTTTGCACCAAAGAATAATCCATGGCTCTTTGCCAACAACCTCGTACGTATTATCTAGGAGAAGGAACTTTAAGTTCTCTATAGGCATGTTGCTCAAATAAGATAGTTAGTTTTTCATGAATATTAAAATATTCGTTATCTTAAAACAAGATAATTAGAAAAAAGGTGAAGAGCAGAAATGCTTAAGAAATTATTCTTCACAACGTTTTTGGTATTATTTACTTTGATTTCAGCGCATTTGTTAATAGAAACAAGCGCTCAGGTCGAGGAGCCAATAGTTGTGAACATAGATACACTTGGACTCGCATTTATTCAGATAAACGGAACCTTTATTGGCAGCGAGTATCTACAGTGTATTGGAGAGCCACTATACATATATTCGTTTTACCCATCTGACCTGGTCACGTATTTAGACTTGGAATCAAAAACCATTCTTCTTATGGCGACGAGCGACCAGCCAGTTAATTATAATTTGACCTATGTTTCTCTTGTCGCGAAGCCCGTTGATACAAACTCTTGGGTATCGCAATTATACGTACCTACCACTACACTGTTCATTCTGCCTGAGGGCTCTGTGGTAAAGCAGGTGAACCCACCGCCACGAGAGACCTATAAGATTGGTAACAAAATAGCTATACTGGTAAATCCGGGCAACATAACGATAAGCTATGTGCTGCCTTCCGCCCAGCCACCTCCCGTTACCTCTCCTGCCGTCACCGGGACGCAGACTCAGGCTACTACCATGTCAACAAGCACCCCAACCACCTCTCCCTTCACCATCACCACTGCCCAGCCAGCTACGCCTAAAACGACATACATAGCTATAGTGCTAGTGATCGTGGCTCTAGCCATAGCAGTTTACTATTTGGTATCTAGGAAGAGAACATCAAAAGGAATAAGTGATATAGAAGCTTATCTGGATGATAGGGACCGGGCAATAATCAATTACTTAAAGGAGAAAGGCTCAGCCACACCGACAGAACTGATGGAAGCAACCGGAATTCCTAAATCGGCATTCTATAGAAGAATAAGCAGGCTGGAGAAGCTTGGAATCATAGAGATAGTTGATTTAGGCATGAAGAAGATTTATCGATTGAAAGAAAAGCCAAGCTAATTTTTATAATTTAAAGTCTTTTTCCCATTTAGTAGGTTTGCTTGGGGCAAATAGTTTTTAGTCCCGCCTTTTTCCCGAAGAAGGTCCGGGGATTTATACTAAAAGCAGTTTTGACATATTTGATTAACGGTGAAGGCGTGATGGCAAGGAAAGAATGGATAAAGATAGCGTCTATCCTAATGGTCTTAGTTATAGGTCTTTCGGCATTACCGCTAGTATCTTTTGCTGAGACAACAAGTAACAGCTCAGACCAGGCTACCAATCAACAAAACGTTGTTGGTGTTGTCAATGATTGGGTCAACAGACTAAAGGAAACGATAAGAACATCAGCCATGATTAGTGAGCAAAACAAAGAGAAGCTGATGTCCCAGCTGGACACAGCTTTGCAACTAGCCAATAAGGGTGACATACAAGGAGCAATAAGAGAGATAATAAACGTTACAAGGCAATATACAGTTATGGTTAACGAGCAGGCTAGAGAAAGAATAAGGCAGGCAGTAGAAGAAAAAGTAAAAGCTATACAACAAATAAGAGACTTAATACCACCTGAGGCGCAAGAGCTAATCAAAAACGCTAACAAAACTCTGGATGAAATAGGGAAGGGAAAAATCAATCCAGAGGAAATACACAAGGTCGTGAAACCCATCACCATTACTAAGAGAGAGATAGAAAAAAGCCAACAAGTCTGCTGGAACATTGTTAAACAAATTGCAACAGACGAGGAGAGCAAGGAGTATCTAGGCAACATGACGGGTACCTATATCCCCACGGGGCTCACAGCACTACTTTATCCAGCACAGAAGCTTATTGAAAACGTAAAGTTTATGGCTCAGAGGATGGGCAACCAGGACATCCTAAATATAACGTCGTTGCTCGAAGAGAGTATAAGCTTAATTAAACAAGCAGTAGCGAAGTTTGGGCAGGGAGACTATGAGGGATTCAACACTACGATTAGCCTAGCTAAGGAGAAACTTAACCAAGCAAAAGAGCTAATAGTGAAGCCAACAAGCAAGAAAATGGGAACCATGAGCCTATACAACATGTTGCTAACAGCATCAAGGATGATTGAGCTAACAATAATGAATGTAGAAAAAGTCCTGGGAGGAATGCTGAATGAGAACAAAGTGATGGTTAAAGGGGTGGTACTGCAGTACAATAACACCACTAACGAACTTGTTGTTCTAGGCTCAATGCACGTAGTGATTAAGAGCCCCGAAAATAAGCTCAGGTCAGCAGGCTTCGCTCCAGTAATAGGTAGCTGGACCGTCAAGATAACAAACGAAACTAAGATAAATGGTAATCTAACAGAAACTGCGATAGTGTTGGTCATCGGCAAATCCAAGGTTGATAATGGAAAGATAATAGTTATAGCCGACGAGATATATGCCAACAACATCCAAAAGCTATCGGAAGTAGAAAATGAAGTAGAGGAAACAGCACCTCAGCAAGCATCAGCGATAATAGGTGTAAACGCTTAAAAGCTATTTTTTCAACAAAACCTTTAATTTAATTGTTTTTTGTTTTTTCTCAATCTCAATGCTGTTCTTATAGTACTTTTTCTTAATCCTAAGCAAACCAATAACTCCTTTGTTTTTGGATAAAATAGCTAGTTCATAATCGCTTATCGGAACAATAGTGACTTCATAAACGTCTACATCCAAGTCGAAGTATAAATATATTGAAAGCTCACCCGTGATGTGGTTGAACTCGTAAGACAAATCGATTAAACTGTTCTCAAATGAGCCGTTAGCTTCACTAGCCTCCTGTTTCTGGGTTCCAAAAATCTTCTTTATGAAATCTATAAATAGCAAGTTTCTACACCTAAATATTCATTGATGATAATTTTTCGATGATATGATGCTTGGTTACCAGCCCCACGAGCCTTTCTCCTCCCTCAATCACAGGTAAGCCTCCTATTCTGTTCTCGAGCATTACCTCAGCGGCTCTGCCAAGGTCATCGTCAGGCATAGTTGTAATAGGATTGGGCGTCATTATATCAATAGCTACTGGAACAATATAAAACCTGACTCCACCAGTCTTGCCCTTAGGCAAAACGGAGTCTCTTTTCACGAATGGTTTATCAAGCATTTTTGGAGGAATCTGCACAAAAGCTATATCCTTCTTGGTTATTATTCCCATCAGTGATTCTCCATCTAAAACAAGAGTCTTCATGTAGGGCTTGGTCTCCATGGCTTCTATTATTTTTCTGAGAGATGAGTAAGGAGATACCCTTGGTGGGTCAATGTCCATTGCTTGCCCCACTGTGTAAATATCACCGGCGTTCTCAGCGTATGCTCTCAGGGCATCTGTCCTTGTGAAGATGCCTACCAACACTCCTTCATCATTAACTACCGGTAAACCTCCAATGTTGTATTTCAGCATTATTTGGCAAGCTTCCTTGAGGCTTGTTTCCTCCTTTACAGTCACAGGGTTAGGAGTCATCACATCCTTAACTAATATATCAATAAGTGGCTTGTAGTATAGCTCAGGTAGACTAACAGAATACATGATATCGGTCAAAGTAATAATCCCCTTGACAAGGCCATCCTCAACTACAACCAGTCTCCCTATACCATATCTAAGCATGGTGTTTCTGGCATGCATCAGCGTATCGTTGGGGGATATGGTGACTACGTTTTCAGTCATGTATTCTTTTACCAAAAGCATCTTTTCACTCCCCTGACATTAGTGATAAGAAGACATCGTACTCAGTTAAAATACCAACCGGTTCGTCGCCTTTAGTAATCAAGGCGAAACCATCATTTTTGTCGAGCATTAGCTCAAGAGCTTGTTCAAGCATTGCGTCCTCGCTTACCACCAGCATGCCTGTTCTAACCAGCTCCCCAACACTAATCATCAGTGACTCCTCAAGCGAGCCTTTTAGAGAATTTTTAATTGCCTGCCCACTAGTGAAATAGTCAATTATGGCTCTGTAATCAACATATCCTATTATTTGGTCTGCCTCGTTTTTCACGAAGATGAACCTTAACCCAGAGTTACTCATATGCTTTATTGTTTCTCTCAGAGTTGATGAATAGCTCGCTAGTGGGATAAAACCTATCGTTGCATCCTTCACTTTTCGGCCTATCTTCAGGCCTCTTAAATACCTAAGAACGTCATGAACGCTTATCACGCCAATGGGACGCTCTTCGTTATCAACAACGGGTACTAAATCAATTTGCTCCGATAGGAACAATCCTACTACCTTGTCGAGCTTATCAGTTATTCTCACGAAGGGGAAACCCTTTCTACCGATTTCCCCAATAGATATGTTGATAGCCTTGTTTATGTCCCCATCGAAGCGGTTAAGCACTATATCGTACAGCTCACCGCCACCCAGGTAGTTCAGGACATCCTCGACTAACAAAACTCCCCAGTACTTATCCCTGGGCTCCTTCACAACCACGCTCCTGACCTTCTTCTCGCTCATAATCTTCAGTGCTTCTATTAATGGAAGAGTTTTGCTACCAGTGACAGGAGGCTTTGAGGAAACTCTCTCAGCATCACCCTCATTTACATACTTAGATGATGAGAAAGAAGGTTTCCCATCGCTTCTCAATACTCTGTAATGGTCTACTCTTCTAGGAGATCTGAAGCTCATCTCTACCACCCTAGAAGGCCTCTGAGCACATCTGCTCTATCAATAATACCAATCAAACTCTTGGCTTCATCTGTGACAACCAGCCTGCCAATGTTTCTTCTAACCATTATTTCACCTGCTAGTTCGATAGGGTCCTTTGGCAACACAGTTATCACGGGCCTGTTCATGACCTCCTTCACAGGTATTCTTAGTGGTTCGCTTTCTGATTCTAGCCTAATTCTTGCTTTTCCCTTTGAGAGTATATCATACTGGGTAATTATCCCAACAACCTTGTTTTTCTCATTCACTACCGGCAGCCCACCATACCTGTGCTTGAGCATCAAGTACCAAACCTTTGTTAAGAGGTCATCTTGTTTAACAAATACCACGTTTCTGCTCATGACTTCCTCAACTTTAACAGTGTTTTTGTCGCTGGTTGAGCGGTGATATAGTAACCACATAATGATATTTTCTACCCCAAGCATTCCTTGATACTCTTCTCCCTTTACCACTGGAACATACCACTCATCTTTGCTGAGCATTTGCTTAGTTGCAAGAACAACATCTAGGTTTTCGTCGAAGATGAGAGGAGGCTGAGTCATTATATCTTTAACCTTTAGCTCGCTTTTCGTTGAAGTCACACTAAGAATCTCTAATCTCGTTACTATCCCCAACAACCTTCTCTCATATTTATTATTGATGACGGGCAGTACACGAGCCCCCGTAACCCTCATTATTTCTCTTGCTCTAGTCACCTTGTAGTTAGGCTCTAAAAAAGGAGTTTTGACATCCATTATGTAAGAAACAGATATGTTCTGAACCAGCAATAACACCATATAATAAATTGAATAGGTTTCGATATAAAGATTTCCTAATAAGACACATTCCAAGATTTTTTATGAATAAATTACGTAATTAATTTTTACAATTATCTTTTTCTTATTCTGAGTAGCTCCAGAAACTCTGGAGCCAAAGAAATAACGTCTCCCTCAGCAACGATACCCACAAGCCTACCGTTTTCCACCACAGGCAGGTGACCTATATTTTTCTCCTTCATTAAGTTAGCTGCTGCTGACACGCTAGTATCAGGAGAAACAACGATGACGGGCTTGGACATAATATCTTTTGCTTTCAGCGTCCTAACATCTAAGTTCTTAGCCAAAACCTTCTCAATAAGGTCTCTCTCCGTTATTATCCCTAAAACTTCTCTTTTATCGCCGATCACCACGACGCTTCCGATCTTATTCTGAATCATTATGTTTATGACTGTTGATAGAGGAGTTTCTGGGGATACGTACTTTACGTCAGTTACCATTATATCTCTTATTAGGAGATACTCTCCTCGGCTCATTTTGCCGTCTCCTCAAACAAGATTAGGTGTTTAAACTATAAATTTAATTTTCGATGGGCCTGGGACCAGCTTTTCGATTTCGGACTGTGACGGTATGTAACGATAATTCACTTCTCTTAGCCTTTTTCTTATTCTCTCGGCTATTTTGCTGGGGGGGTTCTCGCCCGGAAGCAAGTAGCCTAGCAGGTCTCCTCGTTGCTTAACAGAGTCCTCTGAGCCTATAGTGAATCTAGCATAACCCTCCATAATCTCCACGCCGAAGGCCAGCTGCAAAGGAACATTCTTTACATAGTTCTTTTTTCCATAAATCATGAAACTCCCAGTAACTATGTACTCGCCTGAGGGAGGCGTCTTCGAGACTTGCTCTCCAGTTACATAAAAAACATCTATTGAGGCTAACCCAGCTTTCCATGCCTTACTAAAACACGCAGCTATGACGGAAGCATCGTGGATGTCTTCTGTTTTTGGTTCCACTCCCGGCGTGATTTTTAGTATCGTGGTTGCAGCCCCCTGTATATCCGCATGAAAGAAGAGGTCGTTCTTTTCCAGGTATTTCCTGACCAGGCTTTCGTTTTGCTGGGAGTCCCGACCAGCTATTATTAGTAGCTTGTTACGAGTAAAGCTCCACACATATCTTTCGTACCAGTAGGTTTTTCTAAAGCCCATTAAGACCTCGCTCGTTCTTTTCTCCAGCTCTATTTTTTGTTCTTTTATTTTGTTTTCCAGGTCAGCTATCGCTTGCAAGGCTTTTTCGTGCTTTTGTTTATACTTTTTGTACTGTTCGTAGTATTGAGTAACTAGCTCTTTTGCAGTGAGCCTTACGTCTAGCACTACCTCCACGTCATTTATCTTAATGGTGATTTTCCCCTCGTTGGGCTGCGTCTTTATTATGCCTTTGCACTTGTGAATGAGAGATTCCCAGCCTTCCTTGCTTATTTCTTCTTTAGCACAGTCGAGTACTTCTTCTACCCATTCTCTGTTCAATAATATAGAATCAGCCATTCTCTTGTACTCCATAGCTTTCTCCAAGTACCCCTTAGCCCTTCTCTTTTCACTTTCAATAGTTTTCGCCAGCTTGTCTATCGCCTCCTGTAGTCTTCTTGTTTCAGCAGATACCATGAGCTCGCTCATCAATTTGTAGAAATAGACATCGGTCGCCTTATCCAGATTTTCCATTTCCGTAACGACGAGGCCTATCTTCTCCAGAAACGTTGGTCTGAAAGGCGAGAAGTAAACAGGCTTATCGTCTTGATAAACGATGTAGCCTTTTCCAGCTTCAATGGCCTCGCTTATCACGTTCCATAAGCTAACACATAAATCGTCTCCTCTGCTTCTGGCCTCAAGCAACAAGTCTCTTGGAAAAACCTTCAGGACCTCCGTGTTATCGATGCAATCACTCTTGCTCGGCATAGCCCCTACAAGAGGTGGATATTGGTACGGTATACCAATGGATATTTTTCTATCTTTCATCTCTTTGTACTCGGATGAGTATCTAATTACGTTTTCTTCATCAGTTATGATGAGTTCTCCTCTGGGTAGAAGCTCAACTATGATTTTGAATCCATCATGAAGAACTATCTCCAGGAGTCTGTCGAAGCCCACCTGTCTCACATCAATGATTTTTTTATCGCGAATTAGCTGTCTAATCCTTGTTACCTCTGGCGAAGCGGAGGATTTATCCACAATTTTCATCTCGGTAAAATGCACTCTCACTGCTGGTTGCAAAAGAAGGTCGATTACCCCGTAACCACGCGTTCTCAGCTTTATTAGGAAAATTTTTTCGCTAGGCAAAAGGAAAACGTTATCTATGTAGCTACCGGTTACTTTTTCATAGTTGGACGATATCCATGCCTTTAGGTCAAGAGCAGTAAAAGCTTTTTTTGGGAGTTGAATTTCTTTGATTACTGGTTGAGACATAATGCATCTACCATTCGTGACTCCGCAGGGAAAGCTACTGTTGGCAAAGGGGTTAGCAGGAGCGTTAACAGGCCTTCTAGCTTCATATCTTTATCCTTCGCGTTTAAATGGTTTCCAAACATTTTATCTAGTCGTGGTTATATATGTGTTGGTATCTATGGCTCTTACCGGGTTAGCTAGAAAAGCTAACCCACCGGTAGCTGTTGGTCTTTATGCTATGTTTAAGGGAATAATGACGTTCTTCTTCTCAATGTATCTAACTATGCTAAGCGTATATATCTATGCGTCATGAGCTCCTGGACTAAATTGTTCTGGCTAAGAACTCTACCTTAAAGAACAAAAAATCATTTATACCGTATCGGTCCGGGTTTTTCGATTTCACAACAAATATCGGCTCCAGCTCTCCAGAGCTCCATGCACGAGTCGTTGAGAAAGTCTTGTTCAGCTTTGCTTACGGTTTTCTCATGCATAGTAATAATGATTTTGCCTCCCTTTTTACATACGTTGTATAGATTCGTAGTAGCTTTTTTTAGTAGTTCGCCCAGCCCTCCTAGCACCGTTATGCTCAGTACTATGTTGAACGAGTCTTCTCTGAATGGAATACTGGTTATATCTCCTATGACTGCATCTATTTTTTCGCTGGGCTTCGTCTCTTGGTACGGTTTTTTTATGAGCTTGCTTATATCAAGAGCAACTATCCAGTAATTATCGCTGTTTTTAAGGGATAAAACTAGTTTCTCAAATAGCAGCGTCCCTGCACCTGCATCTAGCATTCTCTTATTGCTAAAGTCAACTTTTCTCAGGAGCTCTAAATGCTTTAATGTCTGTTCATAGCCATATAATTCATCGTAGACCTCGGTTAAAGCATCATAGGTGCTCTTGATTGTGCTTAGAGACTCAGTTGTTGTTTTTCCCTGAGAAGAATCTTTCAAGGGATTTCTCCCCCGTTCTCTTCTCTTCAATGTACTTCGCATAAATCTCCTTTGGGTTAATCTCAACCCTCTTTATTCCCAACTTCTCCGCGAGCATAGCTGCCTCTCTACTGAAGCCAACGGACACCAATATGCCTCTTACCTTCATGTTTCTTCTTTGCGCCTCAAGCAAATATTTGTACAACTGCACTACAGACTCCACACCAGCCTTCTCATCTTTAACTTCAATAAGGACATCGTTGTTCATTTTATCCTTAGCATAGAAATCAACATAGAAATCACCTATTCTGTATTCCCGCTCTACTATTCTGAGCCCTTCTTCAACCAGTGATGGTTCTTTCTCGATGATGTTCTTCAGCTCTTCTTCATCCACATACATCGTGAACTCGCCTGCATCACTTAATCCAAAGCCAACAATAACGATGTAAACATCCTCGAAGACAACGCGAAGAATTTCTCTAGGGCTAGCTCTAACTGAAACAAGCTCTAGCCCTCTACCTCCCGTGACTCTAATAGTTATTCTCGTTGAGCCTGGCTGCCAGTTGACTGGAGCGAAACCTACAGGTCTATGCACAAGAACAGACCCATCCTGCTTAACGATTACTATTCGGTCCCCACTCTCAAGCCTACTCTTGCCCCTACCCTCGTAGTCCACACTGCATCTCCCAATAATAACTAAGAGGTGTTTCTTGTCTAGAGCGTTTTTTATCGTTGTCGCGAGCTTATCCGCCTCATTGTCCGTCGCGATATCTATCTTTTTCAAGTCATGGACGACCATAAACAATTTTCTTGCTTATCCACAAGTTATTTTTTGATAAGCTGATGCTAATTAAAACAACACCGTCAATAAGGGAGAAAAAGTGTTAATAGTCATTGAGCACCTTGAGCCGGAACTATCAAAATGGCTGCTCATCGAGTATAAACACGCAGCGCAAATCGCTAGGGGGAACCTGCTAATAACCAATGTTTGTGACAAAAACGAGGTAGCTATTCTAGAAAAAATAGCTAGAACAAGATGCGAGAGCGCCTCTCAGCTTTTCCCAAGAGCGATTGTGCTGGATCCCTCCTCAACGGAGCTTCTATCACCATCTGATAAAGAGATATCCGATGTATTTGTCATTGGGGGAATACTGGGAGACCACCCTCCGAGAGGCAGGACGAAGGCTTTGCTAACAAGCAAGTTCAGTAACCCTGTTGCCAGGAGCCTTGGTGATGGTCAGTACAGCATTGATGGGGCTGTTTATGTTACGTACAAAGTTGTATTTGAGGGCTTGAGGCTGAGCGATATTCCATACGTCGATGGAGTCAAGATTCTAAGCAGAAAAAGGTTTTTTGAGCACGAGATTTACTTACCATTCAGGTACCCCCTCATTGATGGCAAACCCTTGATTCATCCCGAGCTACTCGATTATTTGAAAGGAAGGATAGTTGTTGATGAGCAAAGGTTGCTGAACAAAGAGGAATAAATTTAAAATCTTCGGTAATACTGTAAAGTAAAGTAGCGCTTAGAAACTGCTGGTGAAAAGATTGTCGTCTAAGAACGCCCCCCCACTGAAGTACCTGAAAGACGCTAAGGGAAACACTGTTTTAGTTAAGCTAAAAGACGGTGAGGAGTTCGTAGGCATACTTGATTTCTCGGACAGCACAATGAACGTTGTTCTGAAGGACTGCCTGGAGCTAAAGGAGAGAACAGGCGAGCTGAAAACAAGATACGGAACTATATTTATCAGGGGAAGCAACATTCTGTTCATAAGCCTAAATTACACACACGTTGAGTAGCTCTCAGAGAAATCGGCGGCTTCTCCTAACTCAGTTCTCCACAAAAGCGCATTCATTCTTTTCAATAAGATAGAAAACAACCAAGAATTGTTAATGCATTCTCGGTAAAAAGGGAAAATACATTTAAATGTGGTTTTTAACTAAAGCTTAAGCATTGATACTAAAAACTAAATGAACTGATTGCAGGTGAGCTAAATGAGCAGAAACATAATTGTGGAATACACACCTTGGGATACTCCTGATAAGCTCGCAGTTGAGCTCGTAGAGAGAAAGGGTCTCGGTCACCCAGACTTTATTGCTGACTCAGCCAGCGAGGAGAGCAGTGTTCAGCTTTCACAGTATTACCTTCGACAATACGGGAGAATTCTTCACCACAACCTTGACAAAACCCTGCTTGTAGGTGGTCAGGCCCAGCCAAGGTTCGGTGGAGGAGTCGTCCAGCACCCAATATACATACTTGTATCAGGGAGAGCCACCACAGAAGTAACACTTAGTGATGGAGGCGTTGAGCAGGTACCCATAGGACCGATTGTAATAAAGGCGGTTAAAGACTGGATAAAAAGAAGCTTTAGGTTCCTGGACCCAGAAGAACACGTGATTGTTGATTATAAAATCGGGAAAGGAAGCGTTGACCTAAGAGGCATATTTGATCTCGGAACAGACGTGCCGCTCGCTAATGACACAAGCTTCGGGGTTGGATTTTATCCATACACAACCCTCGAAAACCTTGTTTTATCAACGGAGAGAACACTTAACTCGCCTGAATTCAAAGCAAAAGTACCGGAGCTCGGCGAGGACATCAAGGTAATGGGGCTGAGGCAGGGAAACAAAATCAAACTAACTATCGCCGGAGCATTTATTAGCTCCCTAGTAAGTGACGTGGACCATTATGTATCAGTGAAGACAGAGGTTATAGAGAAAATAAAGGATCTTGCGGCCAGAATAGCACCGGAATACGATGTCGAGGTATTCATGAACACAGGGGACAAGCCAGATAAGGGTATAGTTTACCTCACAGTAACGGGGACAAGCGCTGAGCACGGTGATGATGGTGCTACAGGTAGGGGTAATAGAGCTAATGGACTTATAACACCCATGCGCCCAATGAGCTTGGAGGCAACAGCCGGCAAAAACCCAGTTAGCCATGTCGGTAAGATATACAATGTAGTTGCGTTCATTGCCAGTAAAAGAATATACGAGGAATCCGGAGGGGAGGCCCCAGTCTCAGTTCACTTGTTAAGCCAAATTGGGAAGCCGATCAATCACCCCCTTATAGCTAATGTGAAAATTTACAGCAAGACTCCCGGCCAGCAGAGCTCTTTGGCTAGGCTGGCACAGGAGATACTTGAAGAAGAGCTAACCAACATTAAGAAATACACAGGATTAATAATAGAAAGAAAGGCTCCTCTCTACTAAAACCAATTTGTTTTTCTGAGCTAGTAGCTTAACTAATCATGTAGCCTCCTTCTTCTTCGATCCCTCTTTGTATTCCATTAGTAGCTTTAGAATCTTTGTTCTTTCCTTTTCAATTTTCGTTTCGCGCGCATATTCAGCTTCTTTCTCTAGCGTGTTGATTACTTTGGGGTCGCAGACTAATAACTCATTGTTTATTAATTCACAGTTGTATTGACTTTTAGCATCGCATAAGACACCGACTCCCTCTTCCAGGAAGCTCCCTTTTAGGCTTTGCTCGCACTCATAGATGGTTATTATACTCTTGATTCCGGTCTCAACTAAAATACTTGAGTTGAGGTCAGCGAGCTTTTCAGCAAAACAATAATTAACTTTAGCTTCCTTAAGCTTTTCCTCAAGGAAGCCTTTAATAACGGCATCGCATCTGGGAATAACAATTTTCCTGTTCAGGGATAGCTCCTTAATTGTATCCAAAAAGAAGCTCTTTATTGACCTCTCGGCTTGAAGCTCCTCTTCAACTTCCCTTAATTTAGTTGATATGGTGGAGAGAGCGTTGTAAAGCGACTCAATTCTCCGGTCGCTGAAAATGATTGTTTCTTGGCTAGATAATTTCTTGTTGAGCTCTTCTTCCAGTCTTCTTATCTCTTCTTCTTTCTTTTGAATTTGCTTGTATAGAAGCTCTTTCTCTAGTTTTAGCTTCTCTATCACCTCAATCAGTGTTTTGGAGCTTTTTTCTTGTCTAGTCAGAGGCGCTGATGGGACAATTGCCTCCTCCGTGAGTATCATTTCGTTTATTACTTCTTCCACAGCATCAGCAATGCTTTTTCCTTCCACAACTTTTAGTTGTACCTTCTTTATAGGTATGTTTAGACCTGTTTTTCTCAGGTACTCCTCGGTTTCCAGGAGTTTTCTTCTTATCTCTCTATAAGCAATGTACGCTGCAGCGAGTGCATCGCGCGAATGACTATCCTTTATCACTATGTTCTGTGTGCTTGAGTACATACTGGCTATTTCTCTTTTTAGGCGAATCTCTACCTCCTCGTAAGGGGTGAAAATCTTCGCGTTTAGGCTAGATGCAAGCTTTCTAACGGCTTCAGGAACAGGGTGAACATCAGTAGCAATTATAACGGGCTTACCGTATTTGCTGATTAAATCTGTTATCTCGGCCCTGCTGGCCTCCCTCACAGTGTCTATGTATAGAACCTTTCCCTCGATACTCATTATAGCTAGGCCGAAGTTGTATCCAGGGTCTACACCAACAATGATTGGCTGCTCATCCTCTTCTTTCTCCTCTAATGAGAGTATCCTTATTACTGGTTTCATTTCTATTATGGCGTCTTGGTACTCTCGCTGGGAAACTAGTTTTTTCACCTCGTTTATTGGAGCGTAAATAATGAATACAGCTTTTTCTAGTCCACCAATGCTTCTTTTGTAATAAACCTCGTATTCTAGTCCACCTTTCTTTAGGCTTGATTGGATCTCGCTTGATAGCTGCTTTATCACGCTTCTTATCTTTCTTTTGTACCTATTACTGCTCATGCCCCCTTTGCCTTCAACCCTTGCTTTCCTAATCACGAGCTTTGTTATCTCGTTCTTCGAGAAGACTGGTTTTCCTACCCCATTCTTAGCTAGGATAGCCAGGATATAAGCAGTTTGCATGGAGGAAGGCTTCCGAGCGTCATCGATGAGCTTATGTTCTTGAGCCATATCTATTAGCTTACGTGGATGCCCTTCTTCACCTACGTTTATCCATACTAGGCTGGTCTCAGGCGGCAGTAGCTCACCTATCTTCATTAACAACTTCTTGTTGGATGCAAGCTCTTGCAAGCTATCAACAGCTATGACGCTAGGCTTGATTTCCCAGGTTATCCTAAAGAGCCTGGCAAGCGATATCTTGTTTAACTCCTTGATGTAATCACCATTACATAAAATAACAGCTGAGTACAAGGGGCTTTTTACTCTTGATTGAGGAGATCCCGATACAAGGTCCACTCCTATTACGCATTCTTTCATGGAACTTTCGCTTGGCCCCACGATATAACCTCGAAGACCCTGATAAATAAGGTGTGTGAGTCGTGCTCTAATACTAACTTAGTTGTTGTTTACTTAATAAACATAAAAAGTTACAACTGAAAGCCTAGCTTTTCAGGGCGGGGATGAAATATAAATGCTTTTCTTGTTTTAATAGAGAACCGTGGTTCCCCCCAAGCCAGCGTGGGGGTGCGGGGAGCACAACCACTCATGCCATGCAAGCTAAGATGGGGGATATCTGGCCACACCGGCTGCTCCTCAAATGAAAGATGTAAATCCGAGTAGATGAGAGAAATCAATGAAGCCCCTAAAGAGAGCCCACGTCCCCACTGGGCGTGGAGAAAGTCAGTATTGGTTAAGAAGCCATTTAGTTCACAGTAGTTTTTCCAATATACCCACACTTATTGAGAAATAAATAAAGGACCCTGTTATATCAACGAGCGTTGTAATCATGGCTGCGGACATAGTTGCTGGGTCTATTTTCGCTTTGTAGGCTATGAATACGAGGAGTGCTCCTATGACGCTTGAAAGCGTAAGGGTTACTATCATTGATGAAGCTACGCTTATCCCAACAATAGTTGCGAAGTGCATTGACTTATCAGCGATTGTTGATATTAAAAAGGATATCGCGAGCACTATAGGGAATGAGGATAAGCCGATTAGCATCCCTACTAGGAGCTCCTTTTTTATTGCCTTTGGAACATCTTTAAGCGTTATGTGCCCAAGGCTAAAGGACCTTAGAAGAAGAGAAGCTGCCTGGCTACCGATGTTTCCACCACTATCAATTACTATCGGCAGAAAAGCTGCCAGTATAGCGTACTTCGCTATCTTATCTTCAAACGATGCTACTATTGATGCAGTAAAGAAATCCACAAGGATCAGGGCCAGTATCCAGGGAGCTCTGGCTTTGTATAGAGATAGGATGGGGGCAATCAAGTAATTATCAATGTAACCTCTGACGATTTTTCCAAGACCAGCCAAGGTCTCCTCGAGAGACTCCTCCTTGATTACATCCACTATGTCATCTATTGTAACCACGCCCAGCATCCTGCCTTTCTCATCTACAACCGGGACTTTCGTGAGGTCGAACTTCATCAACACCTCCGCTACTTCTTTCTGGTCAGCATTACTATTTACAACGACAAAGTCCTTCCTCATGACCTTTATAACCGGTTTGCTTGGATCTTCCTTAACGAGCCGAGAGAGAGTGACCAGACCTATTAATCTGCCATCAGCATCGACGACGTATGCCTCATCCCATATCTCGTATTTACCTGAAATTAGCTCCTCCAAAGCAGTGCCCACCGTTGTCTCGGGAGACACCATGAGGACTCTCGTCGTCATAAGCCCTCCAGCCGTATCTGGCTTGTACTTCAGCAAGTTCTCGATAACCTTTCTTTTCTCCTTCGACAAAAGCTTAAGCACGTTCTTACGGGCCGAATCATCAAGGGACTGAACTACGTCAACCAGGTCGTCAGGGTCAAGGTGCTCCAAGCAAAAGGCCAGGTCCGAAGGCGTAATGCTACTTGCTATTTCCCTTACTATTTCTATAGGAGCATATGCAAGGATTTCAGCCAAGATGTGCAGAGACAAAACCTTGTATATCCTTTTTCTAACGTTTTCATCGAGCTTCGATAAAACAAGCACTCTTTCCTCTGGGTGAAGGTACTTAAACAAGCTATTAGCGATCTCCGGGCTAATAGAGAGCGGATCAACTAGGTAATCAAAAGATTCAGGAGCGAGTCGAAGAATATCGTAGTCCTCATCGGGATCGGCAAGCACTTCATCGAGCTTCTCTTTTATATATTCCTGGCTTTCCTCAGGTAAATCTGCTACCAATATTATCTTGGATAACCCATCCTCGACGTAGGAAAAGTTAAACAAGATGTTTCCGCCCGAGTCACTGATTATTTCATATATCCTCTTCAGAGTTCCAGCTCTATCCTTCGCTTTAATCAGCACCATGCTCTTTATAATCACGGTTCTCCACCTGTTATCTTCAATTAACCATTTTCTAAAATAACCATATATACGGCTTTTTTCACCATCGATTAATGGTTAGTTGATAGTTGAAAAAAGCTTTAGTTTGCTTAGTGCTCATCATGGTTACGTTAAGCTTCGCTAGCCAAGCTATCTCTAGTGATGTTGCCTCAGAGATAATAATCCGTGTTCCAGCAGTTTATGATTCTTCAGGGGAGGTATTCGAAATCACTGTAAGAGAGAACGTTAATGAAACACTGATTGTACAGGGACCAGGAACCATCGATAATGATACGCTCGCGTCAATCTGGTCATCCATTTTTATTGCCAATATTCTCTCCAGCTCCCCCTATTGGAAATCAGGATTCACGATTGTTTTCCCAAGTCAAATTAAGAGCATCGGCGGCCCGAGCGCTAGCCTGGGCTTAACTATAGCTATTCTTAAGCTAATTAACAACGATAATGTAAACACGCTATACAACTACTCCATCACAGGGGCAGTTAACATCAATGGATTAACAACAGCTGTTGGAGGCGTAGAAGCAAAACTGAACGCTACCATAAAGATGGGTTTAAAAGGCATGGTTCTTCCAATAAGCAATCTAGTCGAAGTAGAGTCTCAAGCAAGTAACGTTGTTCCCGTGGCAAGTATTTATGAGCTCTACTTAATGTCTCAGGGCTATGGTCTTAACTCCACGTTTATCAAGAGGCCTGCAACCGAGTACCCGGGGGATATAAGGGGCTATCTGGATAACGTTTACTGGTACTTCAGGAATAAGACAAACGTTGAGCTAGATATCGTTAAGACATACATTAAATACGCCGATGAGGCGTATCTTCAAGGCAAAATGTACGCGGCCTCCAGCTTGGCGTTCACAGCGTATACCAGATATCTGCAGACCCTGTACTCAAATATGAACATAACCGAGCTTCACGCTAGGTACGAGTCCCTCAAGGAAAAGTCTTCTATTCTCAGAGAAAAACTCGTGGAGTTAGAAAAACAGAAAGTCAGCTCAAAACTCATAGGTCTATACGACGTAGAGTTGCTCTCATTAGGGGAATCGAGATTGTGGATGTGCATGAATCTACTAACCAGTTTTGAGCAATCCAATTTTACAGATAAAAACACATTGGCCCAAGCAGATGCACGTTGCCTAACAGCAGAATTCTGGATAAACGCGGCTAACACCAGTTTTGCTTCGCAACCATTAATTGATAGTGAAAGGATGAATGATTACATAAACATGTATATTTTCTATCTGGATAAATATGTGTGGTACGTCGAGTCGCTCATAACCAAGCTAAACGCGACTAACGAGCTATCGCAATACTTGTTGACTCTAAAAAGTACTTATCAGCTAATCACCGAGAACAAGGAGGCATGGAGCCTTCCATTGAAGCTCGGATTAACAACAGAGCTAGCGCAGGACATAGCTATTTTTATGGACGCGTTCAACACTGAGACCGAATACCTGCTTGATAAGTACATAGCCGAGGAGTACAGAACGTGGTATTTGCTCTACTCAAGGGCTAATCTTTATCAACTAGACTCGATTGTTTCCAACTTATACCTAGAGTACTCTGAGTTCATGAAAGATAAAGACCCATTAATAGCGTATCAAATGGCTAGCCAAGCAGTTGTTTCGCTTTACCCTATAATCATATATACGAAAACATTTTCAAGCGAGCAACCCTCCGAATCATTGCTAATCGAGAAAAAAACAATGAATACACTATTGAATTGGGCAGCCTTAATGATAATCATCTTTATTTCATCTTTTCTTGCTGGACTTGTGTTTGGAAAGCGTGCGCAAAAGGAGAGGCAGCTAGGGGGAAACAGAGAGCCGACGATGCCTGCAGAGCATATTCAATCATAGATTCCGGGGTCTCCACGTGAACAGTGAGGATAGGGAAACTAGTCAATAAAAGGAGTCTCTAATTTGATTACAGCCCTCTTGATGTCTTCTTGGAGATTTCTCACTAAGGAGGGGTTTCTCAGACATGCGGCGGGATGATACGTTGGTACAACCTTTATCACTAGATTATCTATTCGAAAAGTTAAAGTTCTGTCTCTGACTTCCTTTAGTTTCACGTTATTGTAATTGAGTATATCGTCATTGTTTTTGAGAACTCCTATTAAGCTCAGCGCTTGCAGACTTGTTGTCCCTAGAGTAATTATTACCTTGGGCTTCAATAATTCGAGTTCTTTTTTCAAGTACGCTGAGCATGCGATAACCTCGTTTTTATAAGGCTTTCTGTTGTTGGGAGGCCTGCACTTAACGCTATTCGTAATGAATAAATCTTCTCTTGATAACCCGTTTCTCCTAAGAATATCATCTAGTAGTTTTCCCGCTTTACCGGTGAATGGTCTTCCGAGAGCATCCTCCGTTCTCCCTGGGGCCTCGCCTAGCAGTAGTATGGGGCGCTTGTATCCTCCCTCTCCAACAACCACCTGTTTCCTGGATTTTTGGAGTGGGCACTTGGAGCAGTTCCTGATTTCTTGGTAGAACGAATATAGTTCTCCTAGCTTTTCACTCATACCTACCTACTCTCTCCCAAACATAGTGTTCGCTGAGCGTGTAGTTAGCAAGGAAACCTAATAATATTCCTATTAGGTTTGCTACCAATGGGTTTAGTCTGAGTAAATGGGTTAGAAGAAGCAGCGTAGCATAGTTTATGAAAGCGCCTATAGCAGTAGCTACGTGATATTTAGCCAGCCTGGTCAGAACGGTTCCCTTAGCCCTCTCTTTCCTAAAGGTCACAAGGCTGTTCAGGGCAAAGTTGCTGAGTATGCTTGTCTCTATTGCCAATAAACCTGCTAAGTAAACAGGTAAAGCTACTTTGTAGTGAGCAAGCCACAGAACACCCTCATTAACAAAGATGCCGCTTATTCCCACAGCCATGAACTTTAGAATTCTGTACTCATTCAGGCTGAGAATATGCAGGAGATAATCAAGTATTTCCTTTAAACCAAGCTTGCTTTCCCCGTAAGCTCTCTTACCAAAAACTATTGGTACCTCTCTGACTTTATCTTTGGAGTACTTGCCCTTAACCATTATCTCCAGTAAAATCTTGAACCCTTTGGGATTCATTAGGTCAAGCCTACCCTCGATGACAGTTCTCCTAAGAGCAAAAAACCCACTCATCGGGTCTGATAGCACCCTGATTTGAGGAACAAGGAGTTTTCCTATCAGTGCCGCTCCCTTCGAGAAAATTTTTCTCGCGAAGCTAAGCCCCTCATCTCTTCCTCCCTTGATGAACCTGGAGGCGACAACTATCTCAGCTCCTTTCTCCAGTTCTAGGTACATTTCCTTAATTTTTTCCGGCGGGTGTTGCAAATCAGCGTCCATAACTACGAGATAATCGCCGGAGGATGCTTTGAAACCATCTATAACCGCCGTTGCTAATCCTCTTTTCCCTTCTCTTACGATTACTTTGAGATTATTATCAATACCGATACTCCTGGCCGTCTCTTTGGCAACAGTAGCGGTGTTATCCGGGCTGTTGTCATCAACAATAATAATCTCGTAGCTCTTGTTAGTTATATCCTCAAGCACTTTTTTCAGAGCCGGGAGTAGTAGCTTGATGTTTTCGGCCTCATTATATGTGGGGAGCACAACGCTTATCTTGGTCATCTTTCCCAACACGAAACCAAGTTGTGAACGAATATTTTTTATTATAGACGGAATAATATAACCTCATTGCAAGTGCTTCAACAATGACTCGGGAGCCCGGATGCCTTATAAAAAGCATTCTCGCTTTGCAAAGCTGATGTACATAGGTAGCGCTTTGTCCATGGTTATTGGGATTTCTAGCTTAATCATAATATCCGTGGGTGTTTTCTCGCTGAGCATAGATACGGCTCGTTTATTGAGAGAGGGGTACTCAGTCTTCTATGTATTAATGCCGGTTGCGTTGATTTTAACTGGTACGGTCATCATCTTGATTAGCTTGCTGAGAGAAAGCCTGACCCTGCTAGCCTGTTCTGTTTCATTCTTTATGGCTGGGTTACTCATGGGGAAGATGGAAAAAATTTTTTCTCTATACTCGTCGGAAACGGTGGTTTTTGTTTTCCTGGGTATAGGTATTTTGCTTATAGGCGTAGCTTTTTATAAGTTATTGTATAGAGAGGCCGTTATTGGCGTTATCGACGCGCTGGGTATAGTGGCTTTTCTATGGTTTCTTGTCCCGCTTATTCATTCATTACCACTTGTATTGCTTCTAAGAATACCGCTCTTGGATGCTTTTTTCGAATCGGTCATGGGGTTTACCGGGACAGGACTCACAGTGTTCACAGGGGCTATTGACCATAAAGGTATTTATATACCAAGCGTAGACGAGCTCTCAATGCCTATCCTATTGTGGCGGAGCATTATACAGTGGGTGGGCGGAATAGGCGTAGTAGTGATGAGCATGGCTATTATTGCTCAGCCCTCTATTGGCTTGGTTATTCTAGCAGAGGTTGAGGGAAGGCTTGAGAAGCTCGAGCCAACCATCAAGAAAACAGCCATTCAGATGTTTAAGCTCTACATAGTCCTAACTATTATCTCATTTGCTTTGTTTTATATAGCTGGTCTAGGGCCTTTCGAAGCGTTGTGTCAGGCATTTACTGGAATAAGCACGGCAGGCTTCTCGACACGTAGTGATAGCTTCGCGTCGATGAGCTTAGCTGTCAAAATTGCTGGCATGATTGTAATGATTCTCGGTGCATCGAACTTCCATGACATGTATATAGCTAGAAAGAGGCCCTGGGTCTTCCTCCGCTCGGTGGAACTAAGAGCAATGTTAATCACGATTACGTTGGCTTTGCTGGCCTCGATCGGACTGTTCAGATTGCACGAGAAATACAGCCTTATCGACATAATATTCCAGATAACGAGTGCCTTAACAACAACGGGCTGGCAGAGCGTGAACTTATCTGCTTCGCCAATAGAGTTTAAGGTTTTACTAATTACTCTAATTTTTGTGGGTGGAAGCATTTTTTCAACGGCCGGTAGCGTCAAGATACTTAGGTACATCGCTTTGTTTAAGTATATACGCGAAGAAATCAACAAGATGGGGAAGCCTAGAGGCTACCAGACAACGTATAGTGTTGGGAGGTACAGCTTCTCCCCTGATAGTGTCGGCAGAGCAGCTCTCGTTATGTTCCTCTACTTCTTTACGTATCAAGTAGGATTAGCAATTGCTTTTAAGATGGCAGGCCAGACCTACAGAATAGATAATCTTTTCTTCGAGGTCGCAAGCGCTCTCGGAAACATTGGGCTGAGCACGGGTGTCGCGGGCGCATCGTCACCGGTGGGACTAAAACTAGAATTTATCGTGTTATCAATCATGGGAAGACTGGAGATCTTTCCGTTAATAATCCTGTTTTACAAACTATTAACTTTCAGACCATCGAGAAAGAGAATTATTAAACAACCAGCTGTTTCCTAAGGTAGCTATTCACGTGGGGGAAGTTCCGCCCCTCTCTTAACTGCCCAGCAAATGGCAGAGGTAAATCCTGATAGATGCGAGAAACCATTATTTCTTAAGGGCATAGAGGAGGTCAGATTGCATAAGTTAACTGATAAGCATCAATTTAGATAAGCGCGGAAACTCCAATGTGATTTTTCCATACTCAATGACATATGGAACGGATTCTCCAATAATGCCTTGCTCCTTTATTAATGGCGATAAGTACTGGTTTTCATTAAGTGTTACGGGGTTTCCTGTTTGGTAGTGACCTGCGGCTGGCAGAACAATTGCTGTTGAACCGTTTCGTAGGGGTGTTAGTAAAAAGCAGGGGAATCTAAGTACTCCTCCAAGCTCATCTGGTATTCTAAGCGAGGGGTGCTCATGCCCTATTACGATGTACTTGTATCTTAGGGCTTCCTCCTCATAGGTATGCCCGTGAAGAGCCACGGTTTCAGGGTTTAGCTCGAGCTTCTCGACTATTGGTATATCAAATCTACTTGTAACAACGCTTATGTAATTATCGTGATTACCTCTTACTAGAATTATCTCTTTGAAGTAATCCTTGGCCACCGAGAGAAGCTTTGTAGATTCCTCTCGCTCCTGAAGCGTTAGTTTCTCGAAGACATGCTTGAGGTCCCCGTTGATAATTAGCTTCTCCGCGTTCGTTATCTTGAATAAATTAGTCACTAATTCTATAGCTTTTTTAAGCTGAACTCTAGGTAGGTAAATTCCCTCGCTTGCTACGGCTGACTCGAATCCAAGATGCAAATCACTGATAACAACTGCCCTCATGCTTTTCACGTATAAGGCTGGATAGCCCACGGGTAAATACAAATCACTAGTTATTCTCATTTCCTAGCATAGCTCCTCTATGCATAGCTTTCTAAAAATATGTTAAATCAAGGTAATTAAGAAAACATATTTATGCAGAGCAAAGGCTTATTGGGTCGTCTATGCATTTCTAAATAATGAAATGATGACGTGGGCAGCAACGTGACCTCCAGTGGAATGATGACCCTAGTCTCACTCTGATCGATAAGTTCGTGATTGGTTATGCAAATGGTTATTGACGGATGCATAGTGATGCTTGATGTAGATTTCATGGAGGAAATGGTTAGGGAAAAAGGACTGCCGGAATACAAGCCTAACTTAGCAACAGGTTTTCTGACGAGAGCCGTGGAGAGCTTAGCTATAAAGCACAACGGCGTGGTAATCTTCGGACTTGATTATGAGAGGGGCACAGAGGAGGCGGTTCTGGAGTTCCCGTTGACAAGTTGTGATGAGCTAAGAAAAGACTTGGACCAGATTCATAACGAGCTCGCACGAATGGGCTTTTCTATCAGCATAGTGTGTCTCGATGGATATGTCCTCGGTAAGAAAGCCAACACTAGGGAGGAAGCTTACAAAGGAACTCCATGGAGAAAAAAGGCTTACCAAGAACTGCTAAGAATGAAAAGGAAACACCACGCATTTAGAGAGGAAAATTCACCCAACTAATCTGTTTTGATGAAATGAAGCAAGAAACTATCAGTTATAGTCACAATCTATTATTAAGGCAAAAATACCGTGTTCTAGCCTAGAGGATTAATCAGGGTAAATAATGCTTCCATAAAATCCCTTGTTTAGCGCCTTCTCTACGTTGGAGGGGTCATCCCCCCTAACTATTATAATTTTTATTTTGCTTCGCTCAGCTATTGTTAGGCTTATTTGGTCCAGGAGCTCATATCTACCAGCGTAGGAGAGCTGTTGCTTCAGTAGCTCCTTTACCTCTGAGAGCCTCACTTCTCTTAATAGCTTCGCGTCTGGGTATTTCTCTGGGTCCTTATCGTATACTCCATCTATCTTTGATGCATTTATGATTATGTTGCTTCCTGTTATTTCAGCTACTATTGCTGAGACAGCGTTTGTTGATTGCCCGGGCTGGAGTCCTCCCATAACGACTATCCTCTCCGATGGGTCGTTTGATAGTTTAATTATATCCTCGATACTGCTGGGAACAGGCAAAACAGCATTGCTTCCAATAGAGGTTGCTAGCAGAGTAGCGTTTAGCCTGGTCACCATTATCCCAAGCATATCGAGAAACGACTCGTTTGCTCCATTAAGCCTCGCGGCATCTATGTACTGCCTGGCAACCTTTCCTCCTCCCACCACAACGAATGGTCTTATTCCCTTGTTTACCCACAGATCTCTTAGCATATCAGCGTAACTTTTAATAAGAGCAGGGTTATCCGGCTGAACGTAGTTACCGCTTATCTTGATGACAACGGGCTTTCTTTGCAAAAACCAGCACCAATTTTTTTGAGCCTCGCTAAGTTAAAATAATTTTTCTGTTGTAAGAGTAGTAGCTAGTTCGTTGTGTCAACGTGAAATAAGTTTATTTCAACTGGCTAGAATAGCGTCCCTCTAGATTGTTTCCGCCTTCACTCTTATGTTAAATAGCCATTACGCCAAAAATCATAGTGAGCTCTTGGTTAGCTTAAGCTTGTTCTCCGCATTCTAGATATATCCTTATTTCTCTTATATCAGAAGTGCATACTTTCTTCACTCCTCTCTGGCCAGGCTTATATATGGTTTTTATCAGCCCCGCGTTCTCCAGCTTCTTTATCTGAGCGCTAGCGTTGGCTTTGCTCTGCTTGATAAGCTTTGATATATCTCCTACATCAACCTCTTTTTTGTAGACATGTCTTAGGATTTGTATCCTGGTTTCGTTTGAAAGCGCATCCGCAACCCTGTATATATAGTCAGGGCCGCATACGTGTAGGACGCCTTCAACTTCGTATATTCCTATTCGGGGCTTCTCCTCTCTTTTTTCCTGTGTGGTGCTCGCTGTATTCAAAAATATCCCCCATTATGATTTATCTATTTTACAAGTAAAATTATTTGCAAAAACATATATATTTTTTATGATATTAAAGGTGAATGTAAGAAACGGTTTGTGTGGTGTTAATTGAAGTACAGCATAGGTGAGGTATATAAGTCCCTTGATGATGATGACAAGAGGATATTGCTGGCCGTGGAGTTAGGCTTATCCAGCTACCTGTATGTGCCAGTGAGGGTTATAGCTAAAAAAACCAGAATACCGGCCAAAAAGCTCAACGAGCGTCTGGACAACCTCGTGGCGAAGAGGCTTGTTAGCAGAAGGCTGGGGGCAGAGGTAGGCTACACCTTGACGACTTTTGGTCTAGATGTTTTGGCTCTCGACTCTCTGGTCAACAGGGGGCTTATTCAAGCTGTTGGTGACCGAGTCAATGTGGGGAAAGAGTCCGATATATATGAGGCTATCTCCCCAAGCGGGTCCAGGCTGGCGCTGAAGTTTTATAGAATTGGTAGAACAAGCTTTAGGCAGACGGCCCGCCTAAGGCCTTACATAACTGAGAGGGAAATACACACTTGGCTGGATGAATCAAAGCTAAGCGCGCAGAGGGAGTTCAAGGCTCTGGTGGAGCTAAGCAGGCTAACCGAGTATGTGCCAAAGCCTGTTGGCTACAGCAGGCACGCCGTGTTAATAGAATATGTAGAGGGACAAGAGCTGTACAGAACAAAAACGCTGAATGACCCCAAGGCATTCCTTGACGGAATTCTTCAGGTAATAGATGTAGCTTACAACAAGGTGGGAATAGTTCACGGGGATTTAAGCGAGTACAACGTTATTGTGGGTTATCCGGACGAGAAGCCCGTAATAATTGACTGGCCGCAGTATGTCTACAAGGATCATCCGATAGCTCTCAGGCTGCTCGAGAGGGACGTTAAATACATTGTCAGGTACTTCGAGAAAACCTTCAAGGTCAAAATAGACGTTGATGAGGTCATCAAGAGAATAACTGCTGAGGAAAGCGTATCTACGAGCTAAAAAATATAACGCGTTTTTGAAACAAATAATTAGAGGGGGGCCGGTAGCTCAGCTGGAAGAGCGCTGCCCTCGCACGGCAGAGGTCCCGGGTTCAAATCCCGGCCGGTCCACCAATCTTCACTTATCTCAATGTTGTTCCTGTATTAAGCTGCTTGCCCCTAGTTTCGCTAAGATAACGTGCTGTATGGTTTTTGGTGCCCGTGTTTCCATTAGGTATTTTTATAAGCTGGTATGAACTTCCTATCTATTGGACAAAATGTCCAACAGAGGGGTCATTATGGAGAAGCCGTTGTTGAGAATACTCGTTGTCACATTAGCAATAGTAACGCTGGCATCATCCAGCATGGTTTTTGCTCAGGTCGTCGTTACGGATTCAATAGGGCAGACCGTAACTTTGGCTGAGAGGCCCTCAAGAATAGTAGTGTTGTCACCAAGCATAACCGAGTTCCTAGCTTACATAGGCGAACTCGACAGAGTTGTGGGGGCTGATTCGCAGTCAATGAGTATTGTCTGGTTCATGAATGCCTCAGCGTTGCTCAGGGAGAGGGGTGTTGTGGATGTTGGTGGGTACTGGTGGAGCGCCGTTAACGTGGAGAAAATCCTTGAGCTGAAGCCTGACTTGGTGCTAGCTGATAAGGGGGCTCATCTGCCTCTCAGAAAAATTTTTGAGGATTACAACCTCACAGTGATATACCTCAACGGCGGCTCGTCATCAAGCATAAATGACGTGCTAAGCGACATGAATATCATAACTACCGTATTCGGCAAAAACAACTATGTCGATAAGTTTGCCGATGAGGTTCAATCAGCATTTCTAATCGCTCAGAGGGAACTCATGAGCAGTACTCCCAGAAAGGTGCTAGTTGTTGTCGGCGTATACAACGGGATATGGGTGGCGGGGAGAGGCACGTTTATCGATGACGTGTTATCAAGGCTTGGGCTTGAAAACGCGGCGAGAGCCTATTCGTGGAGCGCGGTTAGCATAGAGAAAATCCTTGAGTGGAGCCCTGACATCGTACTGGTAACCCCCATGGGAATAGATGAAAAAGTGCTGAAGGAAAGCGGTCTTATCATGCTGGAGGGGAGGATCCATCTCCTAAACGAGACTGAGGCCGACATAATGCTTAGGCCAGGTCCACTTATAGCTCAAGCTCCAAGCGTGATTATTAAGTACGTCGAGTTATCTCAAGCCAAAGCTCCTGTCCCAACGGCCAGCGCAACTACTACCACGAGCACAGCTGGCCCCACGGGCAGTCATTTATCTTTTCCGACGATATTGACTGTAGCTCTAATTTTCCTTGTTCTTGGAGCCCTCATAGGTAGATATGCGTGGAGGATAAAATGAGCTTAACCAAGCCTAGCTTGCTAATAACAATACTTGTTTTTTATCTCCTTATCTTAAGCTTTATCTATGCATTGGATTATGCCTCAATCCAACCAGAAGTCCTCCGTGAATACAGAGCCTACAGAATAGCCTACGCGCTAATAGCTGGAGGGATACTCGGGGCCTGCGGTGTTTTTCTTCAATCATCCCTTAGAAACCCCCTTGTTGATCACTATGTTCTCGGGATAGGTAGCGGCGCTTTGTTTGCCTTTTACTTGTCTTATCTTGTTTTTAGGGGAGGAGTTGCTCTGCCCAGCATCATGAGCATTGCGGGGGGTTTATTATCGCTTTTCCTAACCATAGGTGTAGCGGAAAGGATATCTGGAAGTGATGTTTCATACGTTCTATCGGGGCTAGCTATTAACTCCTTGTTCTCGGGGTTCTCAATGATGCTTTCATACATCGTTGTGAAGGTCAATCCTTACGCTTCTTTTTACCTGGTTGGAAGCTTTGTCCTGGCCACCAAAGACAAGCTACCCTTGCTTATCCTCCCCCTAGCGCTGGTCGTCACGGGATACATCTTTCTTGCTAAGCCCCTGAACGCCATTATGATAGGGGATTTACATGCAAAGCAGGTTGGCTATGACCCAAGGCTAACCAGGCTTGCATCAGTAATTGTGGGGGGCGTGGCTTCTAGTATTGTTGTGTCATTATTCGGCCTGCTTGGATTCATAGGATTGGTTTCCCCCCATATATCAAGGCTTTTGTTGAGAACAGGTGATAACAGGTTGGTTATACCAGCCTCATTCGCCATTGGCTCAATGGTTGTTTACTCAACGGATTTGTTATCCAGGAAGCTCTTAGCCAGCTTTGTCGGCGAGGTTCCAGCTGGGGCAATAGCATCAATGATAGGGGCGCCCTTCTTCCTCATTGTACTGTTAACAAGGCTTAAGGGGAGAGCGAGTTGAAAATAACCTCTTTAATAGTGGATTATCCTGGAGGCATCTTTAAGCTAGGCGAGATTGACTTAGTTATCCCTGAGAGAAAAGTAACGTGTCTGCTAGGCCCCAACGGCTCAGGCAAGACAACCCTGCTTAGAGCTATCAGTGGCTTAGTAGACAAGAAAGGGGCAATCTATATCGACGGAAAAGGCGATGTATTACTAACGACTAGGCTAGCGAGGAAAATAACAAGCTACGTAGACCAGGCGCCAGACACGGATCCCCTTCTGAATATTAAGGTAATAGACTACCTCCTTACAGCTAGGTACACGGAGTCAGGCTCATTCTTTGACCGCGAGAAAGACTACGAGGAGGTCAGGAGAATAGCTGATAAGCTGGGAATAACAAGCATATTGGAGAGAAAAATAAGCGAGCTGAGCGGAGGCGAAGCCAAGAAAGTCATGTTAGCTTTCGGAATGTGTAAAAACCCATTGTACTACCTGCTCGATGAGCCCGACGCGCACGTGGATATGGGCTTCAAGCCTGAGCTAGCTAGATTAGTAAGGGAGATAAGCAAAAACGCAACTGTTATCATGGCTACGCATGACCCTATATTCGCTCAGCTTACATGCGATTATTACGTAGTCTTGTCCAGAGGAAAAATAGTTTTCCATGGTGATAGGGAAACCCTGCTGAGCTCACCCCAAATTCTCGCAAACGTCTTCGGTGTATCCTTCAGAAAAACAAGAATTGATGGTATAGGCGAAATTCTGTTACCGGTTTACTCCTACTAGATTCTCTAATAAATCCTTGAGTAAACAGTACAACAATTAGCCTTATCTTTTAAAGAAGAAAAATGAACTGCTACATGCGAGACTGTTCACAGAGGATGGCTAGGGCGTTTATGAGTGCTGCCTCACCGATTAGCTCTTTGTAGCTGCTCCACAAGGTGAACAAGCTGTTGTCGGGTACAGTGGCGCTTGAAACCTTGTTTATGTATAGCTCGGATAGCTGCTGGGGCAAACCAGGTATTCTATACTCATTGTTGATTTTCAATCCTATTATCTCAAGAGAGCTAGGCGTTTTAAGCTGAATTACAACTAGGTCTCTTAAATAAACAATTCTTGACTCAGCAATGCTTAACAACTCGTTGTGTAGAGGGTGGATATATATGAGGGTTTTGTCCTCTATTCTTGTCCGCGTAACTTTCAGTTTGTTCAGGGTGCTCATAAGCGATTGCGCGCACTCTTTGCTTTGGTTAAGACACTTCTTCTCAAGTGACTCCTTTATGCTTCTAACACGTCTCTCCGTAAGCCCGGTTAGTCTAGATAAAGCTACTCTTCCATAACCCTCCCTTAATGCCCCGACAGCTATGGCCAGAGCCTCCGCCGGCTCCCCCCACAAATCCCCTAGTATTTTTTTCATCGCTGCCAGGTCAGAGCAACCTATCATTGGCTGCACTCATCTATTATAATGCGTTGCACTTGTTTATTAACTATGATGAAGAACAAATAACTCGTACCGATGACTGGGATGCTAAGTGCTGAGCTGTACAGGCATGATGAGGAACACACGCGCTGAGGTCTCAGTATCTGTTTTTAAGCCACAATGAACCTTATTTTTAAACCGTGGTTAGGGTAGGGAAGTGCTTTGGAAATCATCACTAAGCTATGCGGCGAGGAGAAGGCCAGACTTATAAGTGAGTTTGTGGCTGAGTGCGTAATGCTGAGAAGCGAGTGGGCTTTGCTAGCGGAGAAAGGGAGTGGAGTCATACTGGTTTTAAGCTACGTGGAGGATGAGCCGGTTATCGATAGAATCGTACCCGTAGCCATAGCGTCAGCGAATGAGAGCTGGGAGTCCATTGGCAAGATGATAAGTAATTGCCCCTCTCCACGCATAATAAAAAAAGAGGACCTAGTGATTAGCATGTGCGATGACGCATTTATTCCTTATGAGGAGTTGAGAAGCCTGGTCTGCGGCATCGAGAACCCGGTGGTGCTATGCACGCATGAGTGGTACTGAGCGGAAAGGCCGGGTTAGGTTCAGGATTAAGGGGTGGTTGTCAAGGGAGGACTTCGAGGAGCTACTCCAGTTCAGCAGGTATCTTGGCAGAATAGATGATGAGAGCTTATTCGAGGTTGACTTGGATAAGGCCAACAGAAACAACGTTGGCTTGGAGGACATCATCAATAAGCTCGAGGATCTCGGAGTATCGACACAGGTTATCGAGGCTCTCAGGAACATTCAGCGAAATGAAGCTGAGGAGGCCGAGCTTCTTCTCGAGGGAAACGTCTTTCTCCTAAAGCCAAGAACATATCTTGGGGAGAGAATCAGCGGGCTGAAAGACCTCATGAAATACGATAGGAACAGGAAATGCTTTGTTATTCAGCCGGGGCTTGTGTGGAGAGTCGTGGATAAGCTTAGAGAGCTTGGAGTAAACGTTGTTGATAAAAGCGGCGTGCCCTTCACCGTTCCTCTTCCTAGCAGAATTAGTTTTAGGGGAGAGCTTAGAGATTATCAAAAAGAAGCGCTCGAAGCACTCAGAAGCCATAGCTACAGGGGAATAATCGCTCTCCCCACAGGAGCTGGGAAAACCATTATCGCTATAGCAGCTCTCGCTGAGCTCGGTGTAAGAACGCTTATAGTTGCCTTTACGAAGGAGCAGCTTCATCAATGGGTGGAGAAGATAAAGGAGCTAACTGATGCCCCGGGTGGAAGCATAGCTACCTTTTACAGCGAGGAGAAAAAGCTCGCTCCAATAACGGTTACTACTTACCAAACAGCATATAGGCATATCCACGAGTTCGCTTTTCGCTTCACGTTTCTAGTCGTGGACGAGGTTCATCATTTACCGGCGGATAAGTTCAGGGCAATAGCCCTCGGCATGTATGCCCCGTACAGGATGGGTTTGAGCGCAACAGTGGTTAGGGAGGATGGAAGACACGTAGAGCTCTTCCCACTCATGGGCGGCGTTATCTACAGCAAATCACCAGATGAGCTTGCCGAGAAGGGCTACCTGGCCAGGTACATCTCAAAGATAATCAAGGTTGAGCTAAAGCCTGATGAAAAGAAAAGGTTCGAGGAGCTGAGAAAGCTCTACAGAAGCCTGGCTGGAGGCTTAACTTTTCAGGAGCTCGTGAACAGGGCCTCGAGGGGTGATAGGGGAGCGGCCCTAGCTCTTAAGGTCCACAGCGAGATGCTGCAGCTAATACACCGCTCGAAGGCCAAGGCAGAGGCAGTCAAGAAGATAGTTGAGGAGGAGCTTAAAAACAACTCAAAGATACTCGTCTTCACGCAGTACGTGGAGCAGGCCAGGGAGCTGGGGGAGATGCTCGGGGCACCAGTCCTCACAGGGGAGACAGACACGAGGGAGAGAAAAAGGATACTCGAGGAGTTCAGGAGCGCTCCAAGAGGAGTTCTGGTTTTGACCACGGTGGGCGACGAGGGGCTCGATATACCTGATGTCAACGTCGGGATAATAGTCGCCGGCACGGGCAGCAGGAGGCAGTACATTCAAAGGCTCGGAAGGCTCCTGAGGCCAGGAACAAACAAGGTGGCGAGGCTATACGAGATAGTAACAAGGGGGACAGGGGAGGAAAGCCTGGCGAGAAGAAGAAGAACAGCGAGCCTAGACCTGGAATGAAGCAGACTAAACAGTAGTTTTTTAATTAACAAAAAATATATACTCTTGGTTATAAAAGACACTATTGGTTATGATGTTTTCATGATGCCTGCAAGCAGAAAAGCCGTTAGCCCCCTAATAGCCACGTTGCTACTGATACTAATAAGCATCGCGGCGGCATCCCTGATATACGTCTTCGTCACAAGCTACATAAGCGGATCAGCTGGCCAGAGACCAACGGCGCAATCACAAATAGTAATCGAGGCGGCATCCTTAAATGCATCAAACGCAAACGTCACTGTGTATGTGAAAAACGTTGGGCAACAGGAGATCCCTTCTGGGAACTGGAGTATATACCTGTACGATTTAAATGGAAACATGGTCGGATATAATGTAACTTATACTGCAAGTTCTTTGGGGCCAGGCTCGCTATTACAAATAAATGCAATAGTGTCCAACACAACGACGATAGCTCCTGGAAGCTATTATGATGTCAAGGTTGTTTCGCCTGTCGGGACATTCGATGTTGTGAGGGTTAAGGCATCGTAATAGCCTTGAGGATTTTGTTTATATTTTTATGTATTTTTTCTACTTATTATAACCAAGTCAAAATGTTTTTATATATCCGGTTCCCTCTTTTTTAATGTATCTCTTATTATTTTGGAGTGGTGGTGTGCTTGGGTAAGAGAAGAGGGGTCAGCCCCTTAGTAGCGACGCTGTTGTTAATACTAATAAGCATCGCTGCCTCCACCCTTGTATACCTCGTCGTCAGTGAGTACTTGACTGGCAACGTGGCAACCGCGAAGGTCGGGAACACACAGATAGTCATTGACGCTGCGAGTTGCCAGGCAAACAAGTGTACTGTTTATGTCAGGAACGTGGGCTCGGAGGACATCCCTGAGGGACAGTGGGCTTTATCTATATACAGTGGTGATAGGCTTGTAGATACATCAATAGCGAATTACTCGCTGAGGTCAGGGCAGATCAAAATGCTTGATTTCAGCTTCGCGGCATCCATCGGCTCAGGCTCATACAAGTTAAAGCTAACCACGCCCACAGGGAGCTTCGCTACGATACAGGTAAAGATACCATAGTTCTTGTATCTTTTATTTATGTACGGACACCTTCATTCTCGGGGCAGGGAGAGCGCTGGTTAACTTAGGGCAAGCCTTCCTTCTCCCGCGCTAAATTTATTAAAATTTATAAACCTCCTCGAGAAACAATTCTTCTTATCCCCTAAGCGTGGAGGGGGAGAACAGTGGGGAGAGTAGTAATCAGTGAGGAGAACACATTCTTCGCGTTTGATCCATCAATAAGGCCAGCGGCAACAGTTGATTCAGGCGACACCGTGGTCTTTCATACCAAGGACTGCTTCTCAAACCAGCTCTTAAGCGAGGAGCAATTGGTGACAACGATCGATTTCTCCAGGGTTAACCCGGCTACGGGACCAGTCTACGTCAGAGGAGCCGAGCCGGGGGACTCGTTGCTCGTGGATATATTATCGATAGAGACCGCTGATAGAGGCTTCATCGTGACAGCCCCTGGCGCGGGTGCTCTGGGCGACCTTGTTAAGCAAGCCAAGACGCGTGCATGCTATGTTCGCGGGGGAAACGTGGAGTTCCGCGGATTAACTCTGAAGGCCAACAAAATGATAGGCGTGATAGGAGTAGCGACATCAGAGAGAACGCCTACCGGGACCCCGGGGAGGCATGGAGGCAACCTGGATACAAAGTTAATAACCGTGGGCTCAAGGGTGATCCTCCCAGTAGAGTTCACGGGAGCCTTACTGGGTATTGGGGATCTTCACGTAGCGATGGGTGATGGGTGATGGGGAGATATGCGTTGCTGCATGCGAGGTGCCCGGTAAGGTTGAGGCTAAGGTCGGTGTTGCCAAAGGGCTGAGGGTTCCATGGCCAGTGGTTGAGACAGCCGATGCGTTCTACATCCTGGTGTCCCACGAGGATTTAAGCCAAGCTGTCAAGGAGGCATCAATGGTAGCGGTCCAGGTGCTGGAAAAGGGGCTTGGGCTCGAGTGGCACGATGCCTACATGCTCGCGAGCCTAGCTGTTGACCTGCAGATAAGCCAGGTCGTTGACCCGAGAAAAACGGTCAGGGCGAGGATCCCCAAGAGCCTTGTAAGCTGGGAGAAGTTAACTAAAGCTTTCTCGAGGTGAGCAACGTGAGCCAGGAAGGTGCTGTTGGAAACGAGGAAGTAAAGACGGAGCTTAAACGAGTGCTCCGAATGAGGGACCTAATAGCGTTTGCCATAATGACGATGGTTCCTATAGCTCCTATGGGCATATACGGGATAGTTGCTCAGCTCAGCCATGGCCATGCCCCGCTTGCCTACGCGATAGGAGCTGTAGCGATGTTCTTCACTGCTTGGACCTACGGCCAGTTCGTCTGGAGGTACCCAGAGGCGGGCTCAGCGTATGCATATGTAAGGGAGACTCTTGGACCGCACATAGGCTTCATAGCTGGGTGGACGATTCTTCTGGATTACGTATTGGTACCAGCGCTGGTCATACTGGTATCAGCTCTATGGCTACAGGAGCTAACGGGGATATCCATGGTTATCTTCGCAATTCTGTTTATTCTCTTCGCAACAGTGATGAACCTTCTAGGAGTAGAGATGACCGCGAGGAGCTCAATGGCCCTCTTCATATTCGAGACATTCGTGCTGGTTGTATTCGTCGCTGTCTCGGCGTACCATGTTTGGGTTGACCCCAACCTGAGCTTCACGTTAAAGCCGTTCTACAACCCCAGTGACTTTAGCTGGAGCTTCATTATTGCCGGAACATCGGTTGCTGTCCTAAGCTTCCTCGGCTTCGACATAATGACGACCCTTGCTGAGGAGACCATACAGGCAAGAAAGGTTGTGAGCAGAGCGGTCATACTGGTTATCCCAACCATAGCCCTCTTCTTCATTGCCCAGACATACCTCGCAGCAGTGGTCGAGCCCGGCTATAACTTCGAGAACCCTGATGTGGCCTTCTACTATATAGCTGAGAAGGCCGGGGGAAAAGCCGTGCAAATGCTATGCCTCTTAGGAACGGTCCTAGCATGGGGAGTGGGAGACACGCTGGCTGCACAGGCAGGCATCGCAAGGATCCTCTACAGCATGGGCAGGCAAGGCCATATTCCTAAGGTCTTCGCTAAGGTGCATCCAAAGTACAAGACGCCTTACGTATCAACAATATTCGTAGCATTAATAACAGCTCCACTAATAGTGCTGCTGTCCCTCAAGGACCTTTCATCCCTCGTGAACTTCGGTGCGCTAACAACATTCCTGATGATGCATATAGCGCTTATCTATAGGTTCGTGAAGATTGAGAAAAAACATATTTATGCCGTTATGCCAGCGATCGGCTTCCTAGTAACGGGGGCTGTCTGGTACGGCCTTGACATACTCGCAAAAGAGCTGGGACTAGCGTGGATAGCAGTTGGAATACTATACTTAGCATACATAACTCGCGGATTTAAGGTAAAAACAGTGCTTCCTGTCTGAAGCCTCTTTTATAAATCTTTTTTATTTTTATTTTATTAGTTGTGGATGAACATCTTGGTTTTAAACATCGTCACTTTAGTCGCTATAGGCCTGGGAGCGGGGTTTCTAGGCAGTTTATCCGGGCTTGGAGGAGCAAGCATCATAACCCCCATACTTGTTGGCCTGGGAGTCCCAGTTAAAACGGCCATAGCGAACAGCGTGGTAACGATAGTCGCTACATCGGCCGGCTCAAGCGCATCATACCTCAGAGACCACTACACGAACATCAGAGCAGCTATGTACCTCGAGTTATTCACCATTATGGGCGGCATCATCGGCGCGTCTATAGCTGTTCTTGTTCCATCATGGATACTGTACTTCTTCTTCGCTTTCTTCCTATTAGCATCGCTGCTAATTAGAGAAAAAATAAAGCCGAAGAAAAAAAGGAGCATGGATAAGCTAACGGCTATCCTGAAGATACATGGAAGATATTGGGAAAATGGGCGCTTAAGGGAGTACAGAGGCAGGAACACCGCTATTGGAGGGCCCCTAATGATTATAGCCGGCTTAGCCGCAGGCGCGCTTGGCATTGGAGCTGGCGCCTTCAAGACAGCTATCATGGAGGGAGTCATCGGGCTCCCTGTTAAGGTCTCAACAGCTACGTCAAACTTCATTATTGGAATGACGGGGCTAGCAGCAGCCACCGTTTATGTTAAGACAGGGCTCGTGGACCCATTCATTGTTGGGCCACTAATACTGGGCACGAGTATAGGGAGCATTATAGGTTCAAGAATACTTGGGAAAATAAGCGACAAGAAGGCTAAGATGGTATCGGTAGCCCTCACGCTTTACATAGTTCTGCAGATGCTCGTAAAGGGGGTGCAGGCAATATGAACGCTAAGTACGATTTGGAGAAAATAATAAGTCTGTTGCTGATTTCCTGCGTCTCAGCGGGGCTCATCCTAATAGTGGCAGGCCTCACGCTTTCCGGAGGCAAGGTTGCAAACAGCGAGGAGTATATTCCTAGTAGCTTGATTGATTGGGTTGCCCATGGCGTTTCCAACGGTGCCCCCAGGGCATTGGTCTCGTTGGGCGTGGCGTTCATTTTGCTCACTCCTTTTTTGAGAACGGTTTTCTCCCTTGTATGGTTTATTCTTAACAAGGACCGAGTTTACATTGCTATAACAGGCGCTGTGGCAATAGTTCTTTTATTAGCAATATTTGGATTCATATCGATTTTCTAAGACCACACAAAGCTGTACATGAGAAGTGCAAGTAGAAGGGATGCCCCGGTCAGCGGGACAAGGTACTTGTATCCATCGGTCAAGCTCGTCTTGAAGTACTGTGAGGAGTACACATAGCATAGGTGAAGGGGAGAGCCGAGGTAACCTATAAAAGATGAGGCGTAGGCCAGGTCGGCCACCCCCCTAGTAATGCCGATAATGCTTTGAATCATTGGCGCGGCTATAGCGATGCCAGCAGTAGGCGCCCCGCTTACAAAGGAGAACAGCACAGTTAATGATAGTACCACTAGGCTACCCGGTATGCTCGACCTATTCATCAAATCAAGTAGTGGCTCCAGGTTCATTGATGTGAACATGAACCTGTACAGCATGACCTCCAGTGATATTAGTGATAGCTCCCATATTCTTTTATCCTTGAATGAGCTCTTGATAACGCTGAGCGGGGCTTTCTCAACAAGAATAAAGACTAGAGCCCCTATAATCACGGCTATGGTCATTGATAATCTATCGATAGGCACGTGCTTGTCTATTGGGGTCAACGTGAACGACAGAAACACGGCGGTTATAATTGGGCTTAAGTCTTTTAGTAACAATTTAACGTTAGATGAGCCCTTATTCGCGCTCCATTTGAGCCCAACTATTGGTAAGCCAAGAACAAACATCAATGCAGCCAGTGGAAGCTGGTCCAAGATTAATTGAGCCATGTTAATATTGAAGAGAGAGCTTGTCAGTATGATTACAGGGCTTAGAGGATAAATATATACAAAGATGTGCCTGTACCACATGTTTACTATGTTTTGCTTCAGCTTGCTTAGCCCAGCCTGCTCGCCCACGCTATCAACGATTGGCGCTGATATCAGTGCTCCTCCTGCAACAGGCAGTAAACCAATTACTCCTGGTACTATGGTGAGAGTCAAGAAATTGCTTTTGAGAGTCTTTGAGAGCTCTTTTCCCAGCCTATCCACGATTAGCAGGGAGCTGTACAGGGAGACCAGCCATGAAACAGAGAAGACATTTAGAACAAGACCCCACGTAGATCCGCTCAGCAGAGTTTTTTTGACAACCACGGATAAAAAGCTTCCACCACCATATAGAAGAGAGGATGCTAAGGGCACAACGATAAGTGTGATGTAGAGAGGGAGCCTGATGGAGAGCAGGATCACGAGCGTTATTATTGAGAAAAGAGTAACGCTAATAGCATCCAAGCTCATCAAACTCCTCCGTGGCATCTGTTATTGCAGAGGAGATATTTCCTTAGTTTTCAATAAGCCTTAATTATGATTTCCTCGCAGAAATCAGTGTAAGGACGGATATGGCTGTAGTTTCTATAAAAAACAAGCGTAGGGTTTAGCCTAAGTAAAATAAACTTGCATACAGGCTCGGAGACCTCCCTGCACATAACCCTCGTGTCTATCCCTAGTCTCATAGCTGTTTTCAAAATAGGGCAGGGGTTCCTTGCCCTCGTGATAAGCAAGTTATCCGTCAACCTGACCACCTCTAAGTCTTTTTTATCAATACGGAGAAAGTCATAGTAGAAAAGCTCAAGCACGTCTCTCATGGTCTCCGCTTTCCTTCTTTTTATAAATAACCATAGAAACGCGTCTATATAGAAAATAATTTTCGCTAATAAAATCACAGCTTTTTCTTTCAAAACCGACATTTTCGGGGAGCCGATTCCAACAGAAATCAGCAATAATATATATTTCCCACAAGAAATAATTTAACTATACGCATCACAATGACTATATTCGGTGAAGAAGGTGAGTAGAGACCAGCTAGTTGGTTGGGGATTACTCGTCTTATCCACCATAGTAATAATCGTGTATGGATACATTCTGTATGGAACAAGCTATGATATAGCTTTACTAAAGCTCACAGGAATGTTAGTCATCATTGGCGTGTTCGGGATTTTGGGGTGGATTGGATACACACTAGCCACCACGCCTCCTCCAAAACCTATTGAGGAGATAGAAAAAGAAATAGAAGAAGAATTAAAAAAGCTTGAGCAAGAAACATCCGCTCAGCAGCGGAGCAACCAGGAAGAAAAGAAACAATGAAAGTCAGACGAGAAAAGTATCTTCACGGAGAGCTCTCTGCAAACCGTCGTTTCATCATCCAATAAATCGCTTTGTTTTATCAACAATAAAAAATTTTAAGTAAAATGCCATTCGTATCAAGCGCGACGATAGTTTATTAAAGCATGATGAGCCTTTGCTAGATATGAATTGTGATGAGAATATGAATACGGCGAATATTGGTATAATAGGGGTTGGCAAGCTGGGCTTCTCGCTTGTTCAGGGGCTAGTTAAATCTGGCTATCCAGTAAGCAGCATTCACGTCTTCGATAAATCAAAGAGCATGTTAGATAGGGCCGCGGAATTAGGGTTGAAAATCTGCGGTAGCCTCGAGGAGCTTGTCTCGTTATCAAACATAATTATTATTTCGGTTAGACCAAATGATGTTGAAGGTGTTGCCAGGGAGCTAGCGAAAATCAGGGTGGAAGGCAAGAAGGTTGTCTCAACAGCAGCTTTTGTTTCTCTCAGAGCTCTTGAGGAGCTTATAGGCACCCCAAGTGTTTACAGGGCTATGCCAAATATTGCCGCCGAGGTCAACAGCTCATTCACGGCTCTAAGCCCACCAAACAGAAAAGATATCGGTATCGAAAAGATTTTTACCTACATCGGTGTTGTTGAGTGGGTTGACGAGCAGGTTCTCGATGCATTAACAATAACGTCCTCCTCAACCCCCGCCGTCGTAGCTGAGCTCATGGACGCATTTGTGCTGGCATCCCTACGCGCGGGAGTACCTCTAGATGTAGCAATGAGGTCCGTAGCTATGGTTTTCCAGGGCATCGGTAAACTAGCTGAGCAAAAGGAGCTCTGGAGCATACGAAACACAGTTGCCACTCCTGGCGGTACAACGGTGAGGCTACTACAAAAGATTTATGAGCACGGTGTTAAAGAAAGGCTACTATCAGCTTTGGTTGAGGCCTATGAGGAGTTTTCGAAGAAGCTGAGTGAGTACAGAGAAAAAGAATCAAAAAAAGAATAATTGTTATATACTCAGAGCATCACTGAGCCGTGTAGCCTCCATCAGCTACAATTAGAGCACCTGTTATGAAGCTCGCCTCATCCGAGGCTAGGAAGGCCACTACAGCCGCTATGTCTGATGGGAGGCCCATTCTGCCGACGGGGATTGCTTTGACCGTTGCCTCAAGAGCCTGAGGGGTGATTATTGCCTTTGTGCCCGGAGTCTCTATTGGTCCCGGCGCCACAGCGTTAACAGTTATGTTGAACCTAGCTAGTTCCAGTGCCAGCGCTCTTGTAAAGCCAACTATAGCCGCTTTGCTCGCGCAGTAGTGTGTTAGAGCCGGGAACCCAACGATCGCGGCTATAGACGATATGTTGATGATTCGACCATAATTGTTCTTAACCATTATTGGGGCAACAGCCTTCGTGAAGTAGAACGTTCCCTTAACATTAACGTTCATCACCTTGTCCCACTCCTCCTCAGTCATCTCAAGAAACGGCTTGAACGGATAGATCCCGGCGTTGTTCACCAGTATATCTATTTTTCCGAAGTTCTTCAAGGTCTCGGATACCGCCTTCTCAACATCTTGTTTATTGGTGACATCTCCCTTAAAGGCAAGCACCTTGACGCCGAGCTTCCTTATCTCCTCAGCCGTCTCGAACACCTTATCTGACAGGTCGAATAATACTGTGCTTGCTCCTTCACTAGCTAACCTGTATGCTATTTCCCTGCCTATGCCCATGGCGCTTCCGGTAACGAGAGCAACCTTGCCGGAGAACCTCATTTTTCCCACAACAATAACTAATTAGAATCAAAGAAAAAAAGGTTTGTATAAAGCCTCCACGGAGTATCAGCAAGTTCGTTGGAAAATTAAGACGGCAAAGTAGTGTTGAATGGTACCTGTATTTCTCCTCTGGCCACTTTATCGTTTATTTCTTTCGCTTTGTCATTTACTTCCTGTGGAACGTTCTTCAGTGGGAACAACACATAGACGTCTTTGCCGTACTGTAGCTTGTAGTAGCCTTTGGTGTTCCCTTTAGCTATTTCCTTAATGACGTATTTCAGAGCACTGCTGAAGTCATATATATAGCTGGTTATAACGTTGTTAGGAGCCATGTTGCTTTTATCGGTATATTTAACCGTGACCAGCACTTTTGTGGATGCTGATTGTACAGCCTCAAAAACACCATATACACCTAGGTTAACGCTACACAAAATAACGTCGGCGCCGGAGGCTATGAGTGTTTCAGCCATGCTTCTTGCCTTGACAGGGTCGTTGAAGTCCCCTACCCATAGGTACTTGAGCTGAACGTTCGGGTTAACATCTTTTATAGCCATCAAAACAGCGTTGACCTCCGCTTTGCTGAAGGGCAAGTCAACGCCTCCCAGATAGCCTATCACGCCCGTCTTCGTAACCATAGCGGCTATCGCGCCCAACACATAGAAACCGGGCGGGAAGTTCCTGTCAATCACCCACACATTATTGGACTGATTCTGCAACGGCGAGTCCGTCTCGATTATGAACACGACGTTTGGATTTTGCTCAGCCAGCTTCAGGGCTGCAGCGTTGAACTGTGCCCCGTGGGTCCATATAACATTGTATCCAAGAGAGATGTATTCCTGTATTACCCTCTCGGCATCTGGAACGGCCACCCTCTCCGAATATGCAGTTTTTATGCCTAGCTCGCTCTCGACGGCCTTTAAAGCCGTGTATCCAAGCGTGTTGTAATCAGCATCCTGAATTGTCCCTGGGAATATGGCGGCTAACCTGATTTCCTTCGCTACAGTTGTAGTAGTGGTTGTAGCCTGGGTAGTGGTAGTCGCTTGCTGCGATGGGCGTGTAGTAACCAATGCTATACCGATTATGACAAGTACAACCACTATTCCAACAATAATGTATGAAGTCTTCAATGCTTTCACACTCTATCTGTTATACTGTTTGTTTTTAATATTTAAATATTATGAATATGTATCGTCTGTGTATTTATTATAAATTTATATACTTATTTTGCAATCTTTGTTAATTACATGGTGATTTTTCTGAGGATAGAGCTCATCGATATATCAAAGAGCTTCGGTGATGTGAAGGCGCTTGACCACGTAAACCTGACGATTAATTCAGGCGAGATACTGGGGCTTCTAGGTGAGAACGGAGCTGGTAAAAGCACTCTTATGAACATATTGTTTGGCTTATACCGAATGGATGAAGGAGAGATACGCATAGACGGTAGACCCGTCAGAATTAGTTCACCGCAGGACGCTATTAGTAAAGGCATATTTATGGTGCATCAGCAATTCAAGCTTATCCCTACATACACTGTTTTGGACAACCTTTTCATAAACTATGTTAAGGGAACGGATAGCCTGAAGCCAAGAAGAGTTAAGGACGAAGTAAGAATAGTCGAGGAGCTTATGAAGAGTCTTGGTTTTTACCTCCCCCTAGATGAGAAGATTGGCAACTTACCGCTTGGCGTTCAGCAAAGGGTGGAGATAATAAAGGCTTTCCTGCGGGGAGCCAGTATAATTATTCTCGATGAGCCAACGACGAACCTAACCCCACTTGAAGTGGAGGAGCTCTTCAAGCTGATGAGAGACTTGAAGAAAAAGGATATAGGCTTCGTTTTCATCACGCATAAGCTTAGGGAAGTAATGGAGATAGCGGATAGAGTAGCTGTTCTCAGGAAAGGCAGACTTGTAGGAGAGAGAAGGATTCATGAAACCAACCCTGAGGAGCTTGTTGAAATGATGGTGGGACAGAGGATAGAGAACCTGTATCAATTCGAATTAAAGCCTAGTGAGCAACGTATGGAGCCTGTTTTGGAGCTAAGAGATGTATTATATGCCGAAAAAGGCATCTTGAAGTTGAAAAACATAAGCATCCGAGTTTATCCAGGAGAGATATACGGTATTGCCGGAATAGCTGGTAACGGTCAAAGCGAGCTACTAAACATTATAACCGGCTATCTAAAGCCGTCTTTAGGCAAGATTGTCTTTGAGGGGAAAGATATAACGAATACGCCTATATTGAAAAGGATCGAGCTTGGCATAAGAGTCATTTACGAAGACCGCGTAAGAGATGGTGCTCTCCCCTCTCTACCAATATTTGATAACTCGATTCTAGGTGACCATGTATTTCCTCCATTCGCTAAGGGGAAGATTCTTAATAAAGATGAGGTATCCGCGAGAGCAGAGAGAATAGTGAGAATATTCAAGGTAGCGACTCCTAGCATATGGAAAATCGCAGGGAGGCTAAGCGGTGGTAATCTACAGAAATTGATGGTGGGAAGAGCTCTTGATAAACAACCTAGGCTACTGGTTGCTTACACACCTACTAGGGGCTTAGATGTCGCGACAACGAGATTTGTTCTAGAGAAAATAGTTGAAGTAAGAAACAATGGTGGTGCTGTAATATATATAGGAGAAGACTTGGATGAGCTCATAAGCATATCTGACAGAATAGGGGTGATGTACAAGGGAGAATTAATGGGTGAATTACAGAGAAAAGAATTCTCGAAGGAGGTAATAGGAAAAATGATGGCTGGATACAGACTAGCGGAGGCGATGAGCAAGTGAAAACAGCTCTAAATGTCAGGGTGTTGTTATACTACGCCTTTGCTCTACTAGTTGCTTTCGGCTTTATGGGCACTTTGCTCTTTGCGCTGGGTTACAGCCCAATTAATGGATACGCTACTTTCTTCAAAACACCTTTCATGAACCTTAGAGCTATAGGACTCTTTTTAGTAAAGTTCACGAGCCTTTATTTGATGGGACTTGCTTTCGCAGTGCCTCTTCAGGCGAGGAAATTTAATGTTGGGAATGAGGGGCAGTTTCTCCTCGGAGCAATAGGAGCGGCGGTTGCAGGGATATATTTTGGGGATTTACCGTCATTTGTGGCCCTTCCATTAGGATTAATAATAGCATGCCTTCTAGGCATGCTCTGGGCAGCCATGCCCGCTTTCATGCTCTTTCTGTTTAATGTAAATGAGATTGTTTCGATGATTCTCTTTAACTTCATATCGTTCTACTTAGTTGATTACATAGCGCTCGGCTCGCTAAGGGACGTCTTTGCAGGTCACCCGATGACAATACCGGTCTCAGATTATGCCCGTATACCCACCATTGTTCCGCAGACCAACATCAATGCTGGATTAGTTATAGCAATTATTGTTGGAATAGCGATGTACATTGTTGTTTCAAGAACAACCTATGGCTATGAGCTAAGAGCTGCAGGCTCTAATCCAATAGCTTCCGAGAAGCATGGTATTAATGTAAAGCTTCTCGCCCCTTTGTCCTTAATAATGGGTGGAGCTCTAGCTGGCCTAGCAGGCGGGATCGAGGTTCTCGGATATCACTATAGATTAATAGAGGGGATGCATGGTTTCTACTCACCATTATCAATAATACTAACACTCATGGTCAAGGGGAATCCGCTGTTACTGTTTCTCAGCACGTTTTTTGTCACACTGGTTGATGTTGGGTCCAACGCTCTTCAAAGAACAATGGGTGTCCCAGTGGAGATATCACTCATTCTGCTCGGGCTTCTCATGTTGCTTATAATGATAGCTGAGTACCTAAGTGAGAGGAGATAAACATGGCATCAGCAATAGAGAGTTTACTATTTTACTTAATGGTCGCATTTGTTCCTTACGCGCTTGCAAGCTACGGAATCATGATTAGCGGCAGAGTAGGACTCTTCAACGTGAGCGGTGAGGGAGTAATGTTGCTAACCGCTAGCGCGGCTTTCCTAACGACTTATAAGACAGGCAGTTATATGTTGGGCTTCATGGTGGGGGTAGGCCTAGGGGCTTTATTAGGAGCTATTTTCGCCTTTGTGTCCGATAAGCTGAAGATAAACCAATTCATAGTGGGGTTAACTCTATTCATATTTGCAACGGGGCTGGGAGGCTTCCTGTACAAGGTCATAGTAGGCGTGGTTCTCGTTCCACCAAGGGTTCAGGTATTATCGCCAATAAAAATCCCAGTTCTCTCGGATATACCAATAATAGGCCCGATGCTCTTTTCGCAGAACATCCTCGTTTACATAACAATTATTCTTGGATTACTGTTCCATTATATACTGTTCAAGACGCATTTTGGATTAAAACTAAGGGCCGTCGGGGATTCTCCCCGTGTCGCGGATGTGTTGGGAGTAAATGTTGGTGTGATGAGGTACACATTTGGTATCATAGGGAGCGCCTTGATGGGCCTAGCGGGCGCGTATCTGCCATTATGCTTTACTGGGACATTCACTGAGACTATAGTGAGTGGAAGAGGCTGGATTGCCATAGCAATCACACTGTTCGGTAGATGGAACCCCGTACCAATCATTATTGGCTCTCTAGTGTTTAGTGGAGTCGAGGTGCTGGTATACTGGTTGCAGGCTCAGAGAGTAGCTGTTCCATACCAGTTCTTATTAATGTTGCCTTTCATCGTGACCCTTCTCATTTTGATATATACGTCAAGGAGACTTGAGATGCCGCTGAGCATAGGGAAGCATTATGATAGAGAAGCTATAGAAGAGTGAAACCAATGCATTAGCTCTTAACTCTCTTATTTATAGCTTCCAATGCTTTTTTATGTGCCATGTATATTCGCACTACATCCGATAAGTTCTTTGCATCAAGCCATGGTTTTGGTGGATAAAGCACCTTAGCGTCACTGCTAAATACAATGTCAACGATTAGCTCAGTATTAGTCGTTATTGGTCCAACCACGAAGGATGTGGTTTCTTCTCTATTTGCTTTACTTTGCGTTTTCCCCGGCTTCCTTACTGATCGGGGCTCTGGGCTGCCCGTTATCATTGTGTATAGCTCTTCAAGCTTGGATAACGGCATGGGGAGAGCTTGTGAATAAGTGGATAAAGCCCCTCTTCTTAGTTCTTCCATTGAATAGTCAACTAGGAGCTTTAAAGCATCTATAAGCGAGGTTTTCGAGACCACGCTTATATCTCCTTCACGAATTATCCTTACTTCCGCTGTTCCAGGTTCATGTATTTTTCCAAGCAACAATGATAAAGCAGTGCTTAGAGTCCAATCCAGAGTGTAGGGACCATGCACGTCAAGGTTGACCGTGAGCGATATTTCTCCTCCAGTTTCTCTCGTTTCCTTAACAAGGAGCTCAAGCTTCCTCGCTGATGACTTCCAGTCAAGAAGCTTCAAGTTATCGCCAAGAACATATTCTCTAAGCCAAGCGAACTCCAACCCGCGTGCAAAACCGACCATGCTAGCTGTTCCGCCAGAAAGTAGAACCGAGTGCCTGCCAGCAGCCCTCAAGACAAGAAGAGCCTTAGCGAGAACAGGGATAACTCTAGGGTAAGCTAGTATCTCTAATTGTAATGGCAACTCAACCGTATACTCAACTAAACCCAGCCTTGAAGAAAAAACTGTTCTGAACGGTCTCAGCACGTATTTCCCTGCTGTTCTCGGCTCAACAATGGCTTCTAGTACATCGTTTTCTACGTTTCTTAGTCTAACATATGGGTTATTAGATACGATGTTTACTCTCGAGGAGGGCAACCCATTTACGTTTATCTTGATGGTTGTACTGGAGCCAGCTCTACATCTAACAATGAGTTTTTTCTCAGCCATATTGCTCATTGAGGATGAAACCACGAGGCGCAGAGCTAATGTATCCACGAGTATAGCTACGAACAAAGCTACTGATGAAAATACCATAACCTTATCTCTAAAGAAAATCCCGAATAGAAGCATGAAACAAGAAAAAACTAAAACAAATACTCCTTTACGAGTTAAGGTAGTCATGACAAGGGCACTGGGACGTTTTTTAGCGCTCTTTCAATAATATCATCTGGCTTAACGTTGTCCATGGTGTACTCGGGCTTGATATAGATTCTGTGTCTAAGAGCTATTCTGGCCACAGCCTTGACATCATCTGGTATGACGTAGTCTCTTCCCATAAGCAATGCCCGTGCTCTGGCTCCGCGCATAATCCAGATGGAGGCTCTAGGGCTAGGAGGCCATTCCACCTCTTCCTGCGTCCTAATAAAGCTAACTAAATCAACGATGTACTTCTTAACGCTCTGGCTAACCGTGACTTGCCTGGCAATTTCTATTAGGTTCAGTATCTCTTGCGGCTCCAATATTGATTTCATGCTTATTTTCTCTATTTCATCAGCTACATCCAAAACTTTTAGCTCCTCTTGCTTAGTTAGGTTTTCCATGTAAACAGTGAAGGCAAATCTATCAATCCCTCCAAGCGGGACCTCGTAGCTGGACTCACCATATATAGGAATCATTGTGGCTAAAACGAGGAAAGGCCTTGGCAAAGGATAGGTTTTACCCTCAATGGTGATTTGTCTCTCCTGCATCGCCTCTAGAAGAGCCGCCTGGGTCTTAGGAGATGCTCTGTTAAGCTCATCAATCAACACTACATTAGCAAATAAAGGCCCAAGCTTAACTCTCCACTCGCTCCTCTGAAAGTCAAAATAAACTGTGCTGAGCAAATCGCTGGGTAGCAGGTCAGGCGTCATCTGTATCCTCGAGAATGAGCCTCCTATCAACATTGAGAATAATTTGGCGAGGGTTGTTTTTCCCGTCCCAACGTATCCTTGAAGAAGAATATGCCCCTCACATAACAGAGATGTCAATAATGCGTCAATGGCTTCATAATGGCCTACATGAAGTGAGCGGAGAAGGCTCTTCAGCTCCTCGAGTTTTTCTAGTAGTTCCTGTTTACTCATGCTTATCGCCTTCCCGAAGATCTTTTCTCAGCATTAAAAGCTCCTTCTCGCTTAAGCCTATGAAATCAGGCACGTTAGGTGTTTTTTCTCTTTTACCATACAAGAATAAAAGCCTGCTCGTCAGCGTGGTTAAAATTATCACTAAGCTCAACCCCAACGTATACTTAAGCTCAGGGGACAACAACAAATTATACACTTTGCTTAAACTCGATTTAGCTTTAATCAAGGTCGTTTCATCAAGAGCCCCTCCATAGATGTACACTTGCTTGCTATGTAACAGCGATTCAGCAAACTCCCTGTTGCCTTCCCGCTCAATCATGTAGTTTATCATTATACTTGGATCCCCAAGCAACACAAGTCTCCCCTCACCATAATTAAACATTACCGCAACAACAAACGGTCCTTCTAGCTCATTTTCATCCTTCTGCTTATTACTGTTTTCATCGATGAAGCTAAACATGGATGTTCGTAACAGCACGGTAGCGTTCTTATCAGCTATGCATGATGTATTGATGGGAACAGCTATGTTCAAGGAAACAGTGTGGTTATAGCCTAGGGCTTTGGGTAAATAGATATCGGAGTCGAAGAGAACAGTGTCGAGGATTGGTGAGCTCAAGAAAGCCTCACATATATCCAAGGCTCTTAGCCATGCGTTTCCATAACCATAATCATTAGCTATGATGAGTGTCCCACCACTTAACAGAAATGCTTTTATCAAATCTATTTCGTTCTGCTCTGGTTCCCTGGAAGGTGATGATATGATAAGGACTGAGTTATTAGCAAAGCTAGGCAACGCCTCTAGAGTGTAGATTTGCTGGGCACCGAGCTCATGTAGCCAGGAGTACCCGTTCCACCCCGTATTGTCGAGGCTGAAATCAACATTAGATGGGGAGGCAGCGATAATAATGATTGACAGCAAGGCTCCGAAAGCAAATAGCAATGCCACTATGAGCCAAGAATTCATACTTTCTCACTTCCTTTTAGTTCCTTCAGCTTCTCGGTTATCCAGCTTGGAGCTTCACAGGCACCATAAACAACCTTTTCAACCTCGGCGATCAATTCCTCGATGGGCGATGATGCTTCCCCGAGGGCATCTTTAATTTTTGCGTAGTATTCTCTTAGAGTCTCCCAAGGTTGCCTGGGGACACCGCTTAGCTTCTCCATTACATCAGCTAGCATGTAAGCTAGACTATAAGTAGTCTCATATCTAATGTTGGCAAATCTTTCTTGCAATAATTTTTCTTTTATTTCCGTTGAAGGAATGGTTAGCGAGGCCCTATCTCTCACAATCGACAAGCTTTTCTTCGCAGAAACGACTAGTATAGAAATCCCTAGGAGTAAAACCAGGGGGTTTAGAACAATAATGTTTGTTGATTCAACTGAGTTGGAATAAGCTGGATTTGAAGGCTTAAACACCACTGTGAGGTTTGTTCTTCCACCGCTAACCAATAATGGAGTATGTATCCTAGCTGTTACACAACTATCGTTTATCTCCATAGATGATGTCCACCCCGATACGCTGAGAACAAGAACTCCATCAGGAGGTTTTTCAAAACGAGTGACTTGGTTAACAAACACGCATAGCTTAATGTTAGAGGGTAATCCCGATACAATTATTCTTGGCGCTTCAAGCGTAATTTGTGTTTGTATTCTTTTTACTTTTATCGTTAATAAATAGTTGCCAGGACCAATTATTCCTAATGGTTTGGTTCTCAGGGCAATAGAGTATAATCCGTCATTAAGGTACGGTGGCAAATATATTGTGAATCTATTTTCTCCTGAAGCCAAAGTTACCTTTTGCGATCCCCAAGGATATTCTACTGTGCCTACAAGTTCAATTGGTTCTCGATTAACTATTAGCAAAGACAAACTTGAGTTTGGAGTATATGTGAAATTAGTTAAGCCAATAAATATTTCAGGACGAGTCCACTTTAGTTTAATATGAACAACGTTAGAGGCGCAAGGCCTGAAGTCTTCGGACAGGGGAGACAAAGTAGCGTATATGCTTATTGAATCATTGTATAAGTACGGTAAATTGAATCTAACTTCATCCTCAGTGTTCAGTGGAATTGTAATCTCTAGTAAAGGAATGTCGCCTTCATTATACTTAGCATAGAGTCTGAGCACCCCGCTTGTTTGCACCAACGGTGATGCATAGCTCTTTACCTTGACCCAAGCTTCCTCCCCTACCCAGGCCTCATTCTTATAGCTCTCTATGAATATAACGCATGATTGTTTTTCGCTGAGAGCTTGGATTTTCTCATCTAGGTTTCTTGTTTCGTTTATTTGCCTGTCAAGCAGTTCATCGAGAAATTTAGCCAGCTGTGTGGTGTTGGTTTTAAAGCTTGAATCAAGTTTTTTTGTTACCAAGTAAATTTCCTGTTGATTGTAAGCGGATATCGTTATGTTTCTTTTTATTTCTTCCAGTAGAGCTCTGGCATCCTCGATATCTCCCATGCTAAGGAGTTTTTGAATCTCGTTGAGAGTATTCTTGTTAATATTGAGAGTGCTTGATTGTGACTCTATAAGCACAGCTAACTGGCTGACTAATTGCTTTGCAGTTCCAGTCGCATGTATTAGTTTCAGAGCGTTTGTTAAGTTACTAACAGCAGAGTAGTTCTCGGCGACAAGTGCTGAGGATATAAGCTTAGTGAGTTGGTACAGTGAGTATAGGTTTAACTGGTACTGCGGAAGCTCGATTGGAGAAACATGTCTTTTCGTTATGATTGACGAGGCGAGAGTACTTGCTGAAATCCAGCATAGGAAAACCATAACTACTAGTACGGCGAATAACTTTTTCATGTTCATCACGTGAAAATTATGCTCAGTATTCTTAGGGTCACGAAGTAGAAGAACATTGCTAGCAAGCCTAGGCCAAGCAGGTCATAAGTCCTTCGAGGCGGCCTAATAATCAGGTAGAGCACGAAATACCACAGCGTTAATAGGGATAGGTACACGTCAAGTCTCGATTCTCCGAGAAAACTGAGGCCCATGACTATTAATCCGTACCCCAGAGGCAAGATAGCATTGAAGAGTAGTGCTCTCATTTGCTGATTACCTCGAAAGTAGCTATGAGTGAGTTGTTCACAAATCTTTCTTCGAGAAACACCAGTGACTCCCTTATCTCGCTTGAAATCAGTACCCCCGCGAGCAAGGAGGGAAGAGAACCTGTGGCAACGCTCATTCTCCCCGGTGATAAGGGGAGCTTAGGGTAGCTTATTGTAGCTACTACGACGTTGCCGCTTCTTGTATAGCTCGCGCTCGCGGCTGCTGATATCCTTTCAACTAGGTATTCGCTTAGAGTTAAAGCATGCTCATCCGTTTTTCCTTCGGAAACCTCGGCTCCAGGCAAGGGTGGCTCCAGGCAGAGGTATGGCTCCCCACCGATTACTTCTAACCCCAAGTTACAGCTCGGCGGAATGGAGACCGATCTGCTCCTTAGGGGAATCATCAATAGTGGTTTACTGTTAATCCACGTATAGATAGCCTTTCCCTTTACATTTAGGCTTTCGAGGATAGCGTCCAGGTTTTTTGAAAAAACAACGAGTGATTCCCTAAGAGCCCTCTTAGGAGCAACGTGCAACGGAGTCAGAACAACCGATAACCCAGATACGATGACGCCAATACCCATCGCTGCTAATGGTTGGCTCTGTACTATCAGAAAGCTGGTTAGAAAAAGCAGCAGTCCAGCTATCGCTATCCCCAGACCAACCGCATCCTTGATACTCAGCATCATCATCTTGATACCTCTGTTATATATCAGGCATTACTCATTGAGAGATGATTCATAAAAATCCAATCTTTGTTTCAATATTTAACAGTTTTTATCACTCACTTATTCATAAAGCAAGTTGAATCATAGTTCCTCAATGATGTGTTCAACATGCTTCTAGAAATTTAAGAATTTATTCCCCTATGTAGATATAAGCCTTTATCCGGTTGATTTGATAGATAAGCTAAGAAATGATAGTGACGAATTAATTTCGGTGACTGAATATTGAGTTCAGGTATTTCTGAAAAGCCCGTCGTCAAGCTTGTTGACGTATACAAGAAGTACAAGCTTGGCGAAGCGGAGTTCCAGGCTCTGCGTGGCGTAAACCTCGAGGTAAAAAAAGGGGAGTTCGTAGCGGTTATGGGCCCCTCAGGGTCGGGTAAGACAACATTGCTTAACATCATGGGCCTTATCGATAGGCCTTCCTCGGGTAAAGTATTCATAGATGGTCTAGATACAACAAAACTAAGCGACTTTGAGCTGGCGAAGATAAGGAACACAAAGATAGGCTTCGTTTTCCAGTCTTTCAATCTTATCAATAGATTAACTGTGTACGAGAACATCGAGCTTCCCCTGCTCGTTAGGGGATTGAGCAAGGCTGAGAGGGAGAGACTTGTTATTTCAGCTTTATTAAAGGTTGGAGGAGACATATCGTGGCTGAGGAAAAAGCCTCTCCAGCTTAGCGGTGGTCAGCAGCAAAGAGTAGCGATAGCAAGGGCTCTCGTGACTAACCCATCATTCATATTGGCGGACGAGCCCACGGGTAATCTTGATAGGGCATCCGGGAAAATCGTTATGAGCACTTTTGTTGGTCTCAACAAGCAGGGACAAACAATAGTGATGGTCACCCATGACCCGGAGGTAGCACATTGTGCCCAGAAAATATTGTATATAAAGGATGGTAGAATAATTAAAGTCGAGGAGCAAGTCGATTTCTCAAAATGCATATTAAACACTCAGTCCTAGATAACAAAACGTGAAATAGAGAGTGATTATTTTTTAGCATGGTGATTACATTTGGGACGCGAAGTAAGTCTTTTTCTACTGATTCTCGCATTATTGATTTTACTGATTAACAGCAACCTCGCTAGTGCTCAGGTATGGGATGTTAGGATTGAGGCCGTTAGCTTCACATCAAGCGCTAATACCCCTGTTTATCCTGGGTCGAAGAACGCTGAGCTGAGAGTTGAGGTAAAGTTCTTCACAAATGCCACGAGGCCTGTAGGCGAGCTGAGCGCTCTTCCGCCGGGATTTAGCCCAAGCTATGGCTATGGACTAAGTGTCGGCGCGCGGGATGCGTACGGAGCTGATGCAGTAAAGGTAAGAGAGGGAGAGACCGTTCACTTCGTCTACAGGATTAACGTTGACAAAACAGTGAAGCCAGGCAACTATTTACTCAACTTCCAGCTATCCTTCACTGACGATAGTGGGCAGCCCAGGATGTACTATATGTGGTTCGAGGTAACTGTCTCGGATTACCCAGCATTGAACATTAGCATCGTGGATGCTCGTTGGAGCCCCGCTGGCTACAACGGTACATATGGGGCATCCCTAACAGTTACTCTCGAGAACGCTGGCAACACCACAGTTTACTACGGGTTAGCGAAACTAACGTGCCCAGAGCCTTTTATTTGCAGGGACAATGAGGCATCCTTCACGGGGCTTCAGCCCGGTCAGAGAGCAACCCTCATATTTTCACCCATTGATATACCGGAGAACGTTGCTCCAGGCAACTATGGCTTCTCCATAACGATTAACTCGTCAATGATGACGGATGATGGCGTGACCTACAGCGCTAACGCGACTCTGCAATTCACGATGTCCGTCACGGAGCCTCCCACATGGATTAGGCAACTCGAGGTTGCACAGGCCATATGGGGTTCCCTCTCGCCCCAGCCAGCTTACCAGGACTCGTTGTACGCTCAGCTATCAATTACTTTCCGTAACAAAGGGCCATACACTATTAGCTCGTTGTACGCTACGCTGTCCTTAAGCAGCGCTGAAATCCTGACTCCAGCGGCCTCCTCAACTGCTCCGATGGGTGTTGGGGGGTCCACCTCGTTGTCTTTCTACGCTAATATAAATGCAAGCTCTGTTTTAAGCAATAACGTTAGCTTCACTGTAAAGACTAGGTATACTCTTGAGCTTGGTAGCGGGGCCTACCTGATATTGGTGGATGAAGCGGTTGTTGCCCCAAGATTGGAGCCGTACCCAAAAGGCAATAGCAGTGGAGTAAGCATTGTTACGTCCGCGTGGCAGAACAACTACGCGGTGTATCCAAACACTAGTAACGCCGTGCTGACGTTGCAGGTATCAAATAATCTCCCCTTCACGCTCACAGGCGTCAATATAACCATGATTCTCCCAGAGGGGTTCAGCTTTGATGGCAAGAAATCATGGACGTATTACATAGCTAATCCATTGCAGCCTTATGGCTCAGCGCAGGCGTCCTTCAGCATTGATGTAGGAAACGTGGAGCCAGGCAGATACAAGGCACTAGTCATTATTGACTATGTAGCTCAGACCGGCGGGCCTGGGAAGAGAATGGTGGACTACGGCGAGGTCAACTTAACAATAACCGGTATGTCATCCCCAATTGAGGTGGTGAACACAAGATGGGCTGAGGGGTCCCCCGATGTCCATGCATACGGAGCGAGCCTGCTCATTACTCTTAGGAACATCGAGGTAGACTCGATGAGCAGCCCAGTGCTCATAGTCGAGCTTCCCGATGGAATAAGATTCTCGTACACAAACACAAGCGTGGCGGCAGTTATTCCGGGAACCCCGCAGCCAGCCATACCTCCACAGGCCATAACAAGCCCACAGGAGCTCATCCAGTACATAACTAGTTTACAGCAACAACAATCCCAGTCTACGAGAGTGGCTATTGGCAAGGGAGAAACAATTACTTTCACGCTGCCTCTTAACCTCATGCTTAACCAGACAGGGGTCTACGTAGCTAGGGCTAAGCTATCCTTCATTGACCAGTGGGGTAGCCTGAGGGAGGCAAGCCTGGAGATACCAATAGTTGTTCTTGGCTCCTCGAGGTACATAGACGTGAGTATAGAGGGCTCGATGAGCGTTAAGAGCAGGTATAACAACGCTACCCTCATAGTAAAGAATGTTGGGAGCAGTAGTATATATAACGTATATGTAACGATTACCCCGCCAAGCGCTCCTCTGGGCGGGCAGCAAGCCACAATCCTGTTAGTAACTCCATCAACTTATTATGTTGATTACATAGGGCCTGGGGAGGAGCTGAGGATCCCCCTAACGCTAGTGTTTAACCCGCTCGTCTCGCAGAGTATGTATGGTGTATCCGCGATGATGAGCTACGGGGTGGTGCCACTGGATGTATCCATTAGTTACAGGGACCCCAGCGGCTCCTCCAAGTCATTCAGAAACCAAATAGCACTCGCCGTGGAGCCATTCATTGATATTGTTCTAAGCGATGTTAAGGCACAGCTTCAGGGAGGTTTGCTGAAAATATCAGGGACTATAATTAATTATGGGAGCTCGACAGCCTACAGGCTGAGCGTTCAGGCTTTAGTTGGAAACCAGACCGCGAGCTTTTATGTTGGTGATGTGGATCCAGGCTCAACAAACGCTTTCAGAATAGACCAGCAGGTCCCCCCTGGCTCGAGGCCAAGCGTTGTTACGCTTAAGGTAACGTACTACAACGCGTTCAACGAAAAGCTTTCAAGAGAAGTGGAGGTAAGCGTCGTCGAGGTCTCAGCGCCTGCTCCTACAACGACTCCCAAGCCTGAGACAATCATCAGTAAGATAGGGATTAACGCGCTAATCGCGTTGATAGGCATATTCGTGTTGGTTGCTGGGATACTGATATTCAGGCTCTATAAATCCCACATGAAGAGGCTTGAGAGCGCGAGTCCACAATGAGCGTTGATGGGTACTTGAGGTTTCTTCTCACAGCTCTTAGAATGGCTATCCGAGCGCTCGGTCAAAGGAAGCTTAGGAGCTCCCTGACGATACTCGGCATCATAATTGGCCCAGCAGTTATAATAACGATAGGAGCCGTTGTGGGGGGATACTCAACCTACATTATAAACCAAGTGACAAGCCTAGGCCAGAACAACATCATGATTACTCCGTCAAGCGATTACACATTAACCCAGGACGACCTTGACTACTTCCGCTCTCTACCAGGCGTCGATAAAGCCGAGCCATTCTACCTGATACAGGCAAAAGCGAAGAGAGGGGCAGACGACGTGAACGTCTACATATACTTCATTGATGTTGACCTAATCCTCGAGTCCATAGGAGGTCTGAAAATAAAGGAGGGATCCCCCCCTCCCGAGGGAGATATAATAGGAGCATTGATAGGTTACAAGGTAGCCTATGATGACTCTGGGCAACTTGTCAATGGCGTCGGTGATGTTGTCTCGGTTAAGTACTACTTATCAGTAAAGAAGGGGTCCCCCGAAGTAAAGTCAGCAAACGTTGTCGTAAGGGGAATTCTTGATGAATATGGGGGCGCTCTGTTCTTCAGTCCTGACCAAACGATATTTATGCAGTTTGATGCTGGGAGCAGGATCTTTGGCTTGAGGGAATGGAGCAGCGTTTTAGTAAGGACGGTGGACCCATCCCATGTCAAGGACTTCGTACAGACTGTTAGGGATACCTACGGAGAGAAGGTATCCGTTATCAGTTTCAGCGCTATAGCTGATATAGTCTCGAGTGTCACATCAGCTGTTGGCTACGTTAATCAAGTGGCAGCCCTCTCAGCAATAGCTGTCGCGGTAGCTGGGACAACGGCGACTATGGTTACATCGGTTGTCGAGAGAACAAAGGAGATAGGCGTCCTGAAGGCTATTGGATACACAAACATACACGTAGTAATAATGATATTGTCTGAGTCTTTACTAATGAGCATCATAGCCGCTTTGACCGGAACCCTGCTAGGGATAGGAGGAGCCTTCTTCTTCGGTAGTGGAGGGATGACGATTAGAGCAGGCACAGAAGCATTTGTCCTGACAGCCAAGCCCCTCTTCACCCCGCAGCTCTTCATGACGGCTGTAGGTCTAACAATATCAGTTGGAATACTCGGCGGCCTTCTACCAGCATACATGGCGGCTAAAGTTCCCCCTGCGGTGGCGCTCAGATACGAATAAAAACATCCGCGTATCAGCTGCTTTTATTTGAGAGAGAAGCTTCAAGACATGGCTAGTGCTTTTCCCTGCTTTCAGCTCTAAGCTCCTCTTTTACTAGTGGGCACATAGGGTCAGGAGCAAAGAGGTCTCCCGTATAGGCAAGCGCCCTTGCTCTGCACCCCCCGCATATGTCCCGGTACTTGCAGGTAGCGCAGTAGCCCTTGAGATTGCTTCTATCCCTTAAAGCCCTGAAGATAGGGCTATTCCTCCATATCTCAAGTGCTGATTTAACCAGGAGGTTACCGGCGCTTATCGGTATAAAGGCGCACGGCCATACATCGCCGTTCGGCTTTACGTAAAACATCCCTCTCCCAGCTATACACCCACTAAAGAGAATTGAGCTTAGCTTGGGGGGAGCCGAGCCATTGTGCAGATAAGCGAAGTACTCTGGAAGCCCCACTGGAACAACGACGGGCTTGACCTCACTTTGTATTTTCTTCAGCTTCTCCAGGACCTTCATGAACTCATCTCTACTCAAAGCCTCGTTCATAATTTCAGCTCCGCGCCCAACTGGTATTAGCTGGTATAGCAGAACCACATGTGCACCAAGCTTGTCCGACAGCCTGAGCAACTCCTCGAGCTGACCTAGGTTTCTTTTTGATAAAGTAATGTTTATCTGTATGTACATGCCCTCCGCAGCGGCGTTCAATATGCCTCTCAGAGCCGCGTGGAAGGCCCCCCTAACTCCTCTATAATCATCGTGCTGCGCAGGGTCTATGAAGTCCAGGCTGGCAGCTATCCCCTCAACACCTATGTCTCTAAGCCTCTTGGCAACGCTTTGTGTTATTAGCGTGGCGTTCGTGGCCACAACAACGCTGAATCCAAGGCTCCTGGCATAGCTCATCAGATCATATATATCGGGCCTGACGAGGGGCTCTCCACCAGTGAAAACGAGCATCCTGAACTCCGGTACCTCGGATATCCTCCTGATAACCAGCATGGCCTTCTTAGTGTCAAGTTCGTCGGGGAGAGGCTTACCACCCCTGGCGTGGCAGTGCTTGCATCTAAGGTTGCAGGCAGCCGTTACCTCGTATACGGGGTGTATTGGGAAGCCGAAGCACCCAATACCAACTGCTCCAGCAGCGACGTTGAAGAGGGTTTTCACATCAGGAGTCCATCTGCTTAGGCCAGGCCAGCCAGTCAGGCTCTTAAATCTGAAGAGGGATGCCACCTGTCTAAAGACAAGGCTTGGGGGAACGTAGAATGGCTGTACCCTAGGCGCGCCATCGCCATCGCGTTTTTCCATGTATTAAATCAGCCTCGCTAAAACGTATCCTGTTGATAGAAGAATGGTTGATGCCACGAATATCACCACGGTATCCCTCATAGCTGGTACAAGCTCCCGCGGGGAGCTATGCTTCTTTAAGGCTATAAGCGACGCCCTAACCGCAAGGGGGATCGTTATGAGTGATAACATGCAGTACAGAGGCATAGCCCCTGCAGCAACGCTAGCGACGACGCTTATGTAAGCAAGCGCGAACAAAGCGACATATATCCTGGATGCCCTCTCCCTCCCAAGCCTAACAACCATGTTTTTCTTACCGCACGCCCTGTCAGCCTCGTAGTCAGGGAACTCGTTTATCCATATAACGTTCGTTATGAGGAAGCCGGGCATTATCGAGGCTATCAGTGGTTGCAGGCCTAGGCCACCCGTCTGGACAGCGTAGCTTCCAAGAGTTATTATCGGGCCATACGATATGCCTATAAGCAGTTCGCCCAGGCCTCTGTAAGCCCACTTCATTGGGGGTGTCGTGTAGCCAAGAGCAGCTATTGTTCCGAGAATCATCAAGACAAGGATTAAGGCTCCTCTAAGCATAGCTAGATATAGGCCAATCAAAACCATAACTACCCAGGCAATGGAGCCAGCCAGAAGAATGTCCCTCGGTCTAAGCAGGCCTGAAGGGAGCACCCTGCTGCCAGCGTTAAACGGTGTGACATGCTCAGGCTTGATAACGACATCAACGCCGCTCCTGTAATCATAGTACTCGTTAAACGTATAACAGCCAGCCATAGCCGCGATTATGCCAATCAAGGTTAACATGAACAACCACACATCAAAAAGCCCCGTCTCGTAATAAGCAACGAGGAAGCCAAGAATAACCGGGGGGATCCCAGCGAGGAAGAACTTAACCCTGAGAGCAGCAAGCCAAACTTTTAATCTCTCCAGCATGGCTCAACCACCAAATGGTTACTCTACCAATAGCTTTCTAATCAAATTAATTAGTTTGACACAAAATTCATTTGCATAAATACACGTATAAGACTTGTTTTCCTTGGCCTTTATCTTTTAATCAGCTTTAATCCCAGCTCATTCTCAAAGCCCTGGAGAAATCCGCCACATCTTCAGCGTGAAGAATAATCCTTAGTTTACGATTGCTTTTAATGGTGATGATCGCTTCCCCAGCTCCAACATAGTTAATCAAGGCTCCTCCGATAAGACCTAGTATTGAGTGTGCCCAAGCGTTTCTAGCTGGACGAAAAACAGCCTCAACTATGCTGCTCTTATCGATGAACTCTTCACGCTCTCTAATGAAGCCATAGATAACGCGGATGCCTTTTTCGCTTACCTCTACGTAGCTAGTGTTGGTTAGGAGAAATCTCAGTAATCCAAAAAGCATGAAAGCAGCAATGATTACCAAGATAGCCACGAATACATAATTAACCTCAATGCTCTCCGCGTTAATGCTCCATGGAGGATAGCTCGCGCGGCACCACCACGTTGTCCTCACGCATGCTGGCGGATTGAAATTGTTTAAGCTACACAAATGATAGCATTTATAAGCATAGTACAAAGACAAGCCGGCTACACAAATGGTTATCACTGTTCCAATAATTAGGAAAGATACATATATTCCCCACGAATACGCGTAGTTCTTTCTCCAGACCAATCCTAGCACCTTGAATAGCCTAGCCGATAGTCACTGTCAATACGACGTATTCATGGGATACTTACTTGTGACCTGCTGACGCAGCGCGCGGCTTAACTCTTATTACATACTCTGACTTCTTTCCCTCAGGACTTACGCCATAGTAATGGTTGAATACACCCCCGCACTTGGGGCACTCAAGCCTCTCAACATCGTAAAACCTGAATCTCCATTTTTTGTGAACTTTAAATTGCCCCTCGTAGCCACAGTAAGGGCACTTAACCATCTTACCTCACAACGATATTATAATTAATGACATACATATATTAATACTTCGGGATGATGCAACTAGAAACTACTCAATGAGGGAGAGAACGCATCTGAGTAATAGCTTAAGAACTATAGTCTTTAAGAACCAAATTATGAATTTATAAATAACTTACTCGGATATGTATACTAAAATTAACAAAAAAGGAGTTAGTAATGGAGACAGTAGCCAACAAGACAGCAAACAGAAAATCCCCCCTCAGTTTACCAATAATTGCCTTAGTTGCTGCTATAATTGTCTCTGGGTTATTATTTATGTTTTATTTCCCGAGAGAAAAAGTCCATGTAGTTAACTTCAGTTTGCAGGCCGGCGCCTCCGTAACCATAGCTATTGATGGCAGAGGCTCACATCTACTGATTAATCTGTCCTCAACAGGAGGTTTCATGAGCATCAAGGTAATAGTTGATGGCCAGGAAGTTTACAGTGATCCTTTTACATCAAGTGTCGCTTTTGAGTACGAGCTGAAGCGTGGGCATCACGAGGTAAGCGTGGTTGTAGGTAATCCAGCAATCCTCGGTATTGGGAGAACCATCAACGTTGCTGGAACATTAAAAATTTGGTGAGACACGTAACCTATTCCAGGAAATTCTTAGCAAAAATGCAAAAACTCTGTATTTATAACGCGTCTTTGTTATCGAGCACTAGTTGTGCATTATGGTTGCTTATTTATTGATGTTTTCTTTCTTATTCACTTGGTGAGGCTAGTTGAGGGTGTCCGTTTTCACGGAGAGAGCCCCAAGACCTATTGGTCCATACAGCCAAGCTGTGTGTGCTGATGGCTGGCTATTCATCTCTGGCCAGATACCTCTAGACCCTTCAACCAGCGTCATCGTTGATCAAAGCTTCGAGAAGCAGGTCGAGCGTGTTCTCGAGAACATAAAGGCTATAATCGAGGCGGCGGGAGGCTCGCTCAGAGACGTTGTTAAGACAACGGTTTTCCTCAAGGATATAAAGAAGTTCGGTGCTTTCAACGAGGTTTATGCCAGGTATTTCTCAGAGGATCCCCCTGCCCGCAGTGTTATCGAGGTCTCCGATCTCCCGAGGGGAGTTGAAATAGAGGTTGAGGCAATAGCTAAGCTAAAATCGTGTCCGTAATTTTTTAGTTAACCCTGAACCCAGCTTGTCTTAATTCCTCTATAACCTTATCTACATCCTCTTTGCTGGGAGCCTCAAACACCACATCAACAATAGCGTATCCAACGGGTAAATCTGGCTTGAACCTATCATGCTTTATCTCAATAACGTTGCATTTATTCCTATAAAGGATTCCGAGCGCTCTGTACAGTTGTCCCGGGGCATCGGGCACAGTTAGCTTAACCATAGCTACCCGCCCCGCGTTCGCCAGTCCCCTTATGACTACCCTGTACAGCGTTGTTAAATCAATGTTTCCACCGCTTATAACGAGCGCTACTTTTTTCCCCGTGTTAGCTATAAGGCCCTCAAGCATAGCTGCTAGTGGAAGAGCACCAGCTCCCTCAACAATTATCTTGGCCCTCTCCATCAGCAGATATATCGCCCTGGCTATCGAGTCCTCATTAACTACGACGACGTCATCGACTACTTGGCTCATGACCTCATATGTTATATCCCCAACGCTCTTGGCCAGTACACCGTCAGCGAGGCTTGGAGAAGGGGATATGCTTGTGATTTTTCCTGTTTTTCTTGACTCATAGTACTTCGGTGCGGCGGCCGGCTCAACTCCTATTACCTTGACACTCGGCTTAAGCTTCTTGAGCGCGACTCCTATGCCTGATATCAGCCCGCCACCACCGATGGGGACGATCACAGCGTCCAGGTCGGGTAGCTGGCTCGCTATCTCCAAGCCAACTGTCCCTTGCCCAGCTATTACCTCCTCGTCGTTGAAGGGGTGAACAAGCATTGCTTTGCTGGCCTCCGCTATCTCGAGGGCCTTTCTGTATGCATCATCATAGACACTGCCGTACAATACCACGTCAGCACCGTAACTCCTCGTAGCGTTTATCTTGTAGATAGGCGTGGTTTCAGGCATAACTATGGTTGATTTAACGCCCAGCATGGATGATGCGAAGGCAACCCCCTGCGCGTGATTCCCACTCGACGCGGCCACCACCCCCATTCTTCTTGCTTCGTCGAGATGACTGTGTATCTTGAAGTAAGCCCCCCTCGACTTGAAGCTACCGGTTTTCTGCATGTTCTCGAGCTTTAAGTAGACATGACAACCAGTCATGCGTGAAAACGAGGTACTGTAGTCAAGAGGCGTTCTGTGAAGAACTTTGTAGATAACCTCGCTGGCCTTTCTAGTTAATTCATAGATTCTATCAATCCTCGTGTTCAATAAAGCACACCGTACCGAAGGTTATGTTTTTGAGACTAAATATAAATGTTAGTAGCGTTGCTTGTTCCTACACATATTTGTATGTCATCTACAAGAAATTAATTTAATTGGGATTAATGCCTAAATACACAACTTGATTATTAGCCGGTATGTAACTTTCCTCGTGATGAGCTAGCTGAGCACTGATAAGTGATGAAGCAGAAATCTCTGAATGGCAAGAATTGATTAGTCAGAAGGATACGCGCAACACGTTACTGATTGGGCCCTGACTTAAGAACGATTAGGAAGCTAGGGGGGTTGTCTAGGACAGCATAATTCTTCAAAACCGAATGTTTCATTACAACTGGAAGCCTCGTTCTTCAGGGCGGGGGAGGAGGTCAGAAGAGCTTTTAGAAAGTTTAGAAAAGCATTTTAAACGGATAATTATAAGTTTATGACAAAACCTAATCGGTGCTTGTTTCAGAGAGAGTTGTTAGAGCGAGGCTTCAAGGCATGATTGTCCATCCAGGGCAGTTCATTGAGGTTGACGATCTTGTACGAATCTCAATTCTGTTGACTTACATCAAATATTTGTTTTATTCAATCTGGGTTCTCCCTGTTTACAGGGCGGTTATGGTTTTCAGGTCCTGGAGAGCCAACTACCAGAGGTACTCAGTGGTTCAAGGCTTGCCGAGGAGCGAGTCCTCCTCGATTAGTGTGGCTGTCCTGATACCGGCCAGGAACTCAGCTAGGTTCATCGCGGGCTCTCTTCTTTCGGTATTGAACCAGAGCTTGGCTCCAAGAACCATATATATTCTGGATGACGCCTCTACCGATAAAACTGCTGAAATTGTTCTAGATATCGTCAGGAGCAAGCAAGGTAGGCTGAAAAGCGTTGAGGCTCTAAACGACAGAACAGTTATGCGCTATGAGATTGTTTTAAAAGATGAACGAGTGGTCCAGCTCGCGTTGGTTTCATTCAAGACACATGTGGGTAAGCCTAGAATGATTAACTCTGTTCTCAGAGAGGTAGCATCAAGGCATGATTACATAGTTGTTCTTGACTCCGATACTATCCTGGAGAAAGATTACGTGGAAAAGGTCGTCTCATTCCTCGTGAATAACAGAGATGTTGCTGGGGCCAGCGGCACAATTCTTCTGTGGAGGCCTGAGGGGAGAAGCAAGGCTTCATGGCTCTTCGCGAGAGGGTTCAGGAACATAGGCTCGCTGAGCTACCAGCTCTTAATTAGATTCACGGAAACAGTTTTTGGAAGCGTTAATAGCCTGAGCGGCTGCTGCTCTGTTTTCAGGGCGGAAAAGCTGGTTGAGGTGGGTGGTATACCGGAGGATACGTACTCTGATGACATGGCTATTGCGTGGGAGCTCCAGATAAGGGGTTACAAGGTAGCGTATCTCCCAGGCGCAGTCTCATTCACAGCCGACCCCTCCTCCCCCAGAAGGCTGTTGGCCAAGATGTGCAGGATTACCCTTGGAATGCAGAAGCTGTTTTTCACCCGCTTCAGGAGGATAATTAAGAAGAGAAAATGGAACTTAATGCTTACAGGCCTCTACACAAGCTTTGGGAGCATCCCCTTCGTCTTTGTCTTGATGAACATTGTCTTAACCATGCTTCTAGTTCATATGGGCGTGTACAATGAAGGAGGAAGCATTGCTTATAGCTTATTCCAGTTCACACCACTATCAGTTATACTGGCTTTTATTTATAGATACCCGGTGAGCTACTTAGCAGTAAGCTATGTGGTAGGAGTAGCGGAGGGCGTTGCATTAAGCCTGTTGCTCCTAAGGCTGTACAGAGATAACCAATTTGTCCGCGCGGCACTGAGAACATCCATGAAGAGCGTTGTGTTCTTACCATTTACTCTCTGGATACAGGCATTGGTTACACTCATCGTCCTCCCCGTAAGTATGTATCAAGTTGCAGTAAAGAAGAATGTGAGTAAGTGGTAGGAGTTGGAAAAAATAGCGACTATATGCGTCTTATTAGTGATTGTAGCTTCATTATTAGCAGTCAGTTCCACGGTAAAAGCTGATGACCAGCCCGTCAGGTTCCTGGGCATCTCGAAGTACTATGCTGGTTATTCATCGGCGTGTATCTTCAGGGTAGACGATTTTGTTGTAAGCCCCGAGGACATATATACAATAACGTTTAGCGCTAAGAACAGGAACTTCTCCTTTGCTAATTATCAAATGGAGCTTACCAGCTATATTACAAGCAAATACCCCGATGTAAGGCTGGTCGTTGGGCTTATAACAAATGGAGGGTCAGGAGCAAAGGGGGCTGAGCTCTGGGAACAAATGAATATGCTGGTGAGAACGTATGGGTGGGAGATAGCATCTCACACCAGGCATCACTCTTTGCCTCCCAGAAGCATTGATGACATTATAGGCGCTCTGATGGATATTGAGGGCAACATAACTGGTTACAGGGTTTACACGTACATACCTCCCTACGGGAAGACAAGTAGCGGCGAGGCAAGGCTCCTGAGCCAGCATGGAGTCAGGATAATTATGCTGAGAACACCCATGCAGCTCCTCTTGCCTAGGAACTGGGACAGGGTCCATATAACGGTGAAGATGTCGGATAAGCTGCCATGGGGATTCTTCCTTCACATGATGCACAGAGTGGAGAACGTGATTGGCGGGACCATGATTATATATACGCACGCCACGAGCTACGACTGGAGAAGCGCCGAGTCGCTACTAAAATCGTTTGACAAGGCGATAAAGGCAGTCAAAGACAATAAGACGTGGATAACAGTGCCATCAGAGCTCTACAGATACGAGCTGGAGAGGAAAATGATACGGGTGGAACAAATAAACGCGACATCATATATAGTAAGGGCAACTAAACAGCTAGACTTCGACCCCGTGCCAATAACCCTGACATTCAAGGTGAAAGCAGGTGTGGAAGACGTGCGTTGCAACGACGCCAGCCTACCGAGACTAGAATGGCCAGGCTACAGACCAGTACCAGGGTACACACAGCGCGGGGACATACTGTTGGTAAACGCTTATCCAGACTCCATCATCACCATCATTCTCAAACAGTAGCTTTAGCTTAGATGTAAAGTTTGTCTTCAACTATGTTTACATGCTTAGCAAGGCAATAATGGATAAACATAAATAGATATGTGATTGAGCAGGTATAACAAAATTTTTTCATTTATAATCATTGGGGAACAAAACATGTCTTCTTCAGAGAGGAAATCCGTTCTTGAGAGGTACTCCGAGAAAGTCGCGGACTTCATCAGGCCACTCATGCCTGACCCACTGATCTTCGCTCTTCTTCTGACATTTGCTACCTTCAGCATAGTGCTGGCGATATTTCCTCCATGGAAAACCAATGTATCAGCAACCAAATACAACTGGAAGCCTCGCACTTCAGGGCGGGGAGGTCAGGCTTTTTTCACTGGAAAAAGGTGACTTTTGATTATGTAGTTATAAGCGGTTAGCCCAAAACACCATTGTAACCAAAAGTTAAACACCTATTCGTTAACACATCATCGAGAATAAGGGTTTTTGGTTGTAACGGTTTGATAATGCTTATTTATAAAGAACTAATAATAGGTAAATTGGTGGGGACGCGTGCCCCTCCTGAGCTCCGGCTTCGTGATTGCGGGGGCCTACGCTGATAAGGTCAGGAAGACAGTGTTCGCTCAGCTCAGGGACTACGTGAAGAGGGATAAGGAGTGGGGCCAGAAAATAGCTTTCTCCGTTGCTCAGCTGAACAGGCTTTTGTACAACATTCTCGTTGAGCAGCTGAGGGTTGACAAGGGCGATGTGGTGAGGATTAGAATCGAGTACGATATCGATGAGGCCGGCAAGAGCATTGCCTGGAAGTGGGATAGCCTCGCCATAGAGGTTTTCCGCAGAGTCCCCCAGGCCCAGGTCGAGGAAATCGTGAAGAAGGCTGTCTCGAGGGCATCAGAAATAGCGCAGGCAGTAGTGACTTATAACTTAGCCAAAATAGGGGAAACAATAGATGGCGACGTGGTCTTCGCAGTTAAGCTCAACGACAGGGAGGTAGGGGCAGCCATAGTGACGCCGGTTAATGAGACCCTTGCCTTGATGAAGAGAGGAGCAGTGCTAGAGCCAACGCCAGCCATATTCGAGAAAGTAAAGCTGGAGATAGAGCCGGGGAAAACAATGGAGGAGGCGCTGAGCGAGGCTCTCTCAAGAGTCATGCAGGCAGCCAGGCACGTAAGCTACGATGAAGCATTAAAAATAATCAATGTCATAAGAGAAAGAGTATCAGCAACACCGATAACCAAGATTGAGGAGGAAGAAGAGGAATAAGCCAAACATCAGCTAAGATAAACCACTAGTTATTTTTTAATTACTTATGGCTTTCTTATTATAACGGAGTTCTATATCGACTCTCTCCTATCAGTATAGACACTTAGATTACAACTGAAAGCCTCGCTCTTCGGGGCGGGGAGGAGGTCAGTCTCAATCGAACCCACAGCTCTATGTTAAATTCAATATCACGGGATAAGTTTCGTTGGCCCAAATAGTTTGATGTTTGTGATTTTTCTTATTCTTGCTTCAAGGGTTGGTGCTCCCAGTGTTATATAATCTGTGTAGTTTTTAGTTATATAGTCTATTGCTTTTTTTAGCTATTTCGCCGAGGAGGTTCTTTAAGCTAGCTTGGGTTTATATAGCCTTGCAGAAATAGTTTACTTGATGAAAGACTATGAGCACGCTAACCCTCAGCGAGATTCTAGGTACAAGTGAAGGCAACGGAGAAGCCCTCGTCCTAGGCCACTGTGTTCTCAACATGAACACCAGGGCTCCGGGGATAGCTGCTTGGCGTGGAGGGATCCTCCCTCTGATGAGGATGCTTCTTAGTTATCATGGAGAGATTCACCAGTACCCGTGTCTTGAGGCAGCGGTTGTCGGTATGAGGAGATGGTGGCATGTTAAGGAGCAGTACGATACCTTCAGCTTCAGGCTTCTCTCGAGGAGGATAGCGGAGATGTATGCTTCCTATTTCAGCAGAGTCGGCTTCAAGAAGGTGAAGGTTTTGGGCCTTGGTTTAAGCCCGACCTGTGGCTATAGGTACACGCAGAGCGATGCCTCGTGGGGAGGGAGGCCAAGGGAGATAGACCCAAGCAGAAACATCAAGAGCGGCTCCGGAGTACTTATAGAGGAGATGCACAAAGCACTTAGCAACGCTGGTCTCAGCGTTGAGTTCCTCGACGTATCCCCATCACTAATATACCCTGACTACGAGGCCAGGGTGAAGGTGGCCAGCGCTTATCCCAGCACACCAGAAACAGCTCTGGATGAGCTAGCAAGGTTCCTCGGAACCGAAGCCCTCTACTTAAAGGAAGAGGTAAAGCACATACACGGGTTAAAGCAGGACCTGAGGTCAATGAGGACCATTGTTGCTCCAAGAGCGCTTTTCCAGAAGAAGCTACCTATGATGATTGATTTAGCGGAGGAGGGATACGGGATAACCCTTATCGAGGACATACATGGAGACAAGGATGAAGAAGACCTTTTAGTAAACATATATGCGTCAATAATCGGAAACATGGTGGTCGCTGGCCACAACGTAAAAATAGTGCTTGATAATGAGCACGGGAACAGCTTAATCCAAACTATAATTGATGTCTTGAGAAAAAATCTGCCAGAAAAAACGAAACTCCAGGTACAAGATAAGATAGATTAAAAACACGTAGTTATCACCCTCTAGGTAAAGTTTAGAGAACATGTGGTGCACTAGTAGTTAAGTTCAATACGAGCTTGATGCATGGTTAAAGAAATAAAGAAACCGGAACGTTTCCTGGACTTAACGGCGAAAAATTCATCGGGCCAATAGCCAGGCTTTGGGTTAAAACTAATGATGACGCACAGTGCCTTGTACGCGAAAAGAATTGCATCATCCCCGTAGGCAGAAAGAGCGCCTGTGTGTCTTATGCAAACATTGATGGCATGCTAAGGCATATTAGTGATGGCAAAATTAGCACTATGGAGAGCAGACCAATCGAGATAAAACTTCTATTTCACTACTGGCTTAACAGCACAGCTCTCACTTTATTAGCCAGGAGTCGCAACTTTCATTGCCCATGGTGCCAGAATCACCGCTTGAGCTTCAGGCATCCAAGAGCAAAAGACGAGAAAAATCCTTCCCAAAAGCTACTTGAGTTAGCAATGAGGAATAAAGATGAAGGGTTCAGCGCTGTCTTCAATTAGCCAACGATCAATTTCGATTACCCACTAGATTTCGCGGATATTTCAAGGAATAAAGGCTTGTATCTAATACTGGTCACGAGTGGTTACCAGACGCTTAGTGCAATCAAGGCCCTACTCGAGGCTGGATATGATGGTTGAAGCATAGATATCAAATGATGCCAAAAGATGACCAAAGCTTTCTTCAACATAGATCACAGCTTAGTTTTTAGAAACGCGAAAACAGTTCTGGATATGGGAGAACAAGTGGAGATGATTTACTTAATTGTCACATTTAATCAAAACAAACTACTCGGCTTTCTCCTTATTCTCTATTAACCTCTTCTGTAAAGCAATTAATCTGAGCTCGAGTCTTTTAAGGTATAGTGACAGTATTCCCAGCGATATGCTCATTAGGCCTGTCAAGGTCATTATTATCGCGGCTAGCCCCTTCACGTAGTACTTTATTCCCGTGAAGAAGTAGTGGTAGCCGGTATATGCTCCTAAGATTAGACCTGGTATGAGGATTACTCCCCCGATAATAAATATTGTTGATGCAGGGTTGTAGCGCCAGCTTAGCCTAAGCATATCCAGCGCTATATTGAAGCCATGAAGTGCTCTCAGCTTAGCCTTACCGCATCTCTTTCTATAAGTAATCGGCACCTCGCATACTCTCCCGCCTGTCCCAGCAATGTGTGCCGCTATTTCGCTCTCAACACTAAATCCCTTGAACTCGAATAAAGCCCCAAACAACGAGTCTTTCTTCACTAGGTACATCCCGCTTAGGACATCCTTGAGGCCTGTCCCGAAAAGAGCATTGAAGAATATTGTTAGGAGCTTGTTTCCAAGCCTGTGCAGAGCCTGAATGTTTTCTTTGCCGTTTAGCCTCGCCCCTATAACCTCGTCGCAGCTTTTCTCAGCGGATGCGTGAAGCAGCCTCGGTATCTCGCCTGGAGGGTAGGTGCAGTCCCCATCCATCACTAATACATAGTCTTTGTCAGCGTGCCTGATGCCCGTTCTGATGGCGTCAGCCTTCCCCCTCCCCTCTTGTATAACAACGACCGCGCCTTTCTCCCTAGCTATCTCCCTCGTCCTATCAACGCTGTTTCCATCAACGACTATCACGTTTCTCAGAGGCACTCCTACTTCAGCCAGCTCATCTAGAACCCTGCCTATGCCCTGCTCCTCATTGAGTGTGGGTATAATGACGTTGATGTCGCTTAGACTCGGGTAATCGTTGTCTTCTCTACTAATATTGTTCATGAGGTGAAGCACCAAGCAAAAAGATGAAGCTAGTGATACTAAAAAAATTATATGCATAGTTAACTATAAATTATTCTGCATAAAAGCATAGCAAGCGCGTGCTCGCGGAACTTAGTGGACACTAAACAAGCGTGACTAACAGATGAATAGTTGATGGAGGACTGATGTTTTGCGCGTGAACATATTACTCGTTGCTTTGGCTGCATTTTTCCTAGCTTCAGCTCTGCTCGTCGTGCATCCTCATGCTCTTAGCAACGAGGCTTTAGGCATCATGAGCGATGTGCTGGGCAAGATACAGCTTCTGGAGTCAAGGAAAGTCAACGTTAGTGATTATGTGCGTGTGCTGGATGAGGCGGCGCGGGAGTATCAGGTCTGTGCTCGGAGTGATGGCCAGAGCTGCGATGAAGAACTGATAGGGAAGCTCCAGGCCCTGAGCGAGGAGCTCGACAAGGCGATTGCCGGTAGCGAATCCACCTATTACGTATACGTAGCTAGGAAGGTAGCCGTTGGCGCGGCGCTAGTATCGATCCCCATCGCTACGTATGTTCTCCTGCCATGGCTGATTAGCTACGCCTGGCTCAGGACGAAAGCTAAGTGGGTAGTACTACCGAGAGGAGGGAGAAAGAATGATAATAGATGAGGAGGTATTCGCCGTCATCATCGCTATAGCCATAGTGACCAGCGCCCTGGGGGTATCCTTATCAGTGCTTCCTAGGCGCGGTGAGCCCTTCGAGGCGATAGGTCTGCTGAACGAGAAGGGGCTCATAGGGGATTACCCATCCGTTCTCCCAGCGAACTCCACGCTCAGGCTGAACATATATGTATATAACCACGATGGCAAAGCCGAGCTATTCATGGTTAAGATTTTCATAGTTGAGAGAGGGATACTCCCATCAAACACTACTTGGCTGAACACAACGCCCGTGGATACCTTACTAGTGGTTCTCCCGGACCAGGGAAACAGCACGTTGCCCTTCGAGGCGAGGCTGAGCGTTCCACCAGGCCAGTACGCTTTTGTCGCTGAGCTGTGGAGGCTTGAGCCAACCAACTCATCGTTTATCTACACGGGGAGATGGGTGCATCTATACTTCAATGTCACTGCTCCTCTCGGGTGATTCCATGAGGACTAAAGAGAGAAAAATGCTTGGAGAAGCCGCGGGGGAAATGCTTGCTGGTAAAAAGGGCCGTAGCAGATACGCTGAGGCATGGAGGCTTTACCAGAGGTGGGCCAGGGGAGAGTTCGATATAGTTGACCCAAGCCCGCCTAGGAGCCTAGCCGGGTATTTGGCTAGAATTGACCACTCTCTCTGGCTCTACACCTCCCTAAGCATCATGCTCATAACCATAGCGTTGGTGGAGGTCACAGAGAGTATACCCTATGCCTTGCCTCTAAGATACTTCTTCGGCTCGCTCTTCGTTCTCTTCCTGCCCGGATACGCTTTAGTAGAGGCCCTCTACCCAGATGAAAGGGAGCTCGCCCCCCTCGAGAGGCTCGCTCTTTCGATCGGCCTAAGCCTAGCGGTCGTTCCCCTCATAGGCCTCCTGCTCAACTACACTCCCTGGGGCATAAGGCTTGAGCCGGTGATGGCTAGCTTAGCTGTATTTACGCTGATTATGCTTATGGTGGCTTCCTACAGGAAGCAGAGGCTCGCGTTGCTTAAGGCATCAGCTATCAGTTAGAGAGGAAAAAAGTTGTTTATACGAGGCTATAAAAAACTAGTGGTATGGCAGGTAGCCAAGCATGTAAAGTAGGTAAACCCTACCATCAAGGGTCGGGTAATTAACGAGCTGCGGTCCATATAGAGCCTCAAGCACACTCAGCAAAGCGCTGGCCACGGGCCCCGGGAGCTTGGGGGGATCAATGTTTATCAATCCAGCCTGTTTGAGAATGATGTACACATCAGCTATGTTGACCACAGTGTCGTTGTTCAGGTCGTACTTGACTCCAACTTGGCCCGCTGGCAGGCCTGTCAGCAGGTTTGTTCCCAGTTCTTGTATGAGCTGCTTCGCTGTATCCCTCGCTGTCTGCCACTCCGCTGGAGGCACGAATGCATAGTAGTAATAAGTGGTGGAACTAGCGACCGTTGGCATTACTGTAATCATGCCTATGAGAACAAGGGCTACCAGGGCTACTGACAACATGATTGCTTTGTGTATGTTCCTCAATCCAGAGCACCTTCAATAACAGATATATGTGTTCATGTTACTTATAAAACTAGTGTTCGTAATTGCCTTTTTCATCTAGGGACAGCGTTCAACGAGAAGTAGAGCGCCACTGCGAGCATGTAGAGCATCAGTGAGTAAGCGAGCCTCTTATCCAGCCTTGACAGGGCGTAAGCTGCCGGTATCTGTATAGGCACGTTGACCATGAGCCTCGAAACAAAAGTCATGTCCGGAGAAACGAGGAGGAGTATTGGGAGGGAGAGAGACATGATAGCTAGGGAGGGATCCCCCCTCCTATCAGCAACCAGTAACACGGCCCCAACAAGGCCCAGCAGAAGCAGAAGCGGGTTTGAAAGGGTTCCCCACAGGTATATGCTCAGCGCTCTCTCTATTCCCCCTATCTTTTCCGTGATGGTGTAGGCATCGTTCTTCTCAATGATCCTCATGACCGACTGTGTTATGGCTGAAGGCGTGTCCCCGAGCATGTATGAGTAGATGTAGAGGGAAACTATTATCGGGACAGCTATCACGGCCAGGCACACAAGCCTGTTCTTAATGCTCCCTCCCCTTGGGCTTAGGATCACCCAGGCAATTATTGCTGGTGCTATCTGAGCCCAGCTCCACAGGTGAAGCATTGATGACGCTAGGAGAAGAAGCGATGCTAGCAACGCTCTAGGTAGGCTTGGCTTGGCCAGGATAGCCATGGCGAGGAAGAGGACTGCCAGGTTAAGCTGGTTTGCCTGGAGGCCCCCGTACACGAAAGCAAGCGTCTGGTACCCCACAGCTGTTAGGAAGGCGGCGATGCTAGCTGTTCTACCGTCGTAGAGTTGCCTTGCCAGGGCCCACACGCTTGCTATCAGTATGGGTGTCCACAGCCAGCCACTGATGGTCGCGGTTGCCGTGGAGCTGTACCCGGTTATCCTGTGCAGGGCGTACAGTACAAGCATGTATAGGGGCCTATCCGCGAGCCTCGTCGGGCTTGACGAGAAGGCCTCCCTGAGGGGGCTTGGGCTACTCGTGAGTTTCTCGAGGAGCTGAGCGTAGAGCGGTATATCGGTTGTCGTTACAAGTGCTCCAGGGTTAGCGACCCTCGTGTAGGGCAGCATATAGACCAGCAGGCCAGTTACGATGGATAGGAGCAACAGGGGCCTATCGCTCCTCCCCTCAACTTGCCCCGATTCTCCTAGCAGGGCTGCGGATGCAAACGCGACTATCGCTATGGATAGAGATGCCAGGATAAGGTAGCCTGATGCTGGCTGCGGAGCCATGTATACGTAGAGGGGCAGGTTGAGCCTCAAGAACCCCTCCCCAAGCAGGAGCTGCGATGCGCAGAGAATCAGTAGCCAGGTGGAGATTATAGCTATGGCTGATGAGGCGGCCCTGAAGCTCTTAGTCGATGGTATCTTCCACGCCAGAACCAGGCCTAGAGCTATCAACGCGAGTACGCTGAGGAAGAGGAAGCGAACCTGAAGCAAAGAGAGGATCGGGGGGGCAAGCAGTACTAAGTAGGCCTTGCTCGGGGGCCATGGGGGACGCGAGCGAGGAGCAACGAGCATGAGAGCCACCGATAAAGCAATTATGGCCACGTCGTACAGCAGGCTCCACGAGACAGGCAGAGGCACGCTCGCCCTGTTCACAGGCACAAGGGGCTCAGTTTCCAGGAGGATCCCCACCCTCGCTGATAAGAAAACGAAAAGAAAAAGAGCCAGGAAAACATAGATATCGCTCCTATCCCTCCAGCCAAGCCACCTCGACGCGAATCTCCTCAGCCCTCTCTCCTCGGCTTCCAACAAGCGAGCACCACGCCTAGCTATACATGAAGAATAAATACGTAATAAACCTGAGCAACCAACACAGCTATCCGCACCGAAGCACTGACAAAACCGGCAAGGATTATTCAATAATCGCGAAAGGCACATATAGATTAGTAAATAGTAGACCCGTAAATTCGTTGAGAACAAAGAACGCTTTGGATAACAAATCTTTCATGGCTACATCGATTGATTTTTGTATACATTTGTAGTCAAACACATTATAACCCTCCCCAGCAAAATAGACAAAACAAGGGGAAACCCCCGACTAGAGGGAAAAAGTATGAACAAAACAAAAATCCTGAGCTTAATACTCGTAGCTCTATTGGTACTCCCATTATCGCTAACGGGAAACCTCGCTAGGGCCCAAATACTTAGCGTAAACACGCCTGTTGACCTATCAACAGAACTGCAGGTAACCAATACGGGAAGCTCTGCCGTTAACCTAAGAGTCATTGCAGTTGAGATTAACAAAGAGATAACTCTCCCTCTCGGAGCCGGAGCTACAGAAACCATTATTTTGACTTACAGCTTAACCCCAGCGGCCAACGCGACGCTGAAGACATTCTGGCTCAACAGACCAGTTACATTCGTCATTGAGGCCAGGGATCCCTCCACGAACGCTGTTGTCGATGCAAAAGTAGTAGCTATGCAAGACTACCCACCAGTGCTATCCGGTAACGCTACTTATGCATTGATCGCCAACATAAGCACGACCGTTATAAAGCTCAACCTGACTGATAACGATCTCAACGACTACGGTGATAGCCTGAGCGATAGCTTTGGTGCACCAGTTTTCAAGGACCAGCTGCTGAGGTTCTCCTATGGACAAGTAGTATTCGAGGTCCTGGTTAACGGCCAGCCAGCTATTGCTAATGCTACGTCCTATCTGCTCTTCGATGAACAAGCACCAGGACAGTTCTTCATGGACTTCCCATTAAGCCTAATTAAGTACACGTTTAGCGTTGGAGACAAGATAACGTTTAAGGTAACCGATTACTACAGTGGCAAGACGGCGACCTTCGATGTGGAGGTTGTTAGCGTCGTCCCAATTAGCCTGAGCCTTGACAGGGACACGTACCCGTTGCCCAACGGTGGCGCGTTCACGGTATACGTTAAGGTCACGGACCCCAACGTGACATCATCCTCTGTTAATGTGGACTACTATGTTGAGCTGTGGAACGGCACAAGACCAGCAGCACTAACAGGCACTGCCACCCTATCATTAACAACGGCATGGACGTTCCAGGGAAGCTTCTCCCTCAACCTAGCTGCAGTTACAAGCGACCTACAAATATTTACTGGAGCAAAGCTGGTTGTGAAGTATACAGCTTCCGATGGTCAGGACAGAGTATTTACTGCCTACATAAGGCCCAGCACAGCTGTCCTGCAGGTATCAAAACTAAGCGTTAAGGTCAATGATACAGTAACGATCACGCTTATAGAGCCAGATGCCAACATTGACAGTGCAGCTAACGACACGGTGACGCTTAACCTCGCTGGCGGATCTGCACCGACACTGACTCTGAGGGAGACCGGCCCCAACACAGGAGTGTTCGTTGGAACATTCAGGATAGGAGCAGATGCACCCTTTGACAACGTCAATCCAAACGCTTTGCCGAAGACGTTCACTTTAAGCTACACTGATGAGTACACGGCTGCGACAAGCGTAACGTACAAGAGAAGCGCTTCACTAAGCCAGACAATAAGGGTTGAGCCAACAACAGCCAAAGTATGGGTAGGAACACTGACGGAGGAGGTAACACAGATAGGCCCATACACGTCTATAACGATATACTTCGAGGACCCAGACTACGCTCTAGTAGGAACAACACTTACATTATCAACCCCGATAATCATTAGGACAGGGCTAGGCGACGAGCTACAGGTAACATCACTGACAAGGGTATCAGGCAACGTATTCAAGGCGACCGTGCAGGTTGAGTATGCAACGGCACCCGACACTACTGATACAAAGCTACAGGTGAAGGTGCCCGATACAATAATGGTAAGGGCAGTTGACCCATGCAGCGCTGACGGGACACCAGCAGTGTTCCTCAAATATGTAGCTGTCAGAGCATGGGATGGACAGCTTGCGATACTTCCAGCAAAGCCTTTCTACAACGACAAGGATGACATTGTGATAAGAGTGACAGACCCAGACAGGAACACTGACCCAGCCACAAGAGAGACTGTAACTGTAACATTCAAGTCATCCAGCGACCCGATAGGAACAACCATTACACTGGTGGAGACCGGCCCCAACACAGGCGTGTTCGAGGCTCCATACACGATTGACACAAGCACCTACCCGCCATTCCTAAGAGTAGGCGACACGATGATATTTGAGTACAGAGATGCTCTAGCAGCTGATGGAACAGCCAAGGTAACATCAAAGGTAGAAGTACCACTAGGATTTGTGACGGCAACCCCGATAAGGCCCGGAGCCCCAGCGGCAGTTAAGTTCCTTGACATTATGGGTAACGAGGTCGCGCCAAAGGTTGGTCAACCAACACTAATACAGATACCCGTGAGCAACGCTGACACAACAAGGTCAGTTACAACGGACGTCATAATTGTGTTCTACGACGCTAACAACGTGCCCGTAGGCTTAGCCTACGGCAGGATAACGCTGGGAGCAGGCGCTAGCGGCACAGCCATTGTTGGATGGCTGCCCAGCCTAGCAGGGACATTCACAGCCAAGGTGTTCTTCTGGGACCTTGCTAACAAGTTGCCACTAAGCGAGGAGCCACTCTTACTAACAGTCACAGTTCAGTAAGTAACCACAAATCAATAATCTTTTTTTAAACCATATTCCTAAAAATTTTCTTGGTTTCTTTCTTTCACTATACTTGGTCTCTTTTAAATTCTCTAGTTTCTAAGTAAGAAGTTAGCTTTGGAAATAGTTTTTTATTAAGTAAAACCAAAGTATAGTTGCAAAAGTGGTGAGCAACTCTTGATTAAGCAAACAGCACTGTTTGCTATAATCATAATTCTACTTATGGCTCTGGTCGCTTCGGCTCAGACACTCACAGCTTCGCCCTCAAGAAACGTTTACCAGCCCAACGAGCTGTTGGTGGTCAGAGGCAAGGCCACTCCTGGGGGACTAGTCACGATTATTGTCTATAACCCGAACAGCTCCATGGTCGCCGTGGACCAGGTGAAAGCTGATTACAACGGCCTCTTTGAGTCTACCCCGCTAAGGTTCCCCCCGCAGCCCACGCCTACTCTTCCATACGGTGACTACCTAATTATCGTCAAGGATGTGGCGTCAGGTGAGGAGGCCTCAATAAAGGTTGTGTTCGCTAGGGCAGCCATAGTAATAAAGGGGATCGTTGTAGGCTATGATGGCAGACCGCTCGCGAACGCCACGGTCACTCTGATAACCCCTTCAAACGCTACCAGAGTATCTGTTACTAAGAGCGATGGCTCATTTACGTTCGAGGAGTCGGAGCTAGGCACATACACAATTTTAGCTAGAGCTCCAGGGTACGATGAGGAGAAAATGAACATATGGATTGACTACGCCCCCACGACTGCGAGCATAGTTGTTAGCATGAATAAGCCAAGAATATTCATCGAGAACTACATGATAATGGTTGATAACAAGCCCTTCGCTGGCTACGCGAGGGAGGGAGAAGAGCTGAGGGCCTCACTGCAGGTCTACTTCGCCGGTCAGCTAATAGTTAACGCAGTGGTGACCGGGAAAATAAACTGTACCTCTGGTGATGAGGCTAACTTAACTTTCATCTACGACAGGAGCCTGGGGGCATATACTGCTAGCTACAAGGTTCCCTCCATCGGGCAGGACAGGACATGCAAGCTAACCGTGGAGGCTAGCTACGGTAGCTTCAGGCAGAGTGTTGAGACGGGCTTCAACGTCTTCGTGAGCACAATGGACCTGCGGGAGAGAATAATGATGCTGGATGAGAAGGTCAGGCAGCTTGAGGCAAGCCTGAACAAAACCGCCGTTGATATTAGCAGCATCGAGAAAACGATAGTGGAGATGCAGAAAATAGTAGCTATGCTCAACAACACTCAGCTTGGGTTGGACCTGAGAGCCATAAACGAGACCCTCAACACGCTCAGGAAATCGCTCAGCGACTACGCCACGAGGGATGACCTAAGCAGCGTGCAGGCACAGCTATCAGCTCAGATATCTCACTTGCAGGAGCAGGTAACGCTTCTGCAGCAAGCGGTCTTAACCATTACCCAGAAGCAACAGGGAAACGCCCTGCCTATACTAAGTCTAGGGATAAGCATAGTAGCTGTGATTATAGCTCTCCTATCAATACTTTACATTTATAGAAAGATAGCTGTCTGAGCGGTGCCGGGCTTTTGGCGGAGAGAAGAACAAAGCTTGTGCCGGTGAGCGAGGATGACCTCGAGAGGCTTAGGGAAATAGCTAACACTATCGGTGTTCCGCTAAGGGAACTTATATCAAGGATGTTCAGGGATGGTGCAACCCTCGCTCTCATTAGTGGTGGAAGGCTATCAGAAGTGGAGGCTGAGTACAAGGCACTCAAGGAGCTTGGCAGAGTAGGCTTCGCTCTGCTACCAGTATCAACCCTGAACAAGCTTGTGCATAACAGCTCCTCAATAGAGGACGCGCTAAGGGACGCGCGCGAGGTGGGCAGAGGAGTTGGCACCCTCTACAGGGTCTCAGGCTTAATTGATGATGAGCACATACACGGCTTCATCAAGGCAGTTTTCCCCGACTCAACACAGGTAAACATCAAGAGCGATGACGAGAACCTCGTGTTAATAGTTGTAGCCATGGCCCGCACAAAGGAGTCCATAGATATATCATCAGCTCTCATAGAGGGCTTCCTTGAGAGCCTCGGCTACGCGGCCTTGTCAAAGGAGGTTACGAGCGGCCTACTCGTGGCCCAGTTCAAGAAGCAGAGGAGGTAACCCCCGCTTGGAGTCAAGAGGCTCGAAGAGAAGAATGATGGCTGTTGACTCAAGGCTAGCCGACATGCTGAAGGACGTGGCTAACAAGAGGGGGCTCAGCCTCTACTCCCTGATAAACAGGATAATAGAGGCTTACCTGGAGCTCGAGAAAACAGGGGTTGATGACCCACTCGAGGCCTCCCTCGACTACTCCCTCCTCAGGAGCTTCCTCTCCCTCGGCTTCACTCTGAGTCCCCCGGACCTATCGAGCCAGGAGGCCTGGAGCACGCTGGGCCAGGCCCTGTGGAGCATAATATCCTCGCGCCTAGGGAACAGGGACCCCGTGCACGTTCTAGCGAGGGCAATAAGCCTGGTGTTCGGTGAGAAAAACGTAGGCGTAGTGACAGCTGGGCAACTAAGCATAATAATAACCATACCGCCATCGTCGAAAATACCTGTTGAGGGAGCTAAAGCAATGATTGAAGCAATGGTCAGGCAGGCAACCCCACGAAGAGAGATAGAAGCGAGAGCAGTGTCAAACATAGTTATAGTTAACATAAAGTAGTTTTTCCATAGAATATACATAATGAAATAGCGATTTCTAGTTATTACTTAAAGCGAGAGGCCGAGGATAGCCCCAGCAACCGCTCCCAAGGGAGTCAGCACAACGACGGAGCTTATCGATAACTCAACGTTGAATTTAAGAGCAATAGCGTAGCTAATATTAACCAGGGCCGGGGGCATCACGGCCTCAACCAGAGTTTGAGCAAGGGCCTCGTAATTAAGTGGGTAGCCCAACATAAGCAATAGTAGAAACGGGGCGAAATGCATGGCTGGTGACACGAGAATTCTCCAAGTGCCTATAAGGGCTATCTTTTTATCAATCACCCATTTGTTACCAACGGGTATGCTGAGCCCAGCGACAAAGCTAAACATAAGTATCCCAATATCGCTCAGCAAAGCAAAAGTGAAAGATAAGTAGCCGTTGATTCCAAGCTTCCTTAGGAGAAGGCCCAGGGGGATCCCCAGAACAGGCGTCAACCCCCTCAGAGAGTAGGACAACGCGTTCCCGGTACCACCTAGGAAGGGGACAACAATGGATTGAAAAACAATAGCGGTTACAGCATAGATGCTTGCATATGAATAGTCGCCACGCGTGGCTTGCAGAACGGGGAAGGCGAGGTTAACTGCGTTTGGAAAAAGAGAGGAGCTTATGATGGATGCCCTTGTCGGCGGGTCCAGCTCCCTAAGCATAGGTATCAGTATGGCCAGCGACACTGTAGCGAAGAATATGTATGAAACTGAGATTAGGGCATCGCTAATTCCTATTCCTTTCCTGTAGAATGAGTTGCTCAGCACAACGGTCAGGAAGAAGTAGATATTGATTTTTCCCAGGGTCCCCAAGAGTGTTCTTAGCCTTGTTTTTCTGAGGAGGAAGCCCACAACTGCTAGGAAAAGCACCATTAGTGGTGATGCGAGCGATGACAATCCGGGCAGCTCTCCCATAAGCATGGATATGGTTAATGTATTAATACAGGGGGTTTATAATTATTCGTAAAGACATTAGCGATCAAGAGGCGAGGACCACAGATATGCTTGAGTCCCTGCTACACGGGCTGACTGGCCACGGCCTGGCTAAAAGGGCTTTCGTGCTCTCACTCATACCAGCTACTCTAACCTCGATAGGCGGGCTCTTCGGGGCTATTGGTCTTCTGGGGAGAGAGAAGCATCTTGATGCTGGCCTTGGATTCAGCGCGGGCGTCATGCTCGTCGCGTCCTTCACGAGCCTCCTGCTACCATCAATAGAGATTGGCGGGATAACGATAGCTACGCTTGGTTTTCTGGCTGGCATAGTTCTCATTATAGTGCTTGACAGGATTCTTCCACACGAACACCTCATAAAGGGATACGAGGGCCCTGAAACACTTGCTAGGAGGCTTAGGAAGATATGGCTAATAGTAATCGCTATCCTTATACACAATCTACCTGAAGGAATGGCCGTCGGAGCGTCAGCTGTTCAGGGCCTTGAAAACGGACTGCTCATGGCCCTGGCTATAGGGATGCAGGACATCCCCGAGGGCTTCGCGGTGGTTTATCCTCTAGTGATGGTCAACAGGAAAATCGGTTTGCCAATAGCCATAGGTGTTTTAAGTGGGCTTAGCGAAACAGTGATGGCCGTTATAATAGCTTTGATATCATCTCGCAGCTTTTCCCTGCTTCCCCTTACTCTCGCCCTTGCAGCTGGAGCCATGATTTATGTTGTCAGCCACGAGATTTTGCCTGAGACCCACAGGAAGGGACACGAGTGGCTCGCCAGCTTGGGGTTCATCACCGGCTTCCTCGTTATGCTATGGCTCGATGTCCTGCTAGGATAGCTCACTCTCCAATCACGCTTATCACTACTCTTCTCTCGCTCCTCGGCCCATCAAGCTCTACAAGCATGATTTCCTGCCAGGTGCCTCTAACCAGCTTACCGTTGATTACGGGGAGGATTCGCGTTGAGCCAAGGAGAATGCTGGCTAGGTGGGCTTCAGCATTGTTATCAATCCTGTTATGCATCCAGCTATTCCCGGTGAGCTCATCCACAAGCCTCATCAAATCTTGCTTGAGGTTTGGCTCATCCTCGTTTAACACAAGGGCGGCCGTGGCGTGAGGGACGTGTACTAGGCATAAGCCATTCTTTACCCCTGACTCCTCGACAGCCTTCTCAACGTGGTCGGTAATATTAATTACTTCTAATCGACTAGTTGTTCTTAGCTTAATGGTCTTCGCGTAGAAGGCCAAGATGCTCACCAATAAATAAATGTTGTCCAGCGAAAATTAAAGGTGCTATCAATGAATAGGCCATCGTTTCTGGAGCCCCCCAGCAGGGACGTGATTCTCAATGGCCCAGTAATAAGAGTTCTCCTAAGACTCGGTGTCCCAGTGGCTATAGGGGAGCTAGCCCACACGCTCTACGAGCTGGCTGACATATATTGGCTCGGCAAGGTTGGCAGAGTGGCTGTGGCTGCCCCATCAGCCTCATGGCCATTCATATGGGCATTGATGGCCACGGGCATCGGGTTCCTCAGCGCGGGCGTAACCCTCGTGGCCCAGTACAAGGGAGCCAATGACGAGGAGGGAGTCAAGAAAAGCCTTGGACAGGTATACACGTTTGCCACTATAATCGGGGTGTTGATAGCCACTGCCGGCTTCTTCGCTATACCATACATACTGAGGCTGGCGAGGATCCCCCCGGACGTGTACCCGTACGCAGTTATCTACTCTAGGATAGAGATGATTGGATTGATAATCATAATCTACTGGGAATCGTTTAGGGCTGTGTCATCAGCCTCCGGAGATACAGTTACGCCTATGAAGCTTAACTTGATAGGAGCACTAGCTAACGCTCTTCTTGACCCCGTATTCATATTTGGTCTGGGCCCGTTCCCGAGGCTGGAGGTAGCGGGGGCGGCTATGGCCACCGTGCTCACGCGTGGAGCAATGGGGATAGCGAGCATATACATGATTGTACGTGGCCACAGGGACCTGAAACTCGAGAAGAAATACATGAAGCCTGACAAGAAGATAATCTCACTGCTACTAAAGGTGGGGGCGCCTCTATCAGCGCAGTACACAGGTGAGGCGCTAGGCTTCAGCTTACTAACGGTGATAATCAGCTTGGGCGGGTCCGTGGCCCTAGCGGCCTGGGGCATAGGTGATAGGCCGTTCAACATGATTAACTTCTTCATAATAGGGCTGCTCGCTGGGTGCACGGTTATGGTTGGCCAGGCCCTTGGAGCAGAGCGTATCGATAGAGCATGGTCAGTAGCATCAACAACAGTGAAGCTGACTGCAAGCGCTTCCTTTATCTACGGCTCTCTTCTAGCTGTGTTCAGGTACCCTGTGGTATCTTTCTTCATTAATGACCCGGAGGTAATAGAGGCAGCGGCTGGCTTCATGCTCTACATGGGCCCAGCAATATTCATGTTCTCGCTTCTCCAGGTAGGGCAAGCCATAGCTCAGGGAAGCGGACATACAAAGACAATGATGGCTATAAGCCTTGCTAGGCTTTGGGCTCTCAGAAACATACTGGCGTATCTGCTCGGGCCAGGCCCAGTAGGGCTAGGCATAAATGGGATATGGATAGGCATGAGCCTGAGCAACGTTATAAGCGGTGCTCTAGCCGTGGCATGGATATATCGAAAGAAGTGGCTAAAGCCAGTCATAAAGCAAGCAACTAAACAAGTTGTTTCTACTTAAGACCTGTCTTACTTGCTCCGCATCATTGTTTAGGTATATATTTATTATTTATATTAAACGGGATGCTTGAACAGCTGCATGCCGTATTATTCAACCCCGCTAACCAGCGTGAAATTTTCTAACTGGAAGCCTCAACATCGGAGAAGACCAGCGATGGTTGGTATTAGAAAAGGGTTCGCGTTTTTATTTCATAGCTTTAACCGTGGATTTAGTTATGTTTAAAAAGCTACTTTATTTTCTGTAGCTTAACGCTATCAATCCAGGAGGGCGTTAGGGACTCATAGAATCCTAGGAGAAGCTTGTACGCGTTCTCAAGGTCTTTCAGGTCGATCATCTCAACCCCACTGTGTATATATCTTGATGGTATGCTTATCACTCCCGCGGGTACCCCCTCCTTGTTCAGCTGGATAATGGAGGCATCGGTTGTTCCGCCCGGGAGAACCTCGGCTTGTATCGGTATGTTCCTTTCAGCTGCAACCTTCTTTAGAAGCTCCAGAACTCTCTGGTTAGCTATCATGCCTCTCCCAGCCGGGCCATCCATTATCTTGACAGCTGGGCCTGCGCCTAGCTTTACGACAGCGTCCTGCGGGTCAACGCCCGGCACGTCATTAGCTGTTGTCACGTCAAGCGCCAGCGCGACGTCGGGGCTTACTCCATAAGCGCTTGTCTTAGCTCCCTTCAGCCCAACCTCCTCCTGAACAGTTGCCACCAATACGAAGGAGACATCCCTAGGCTCGCTGTCAGCAAAGCTTTTCAGAGCAACAGTTAAGCCGCTTCTATCATCAAACGCCTTGCCTGTAACCCTCGAGCCAAAAAGCCTAGTTGTTGTTACATCGAGAACGATGGGTGATCCGTTCTCTATCCCTAAGCTCAGCACCTCATCCCTGCTTGAAGCCCCCACATCAATGTAGAGGTCCTTTATCTCGAGAACCTGCTTAGCCTCCTCGGGCTTCATCAGGTGAGGGGGCTTAACGCCTATGACGCCGGGAACCCAGCCATTCCTGCCCTTAATCTTGACCCTTGTGCCCGGGAGGATCCTCTCGTTCCATCCGCCAACAGGCGTGAATCTTATGAAGCCCTTATCATCAATGAACTTGACGACGAGCCCTATCTCATCCATGTGCGCGGCAACCATGAATTTTTTGTCGCCTCCTTTCTTTATGGCCACCACGTTTCCAAGAGAATCTATGAATGCTTCATCCGCATACATCTTGACGTAGTCAGCAACGAAGCCTCTGACCTCATCCTCAAACCCGCTGATACCGTTCAGCTCGGAGAGCTTCTTGAGGAGAAGAAACAGTTCATCCTGAATGCTCAACCCTCATGCACCTCACGCATCATTAACTCTTTTAAGGTATAAAATCATTAATCTTTAAACAAAAAATTAATTATTAGGGCCGGGGTGCCCGAGCGGACCAAGGGGCTGGCCTTGAGATTAGCTTAGAAGCGGGTTCGTGGTAACGGGAAAGCCAGTGCCCGATATGGGCGCGCGGGTTCAAATCCCGCCCCCGGCGCCACAGCTTATCCTCAATAATCTTTAAAATCTCTTTTTTGCTTGATAAATAATGCTGAGACAAGAATAGGTGTTGATTATGAACAAGAAGAGGAGGAAGGGCAAGTCGCAGAGCACGAGGCCAGCCAGAATCACTCCTCCAAGATGGGTTAGGTTCGAGGCAAGCGAGATCGAGGAGCTGGTGGCTGAGCTAGCAAGGAAGGGGTACGGCCCCTCAATGATAGGAGTGATACTGAGGGACCAGTACGGAATTCCTCTGGTTAAGCCCTTGACGGGTAAAAGCATACTCGAGATACTTAGGGAGAAGGGGCTTGCTCCACAGATCCCCGAGGACCTCATGAACCTCATCAAGAAAGCAGTTAACATTAGAAGGCACCTAAGCGAGCACCCCAAGGACACAAACTCAATGAAGGGCCTAATCGAGGTTGAGTCAAAAATCAGGAGGCTGGTCAAGTACTACAAGAGAGAGGGTGTTCTGCCGCCCGACTGGACGTACGACCCGGAGAAGGCGAAGCTACTCATATCGTCTGCCTCCTAGAATATACCATTAAATACTCTTTCAACTCCTTTTCTATTTAGGTGCAGTTATTGGCTGACCAGAAGCTAACAGACCCATTTCTCATAATAAAGAACGTTTCTCAGAAAGCATCGAGGATTCTCGGCGATTACTTAACGGGAAGCGAGCTTGTCGAGATAAGGGTGCATCCAAGCAGAGCCTTAGTGACGGCGGCTCTCATACTTCACGGTGTTCTGGCCCAGAAGGGATACATTGTTGAGACTACTCCTTCTCTTTCCACGGCTAATGCCAACCACTATGGTAGAAATCAGGTTGTAGTGGAGCTCAGCTTAACCAACAGGACAGCGCCTAAAACAGCTGTTCTCTCAATAAAAGCTCAGGGGAAAACGGAGAAGTACAATCTACCCTACAACAAGGCTACTCAAACGCTTTTCTTCTTCATGTCGGAGGAAGTATCAATCCCAACTGATGAGCTACGGGTACTCGCCAGCGCTACCCTCCTACAACATGACGCTGTTCCGCAGGACCCGGAGCTCATAGCGATGCTTAAGGGGCTTGGCGTCCAGAACTGCTCATCCAGGTTCCTGTCCTTCACGTATGTCAAGAACTTCAGCGTCACGGACTCCCTGGTCTCAACGCTTAAGCCTTTCCTGCCTGGCATAAGCCTGGAAAACCCCGAGGCAATAGCTAGCGAGCTTAGGTCAAGAGGCATTGACCCTGCATCCAGTATACACGACCTTGATGAACAAAAGCTAAGGGAGCTTATATCGTATGTTGGAGAGAAGATAGCACTACATACCAAGCTTCCGGTTCAGCTCCAGAAGGTTTTCCAGTCAATTCATGCCTACGAGACGGTCTCAAAAAGGGAGTACGACCTGAGAATGCTTGCTGGTGTACTCGATGTGCTTGTTGAGGTTAACCCACTAGCAATTCTGGCATCAGTTGTTCATAATGACCTGAGGATTATGGAAGCAGCCTTCAACATGTATGCTCCCGTCCTAAGAGAGAGCGTGAAACATAGCTTACAGTCAAGAAGCATCATTGCCTCGGGCACTAAGGTGTTGTTGGTTGAGGAAGCGGATTTACCGCTACCCCTATCATACATAAAAGATAACCTCGTTACTCACGGGGTTCTGCAGCAAGATGAGGTAATCCTCGTTAGGAGGGACTCAAAGCTAATGGCTAACTGCTTCTTGCTTGCACAGTCAAGCAGAATACAGCTAAAACCAGCCAAGAGAAGGGAGGAGTGGTGTATCTATGAAGTTGAGAGCGAGGAGTTATCGAGGTTTCTATGAGTGGTTAAGATGAGCGAAAGCAGAATAACGCTAAGACTGGAACTAGACGTTGGCTCAGAGGAGCTTGCTGACCTGGTTATAAAAAGCCTGTCCCCAGACAACGTTGATTTGCCCCAAGACGTGGAGCTAAGCCTAGAGAAAAAAAGTGGAACCATGGTCATAATTGTTCAAGGGCCATTCGAAAAGCTATTGACGGTGAAAAACACTATTGAAGACATCATCCTGTCCCTGACGCCGCTTCTCAACCAGCTAGGCAAAAGGCAAGACTGACTCGTAATTGATAATCAGGAAATCCCTTTCTACGCAGAGTCCCTGTTGCAGTGATCAGTTCTCTAGATTCAATGTTCGTAACGAAATTTAGCTAGATAGGGCCAAGGAAAAGCACAGGTAATCAATGGTAATCAATCTGTAATAATAGTAGGCTCAGCTCGTCGCGAGTAGGTCATTACTTCCCTCTTTCTGGGACGGCTTCATCATTGCTATGACTTAATTGTTATGGTAGGTTTAAAAATTTGTGTGGAACATTAATAAGTGTCTAGAAAAAATAGGTTAACGGGAAACGGTGTTCAGGCATGGCTTTTTCACCAACGGTTATGGGTTATGACAGGGCGTTAACGATTTTCTCTCCTGACGGCAAATTATACCAGGTTGAGTATGCTTTTCAAGCTGTTAGGCAGGGATGGAGTACTCTTGGAATAAGGGTTAAGGACGGAGTCGTCCTAGCGGCTGAGAAAGCCTTAATAAAGCCCCTCCTAGACTTATCCGGGCTAGAGAAGGTTGTCCCCATCGATACTCATGTGGGTGCAACGTTCGCTGGTTTTGGAAGCGATGGGAGAATACTGATTGACCAGGCTAGACTAATAGCTGTTAGGCACAGGCTTACTTATGGCGAGCCCATACCAATAGAGCTCTTAACAAAATCTATATGTGACATTAAGCAGATGTACACTCAGCATGGCGGTGTGAGGCCTTTCGGAGTTAGCTTAATCATCGCTGGAGTTGACTCGACAGGGCCTAAGCTACTGAAGACAGACCCGGCTGGACAGTACTTCGGGTACTACGCGACGGCTATTGGCCGGGGAGAAACAAAGATTGAGGAGGTCCTCGAGAAGGAGTACAAGTATGATATGAGCCTTGACGAGGCTGTGAAGCTGGCGGTTAAGGCCCTGGCCTCTACCAGCGAGGAGAGGCTCGGCCCCAGGAACATTGATGTAGCCATTATACCCGTTGACACGAAGACTTATAGAAAGCTAAGCGAGGATGAGGTCTCATCGATTCTCAGTAGCCTGGGCCTATCTAAATAAACTCTTTCTGCACTAGCTTCTCTCTTAGCTCAATGGACTTCAGCCATATACCGAGCTTCTCGAATGCCCTTGCTCTGTGGCTGTACCTGTTTTTCTCCTCGACGCTCATCTCAGCAAACGTTTTGTCCTCATTCTCAGGAATAAATATGGGGTCGAAACCGAAGCCTCCAGTCCCCCGGGGAGAATCAGCTATTCTTCCATATACGCTTCCCTTGAAAACTCTCTCAAACGGAGGCATAACAATCGCCACGGCCGACTCGAAGTAAGCAGACCTATCAGTGACACCCTCCATTAGCTTGAGAACCCCTCTAACACCTATTGTTTTGTAAACATAGCTTGAGAATGGCCCGGGAAACCCATTAAGAGCTTTTATGAATAAGCCCGAATCCTCAACGACGACGGGGGCATTCACGTAAGTGTAAGCAATAAGCGCTGACTGTAGAGCTATCTCCCCCAGGTCCGTGGACTGTAGCTCCTTTTTCTCGAAGCTAAACAAAACCAATTCGTAGCCGTATTTCTCAAGTATTCTTGATGCCTCGTTAAACTTGTTTTTATTCGATGTAGCGAAGTATATTCTGCGCATACGATTCTACCTCGCTAAGTTTTTGTCGAAAAGGTACCATCTAGCTTTCTTGAGTGTCCCAGTTGTTTTCACTGGGATAATCAATATTTTTCTATCCCCCTGGCACCTAACAGTAGATAAACAAGCAATAACCTTCTCGTAACAATCATGATAGGTTCTAAGGATCCCCCTGCTTCTCCTGGAGCTAAAGTAAACCACCTGAGGCCTGCACTCCCCTATTAATAACTCTCCTCCGCAGCTTCTCAAAGCGTTGCTGAGTATGCTGTTTATTTCCTCAACGCGGATTAGGGGCTGGTTGCTGATTACGTGGAAGACGACGTATCTTTTTCTTTTTCTAATTTGAATCTTCTCTTTTTCCTCGCTTCTATGCATGTTAACTATGTTTTCCCGTAGTAACCTGATTTTTTCCTCTATCATAAAGCTCCTAGCAATAAAGTATGCTAACAATATGAGCACGATGATTAATAATATCTCTTCATTCATCTCTTCCACCGCTGTATAGCTGATTAACCATGCCTACAGGGGATAGCCCCTCCAAAGCTTTTCTTCCCTGGAAGCCCATAGACTTAGCCAGGAAGTAAACGTGCTTAGGATGCCAGACCTCGAAGACATTAGTAGCGGAGCTGTAAAGCTTGAATGGAATGCTCCACTTAAATACACGTGAAAAAAAGGCTTTTAGAACTGATATGTTGCTGGGAGAGTTAATTATTCGTTTTAAATCAAAGCCAAGGTACCCCCCACCTATGGTCAAGAGGCCTGCCTCCCCTCTATCTATATGTTTTATCATACTTGGGGAAACCTCGATTATCTTGAACCTTGAGTCTCTGCTCATGAACCTGTATGCCTCAATGCTCCCCGGCCTTCCTATGATTAGCTCCGCCTCCCCTTTTTCTCTTAATAGCTTTTTTGCCTCACCAGGCCTGTCAGCGCATAAAAGCCTGGCTAATATTACCTTAATGCTCAGCGACCTTGCCAGCACATCGATGTCCTTGTTCCATAGCCCTGATTCAACGCAAAGCCCAACGTATTTATACCCCATTCTCCGCTGGAGCTTGAGGAGAGATGCTAGTTCTTCTCTGCTAGCGGGGCATACATAGCTGTCCATCCACAAGTCTAGCCACCTTAGCTTGAAATATCCCTTAAGACCGTAGAGTTTGCCTGGTTAAAATATGGTTTTGCTTTATAATAAAACAAGCGTAGTTGAGCCCCGGCTAGCTCTGAGGGCTAGCTCTATGCCTCATTAGAAGCAGTTAGCTGTTATTGAGGGTAACGAATTTATAGTGTAAGGTCTCGGAGCTGAGGGAGCGTTCGCGTTGTACATATAACTATTATTCAGGTTCGGCATCAGTGAGCGTTTTTCTAAGGAGGTCTTCGAGCTCTTCTTGTTTCCTGCCTATTTTTATTATTACCTTAACCACGTCATCTCCATCCCAAGCTATTATCCTGCCATCAACAAGGTACTGCTTATGTAGTCTGAGGTAGAGATTGCCCTGCTTATCGATTCTTGACTCCAGTGTTGATAAGAGATATCTAAGGGAGGTTTTATCAAGCGATGAGAGTATGTACTTAGCTGTCATCTCCGCCTGCTCCCCTTCGATGACGGCTCTGTAAAAAACTATTGGGTTACCGTAGTGGCCTTGAACAGCGCTTCTCTCCCATACGATGTTGTTTCTAAGGTCTGGTGGAAAAACATTGAGAGCTGCGCTTAGAACTTTGCTCTCGCTCTCCGTGGCATGCTTTGTCACGTTTACCTCAACGGTTCTCGCGCCTAATCTAAGCTGCAATAGAGTACACCTTTAGCATAGAGAAACTGTGTAATAAAAGCCTCATGAGAAATTAATTTATTTTTAGCGAGAGAAAAAGGTACTCTAATCTTTTTTCTCCATATAGGAGATTAGCTTCCAGGATACTCCTCTGCTGGCCTCGTGCCTCTTTTTCTTTTCTCTTTCCTTCTGCTTCTTCTTCCACTTGTGCTTAATTGTTCCCTTAAGGCCTCTTGACTTTCTCAGCCCCCTCATCTTCTTACCAGCGCTTGTCAGTCCCCTGAAGACTCTTCCCCTGTTCTGAGGCTCTGTTATCCAGCTTAGCTCAGGATCGCTTTTTATGGCTGGGTGGTTTCTATCTACAAGTATAACCTCGTACCATTTGTAGATGCCGTCCTCAGCTACGTAGTAGCTGTTCAATACCTCCATGTTGGGGTACTTCCTAGCTGCTCTTTCCTCAGCTATTAACCTTAGGCTCTTGGCTGGAGCGAATCCCTCTACACCCATTCTCTTGGGCCTTCTGCCGGAGTCAGGCCTGGCTTTTCTTCTGCCTCCCTTCCTTACTCTAACCCTTACTATTATTATTCCCTGCTTAGCTTTATAGCCAAGCGCTCTAGCTCTATCTGGTCTGCTGGGATGCTCAACCCTAACCACACTTGGCTCTCTTCTCCACTTAATCAGCTTTTTCCTAAGCTCCTCCTTTAGTTCACCTTTATACATCTTCCTCCATGTCTCAGCTACGTAGTCATACATTGAGTTAGCCATTACTTGTTCCCTCTCTCGTTGAAATCAAGAGCTATAACCAATTGAAACAAAAAACATTAATAAACTCTGCTATCAGTAATGCGTGATTAGTTGTATCGCCAAAAGCAAATACTTATAAGGTGATTAAAAACAAGTTAATCGAGAAAAATTAATCAACGAAATACATCCGCTGGGTGCGTAGTTAATGAGCAGGCAGGAATCAACGAGGCTAGTGCCTCTTGAGGGAAACATGACCTTGGAGATTATAAATGAGCTTTACAACCCACTTATAAATAGGAGAGAGATTCAGGGAAGGCTTCATCACCAGGGCATGGGGACGCCCAAGATACCTGACCTCAGGGTAGCCGTAGCAAAGGCGCTGGGCGTTGACTTCAAGCTACTTTTTATCAGAAAGCTCGTGACGGAGACGGGCCTGAACACAAGCAAGATTCTTATACATATATACAAAACAGTTAGCGATGCTAATGAGTATGAGCCGAAGCACGTTAAGGAGAAGAACAAGACCCTAGCGGAGGAGATCGAGGAAGCGGAGAAGGAGGAGAAAAAGAAAAAGAAGGGTGAGAAGAAGTGAGCAACGTACACAAGCTATATGAGTTCGATTACTCGAAGGGAACAATAAAGCTTAAGAATAAGAGATGCCCGAGATGCGGCAAGATAATGGCTTACCATAAATCACCAGTACCAAGGTGGCATTGTGGAGGCTGTGGATACACAGAGTTTTTGGAGAAAAAGTAAACCATGCTTGTTCTCGGAATTGAATCCACAGCGCACACCATAGGCATAGGCATAGCTTCTGATAAGCCTCCTTTTGTGTTATCAAATGTTTATCGCAGATACGTCCCTTCAAGCGGCGGCATACACCCAAGGGAGAGCTCTAGATTCATAGCTGAGAACGCCTACGACGTGCTCGTCGAGGCGTTGGCCAGGGCTAACTTATCAATAAAGGATATCGACGCAATCGCAGTAGCGCTTGGACCCGGGCTTGGCCCCTGTTTGAGAATCGGCGCGACTCTAGCCAGGTTTCTGGCTCTTAGGTACGGTAAGCCCCTTGTCCCAGTCAACCACGCTGTTGCTCACATCGAGATCGGCATGTTGACCTCGGGCTTCAGAGACCCATTGGTTATATACGTGTCGGGTGGAAACACAGCGATAATAGCCTTCCTGGAGGGGAAGTACAGGGTTTTCGGAGAAACAATAGATATATCTCTAGGGAACCTGATAGATACTTTTGCTAGGGAAGCGGGGCTTGCCCCACCCTACATTGTTAATGGAAGACACGTAGTTGAGCTATGTGCCTCCAGGGGGGAAAGGCTCCTCTCGCTTCCATACAGCGTAAAGGGACAGGATGTCTCGTACTCAGGCCTGCTCACAGCGGCTCTAAACATGGTTAGAAACGGCGAGAGGCTTGAGGACGTGTGCCTAAGCCTGATTGAAACAGCTTATTCAATGATTGTTGAGGTAGCTGAAAGAGGGTTGGCTCACACTAGGAAAAAAGAGGTCCTCTTGACGGGAGGAGTCTCAGCAAGCCCTCTTCTAGAGAGCAAGGCGAAGCTTATGGCGGAGTCCCATGAGGCCCTTTTCCATAACGTTCCACGAGAGTACGCTGGGGATAATGGAGCTATGATAGCGTGGACGGGCCTACTAGCATATAAGCACGGCGTAACAATCAATCCCCTAGATGCTAGGATTGAGCAGAGATGGAGAGTCGATGAGGTGGATATACCGTGGAGAAACCAAGCTGGCCGTTCGAGCTAAAGCCCCTCTCGTGGGGAGCTGAATCAAACCTCTACTTATCAACCTACCTCGAGCGCAAAGTAGTTGTCAAGCACAGGTTCAGAAAGCCGTACATGAGGGAGGAGCTCGCAGGCCGGTTAATAAAAGAGAGAACGCTGGCTGAGGCAAGAATACTTCTCTCAGCAAACGAAGCGGGGGTTAGAGCTCCCCTCCCGCTATATGTGGATATCGATAAAGGATTGCTGGTAATGGAGTTCATCGAGGGAGTTCTCCTTCGGGACATAATCACGGGGCTTAGCAGAGAGGAGTTAGCCGGAATCGCGGAGAAGCTCGGCACATACGTGGCTGCCCTACACAATAAAGGCATAGTGCATGGTGACCTAACGACATCAAACGTGATTCTAAGAGGCAACGATGTATACCTTTTAGATTTTGGCTTAGCCTACTTCAGTGCTAGGCCTACTGACAAGGCAAGCGATATCAGGGTGCTGGAAAGAGCGGTTATAAGTTCTCACCCAGGAGTTTTCGAGTTATTCTTCCCGCTGTTTCTACAGAGTTATAGAAGCAGGGTTAATCAAAGCGATGAGGTAATTAAGGAGTTCCTTAAGCTATCAACCATGGGTAGATATTATAAAAAGAGGTTTCTCTTCTAAGCGGTCTTTAGTGGCGGAAGAACAATGGCTTTTTCCGGACCGTAGGGGCCAGGTATGAAGAGGAGCTTTGACTTGAATATCTCAACCTTTCTTAGTGGGTAGATTTTCTTTGCCTCCTGGAATATCTCGTTGGATATCTTCTCGAACACCATGCTCTGCACGAACTCATCGAATGTCTGCTCAGCCGCTCTCTTCTCTATTATCTCTTTCATTATTTTCCTGATGGCTTTCTTCTGGCTTGTCCTGCATCTATACGAGGTGAAAGCCGCAGCTGATACCCTCAGTATGTAACCGTCCTTCGTAGTTACCTTGAAGATTCCCTGTATCTTGCTGCTTTTTCTCCTTGTCAGGACCTTCATGTAATCCCTCGCTAGCTCGTGGCCCTTGAACCTTGTCTTCGCTGTTGTTTTATCCACGCTTATTATCTGGAACTTAAGCTTGACGTGAACTTGGGAGTAGTCGCCCGTTATGTCGTAGAGCGTTGTCTCTATTGTTCTCCCGATCAGCAGGTTCGGGTCATGGGCAGGTGTGGTGGCGATCGGTACTTCGCCGAACACTGGTGGAGCTAGTACCTGGTACCACTTCTTTAGTTTCCATTTGTCTCTTACCGCGCCTTTGCTTGTGGACATGCAGAGCACCTCTTCTTTATACTTATGAAACCACGTTCCTTTATTAACCAATTCATAAGTGGATAATAAATAGTTCTCTGTGTTATCCAGAATAGTGATGGCTAGGTTGCTTATCAATAATTCGCGTGAATAGTCATGGAGGTTAACTGCCCCTTCAACTTGTTGTTAACAACTCAGCTTGGCTTCGAGCAGCTCGTCAGGACAGCTGTGGAGACCATAGAGCCGGGAGCAAAGGTGACTGTTTCGCCCAGGGGTTATAAGGGACTTGTCGGGGTTGTTTCATCCAGCCCTGAGGAGCTCGCGAGAAGCCTTCTCGAATCATCGTCTTATGTTGAGAAAGCCTTCGTCGTGAAGGCCTCCTGCCTTGCTGAGCCCGGCTTGATAGCGCAGGAGGCCTTGAGGATAGCAAGAGAGATTTTGCCCCAGGGCTCAAGCTTCGCGGCTAGAACTGTCAGGAGAGGCAAGCATAGCTTCACGAGCATAGATGTAAACATAGCTGTCGGCTCAGCCATAGTCTCTGAGCTAAATCTAGAGGTGGACCTCGAGACACCTGACTACGTGGTTTTCACCAACATTATTGATGAGTGTGCCTATATAAGCATAATTGAGGGGGAGAAGCTTAGAGGCAAGGAGCTTAAGAGAAAGCCGTCATTTTACAGGTACTTCAACAAGCTCATAGTTGCTCAGGAGCCATATATAAGCGAGGATCCCGAGGCATCATACAAGATGGGTGTCAGGATAGGGAGAGGGCTCCAGAACTTTGAGATAGGCGATTACTACGTTGCGTTAATAAGGCCTGTCGATGCGCTTCCGTTAAAGAGGTTCATTGATGGATTAATAGAGGGCATCGAGTCTAGATTCCGGGTGGAGGAAAAGAGTTACGGTAGAAAGCCAGTGAAAACAAGAGTTCACGTATACGAGATGCATAACCTCGTTGCAATGCTGAGGGATCACCCCATCATTATACTCGAGCCTGAGGGGGAGGTTCTAAGCAGGGTCAGCGACAAGATTGTTGAGATATTCAGTAGTGGTAAAAGGCCCGTGCTACTGCTGGGCTCGAGGGAGGGTGTGCCAAGCGGTCTTTTCAGGTTCTCCACCCTCGTCGTGGATGTCATGCCTGGCATAACCCTATCCACAGAGTACGCTCTCCCAGTAGCTCTGGGGGGCATAGCATCAATACTCATGGGTGATAGGAATGAGGATTATTCTGCTGGCGGCGGGTAGGGGGGAGAGGCTCTGGCCATTAACTAGTAGTAGGCCAAAGCCCCTAATCCCCATACTGTGCAAGCCTCCTCTGGACTGGCACCTAGATGCCATCAGGGAAAGCCTGGGTGAAAGCGACCTAACACTCGTTATTGGCTATAAAGGAGAAATGATCGAGAGCAGGCTTAGAGAGCTTAGAGTAAACAGGTATGAACTAGTTGTTCAGGATCCCCCTATGGGGACGGGCGATGCTGTTAGAAAAGCGCTTCTGAAAACAGGGGTTCAGGATGAATACGTCTTTCTATACTACTCTGATGTTTTTATTTATCCTCAGCTTATACGGGGGGTGATAGAGAAGCTTGTCAGCAAGAGGCCATCTATTCTTGGGGTTAGAGTTAGTGATGTATCACAGCTTGGAGAGCTCTTGGTTAGCAACGATGACAGGCTACTCGGTGTTAGGGAGAAAACGGGTGAGACCAGGCCCGGGGTAGTTAATGGTGGCTTGATGGTTCTGCCCAGCGATGAGCTAAGCGATGCTTTGTCCAGGATAAGGTTGTCTCCTCGGGGCGAATATGAGCTTACAGACGCATTAACCATGCTTGCGGATAAGCTCGATATAAATGTCGTTACGATAGGCGAGGATGACTGGAGTGATATTGGTACCCCTTGGGGGTACCTGGAGATTAATAGGCGAGTTCTCAGAAGAATGTGTGGCGATAAGGAAGAGTGCATTATCAATGAGGGTTTCCTTGAGGAGAGGGGGAGCAACTGCATTGAAGGCAGAGCTTATATTGGAGGCCGGGTGGAGATAGGGCCTTTCGCCCACCTCAGGGGAGATAATGTTTTGTGCGGTAACAACAAGGTTGGTTTTTCAACCCAGCTCAAAAGCTCCGTTGTTCTGGAGGGCGCGAAGCTCCCTCATCTGAATTACGTTGGGGATAGCGTTGTTGGAAGCAAGGTGAACATGGGGGCCGGAGCGATAACAGCTAACCTCAGGCATGACGAGAAGCATATTAAATCAATGCTTAAGGGAAAGCTTGTATCGACAGGCATGAAGAAGCTTGGCTCAATAATAGGGGACGAAGCTAGAATAGGCATCAACGCATCTCTCCTCCCCGGAGTCAAGATTGGCTACAGAGCATGGATAGGTAGTGGCTGCATCGTTGACCGCGACGTCCCCGATTACTCTCTCGTAAAGTGTAGGCAGGAAATAGAAATTGAGAAACGTGAGGCAGATAATGAGGATTAGAGAGCTAAACGTGGTCAGAAAAAAGAAGTACAATGTAAGCATCGCTCTTCTCTTTCCATCAACATACCAAGCAAGCCTATCAAGCCTAGCTCTCCAAATACTCTATTTCTACTTGAACCAACACGAAGAGCTGTTCGCTGAGAGAATAGTTAGTGATATCAATGATGGAACCAGGAGCATAGAGACCGGGAAAAGCCTGGCCAAGTTCGATTACGTTCTAGTCTTGTCATCATACGAGCTCGACTACCCCGTAGCCATCAACATGATGCAAAAAGCAGGCATAAGTCCAATGAGGGAAAACAGGGATAAGCCAATAGTTATTTGGGGAGGATCCTCCCCTACAGCTAACCCATGGACTCTCCACCGCTTTGCTGATGCTGTCCTTAGGGGTGAGGCGGAGGTTTTCCTCGACTCTCTCATCGAGCATATGCTCTCAGCTACGGAGAAGAAGCAGTTCTTGAACAGCCTGAGCAGTGTTGATGAGGCTTGGATTCCAGGCATCAAGGAGGAAGGCATTATTGGAAGAGTCAGCAATCTCGATGATGCTTTCTTTCCATTAAGGCAAATACAAAGCCTTGATATAGAGCCATTCTTGGGGAGAGCCTTTATTCTAGAGCCATCACGGGGATGCGCTAGGGGGTGCAGGTTCTGCATGGAATCAGCTGTTCTAGGGGCGAGGAGGGAGAGAAGCCTTGGTAAACTTATAAGCTATATTGATGAGGGCGTTGAGGTGAACAATGTTAGCAAGGTAGCTTTCTATACACTAAGCTTCTTTGACTCACCGACGGGCGAGCGTTTACTTGAGTATCTAGTGGAAAAAAACCTTGAGGGAAGCGTGCCAAGCGTTAGGGCTGACTCTCTTGATGAACATAAGGTTGAGCTCATAAAGAGGATTGGCCAGAGGGTAATCACTATAGCTCCGGAGACCCCCAGCGACAAGCTCCAAGCGCTGATAAACAAAATAATTAGTTGGGATACCGTTATGGATGTGGCTAAGTGGTGCAGAAAGAACAACCTGTTCATTAAGCTATACTACATGTATGGTTTACCAAACGAGGATGAGAAGGACCTAGAGCTTATTGTCAGCCAGGTACGCGCTGTCCGCGATATTATGGGAAGCAGAGAAAGCGTGCGCGTATCAATTGTTCCTTTCACCCCCAAGCCTATGACCTTGTTGTGGAGAGAAAAGATGCTTGGCCTCAAGGAGCTTAGGAAAAGAGAGAGGTTCCTCAAAGAGAGATTAAGGGTTTACGCCAGGATCGAGTCCTATCCACCCAAGCTATCCTGGATGCAGTACGAGATAAACATGCTAGGTAAAGAAGCTTGGAAATATATTCTAGGCTTAGCGGATATATCTATAGATGGGATAAGCAAGGCAAGAGAAGTAATCAGTAAGGGAGGACTAGAGGAGATTGGTTAACTACGCTCTACCACTCGTTGGTATTGTGGGTAAAACAAATGTAGGTAAATCAACCTTTTTCTCAGCTGCCACGGAGGTGGACGTCGAGATATCCAATAGGCCCTTCACAACGATTAACCCTAACAATGGCATTGCTTATGTTAGAGATAAATGTCCACACGTCGAGTTTGGCCTCCAGGGCTGCAACCCTAGAACAGGCTTCTGTAAGAACGGGACAAGGTTTATTCCCATTGAGCTCATGGACGTGGCGGGGTTAATACCAGGCGCTCACATGGGAAGAGGGCTGGGAAACAAGTTTATGGATGACCTTAGAAAAGCGGATGTGTTCCTCCTCGTAGTTGATGCTAGCGGGTCCACTAGCCCTGAGGGAGTGCCGGTTAAGCCAGGCACGTTCGACCCTGTTGAGGAGGTCAAAAACGTTCTTAGGGAAATAGACCTATGGTTCCTACGAATCGTTTCCAGCAACTGGGATAAACTAGCCGTCAGCGTGGACACGAGTGGGAAAGACCCTGTTGACGCGTTGACTGATAAGTTATCCGGAATACAAGTATCAAGAGCAAGTATAATGAAGACTCTGGAGGAAACAGGCTTGTCAAGAAAAAAGCTGTCAAGTTGGACCAAGGAGGAGTTGGAGATGTTCGCGTTCACGCTACGTAGAAACTCTAAGCCACTCGTCATTGTGGCTAACAAGGCTGATATCCCAGCCTCACTTGATAATATAAAAAGGCTGAGGGAGGAGTTCAAGGATACACCCGTTATACCTGCGTCAGCTGAAGCTGAGCTAGCTCTGAAAAAAGCCGCTAAGGCAGGAATAATCGAATATATGCCGGGGGACAGCTCTTTTGCAATCAAAAAGCCCGAGAAGCTTAGCGATGCTCAGAGAAAAGCGCTTAGATACATAGAGGAAAAAGTTATGCAAAAGTACGGCTCAACCGGCGTTCAGCAAGCAATAGAGACAGCTGTTTACCAGGTTTTAGGCAGAGTGCCTGTGTACACGGTTGAGGACCCCGTCAGGCTAACTGACAAGAAGGGCAACGTCTTGCCTGACGTCTTCCTCGTTGATAGGAGAGCCACGATTAGGGATGTAGCATATCTTATTCATAGCGACTTCGCGAGGAATCTTGTTGGGGCTATAAACGCTAAGACAAAGCTGAGAATATCCGGTGATTCCCCTGTTCAGCATGGACTAGTAGTCAAGTTCATCGTTGCTTAGCTCCTCCTCTTCTACCTGGTAGTTCATCCAGTACTTCTTAAGGTAGTAGCCGTCCTCTTTTTTCTCCCCGAAAAACCTTGGCCCATGCTTATTTATTATATCCCTCAGCTCCTCAGCGTAGTCATGAGGTATCTCACCCTTCTTCTCCATGTAATCAATAACCTCGAGTGCCTGCTCCTTAGTCTCAGCTCTACGTATAAAGTCTATGGCGCCGGGCTGAAAGCCCCTAAGAGGGTCCTTGAAGCGTAGTTTAATTCCTCTTGACCCCATGAGCTCCTTGTAGAGGTTAGGGTACCTTTTCCGAAGCTCCTCTATATCTATCTCTACCAATTTTTTCTCCGTTTATAATTAAGTAAGAAACAGAATTTAGACTTAGTGTTTTAGTGATTTCTCCCGGGCAAAAAGAAGAAGCCTGTAGCTACCGTGTTTACGCCCGCCGTCTTAATTATGGTTAGTTGTTCTATTCTGTACGCAACAACGCCGATGTTTGGTTGGCCATACACAATCAATGTGTCCTCAGGCAGGTTTAGGTAAGTTAAAGCCAAGGGTACTAAGTCCTCCTCACCTTCAACTATGACCAGCACCTTGTCCTGGGGGAAACCGATGGTTGCCTCAAGCAAGCTCGTTATCATGCCCTCGAGAAAAACTGTTCCCTGGGGGTTCCTAATGTTTACTATATAATCAAAGTAACCGGAAACATCCTCACTTCTTATTGACGTGCGTTTTGTTTTTAAATCGATAAACGCGAGTGGAGGTGCTTCACCAAGGAACTCGATGTAGCTTTTAGTAACATAATCCCCCACCGTTATTACGTTGTATTTTTCCGGGATGCCTGTCTCCCAGAACTTGTTTCCAACAAAGAGAAAACCAAAGGGTTTTGAGAGAAAAACTCGGAGGTCTTCCTGTGGAATAATCATGATTTCTACCTAATTTTAATAGCGTATTTCCCAGGCTTGCTTATGCCCAGAGACTTAGCCACGCTTGACTTCTCAGGGTCGATTATAATCACGAATCCTTCCCACTCATCAGTAAATCTCTTTGAACCACAGTTGGGGCATACCTCAACATCGTTTGGCACCAGATATCTACAGTTCAAGCATGCCTTGAGGTCCTTTTTTGCAGCAGACATTCACTCTCCCCTAAGCAATTTTTCCTAGATAAGGCTGGCGCATCGTTAGCTGAATTCTCGGGCCCTCTCTCTCGCTAGCAACGCTTACACCAATTATCCTGGCTCTAACCTTGTCTCCAATCTCGATTAACTTCCTCGAGTCCTTCAGAATAAAAGCCGGTCTCGTGGGGTCATACTCAACATATTCATCTGTTAGCTGGGATTTATGGACAAAACCATCTATAGCTCCTATCCTCACGAAGATCCCGAAGTTCTTGATATCGACCACAGGTCCTTCGACAACCTCGTTGTTAAACGGCTTGTAGCTAAGCACGCTCATCTCTACCTCGTAGTAAACGCTTCCATCGGTTGGGTATATTTTGCCGAATGGTTCGACCTTTACGTCGTATACTCCTATGATTATTCCTAGCTCTTTGTCGTATAGTCCCGAGTACTCCTCGTTCAGAACCTGGAGAGCTATCTCGTCTATAGGCTCATTTAGCTTGTCTGGCGGTACGCGTACAATGTCTTTCACTCTTGAAAGCATATACATTTTTATTTCCCTTAGAAAAATCTTTCCGTTGATAAAAGAGGTGATTATAAGGTAATTAAAAGTTTCTCTAACTTCATAGCAGTGAGGGAGAGTTGCTTCAGGTTTTTTGACTCTCAGCTTGGAGTGGCTCGCTAAGATTGTGTTAGCGAAAAATGCTAGTCATAGTCGCTTTCCACTCTCATCTCGCTTTCGACGAGATACGCTGTAGGAAAACCTTTTTGTCTTAGCTTCTTACGTAGCTCTTTGTCGTTGGTAGCAACAATTACTTTGTATCCCTGCTCTTTTATTTCGTCGGCGAGAAGCAAGATATCGCTATCAGCTGTTTCTTCTATTGATTTTGTTTTTTCACATATCTTATGGAGGTTGATTAATGCCCACTGAGCCTTTCTCCACCCTTCCTTCTTACTCTTGGTGATTTCTTCCAGCTCTTTTACTACGCTTTCAGGGCATAGAAAATCTGCTTTTGACTCAATGATGGATTCAATGTTCTCCTTTACGTTTACACCATCAGCTATCAACAAAATCATATTCGTGTCGAGCAGGACCTTTACGACTAAAAGCCTCACCCTTTTAGACATGGATGAGTAGAAAGGGCTTATTTGTTTTTGTATAGCTGCTGTCTAGGATAAAAGGAATTATTGAGATACACAGTGAAGAGGCCTCTGCTCTTTTGGGCAGAGAGAGGTCAGTCTACTATTCCCCAACCTATAAGCCTCCACCTACCCAGTACCTGTCTGCTGATAGCTACTCTGTCTTTACCGATTATGGCCACCGGGCTTTTCAGCTCAACTTCCATTGTGTCTTTAGATATGCTTGTTACGACGCCCAGCGTTATGGCTGTTCCGATTGTCAGGACTATCTGCTCCCTAATTCTGATTGGCTCAACCTTCAGTAGCTCCTTCACGCCTACAACTCTTTCGAGAAGCGAGTACCTTATTCTCAGGTTGCTTACTACCTCTACCTGCTTTTCATCCTTGGTGACAACGTTGCCCACCAGGTTATCAGCCTTTGTGATGCTCGGGTCCAGCTCGGTTCCTATGGCTAGTAGGCCGCCGGGCCTGGCCTCCTCCACCTGTATATCTGAAAATCGTAGACTAACGATTTTTGTTCTCAGAGGCTCATACGTAATCTTGCCTGTTGGAGACTTAATCTTGGCTCCTGGAAGAATAACGATCTCTTCCCCTACTCTCAATACTCCCTGTATCAGCGAGCCGCCCACAACTCCTCCCACTAACTTGTCGGGAGGGGTGCCAGGCTTATTGACATCAAAGCTTCTCGCTACATACATTAACGCTGGTTTGCTTGGATCCCTTTCGGGGGTCGGTATTCTCTCTTGTATGGCTGTCAGGAGGGCATCGATATTCGCTCCTTTCAGAGCGCTGACAGGGATTATTGGAGCGTCCTCAGCGAATGTTCCCTCAACCATCTTTTTGATTTCCTCGTAGTTCTTAAGCGCTCTCTCTTTTGTTACGACGTCAACCTTATTTTGGACAATAATCACGTTTCTTATGCCGATTATCTGTAAGGCAGTGAAGTGCTCAGCTGTCTGAGGCTGTGGACACGGCTCGTTAGCTGCTATTACGAGGATCGCACCATTCATCAACGCTGCTCCGGAGAGCATTGTGGCCATTAATACCTCATGCCCAGGGGCATCCACGTACGAAACTCTTCTTACCAGCCTAGGTGTTGAGTCGGGGCAAAAATCACACTGTGGAAAAGGGGAGTACTGGGCCGGGGGCTCACATGACTCGCAGAAATAAATGTCCCCATCAGCGTATCCAAGCTTTATTGTCATCCCTCTTTTTAGCTCCTCGCTGTGACGAGATGTCCACACACCAGTAAGCGCTTTAACTAGCGTTGTTTTACCGTGGTCCACGTGGCCAACCATGCCTATGTTTACTTCCGGTTGCGGCCTCATATTTTGTGTTACCTCAATTGTTTACTGTTTTTGCTCTCTTATCCATTTAACATTTATCTGCACGATGTCCGGCGTTATGGTGTTTCCTCTAACTGTTTTTCTTCTTCTCTCTCCCTTCTTTCTTGGCTTGAAGCCGGGCGGCCCTGATAGAAGAACTTTTACCTTAACTCCCCCATGAATATCGGGCCTCATTGGAAAGCCCGAGCTGTCGCTGCCGCCAGTTATTACCAGTTCTCCCTTCAAACCAATTATGCTTGCATCGACTTTATCACCTATTTTTAACCCAATGAAGGTTCTCGCCTTTGCTTCATCAAGGACGAGCTGCCAGGCCTTAGCTTGGAATGCTTCGGCTTCAGCTTCCAGCTCGCCCACCTTCTCCATTAACAGGTCAGCCGGAACCATAACGACATTGTCCTCGAGGCTAGCATCCACAAGAGCTCTTAGGTGAAGCTTTATCTTTTTTCCCTCCAAATTGAACCTCAGCGTCACAACGCTATCCTTTAATCCTAGCCTCTCAGCCAGGCCTTGCGGAACCTTTGCTACCGGCAATGCCCTGTTAGCCTTCATCTCTCCATCCAGCTTGAGGCTTTCATCTGGTTTTACTTTCACTTTTTCCGTTTTTGCATTTGAGTATGGATTAGCTACTACTAATTTAACTTCAACCATTATTCAAAACACCTCTTGCTCCAGCTCACCGTGTTTCATAACCGGAGCTCATGTTTCTTGAATTAAAAGAAGAATATAAAATTAATATCTCTCCTTCTAGCCAAGCTGAGAAGCCGGCTGGGTGCTCGGAGCGAAGCCGTAGAACGGGTCTTCTTTTCTCTTCAACTTTATTATCTCGTTGAGGACCTCCAGCTCATCCTCACTTAGGTCGTTCTTGAACTCCTTTTGGAGTAGTACTGCGTGCTGGCTTGGAATATCGCTGTAAAGGATGTCATCCTCATCGAAGTGTCTCCCCACCATAACGTTGCCTTTTATTGATATGGCTACTTGCTGGCCTTTTCTAGCTTCCTGGAGCGTCTTTCCTCTATCCTGTATCTGCATTACCAGGCCGACTTTTCTACCGTCCTCCCTCATGAGTGGGGTGTTTGGCTTCAGCACTCCTCCCAGCACCTCCACGCCTACAATGGCTGGGTCGCTTCTCCTGAAGACATACCCTCTTAATACCTTTATCTTGGCTGGCCTAACAAGTGAGTCAAGAAGCCTTTTCCTCTCTGTTTCCTTCATCATTTTCCTCCACTGAATGTACTCCTCCACAAGCCTGTAGATGATGTTGTTAAGCATTATCTTGACGTTATTTATTCTCGCCTCCTCCTCGGCTTCCTTCAGAACCTTAACGTTGAACCCGAGGATAACGCCGAGGGTTTCATCCTTCTCCCTGCTTATGCTTGCTTCCAGCACATCTCTTTTTGATATCGGCCCTACGTCAGCCAACCTTATTGGAATGTTCTCTCTTCTCAGCGCCTCTATGAGGGCCTCGAGCGTGCCGAGGGTGTCTGCCTTTACGACCACGCCTATGTTGTCGGTTCCTATCCTCGCTCTCTCTATTTCCTCCATTACCTTTCTTGATACCTCAGCTATTTCCTCCTCCTTCTCAACAACGAATATGGGGGAGCCGGCCACAGCGTTTTCGAGTCCAGGCGCAGCTATCTTAACGCCGCTTGCGGCGTACACCTCCTCGACTCTGTTGAACTTGTCTTCAGGGGACCTCATCTCATCCAGCGGCTTTGGCATCAGGAGCGCCCTGACCTTAGTGACTATCGGACCGCTCAGGCTTCCCAGCACAATCGTGTCTCCTCTTCTAATCACTCCATCGTACAGAATAACATCGATTGTGTGACCCAGGCCTGGCTCCTCCTTTACCTCTAGCACAACGCCTTTTCCGGGCCCCTCCGCGAAGATCAATCTCTTCTCGAGGTATTGCTGTGCTAGCCCAGCTATCACAGCTAGTAGCTCAGCTATGCCCTCCCCTGTTTTAGCTGAGACTGGGACTATAGCCACTGTCCTCGTGAAGTCCTTTATCCTATCAAACCTATCGCTCATGAAGCCGTGCTCTCCGAGCTGACCGACAAGCATGTAGATTCTTTTGTCAAGCTCATCGGCCACTCTCTTATCCTGCTTCTTAATCGAGATTATGAAGGGTGTATCTGGATTAGGTCTCCAGCCAGGAATCTTGTCTATCTTATTAGCGGCAACCAGGAAGGGAACCCTTCTCTCCTTAAGCAGATTAATAGCCTCAACAGTCTGCTCCTTGACGCCCTCAATAATATCGACAACGAGAATCGCGAAGTCAGCTACCGAGCCACCCCTCCTCCTCATGTTAGCGAACAGCTCATGCCCAGGTGTATCAATGAAGAGAAGGCCAGGTATCTTGAGCTTTATTGGTATAAGCTTCTTTAAGGGCTCAGCTATCTCCTCGATGACCCTAGCCGGGACAATGCTGGCTCCAACATGCTGGGTTATTTCTCCTGGCTCTCTCTTAGCAACAGTCGTGCCTCTAATCTTGTCTAGCAAGGATGTTTTACCGTGGTCCACGTGGCCGAGTACAACCACTATTGGTTGCCTCAGAACACCTGGTTTTCTCTCAGAACTGCTCATACAGGTTACTCCCATGAAGAATTAGTTATCGCCGGAAAATAACGGTATCTAACCACTAGCCAACGCGTTAATCTAAACGAAACTTCTTAAGCGGATAGAATTTCCTTAAGCAAATTCGCGTGTTTTTTCTCGTCATCAGCTAGAAGTTTAAGTATTAGTATTAGCTCTTCTTTTCCTTTGAAATCCAGCTTTGATGCCATGGTAAAAATCATATTGTGGAATAGCTCTTCTCCAACGGAGTTTTCAAAATTCTCCATCGAGGATATCCATGACCTGAGCTCATCGCTACTTATTTTATCCTTCATGGACAATACGTTGAGGTTAGACAACTTATCGAAGAAGTAGCCATAAGACTCTCTGCATTCATCTATTGATGGTAATTGCTTATCAACTGCATAATTGACTAGTAACTGGTAATGCTTGTAGCTATCATAACCGATGTATAAGAGCTTCGCTCTTGCCTCTGCCTTATCAACCTTTCTGGATAATTCAATATAGAAGTCACTAACAATTTTTTCGAGAAGCGCTGAGCATTTAACGATTTTTTCTAGAGATACTGTGCTCAAAATTAACACTCTCTATCGATAATTGAGATTAGTCGATTATAAAAACTTAGTTCAATGCATGCTCAAGAGAATTTAGGTGACTAGATACTCGACATCCAAAAATAAGGAGTCAGTGAAGCAGTTCTTCTTGTGTAAAGAAAATCTTGTATTCTCTCTCATAGCTATCCTTGGAATCGCTTGCGTGAATAACGTTTTCTTGTATATCCAGGCCATAATCTCCTCTTATAGTTCCAGGAGCGGCTTTTCTAGCGTCGGTCGAGCCTATCATTAGCCTTACGACATCTATGGCGTTGTTTCCCTCGAGAACCATGACTACAACGGGTCCGCTTGTAGCGAACTCAACGAGGCTCCTGAAGAACGGCTTGTCTTTGTGGGGAGAGTATAGCTCCTCGGCCTGCTCAGTCGTCATTTTTATCATTTTCAAAGCAATAATCCTGAACCCCTTCTTCTCGAACCTCGAGATTATTTCTCCGATCAAGCCTCTTCTAACGGCATCTGGCTTTATCATTACGAATGTTCTCTCAGCCATGGCTTAGCACTTCTCGCTAGCTTGCTCTATAAGCCTTGGTCCACTTAAGCTTAGCGGGGTTTCTACCTAGCTTGAGATAGTTCTTCCTACACTTACTGCTGCAGAACCAAAGCATTGTTCCATCGTTTTTCACGAAAAGCATTCCCGTCCCGTATGGTATCTCCGCTCCACAGAAACTGCATTTCCTAGGCCTACCGGGCATCGTTGTTCACCGTTTTTTTTTCTGTTTAAGAGTTGTTTGGTTAGTTAAAAAGCATTTTTGTTATTTTAGCCTAAAATCACGGTCGCTCATTTCTGATTGGCTAAACGGAAATCAAAGTGTTAGTTTAATTAATCTCTGCTTGACAAAACAAGTGTTGGTTTAGCCATAAAGGAGGTAGGCATCTTGTCAGGAGAGGAGAAGAGCAAGGAGGTTAACATTATAGAGGAGTTCGGTTTTCCAGCAGAGGTAATACAGATTATAGGCAGAACAGGCGTAACCGGCGAAATAACGCAGGTCAGAGTAAGAGTTCTTGAGGGCAGAGATAAAGGCAGAATACTGACGAGAAACGTCAAGGGACCGGTGAAGATAGGCGACATAATCATTCTTAGAGAAACGGAGAGGGAGGCCAGAAGACTAACAGGCAAGAGGTAATCAACTCACATTTATATACTCGTATTTATTCATTAAACCCGAGATGCAGAACCCCGATCAAAATGAGGGCGTGATGATAAGATGGGTAAGCCCTTCTACGTAAAATTCGAGGTACCACCAGACTTGGCTGAGAAAGCTTATAAAGCAGTAAGCATCGCTGCTCAGACAGGAAAGATAAAAAAAGGAACAAACGAGACAACAAAAGCTGTTGATAGAGGCGTTGCTAAGCTAGTTGTCATAGCGGAGAACGTGGATCCGCCCGAAATAGTTGCTCATTTGCCGCTTCTATGCGATGAGAAGAAAATACCATACGTATATGTTCCCGACAAGAAGAAGCTCGGCGAGGTTGCTGGAATAGAGGTTCAGGCGGCAAGCGTCGCTATAATTGAGCCTGGCGAGGCTAGCAACCTGGTGAACGAGATTATTTCGCAGGTTAATGCTATTAGAGGAAAAGCCTAATAGTACTAGAAATTAACTTATTTTTTAACAACATCGTTTTTCTTTTTTCTTACTGTTCTTTATTCATGTATATAAATGAAGGTTGTAACTGGGCTAATTGACTCTAGCTTGGCGAAGCCGTATCTTAAGAACTGGAACGTGTCATGCTTTCCTATCTTATCGATAAATTTCTTTTCCAGCAGCCCTTTCACCAGGATTAGCTCGTCTCCCTCCGGCTTGTACAAGACTGCTTCCTCGGACTCGGCTGTCTTGACCCAGTGAATAATCGGTGCTCCCAGCTCCTTGGCTTTTTCGAGACCATGGGAATGGAACTCCAAGTAATCTTTACTCAGCAGGAAATTAGCTGTCTCCATGAGCCTGATTATTTTTCCATTGAACAACTTGTAGTCATCCATGGTTATAGCTACCTCATCGTTCTGGCATAGCTCATAGCTTCTACTTCCAAGCGCTGGGTTGTCAGGATGGAAAGGCAACGTCGCTTTAATGCAGCTTGGTAGATTCTTTATCTTCAGCCTAACAGGGCTCCAGACGAAAGAAATCCTAGGAGATATAGGCTCAATTATCTTTCTGTTCTCAGCTGCGAGGTTAGCGTAGCTAATACTAGCGTCAGTTGATTTTATGCCTACATTAATCATTATTCTCCTAATGGCCTCAGGCCTTATGCCTCTCTTTCTCAGAGCAGCTATTGTTCCGAACCTGGGGTCCTCCGGGCCTTGGTAGTGGAATGGCTTATCCATAAGTATTTTCTTTATGACTGACTTACTCATTATAAAGCCCTCAAGCTTCAGCCTCCCAACATGTATTGTCTCTGGCATTGTCCACCCAAAGTAGTCATAAACGTATTTCTGCTTGTACGTGTTTGATAAATGCTCTTTTCCTCTAATGATATGCGTGATTCCAAGTAAATGGTCATCAACAGCTACGGCAAAGTTATATGTGGGCCAAGCGACGTATCTTGACCCTGTGATTGGATGCGGATGAACATCTGTATCTATTATTCTGAAGGCAACCCAGTCAACCAAGCTTTTATCAGGTAAATCCAACCTTGTCTTGACGCGGAGGACAGCCTCCCCCTCGCTGAAATCACCGTTAATCATTTTCTCGAAGAGCTCAAGATTAACGGATGGGTCAGCTTCCCTTGTGGGCGGGGGAATAAATGCTTTTGTTTGCTCTTCCTCATCCTCATCTGTTTTTGCTCCCTTTATGTTAACTGTATCTACATATGCTCCTCCAAGCTCGATTAATTTCTTCGCGACCTCGTAGTATATAGGTATTCTCAGGCTTTGTATGTACTCCTCATCCCATTTGATGCCTAGCCATCTCAAGTCCTCTTTAATCAGGTTGTACGCTTCAATCATTGGTTTCTTAGTTCTTGGGTCAGTGTCCTCGAAGCGAAGAATCATTTTTCCCTTGTACATACGCGCGTACTCGTGGCTAAGAATAGCTACTCTGCTGTTGCCGATATGGATAACAAAGTCCGGGTTAGGAGCGAACCTTGTAACTACTTTCCCCTCAATAGCGTTTGGGAGGGGTGGAAGAGTTTTCTCCTCCTCTTTTCTTCTTTCTTCGGATAGGAGTTCCGGGTACTTCCCCTCCAAGAATGCTCTTTGTTCCTGTGTGCTCATCTTGTTGGCGTCTTCAACGGCTTTTTGTATAATGGACATTAGTGTCTTAAGTGAATTACGTATAGATGGTAGCTCAGCGATTACTTTGCCCACTACTGCTTTTAAATCTGCTTTTCCCTCGTGCTTGTATGCGTTTAGTACAGCGTGTTTAAGTGCTATTTCATATACTTTTTCCTCAATATTCTCTCCCATGCTCTTCTACCTCTAGGGTTTTTAGCAAAACACATGTTTTCTCTGGCCTTGTGAACGGTGATTGTATAATAGCTATGACTATTCCATTGTCTTGAGCTTTAATTTTTCTAACCACTCTTTTTCCGGAATACATAAAACCGATGGTTTCTCCAACAGATATCTTTTCTCCAGGCTTCACCAAGAAAAAGACTTTATGGCCCTCCCTGCATATGGTTTTTATTTCTTCTTCTTTTTTCGAGAAGAAACATTCATGGTTACTCACAATCAGTATGTTCTCCTTTACCTTTAAGCGTGATTCATCTATTAGTTCAGAGTACTTTGTTAAGATTTCCTCACATGGTATCTGCTGAAGTCCTTCCTTGGAGCTCTCTTCCTGGTTTATATAACAATCTATGGTTTCCACGCTCCTCGCTAGATAGCATTTTGTAACCAAGACTATTTTTCCCTCTTGACAATGAAGATGGCAAGTTCCTTGAGTATCTCTATATATTCGTTATTAAGTGTATTCTTTAATGACGATATAGCTTCTATGGCCTCACCCATCAGTTTCTCCATGTAATCTTCAGCCTCTTTTTTTATGCCTGCGGACTCCATTTTCATTGCTAGCTTCTCAAGTTCTTCTCTGGGAGCGCTTTGATTGCCTAGAAGTTTGTCGAGTAAAGCCTTAAGCTCGTCATCCCCTCTCTGGTAAGCTAGAGAGACAAAGAATGTCTTTTTGCCTCTCCTTATATCATTAAAGACAGCTTTTCCTATTACTTCTTCCCTGCCGTATAGGCCGAGATAATCATCTCTTATTTGAAAAGCAATTCCTATCTTACTTGCGTACTCTCCGAGTAATCTCACGTTTTCTGGACTGGCTCCAGCTATTATTCCCCCAATTTTCGCTGATGCCTCGAGAAGAGCGCCTGTCTTCATGTACACCATTCTTAAGTATTCATTGAGAGTTACCCATTTTCTCTTCTCAAAGCTCATATCAAGCGCTTGTCCCTCAGCGACTGTTGCTGTTGCTTTAGAAAGCTCGTGGGTAGCCCAGGCTAGCCTCGAAGCATCTATTCTTTTTCTCACATCATCGTTGGTGATTATCTCAAAAGCCTTAGCGAAGAGGAGGTCACCGGCAGTTATAGCTATGGGTTCTCCCCATATTGTGTGCACTGTTTTTACGCCTCTCCTGTACTCGTCTTTATCCATTATGTCATCATGAATCAACGTGAAGGTATGTATTAGCTCGACGGACGCTGCGAAGGGTATTAGGTCTTCTTCGTTGTTAGTGAAAATCAGGCCTGATGCCATTAGGATTGCTGGTCTTACTCGTTTTCCGCCTGACCTTATTATGTGTAGTGAGGCCTCGTACAGCTCCTCGGGCTGTCCCTTGATATTACTGAATATGTAGTCGTCTACTTTTTTGGCTACTGTAGATAGAAATTCGCTTAGCTTACTTTTCATGTGCCTTGTCCCCCGGGTATTTTAGGTTTCTCTGGTTAATCCAAGTTGTTATTCTTGGGCCTAGAACAGGCTTCTTGGTCCTCAGCTCCTCTATGTTTCTAGAGCCTGTTAGGAACAAGGCGACCTTTAGCTCGTAGGTAACTTTATCGATCAGCTCTTGCAGAGCACTCTTTCCCTTAACAGCGGCTTTGAGAAATGGAAGAGCCATACCAGCGTAATCAGCCCCAAGTGCTATGCACCTAGCTATATCCAGGCCTGTTCTAACTCCGCCGCTACATATAACTGTTGCTTCTGGATAAGCTGTCTTTACCTCTAGAACGCTGAGCGCGGTTGGTATACCCCAGTTAACGAAGGACTTTGATGCTCTAGCTCTGAGTGTATCTCTATTTCTCTTTGCCCTGTACATTTCTACCTTAACCCAGCTTGTCCCCCCAAGACCACCAACATCGATGATTTTTACCCCCGACTTCTTAAGCAATAAAGCTGTCTCCATGGATATCCCATTCCCCGTTTCTTTAACGATGATCGGGACACCCAGCTTCTCAACAAGGATGGATAACCTGTTAAAAATGCCCTTGTAGTGAGGGTCTCCCTCAGGCTGGAAGACTTCCTGGGCAGGGTTTAGATGAATAGCTAGGGCATCAGCCTCAATCATCTCAACGGCCTTCTCGGCCAGCTCAATAAAATCATCTTGGAGAAGCTGTTGCGCGCCGAGGTTTCCTATGACCGGCACGCTTGGAGCTCTGTCCCTGACAACTCTGTATGTCCAGCTAAGGGAAGAATTCAATAGACCAGCTCTCTGGCTTCCGACCCCTATAGCTATTTTCTTCTCCTCTGCGACCTCGGCTAGAATAGCGTTGATCTCCCCACCTAAAGGGTGGCCGCCCGTCATGCCTGTTACTATGAGAGGCGCTGATAGCTTCTTGCCTAGTAAGAGGGATTCTGTGGATACCTCAGTGAAATCCAGCTCTGGTAATGACTGATGAATAAGTGCTACCTCGTCTAGGAGGCTTTCTCCCTCTTCTACTCTTTTTGATAGTGTTATGAAGATGTGGTCTAGTTTCCTGAGTTTAATGTCGTGTTCATTCATGATGACCAGCTTTAATGTCTCGTGTAGTTCTCTATGGAAAAGATTTGCACGGAAATAATTATTTATGTATTGTTGATAAATCCTTTTTGTCATTCATGCTTGATTGCTCTTTCCTCTCTGAAAAAGGACAGGATTTCAATTGTTGGTTAATTAAATGAGTTTTAGTTAATCTTTATTGTAGCGTATATTGTTTTTGATTGAGGAAGTCTTACGTATTGCTTTGGAATAATCATTGTTTATTATCTTCCTTTTATAAACAAAAACTCAAAAAAAGGCTTGGAGAGATGAGCATGAACGTCTGGGTACTTGCGCTATTAGTGTATGTTTCGCTATTCATCATCAGTCTGTCTATAGCATTCATGATTGATACTCTAAGACTTTTAATTAGAAGAGTTGTAGCTAAGAGGTAGGTGGCAACGATGGAGTTCTCGCAGGTTATTCCTCTCCTGGGTTTACCCCTAGGCGAGCTGTTGTTAAGGCTGTTTTTAATTGTGGGCGGCATACTCGTCATTTATGGCGGCATAAAGGAGGTTCTGGAGCCACTCATAATGGTGCCGTTCGGCCTGGGGTTAGCGGTGTCTAACGCTTCATACCTGGCTCTGAGCGTTAATGGAGTTATAATCAATAATCCACATCTCTCCTGGAACCTCACTGGCTATGAATGGATACAGTACTTCTGGCTTCAGCCTTTCTACAACTTCACTTTCATGACAGGTCTCATAGCCGCATTAGTGTTCATGGGCATAGGTGTGCTAACAGATATATCGTTCCTGTTAGCGAGGCCGTACGTTAGCTTCATTATAGCTGCCTTCGCTGAGCTCGGCACGGTTTTTACTTTACCTATAGCTACTCATCTTGGATTAAACCTCAAGGAGGCGGCATCAGTAGCTCTCATAGGCGGTGCTGATGGACCCATTGTCCTTTTCTCATCAGTTACTCTAGCGCCTCATCTATTCATCCCGATAACAGTTGTTGGCTACCTTTACCTAAGCTTGCTATACCTATACCACGAGAGGCTTGCTAGAATCGTTATTCCTAAATCTATGGCTTCAAAGCCTATGCCTAGCACTGCTGTAGAGGTCAGCAAAAGTGAGAAGATAGCCTTCGCTATACTGATGCCCATTATTCTTGGCGCTATTTTTCCATCAGCTTCACCGTTGCTGCTATCGTTCTTCATCGGTGTTTTAATAAGGGAGGTCATGATTGATAGGTACGTCAAGTTGCTCGACGAGGTTATTCTCAGCGTCTCAACGTTCTTCTTGGCTTTTGTTCTCGGCGCCTCAACAACAAGCGATGTCGTGCTTAACCCCGTTGTAGGCAAGATTCTGTTGCTCGGCATAACGGCGCTTGTGCTGTCAAGCCTCGGCGGGATGTTGGGCGGTATATTGCTGAGCGTGGTGACGAAAGGAAAATACAACCCGTTGCTAGGAGTCGCGGGAGTATCATGTGTGCCTACCACGGCCAAGCTAGCTCAGAAGCTAGCTCTCAAGTACAACCCTGAGAACTACATGATAACGGAGCTTATGGGTCCAAACGTCGCTGGCGTCGTGACCACAGCCATAGTCGCCGCTCTATACTTATCGTTATTTATTGGAACATGATTTTTTTAGCTCCAAAAAGAAACATCTTTTTAAACGCCTGAAACTTTTAACTCTCTGGAAGGTGGTTATACCCTTAATTAAAATAATGGGTGGATAGCTCGTGAGTGAGGAAACAGGATACAGATACGTGGTTAGGCTAGCGAACACAGACCTAGATGGCTCCCTGCCACTCGTTTACGGATTAGCAGGAATCAAGGGAGTAGGCTTCAATACGGCTCTAGCCATTCTACGCGTAGCGGGGATCAACCCATGGAAGCTAACAGGAGAGTTAAGTGATGAGGAAATCAGAAAGATCGAATCGATACTCGTTGACCCATTATCCAACGGTATTCCCGGATGGATGCTTAACAGAAGGAAAGACTATGAAACAGGCCTTGACCTCCACCTAATAGGCTCTGATTTGATATTCAAGGCTAGACAGGACATTGAGAGGGAAATAAAAATTAAAAGCTGGAGAGGAATAAGGCATAGTCTAGGCTTAAAGGTCAGGGGACAGAGGACAGCCACTACTGGAAGATTCGGCCCAACCGTGGGTGTAACCAAAAAGAAGCCCACACAGAAGTAGGTGATGGAGAGATGGGTGATCCTAGGAAATCAAGAAGAAAGTGGATTGGCCCTAATCATCCTTGGAGGAGGGAGAGATTACAACAGGAAATCGTCCTTCTAGGTAAGTATGGATTGAGGAATAAGAGAGAGCTTTGGCTAGCTAACACTATTGCTAGGGAGTTCAGGCACAGAGCCCGTAAGCTGCTAGGTCTGAGCGAGGAGCTTAGGAGAAAGGATGAAGAGCTTCTTCTCAAAAGGCTAGTAAGCATGGGCTACTTGCCCGAGGGAGCCACTCTTGATGACGTTTTGTCGCTCACTGCCGAGAACATTCTTGAGAGGAGGCTGCAGACAATCGTTTACAAGAAGGGTCTTGCTAGGAGCATTTATCAAGCTAGACAGCTAATTGTTCATGGACACATAGTTGTTAAGGGAAGACGCGTGTACTCGCCTGGATACTTGGTGAGCAGAGAGGAAGAGCCATTCGTTGATTTAGCTCCCAACAGTCCATTTAGAAAAGCTCAGGAGGAACAAGCTGCTTGAGGTGAGCTTGGTTGTCGTTGAGCAGGGAGCTGAGATGGGGCATAGCGCATATATACAGCAGCTTGAACAACACTATTGTCCATATAACCGATATTAGCGGGGCAGAGACCTTCTCGCGTGTTTCAGGTGGTATGGTGGTTAAGGCTGATAGGGAGAAGCCATCACCCTATGCAGCCATGGTTGCTGCCGCAAGAGCTGCCTCGCAAGCAATGGAGAGAGGCATAACGGCTATTCATATTAAGGTAAGGGCTCCTGGAGGCTATGGACCAAAAACTCCTGGTCCCGGGGCTCAGGCGGCTATAAGGGCTCTCGCGAGAGCAGGCTTCGTGATTGGTAGGATAGAGGATGTTACTCCGCTGCCTCATGATAGCATAAGAAAGCCTGGAGGAAGGAGAGGTAGGAGAGTCTAGGGGGATTACTTTTTGGTTAAAGCTGAAGTATTGAGAAGCGATTCTTTTATCTTGGCCCTGAGATTCACTGACGCTCCACACCACGTTCTGAACGCTATTAGAAGAGCAATAATAGAGGAGGTGCCAACACTAGCTATAGACACGGTTATTTTTGTCGAGAACAACAGTGTTCTTCACGATGAGGCTCTTGCACACAGGCTTGGTTTAATTCCGTTTGTAAGCTCCGAGGCAGTTAACAAGTATAGAAAGCCCGAGGAGTGCATGGAGAGGCCTGAGGAGACGGGGTGCTCGACGAAAGCTTACCTTGAGGTAAAAAACGATAACAGCGAGGAGATGGTTGTTCTAGCTAGCCACCTGCGCGTGGAGGATCCCGACGTCAAGCCCGTTTACCCCGATATACCCATAATTATTCTATCCAAGGGCCAGAGGGTTGTGCTCGAGGCTATTCTAAGGCTCGGTAAGGGAAAAGAGCATATCAAGTGGAGCCCTGTCTCGGTCTCAACACTAACCTATCAGCCAATAGTAAAGTACGACTTAACCGCTCTAAGTGAAGCTAGCCTGAGGGAATGCATATCATGCATATCTAACTATGACTCAAAAGTAGCCGAGAAAATGGCTGGAACTCTCAAGGGAGAGCTTAAGCTGGATCCCCTAAAGCCAACTTCTCTGCTTAGGTACTGTTCAGCTAACGTCTGCGGTAACAATGTTATGGTTGAGTACCTGGAGGACGAGCTTATACTGAGGTTTGAGTCGATAGGGTCTTTAACTCCAAAAGAGATTGTTTTTTTAGCCATTAAGGAGCTAAAGGAAAAGCTGGATGCTTTCATGAATGAGCTAAAGCCAATCGTACAAACAGGAGTGAAGGGTGTATCTCAATGAGCAGAAACGTGATATCGACTAATATACATAAAAGAAAGCTCATACGACAACTGGAAAAATTATCCGATAAAACGGATAAAGCTATTTGGGAAAAGGTATCAGAGATTCTGAGTAGGCCTAGGAGAAAAAGAGTAGCCGTGAATATTGGAAAGATAAACAGGTTAGCCAACGATGGAGAAATAATCATTGTACCCGGCAAGGTTCTAGGAGGAGGGCTTCTGGAGAAAAAGCTGGTTGTAATAGCCGAGAGCTTCAGCAAGACGGCTTGGCAAAAAATACTTGATAATGGCGGAAAACCGTATACTCTCTACGATGTTGTTTCAAAACCAAGCCTGGTTGAGGGGAAGAAAGGGCTAAAACTAATAGTATAGAGGTGACCGGGATGAGCATGCAGGAAAAAAGCGTTGGTGAGAACATAGTCATCGTTGACGCCACATCACAGGTTCTAGGCAGATTGGCGAGCAGGGTGGCGAAGCTCTTGCTCGAGGGGAAGAAGGTGATAGTCGTCAACGTTGAGAAGGCAGTCGTGTCCGGAGACCCTGTGATGGTTATAGAGGCATACAAGAAACTATTCAACGTATCTAATTTCAGGAACCTGGAGAAACAGGGTATAAGGAGACCAAGAAACCCAATTAATTTATTTAAGAAGACTGTAAGGGGCATGCTTCCGTACAAGAAGCCAAAGGGGAGAGAGGCCTTGAGAAGGCTAACGGTACATCTGGGCGTTCCTGAGGGACTTGATAAAGCAAGCTTTATAAGATTCGAAGACTCTGATGTATCAAAACTCCCGAGAAAATACATAACTCTTGGTGAGCTGGCTAAACAAATGGGCTGGAAGGGTGATTCTCTATGAAAATCGTCGTAGCCACTGGTAAAAGAAAAACAGCTATAGCGAAGGCCCTTGTTAAGCCCGGTAAGGGTAGAGTATTCATAAACGGTATACCGCTGGAGATATATCCAAACGAGCTCTTCAAGCAGAAGGTTATGGAGCCGTTATTGCTGGCTGGCAGAGAGATATGGTCCAACATAGACATATATGTTAACGTTAGGGGAGGAGGAGTTATTGGGCAGGCCGATGCAGTTAGGTTCGCGATTGCGAGGGCGCTAGTGGCTTTCTTCCCAGAGACAAATCTTAAGAAAGTATACAAGGAGTACGACAGAACGCTTCTAGCTGGTGACCCAAGGCAAACCGAGCCTGAAAAATACATGCACTACAGCGCCAGGAGAGCTTGGCAGAAGTCTTATAGGTGAAATCACATGATTATCCCCGTGAGATGCTTCACGTGTGGGAAGGTTATAGCGCATTACTGGGATGAGTTCAGCAGGAGAGTTCAGAGTGGGGAGGACCCCGAAAAGGTACTCAACGACCTGGGCCTAGATAGGTATTGCTGCAGGAGAACCCTTATTGCACATGTTCCGCTTATAAAACAAGTGCTTAAGTTTAAGCCTATGAGGTGATTAGTGCATGAGCTTCGATGAAAAGGAAGTTGAGCAGATAACAGAAATTAAGAAAACTCAGGTAGAGCTCCTAGTCCCAATAGAGCAGTACCTAGCAGCAGGTGTTCACATAGGAACATCCGTGTGCACAAAGGGCATGAGGCCATTTATCTATAGGATAAGGCCTGATGGGCTATACGTGCTGGATGTTAGGAAAATAGATGAGAGGCTCAGAATAGCTAGCAGAATGATAGCTTCTTACCCGCTGGAAAAGGTAGTTGCTGTAAGCGTTAGACAGTACGGATTCACCCCTGTTCTCAAGTTTGCTCAGTACACCAAATCCAAGGCAATTACGGGAAGGATCACCCCAGGTATACTAACAAACCCGCATCTAGAGCACTATATTGAGCCTGAGCTCATAATTGTGACTGACCCCAGAGCTGACCAACAGATAATAAACGAGGCACTCAAGGCCGGTGTGCCGATAGTCGCGTTCTCCGATACCGATAATAGAACGGAGGGAATAGACCTCATAATACCTGCTAATAATAAGGGGAGGAAAAGCCTAGCGTTATTGTATTGGTTATTGGCGAGGGAAGTCAGCAGGGAGGCGGGGCTAATACCAAGGGATAAGGACTTGCCGGAGCCCCCCTCAGCCTTTGAAACCAAGCTTGGTGTGCAAGGCTAATGGAGGGATTAGTAAGAAAACCCGTAGTCTCAGGTCTTTTTTATAGCGATAACCCATCTTCTCTTATCAAGGAGATTGAATGGAGTTTTCATCACCACGTTGGCCCCGGTGTTCTCCCCTCAACTAGTGAAGGCATGCAGCGTTTATCATTGGGTTATGTTTCCCCTCACGCTGGCTACGCTTACAGTGGCCCTGTCGCTGCTCACGTTTACTATCGTTTATCGCTTGAGAAAACCCCTGATACAATAGTGATTATAGGCACAAATCACTCGGGCCTGGGAGAAGAGGTCTCTCTGGCTCCCTGGAAAGAGTGGGAAACGCCGCTGGGGAAACTGGCCGTTGATGTCGAGGCCAGGGATTACCTAATTAGACACGCTTCTATAATAAAGCCTGATTACCTAGCTCACATAGAGGAGCATAGCGTGGAGGTCCAGTTGCCATTTATCCAGTACATATACATGAGGAGAGATAAGAAACCAAGGATACTCCCAATAGTAGTTATGGACCATAGACCTAAAACTATGCGTGGGATGGCTAGGGAGATTATTGAGACCATGAAAGAGCTGGGAAGAGACTTCGTTATAATTGCTAGTACAGATTTGAATCACTATGATTCTCACGAAGTCACAATTCGCAAGGATGAAAAAGTAATTAACGCTATATTAAATTTAGATGAGGAAAAGCTATACGAGGCTGTATTCAGGGAAGGAGTTAGTATGTGTGGACCGGGAGGAGTCATTGCTTTGATTGTTATCGCGAAAGACCTGAATACCGGCAGACCAATTGTGCTTAAACACGCTACATCAGGAGACACCAGCGGGGATAAAGCGCATACGGTTGGGTACCTAGCAGCGATATTCCCCCGATAAATAATCACGTTTAAGTTGAGTAGCAAATGTTGTTATCCAGTACATATAGGTTGCCCATCGTCATTTCTCATCAGATATGGGGAAGGGATCCCCCCTCGTTATGTTTGATAAGTAATGATACAATCACCATCAACGTTTTCATGGAGGAACACGACGAATATGCTTTATCAATAAACCTTGATATAGAGATTAATGCGCGCCAAAAGGAAAGGCTAAGAAAACTTTTGATTGACCTGCTCAGGGATATATCGCCTATACCCATAAAGGCATCAATATCCCTCAGGACGAGCACTAGGCCTAGCGGGTTATCATTACTATCCACAAGCCTCCATGCGTTGCTGGAGAGCTTACAGGCCTTCTACAAAGAAAAAATAGAGCCCGAAGACTACGTTGATGTTCTTGCGGGAGCACTAATCAAGGCCGGGTTAACCCTTAATCAATCTAGAAGTATAGCTAACTGTATGCTGAACAACAAATCAGTGATTTACTCTGAATCTTACGGTGTACTGTTCCTAGAGTCACTATTGATTAATAAGTGGATGGTAGCAGGAGAAGTAGAATTTCCTATCGCTTGGTCTGAGCCAGGGCTCTCCGAGCAGTATCTGGATTTGCTGGCCAAGCTATCCTCCCTTGTTATATCAGATATAGCTAGTTACCTAAGCGGAGATGCAAGTAAGAGTTATTTATTGAGATTGTTCAATGGAATTTGGTATATCATGGGTTTTCATCCATGGAGCAATGGAGACCATACTGAAGATGAACGCTATATAATCTCAATATCTACCCCGGGATGGCTGGTGAAGTATAGATTTGACTAGCGACAATTTAGTAATCCTTAAGCTTGGAGGAAGCTTTTTAACGTTTAAGGATAAGCCCTTTAAAGCTAGGAGGAAAGCTATTAGAAGCCTTGCCCTTTTCCTTGCGGGAAGAGTAATTGGTTCCGGGGTTAATCTTGTCCTGATACATGGAGGAGGCTCGTTTGGTCACTACGAAGCATTGATGGATATACGTAAGCACGGTCATCTAAGCTATGAAGGGTACCCTAGCATAGCATCTTCTATGATAACTTTGAATCAAATAGTCCTCCAAGAGCTAGTGAAGGCTGGTGTACCAGCAGTTAGTTTGCCTCCAAGGGCATTCTGCATTTATGACTGTGAATCAAATAGTCATGTGTGTAGCTACGATATGGTCCGCGCAGTAATAGAGAAGGGGCTTATACCACTTTTATTCGGTGACGTCATAGTTGGTAAGGGTACTTGTAACCCAAGCATAATTAGTGGTGATGATATCGCTGTTGATATAGCCAGCATTTATCGCAACGCCAGGATAGTATTCACTATGGATGTTGAAGGTATTTACATGCCTACGAGAGAGGGGGGTCTGGGCAGTTTGATAAAGGAAATGGACGCTAGAGAAGCCCATAATCTTCTTATGGAGCTTGAAAGGGTTGGCAGGCTTAGGGGCTATGACGTGACGGGAGGAATAATAGGTAAGCTTAGAAAATCACTGTTATGCATCGAGAAGGGTTTCTGCTTCGAGGTCGCTTTTGTTTCCGGGGAAAAGAAGGATTCTCTTTACAAAGCTATCTTTGGTTTTCCGGGAGAATATACTGTTATAAAAAACAAAGTTTAGTTGCATTTCTCACTTACTACTAGAAGCCTCGCCTTTCAAGGCGAGGGACCCGTCAGAAGTGGAAGTCAGGTTTTTTATGAGAAATTGCAGGTCTAGATATCGAAAATAAATAATTCTTTATGTATTAAAAAAATATGAAGTGAAAAACGCTATGTCGTCGAAGGATTATCTTATAGCAAAGTATGAGACAGGCGGTAAAGTTTTCGAGATACTGGTTAAGCCGGAGCTGGCTTTTCAGTACAAGGAGACGGGGAAGCCCGATATAAGGGAAGTACTTGTAGGCGAGTTTATCTATAAGGATGCCAAGAAGGGATTGAAGGCCAGCCCGGAGGATATAAAGAAGGTCTTCGGCACCGAGGATATTTACGCAGTGGCTGACGTGATACTTAAGAAGGGGGAGCTTCAGCTAACCACTGAGCAAAGGAGAAAAATGCTTGAGGATAAAAAGAAGCTGATAATTACCTATATATCAAGAAACGCTGTTGACCCAAAAACAAAGCTCCCAATACCTCCCCAGAGAATTGAAAGAGCAATGGAGGAGGCAAGGGTCTCGGTTGACCTCTACAAGCCTGTTGAGGAGCAGGCATTACAGATTGTTAAAGCTATCAACAGGATTCTTCCAATAAAGATAGCTAAGGCGCTTGTGAAGATTGAAATTCCCCCGAGCCATTCATCCAAGGTTGCTTCTCAGCTTAAGATGCTAGGGGCAATCAGGAAATCTGAATGGAGAAACGATGGATCCCTCCTCGTTGAGGTCGAGATACCCGCTGGTATGCAGACAGAGTTTATTGATAAAGTAAATAAACTGACTCAAGGTGAAGCCAATATAGTCATACTCAAGGTGGAGTAGAATGGAGACACAAAAGCTCGAGCTCTATGTCCAGAACATGGATATCGTTGTTCCAGGGGACCTTATCGGTGAAGGCGAGCTCGAAGAGTACTCTCCCTACATACATGTTGAGGGAAGAAAGCTCTTCTCTACGGTACTAGGAATAGTGGAGATAAAGGAGGGAAAACCAAGAATAATTCCCCTACACACGACCTATATTCCGCAGGTAAATGACCTGGTCATAGGAATAATCGTTGATGTAGGGCACTCCTACTGGACTGTTGATATAAACTCGCCATACGAGGCGCAGCTAAACGTATCTGAGACTCCACTGAAGCAGGTTATAGGCACGGAGAACCTGAGAAAATTCCTCGATATAGGCGACTATGTGCTGGCCAAAATCATTAGTTTTGAGAGAAACAAAGACCCCCTGATAACCCTTAAGGGCAAAGACCTAGGTAAACTGGCTGAGGGTAAGGTCATTGAGTTCAGGTCATCACGAGTGGTTTGGTCTATTCTGAGGAGAAAGAAGGTCATCGATGCGCTTGAGGAGGAGCTCGGGGTCAGCGTGCTTATCACATCTAATGGAAGAGCCTGGATAAAGGGTGTTTCTCAAGAGGCAGAGGATACAGCTATTCTCGTCTTGAAGAAAATTGATTACAGTCCATTTACTAAATTAACGCCTAGCGATATATCAAAGTTAATAAGTGAAGTGAAGATGAAAGGTGGCATGAAATGAGCGAGTTGCTGTTTGACCCGTCAACTGGGCTAAGGCATGATGGAAGAAAGCCCGATGAGATGAGACCAGTAAAGATGAGCGTTGGCGTACTTCCTAATGCTCAGGGAAGCGCCCTCGTGGAGTTCGGTAAGACAAAAGTGGTTGCAGCCGTGTATGGCCCTAGAGAAGCGCTCCCCAGGTTCATGACTCTGCCCGACAGAGCTATTCTAAGAGTAAGATACCACATGGCCCCATTCAGCACTAAGGAGAGAAAATCGCCTGCACCAAGTAGAAGAGAAATAGAGCTATCCAAGGTCATAAGAGAAGCGCTGGAAGCAGCCGTTATCTCCGAGCTTTATCCAAAAACAACGATAGACGTGTTCATCGAGGTCTTACAAGCTGATGGTGGAACAAGAACTGCTGGTGTGACAGCTGCTTCACTAGCATTAGCTGATGCAGGGATACCAATGAGGGATCTCGTTGCAGGTGTAGCTGTTGGAAAGGTTGGAGGAGTTCTTGTTTTAGATATAGATGAGTTCGAGGATAGCAAAGGTGAGGCTGATATGCCTGTTGCAATGATGCCTGGCCTAGACAAAATTGTTCTTTTACAGCTCAACGGTAGGCTCACGAGGGATGAGTTCAAGAAAGGTATAGAGATGGCTAGAAACGCTATAAAGACAATTTATGTTCTCCAGAAGCAGGCTTTAAGGGAAAAATACGAGAAAGAGGGTGAAGCGTGATGTCCATAACTCCCTCTAATTATCAGCTTGTCCCAACTATAAGGAAGGATTATATTCTATCTCTGCTTAAGGATGGAAAAAGGGTTGATGGGCGAGGGCCAAGCGATGTAAGGCCTATTAGTATAATCACCAACTATGTTCCCCGGGCAGATGGCTCAGCATACGTCAAGCTCGGAGAAACGATTGTTCTTACAGGAGTGAAGATAGAGCCAGGCACTCCATACCCAGATAATCCAACCGAGGGAGTGCTTATCGTGAACGCCGAGTTCGTTCCTCTTGCCTCACCTTTGTTTGAGCCCGGGCCGCCTGATGAGAACGCCTACGAGCTGGCCAGGGTAATCGATAGGTCTTTCAGGGAGAGCAAAGCTATCAATCTATCCAAGCTAGGGATTGTCCCAGGTAAAAAAGTAATGGTTTTGTGGACAGACATTTACGTGTTGAACCACAACGGCAATCTTATTGATGCCTCCGCTATATCTACTCTAGCCGCACTGCTCACAACGAAGGTGCCGAAAGTAGTAATTAATGGGGAACAGGTAATCCTTGAGAAAAGCTCTGACAACGAGTTCTTGGAGGTCAACAAGAAGGTCGTAACAGCAACAGTTGCTAAGATAGGCTCTTACCTTGTAGTCGACCCCAACGATGAGGAGGAAAGCATAGCTGACGTTAGGCTCTCAGTCTCGTTTGATGAACGTGGAGAAATAGTTGGTTTGCAGAAGAGCGGTATGGGATTCATAACCCCAGGCGACCTGGACAATATGGTTGATTTAGCGTGGAGGGCAGCCAATATCTATTTAAAGGAAATAAACGAACAGCTGGCGGCACAGCTATCGAAGCCCAGAGAAGAAAAAGAAGTAATCATTGAGAAGCTACCAGTCGAGAAACCAAGCGTAGATGAAGAGAGCGTGGAGGAAGAGCAGGAAAAAGAAAAACAAATTGAAGATTAATTAACTCTTAATATCTATTCAAAATTAGCTTGCTCACGGTGATTTTAATGGGAAGAACAAAGATAGTGGGGATAGCGGGAAGGTTCGGTCCACGTTATGGCTCAACCTTGAGGAAAAGATGGAAGGAAGTAATGGAGAAAAGGTACGCTGATCATCAGTGCCCGTTTTGTGGCTTCGTTGGAAGAGTATACAGGATTTCCGTTGGTATATGGGCTTGCAAGAAATGCGGTGCAACCTGGGCTGGAGCAGCTTACACTCCAAGAAGCGAGCTCTCTAAGTATTTCCCCACGGTAATTAAGAGATAACTTGTTTTTAGAACAAAGGTACATATTCTTCTTATTTATGCGCTTAGCTTAACTAATTAAGACTCTCTCTACACAAAACTAGTGTTGATGCGAGCATGAGTGAAGTTAACGAACCACCATCAAGGTCACTAACTTTATTAACTACAAGCAGAGAACCATCTCCTAGAACCAGGAGTTTAATTAAGGATATCAGTTCACTGTCAGCCAACATCGTGAGATTAAATAGAGGTAAAATGACTTTTAAGGAGCTTCTCTCGAGGGCATTTGCCCTAGGAGCGAAGACATTGGTTATAGTCGGCGAGATTAGGGGGAACCCGAGCATTATGAGGGTTTATGATACCGAGCCATTATGGATGAACCAACCACCTATTCATATTTTCACTCTTTTCATATCAGGTGTAAGCTTATCTAGGGAAAGACGTTACGGGTTACCCGAGAAACCTGTGTCTAATGTGTATGTTGTTTCGAGTGATTTCGCGAATGAGACTCATAGAATCATTTCTCTGGCTTTCACAAGAGTATTCTCGGCAACCATAATTAGACCAACGTCCGGGAAGGACGGGCTAAGAGTTCACATTATCCCTAAGCATAATTTATTCTACGTTTTTTTCAAGATGAGCGATAAGTTTGTAGGCCCAGTCTTAAAAATTAGCGAGGCGAGGATTATTGGAAAACCATTTGAGGGAGGTTAGCCTGGAATTTATGCTTAGGCTGGAGAGCGAGGCGGAGGCAGAGGCCTTATATAAGGCCATCCTACCTGAGATTGAGTCCCCAGTTGATGAGAAGCGGGGGAAAATAAAGGCTTATCGACGTGGTAGCACCGTTTATCTCAAAATAACCTCCAAGTCTCTCGGCGACCTAAGAGCTCTTCTAAACACATATGCTTATTTACTTGAATCCTTGAGAAAAGTAGTGATTAAGAAACTATGAATTAATTAAGCGGTGTTGAGTCATGGTTGAAAAGCTTCCTCCAGAAGTTCAACAAGCAGCTCAGGAGCTAGAGGAGCTCCAGGAGAGATACCTAGCTATAGTTAATCAAAGAACACTTATTGAAAGCGAGATTAGTGAGATTAAACGGGTTCTGGAACATTTAAAGGAGCTCCCAGAGGGATACAAGGTTTTTAAGAATATCGGTAACGTACTCTTTGAAGAGAGCAAGGAGAAAGTTGTCAAAGAGCTAAGCGAGAAGCTGGAGCTCGATGAGCTCTTGCTTGAACGTTATAGAAAAGAAGAGCAATCTCTGAAAACACAGATTCAAACATTACAAGAAAAGCTTAAGGACATGATAGCTAAGCATTACCAATCATTAGCAACTAGGGAGAAAAAAACTATAACTGGTAGTTGATTGTTTTGAGGAAAAAACTAAAGCAACAAATAAGTGATGAAGAGCTGGAAAAAACAGCTCTTGAGGTAGTCGATAGCATTATAGAGAAGCTTGAAAAAGAAAACATTGATTTAGCTTCAACGGTTGTTGTTTTGGAGAAAACATTCGATAATGCTCTTAGAGCGAGAGTGGAGGTCGAGCTGTATAGCGATGTTCCATTAATTCCAAGTGTTGATGAGAAAGCAGCGGAAGTCATTGATGTTGCGAGGAGGAAAATAGAAGATGAACTCCTCGAGGAGGATAAAAAGCCCTAGTCATATTAGGGAGCTGCTTAATGGCTTTAAAAACGCGGTTTTATTAACGCATCGATACGCAGATGTGGATGCTCTGGCCTCGGCTCTAACTTTTCGATACGTACTTAGCAATAAGTACGGCTATGAGCATGTATCATTTTTCTGTCCAGAAGGAGTAAGCGCTCAGGCATTAAACCTGGCTCGTAGGCTTGGGCTAGAGCCGAGCTGTATGGATAGCCTCAAAACCGATTTTTCTCTGTCTACAAGCAACACTATCTTAATCATTCTTGATGCTGGAGGTCTCGGTCAATTAGGGGTATTTAAGGATTTGTTGAACAAGGAGTATAAAAAGCTTCTAGTCGATCATCATAGAAAAAACGACCTAATTCACTTAGTCGATTATGTCGTTATGCCTAGGCAGGCCTATTCCACGAGTGAAATTGTAGCTATAATGTTCAAGGATATGCTCGATAACAAGGAGCTAGCTGGCTTGCTTTTCGCTGGTATCATCAATGATACGTCCAGGTTCAGGAGAGCCTCGCCAATGACCTTCAAAGCATCATATAGTTTAGCAAGGTTGTTTGGTTACGGTAAGCTCCTAGCTATGCTCGCAGTTGAGGAGGAACTAAGCAAGAGGTTGGCGAAGCTAAAAGCCGCGCAGAGAGCAATCGTCGCGAAGTCCGGCGATTACTTAATAGTGGTTACTCATGTTGGTAGCTTTGAGTCCGACGTAGCAGCTTCTCTGGTATCTCTGGGCGCAGATTTGGCTGTCGTTGTTTCTCCAAAAGACAACGAGACTAGGGTTGTCGTGAGAGGTAGCGGCAAGATAAATAGTGATATGTGGGGAAGAATCACTGAGCTGTTTGTCAGAAACCTCGAGCCCACAAGCCATGGTGGCCATTTTAGAGCGTGGGTTTTTGTTCTCGGTAGGTCATTATCCAAGAAAGAGTTGCCTAGCTTCTGCAAGAAGATAAGCGACTTCTTAGGCAGTGCCTTATCAAACGCTTAGTCAGGAATACTAAATTCTTTTAACCCTCTTAAATCTTAAACTAGAAGTTGATAAAACAAAAAACAGCTTGGTTATGGAAGAATAATCGAGAAAAGGTGTAAGTCATTTGCCTAAATACAAAATAGTATCGGAAATAGAAAAGCTAATGACTAACCTGGAGAATGTAAGAAACATAGGCATCATAGCTCATGTTGACCATGGAAAAACAACAACTACGGATACCTTGCTGGCCGCGGCCGGCATTATTTCCTACAAGGTAGCAGGGGAGGCCCTAGCTACTGATTACCTTGAGGTTGAGCAGAAAAGAGGAATCACGGTTAAGGCAGCTAACGTTAGCTTGTACCATGAGCTTGATGGAAAGCCCTATGTGATTAACCTAATAGATACGCCAGGCCACGTAGACTTTACTGGTAAGGTTACGAGAAGCCTGAGGGTACTAGACGGTGCCATTGTAATTGTTGATGCAGTTGAAGGCGTGATGACGCAGACTGAGACTGTACTTAGACAAGCTCTCGAGGAAAGAGTGAGACCTCTACTATACATAAACAAGGTTGATAGACTAATAAAGGAGCTTAAGTACTCGCCTCAACAAATACAGCAGAGATTCGTGGAGATAATCAAGGAGGTTAACAGATTAATAGCTAACTACGCTGACCCGGAGTTCCAGGAGAAATGGCAGCTCGATCCATCAAAAGGAATGGTGGCCTTCGGCAGCTCAAGAGATAAATGGGCCTTCACAGTACCAATGGCTGCCAAAAAGGGTGTTAGAATCTCTGATGTTATAGAGGCTTACAACAAGGGTAAAGAGGCCGTCGAGGAGCTAGCCCAAAAGGTCCCAACAGCCGAGGCACTCCTAGACATGGTTGTAAGGTTTATACCGAACCCGAGAGAGGCCCAGAAGTATCGTATTCCAAAGATATGGAGGGGGGACCTCAACTCTGATATTGCTAAGGCCCTGATGGAGGCTGACCCCAACGGCCCTCTCGTCTTCCTTATAAACGACGTTAAAATTGACCCGCACGCGGGACTAGTAGCTACTGGTAGGGTACTCTCGGGAACGCTAGAGCAGGGAAAAGAAGTTTGGCTTGTTAATAGCAAGATGAAGCATAGGGTACTACAGGTTAGCCTCTACATGGGTCCAGTCAGAGAGGTTGTATCAAGAGTCGTGGCCGGCAACATCGCGGCTGCTCTTGGTTTAGAGAAGGCAAGGGCTGGAGAAACAGTCGTTGACCTAGCATTCAAAGATGTAATGGTTCCCTTCGAGAAGCTGAGATATGTCAGCGAGCCCGTGGTCACTGTTGCTGTTGAGCCAAAGAACACAGCTGATTTGCCAAAGATGATTGATGCTCTATACAAACTAGCTATAGAGGACCCCAACCTTGTAGTCAAAATTAATGAAGAAACAGGAGAGTATCTCCTGTCAGGTATGGGACCACTTCACATCGAGATAGCCTTAACGTTCCTCAAGGAAAACTACGGAGTCGAGGTAACAACAACCCCGCCAATAGTTGTGTACAGAGAAACTGTGAGGGCCAGAAGCGATGTCTTTGAGGGTAAGAGCCCCAACAAGCACAACAAGTTCTACCTCAGCGTCGAGCCACTGGACGAGGAGACAATTAAGCTTATCCAGGATGGCTATATAACTGAAGACCAAGACCAGAGAGAAAGAGCAAAGATACTTAAGGAGAAAGCTGGCTGGGATATGGACGAGGCCAGGAGAATATGGACCATTGATGAGAACATAAACATATTTGTTGACCGAACAACTGGTCAGCAGTACCTAAGAGAAGTTAGGGACACAGTACTACAGGCGTTCAGGTTAGCTATGAAGGAAGGGCCATTAGCCATGGAGCCGGTAAGAGGGGTTAAAGTAATACTGCATGATGCAGTTATCCACGAGGATCCAGCTCATAGAGGACCTGCACAGATATATCCTGCCGTCAGAAACGCTATATATGCAGGCATGTTAACGGCTAAGCCAACAATACTTGAGCCAATACAAAAGCTTGATATCAGGATACCAATTAACTACCTAAGCGCAGTTACAGCGGTAATAACAAAGAAGAGAGGCAAGATATTAGAAGTCAGCCAAGTGGGAGACCTATCAAGAGTAATAGCTGAGATACCAGTAGCTGAAAGCTTTGACTTAGCCCCTGAGCTTAGAGGAGCCAGCGCGGGCAGAGCCTTTTGGGGAACAGAGTTCAGTAGATGGGCACCTGTCCCCGACTCATTATTAATGGATATCGTAGCTCAGATAAGGAAGAGAAAAGGACTGCCACCACAGATACCAAGCCCCAAGGACTTCCTGGGTCCATAACCATACTTTTAATACGCTATTCACATCTTATTTTTCAACTAGCATTAGCAATACTGGTTTCTCAAGGTGTATCTATTGGAAAAAAGGATCAAATCCATTGATGATTTAATGAGCATCGCTGATTTAGACCCTAGACACCAGACAGGCGAGATAATTGGCTCCATGACAACTAGTGTTCATCCAAGGGTCTTCGATGTTATTGCTAAGTTCATTGAGAAAAACCAAAATGACCATGTACTCTTTCCATCCTTATCTGCAATAGAAGAAGAGCTTATATCCGAAACAAAACGTATGCTTGGGTTAAGTGAAGATATTAGGGGAGTAATTACTAGTGGGGGAACGGAATCTAATATTCTAGCTCTTTACGCTTTCAAGAAAACGTTTAGCTCAAGGACAGTCATTTCTCTAGAATCAGCTCATCAAAGCATAAGTAAAGCTGCAGCTCTGCTTGAGCTTAATATCGTAAAGGTAAAAGTTAATGATGATGGTTACTACAATCCCGATGAGCTACAGGGAATGCTAGCTCGCTACCCGAACTCAGTACTAGTTCTTACTATGGGAACAACGGAGATAGGAAGAGTAGACCCTATAATTCCTATAATTGATTCTATAAGGAAGTATCATATCCATGTCCACATCGATGGAGCAATGGGTGGATTTACTTATCCATTCACAAATCCCAAAGAGTTTAGCAAATATGTCGAGCTGGTTAACGAAGGCCTGGCATCATTCTCAACTGATTATCACAAGTTCCCCGGCGCGCCAATACCATCATCTGTTTTGTTTATCAGTAGGATACTGGAGGATAAGCTTAAATGGGATTCGCATTACATGCCTGCAGGGTATCAGAAAGGCCTGCTCGGCACTAGGCCGGGGTACTCGGCAGCAGGTGCTCTAGCCACACTGCTTCTCAAAGGAAGGGATGGACTAGCTTACTCCGCAATAAGGTCTTACAACCTTGCTCTCGAAACTATGAATACCCTCAAATCAAAGTGGAACCTTTCTATCCCAAGGCCTGATGTTCCTTTGTTATGTATGGGACTAGGCGAAAAAGAATTAGTATACAGGGCTTGGAGCTTTCTGTGGAGCTATGGAATTAGAACATACTTCTGCTCTAAGCCTCCAGGCCTCAGAATAGTTTTCATGCCTCATATTAAGAAAAAACACATTGACAGGTTTATCGATAAGCTATTGGAGTTCTTCGAGCAAGGCTCAAGGGAATATCATGAACGATAGAAAAGCGTTTTTCATTAGTTATGATGGAACTTTATTCCACGGATTTCAAGTTCAGGACGACCTTAGGACGGTTCAGAAAGAAGTTCTTGAATGCATGGTTGAAAGCGCCGTTGAAATTAATGAAGCACGGTTGACATATTCTGGCAGAACAGATGCTGGAGTAAGTGCTCTATGGCAGACAATTAGTTTTTTTCTTCGCGACGAGGCTTTACATGGCTTTATTAGGTGCTTGAACTCGAAGAAAGGAATACTTGTATGGGGCTTAAGAGAAAGGTTGCCTTACGAGTTTCATGCATCGAGATCGGCTATCTATAGAGACTATATATACATTGATACTACAGATAAGTATACTTGTCCAGATATATCTTTTCTACGGGTCTTGTCGAATATTATGGCTAGGTTGAATAATTATCAGTTCTTATACAAAGACTGGAGAACCCCTCCATATGGTTCTGATTGGAGAATGCTCTATTTTATTAGGGTTTTACCGGTGGAGCAACAAATAATCATTCATGTAAGAGGAGAAGGCTTTGCTTGGAATATGGTTAGGAGAATAGTTGATTTTCTAAGAAAGGCAAAATGCAGATGTGAATTGAATGAATGTATTGATAAATGGGTTCCGGGAGCAGCCGAGCCTCAGAATCTATTCTTGGTTGGAGTTAGATACCCTATTGCACCTAAGCTAATTGTTGAAATCAGCAGAATAATCAATAGTACGTTTCTCTACACTAAAATAAAGTTCTCTGTCTTGAGTGCTTTGAAGAGGTTTCTCTCGATGGACCGGCTGGTTTATAGCCCTTACTCTCTGGCTTAGATGTTTTCTCAGTTTTCTCCTGTTTCTTCGCTAAGGCTGCTAGTTCGCTTAGTTTCTTCTCTAATAGCTGACGTGCTTCTTGCTCCCCCGTTATTACCACCGCTTCATCTGGGGATATGTTAAGCGACTTCATTATATATGCAGCCTTGTTTCTATCGAGCCTGTATATCACTCTTATCAATGGTATAAACTCGGCTAGTGCAGTTCTCCTAGATACATGTACGTTTCTCGCTATCTTCTCGGCAGCGCTAAGCAGTTTTTCTCTCGATGCTTTTGTTTCAGCTAGCATCTTTATCATCGCTGGAAAGCTGTACTTAATCCATTTCAGCTTCTCTTTCTTTGCTACCAGCGATACGCCAGCGGTGCTTAGGTCGTTAGCGTAACTAAGAAGATCCCATGAGCCGCTTTTTATTATTCTGCCTTTATGTACATCGGCTCTTGATAAGGCTTCGTATGCTTGATAAATGTTTTCTGGCTCGGTGAGCTGTACAGGTATGTTTTCGTTTATCCATTGTAGGAGAGTGTCAAAGTCCAGTTGGCTATGCATAGCTGCGCTTTTGGCTTGCCAAGTGTATTTAGCGAAGAAAATGCTTCTTAGAGTCTCGAATGGGTCCAGCTCCCTGTCTCTGTATGGCAAGAGCTTTTCAACTAAATCAAGAGTCGCTTTACCATAGGTTCTCCCTATGCTCTCCAGGTCGTTGATACATGACCTTAGGTCTCCTTTGTTTCTTTCATGTATTGTCTTAAGTGCTTTATCATCGCAGAATATTTTTTCTGCTTCACATATTCTTCTTAGTACTTCGAGAACATCTTTTTGGTGAAGTTCTTTAAGCTCTATTAGTACTACCTCGTTCATGGTTCTAATTGTTCTGAGTTGATTTGCATATGCATTGTTAGCGGTCATTATTATCGGGTTCTTGGTGTTCTTTATTACGTCAATTATTGCTTCAACGCCGCCTAGGTCCTCCTTCCCACTCAGGCCATCAACTTCGTCTAGGAGAACTATTTTTGGTTTTCCATCAAAGCTTCTGGCCTTACTGGCTATCATGGCGACTTTTTCTATATCGCTTTTTCTTCTGAAGTCGCTGGCATTCATTTCCACTATCTGTAAACCGAACTCTCCAGCTAACGCTTCAGCTAAGGCGGTTTTCCCTACTCCGGGAGGACCGTGCAGTAGCACGGCCTTCTTGGAGGGTGTGCCTCCCCTAAGCCACTCCTTTATCCATGCTGATAAAAACGCCTTGGCTTCTTCTTGGTTTACATATTGGGAAAGGTTCTTAGGCCTATACTTGATTATCCATGGAACAGCTATGCTCATTTCCACCACTTTTATTATATGTCTATCTGGTCGCTTGGGCCTGAATCGACATCTTCTTTCCAAGAAGCGTTAGCCACGCTAGGAATGCATTAAGCTGTATTTCATCATCTCCTCCTTCCACAAGCCTAAACTGTATCTCACCTGCATAATCAGCTATCAGGACCTTGGCCTCCTCAGGCAAGTCCATGTCGGACTTGAATATCTCACTGTGAACTTGCTTTATCACGTCCAGGCCACTCAAGCCATAGTCAATCATTAGTTTACGTAGTTTGTCTCTTGCTTTGAGGAAATCTCCGTTCAGAGCTAGCTTTATCATCTCTCTTATCTCTCTTGGATGGGCCAGGCCCACGACCTTGTATACCTGCTCAACGGTAACCTTCCCGCCCGCCGCGGCTGCCTGCAAGATGTTTATAGCTTTCCTCATATCTCCTTCGGAAATATCAAATATTGCTTCTAGCGCTTTCTCATCGTACTCTACCCCTTCATTTTTCGCTATATACTTCAGCCTGCTTATAACGTCCTCTTTTTTAAGTGGGGTGAACCTGAACACAGCGGTTCTGGATTGAATAGGCTCAATGATTTTGCTGGGGTAATTAGCTATTAGTATAAACCTGCTGGTAGGCGTGAAAAGCTCCATCATTCTTCTCAGAGCTTGCTGCGCATCGGCTGTTAGATTATCTGCTTCGTCAAGAATTATAAGCTTGAATGGTACTTTGCCAACGATCATCGTTCTAGCGAATTCCTTGACCTTGGTTCTAATTATATCTATTCCTCTTTCATCAGAGGCGTTAAGCTCAAGTATGTATCTCTGGTAATCCGGCCCGTATAGGTCGTGTGCAAACGCTAGCGCAACTGTTGTTTTGCCAGTTCCAGGTGGGCCTGCGAAGAGCATATGCGGTACATTTCCATCCTGAATGAACTTCTTTAATCGCTGAACAGTTTCTGTCTGATTAACGACCTCGTCCAGACTTTTCGGCCTATACTTCTCAGCCCACAGCACGTATTCAAGCTCAGTGCTCATGTGGCTTCACCTTTATTTACACATTATCTATTAGGGAGAAATAGAATTAAATCTGTTGTTAATCTTAATACTTAGATGTGGTTATCGGAAAATGAGTGTTCTTAATCAAGTAAAGAACTTGTTGTTCAGTGTTGAGGAGAAAAACACATCAGCCATCGTTGTCGCAGACAAGGTTGTTCTTAACTTGCCTAGCGGGAACAAGATAGTCACCATGAGAGGTGAGAGGCTCGAGGCGCCTTTTTGGATAATCAGTATTCTTGAAAGCAAGGGCTTGGTTAAACAGGAGGAGCCAATGCTTTCGATCAACGATATTCTTAAAGTGCATCATGACGAGACCCATAAGAAATCAAGCAGAGAGCTATCAAGCTTACCGGATAACTTTTACTTTAGAACAAGGAAGTTCTTTGAGGACTTGGAGAAGAAGGTTAGCGAGAAGCCTACGCCAGAGGCGATTAATCAGCTTAAGCAAGCTGAAAGGCTCGTCAACGAGATTATCGAAAAAAGATTAACCACTATTCTCTACATAGCTATTAGTGGTAGGGGAGAAGAACAGATTCTAGGCAAAATGAGCCCTGAGGAGGAAGCCCTGTACAGATGGGTACGTTTAACAATTAACTCCTGGAGGGAAATTCTCCTTGGCAGAAGAATTGGGTAACAGTTTGTTAACGATAGATATTGAGGCCGAGTTCTTAAAGTTTCTACGAAACTTTACTTTACAAGATGGAAAGCTGAAGTATCTTGATAGAGTAAAGGAGATGATTGATACAGGAAAAAACAGCTTAGAGGTTGATTATCCAGACCTTTACCTCTATAATCCACAGTTAGCTAAGGAGCTTGAGGAGAAACCGGATGATTTCCTGAAATACGCGAACTCGGCCTTGAAGCGGCTCGTAGAACAAATAAACCCTGATTATGCCCTGGAGAAAGGGGAATTTTACGTCAGGCCAACAAAGCTTCTCAGAATAATAAGGATAAGAGAGCTTGGAAGCCAGTACCTAAACAAGCTAGTAGCTATAGAAGGAATAATGGTTAGGGCTACACCAGTTAAGCAAAAAATGGTTAAAGCTAAGTTCATTCACTATAAATCAGCCTCAGACAAGTGTGAGTTTTACTGGCCTTTGGAAGGAGAGCTGGGAGATATTCTCGAGATCCCCCCGAGATGCCCAATATGTGGCGGGGGAGGCCCGATAAGGCCTGAGCCCGAAAAGAGCTTCTATGTTGATTGGCAGAAAGTGGTTATTCAGGAGCGTCCGGAGGAAATTCCACCAGGGCAGATTCCCAGGAGCGTGGAGGCTGTATTAACTAGGGATATCGTTGACAAGGCTAGACCGGGGGACCGCGTGGTTGTTACTGGTATACTAAGGGTTGACGTTCAGGGGAAGAAAGCAAGGCCAGTTTATGGCATGTACGTGGATGTTCTCAGTGTTGAGGTAAGCCAGAAAACCCTCGAGGAAATAGTAATCACGAGTGATGATGAGAAGAAAATACTGGAGCTTGCCCGTGACCCATGGGTTAGGAAAAAGATTATTTTGAGCATAGCGCCCGGTCTCTATGGATTATGGGATATAAAGGAGGCGATAGCGCTAGCGCTTTTTGGAGGGAACCCCAAGGAAACAAGGGATGGCATGAGAATAAGAGGGGATATCCACATTCTACTCGTCGGTGACCCGGGTACAGCTAAAAGTGTTCCAGGAAGCACTCTGGTTAAAATAAGGAGAAAAGGAGATAGCGAGGAGAAGTTGGTTGAAATAGGCAGGCTTATCGATTACTACATGAATGAGTATCGAGAAAAAGTTGTTTTCGACAAGGAATCCGAGATACTTGATTTATCTGTTACTAAGCTTGAACTAGAAACCCTAACATACAACACTGCTCAAGGAAGAAGCGAGTGGAGAAAGATAAGAGCTTTTTCCAGGCACCCTAGTAGCGGCGTTTTGCTTAGAGTAAAGCTTGATAACGGTCACGAAGTAGAGGCTACCCTGGGCCACAGCTTCATTGTTAAGAGAGAAGAGAAGATACTAACAATAGACGGCGCGGACATAGAGGAAGGGGATCTTATCCCTATTGCAACCGAGGCCTCGAATATCGAGTGGAGAAAAGTCATAGCAACAGAGTACATCGCTGGCCACGAGGGATACGTCTATGACTTCGACGTTGATGTTACACAGAACTTCGCTGTGGAGCCCTCCGGCGCGTTTTTGCATAACAGCCAGCTATTGCAATACATAGCAAGAATAGCTCCAAGAGCAATATACACCACTGGTAAGGGAAGCAGCGCGGCTGGACTAACTGCCAGCGTGATAAGGGAGAAGTCGACTGGGGAGTTCTATCTTGAGGCGGGCGCCCTGGTTCTCGCTGATGGTGGTTTCGCGCTGATAGATGAGATAGACAAAATGAAGGATGAAGACAGAGTAGCTATTCACGAAGCAATGGAGCAACAGAGTTTCCATCCAGATACCATGATTGAGTTGCCGGGAAAGGGATTGGTTAAAATAGGAGAGATTGTTGAGAAGTTAGGAGCACAATACGGCTTTGATCGAACAGGCGACACGGAGTACTTGAGGGTTATTCCTGATGACCTAACGATATATACTACTGATTTCGAGAAGACATTCTTGGTTAAGCCTTCGCTTGTTAGTAGGCACGTATCAAGCGGGGAGTTCATAGAGGTCGAGTTTTCCAATGGGTACAAAGTCATCGTTACGCCTGAGCACCCGTTCTTCGTTTTAACAAAGAAGGGCTTAGAAACTCTCGAGGCCTTCAGGCTTCAGCCAGGCGTATTTGTTCCAGCAGCGCCCGGAACAAAAGGCGCAACAGAGAAATACTTCGATTTGCTTTTAAAGTATATCAACGAGGAGCTTCCAAAGCTTGGTTGCGGGGTGCCTGACTGGGTAACAAGGGAAGGATTAAACCTTTTCATAGACTCATGCCTGATAAACTATCCTGAAGAACATGTATCTAAAGTTGAGAAGGAGCTCAGGAGAATAAAGGCAATAGTGAATCTTGATTGGCACGAGGTCAAGAGTGTTCGTAGGTTCAGGGATGATAGTGTTAAATGGGTTTATGACCTAACCGTTACGCCTACAAGAGTGTTCGTAAGCAACGGTGTTGTTTTACACAACACCGTTAGTATAGCTAAAGCGGGAATCGTCGCGAGGCTAAACGCTAGGTCCACGGTCATAGCGGCAGGCAACCCTAAGTACGGGAGATACATGGAGGATAAGTTGATAACCGAGAACATAAACCTGCCCGTAACTATTCTCAGCAGGTTTGATTTAATCTATATACTCAAGGATAAGCCATCCCCCGAAGTAGATGGGCAGTTTGCTGAGCATGTACTCAATGTTCATATAAGAACAGAGGACGTGAAGCCCGAGATACCTCTTGATTTACTGAAGAAATATATAAGCTACGCGAGGAAGAACATAAGGCCCATCATCACTGATAAAGCCAAGGATATGCTTAAATCATTCTATGTCGAGATGAGAAAGCTGGGAAGCGAGGCTGGAGGAATCGTAGCTATAACTCCTAGGCAACTCGAGGCTTTAATTAGGCTTGCCGAGGCTCATGCGAAGATGGCTCTAAAACAATACGCTACCGAGGAAGACGCAGCCGAGGCTATACGCTTAATGAGGGAGTACCTATACCAGTTCGGCGTAACGGAGGGAGGAGTTCCAGACATCGACATCATTACTGCTGGGAAACCTAAGAGCATAAGAGACAAGATGTTGCTAATAGAGGAAATCATAGAGGAACTAGTGAAAGAAACGACATATGAGTGCGCTCCTATAAGGCAAGTAGCCGAGAAAGCTAAGCAGAAAGGGCTGGACCCACAGGAGATAAGCGAGCTTATCAACAGGATGCATAGGGAAGGAATGCTTATAGAGAAGAAGACGGGCTGCTACTCCAAACCTCCAGTTTAAAAAGGGTATAGCCAAATGGATATAAATGAACTACCGATAAGCGATTCTTTAAAGACTCTTGTTTCGACTGAGAAGGGAATAAAGAAGCTTTTTCCCCCGCAGGAAGAAGCAATTAAAAAAGGTTTTTTTGATTTACAGAAAAACTTCCTTTTGGTTACCCAGACGGCTTCTGGAAAGACCCTGCTCGCCGAGCTATTACTCGTGGAGAATTCTCTTAGGAAGAAGGGGCTAAGCGTATACCTATCACCTCTAAAAGCTTTAGCATCAGAGAAGTACCGTGACTTCCTGTTATATGAGAAGCTCGGAGTAAAAACAGCTTTATCCCTAGGCGACTACGATAAGGCAGATGCTTACTTGGAGCAGTATGATGTTATTGTTACTACCTACGAAAAAATGGATAGCTTGCTTAGACACAAGCCCAAATGGCTGTCCAAGATAAACCTCGTTGTTATTGATGAAATACACTTTGTTGATGATGAGGAGAGAGGACCAGTGCTAGAAAGCTTAATAGCTAAGCTTAAGCTTCTAGTGCCAAGCGTTAAGCTCGTCGGGATGAGCGCTACTATCGGTAATCCACGTGATCTTGCCAAGTGGCTTGACGCAGAGTTGATAATCAGTAGTTGGAGGCCGGTTCCACTAAAGCAAGGCGTTTTTTACAAGCACAAAATAATTTTTGATAATGGCGAGGAGTTACAAGTAAAAAAGGTATTTGACCACCCCATCTTCGATTTGGTTTTTGACACTATATCCGATAATGGGCAAGCATTAGTTTTTGTTCATAGCAGGAAAAGAGCCGTTGATTTGGCCAACGCAACCGCCGCTAAACTTGGTATTAAAGAAAGCGCTGAAGCAAGATACTACTCGCAGCTTTTATTGGAGTCGAGTGATGTCCCCCTCTTGAATAACCTATTATCAAGCCTGGTGAGGAAGGGTGTATGTTTTCATCACGCTGGGCTAACTCATGAGCAAAGAACAATTATTGAGGAGGCATTTAGGAAAGGAGCAATAAAGGTAATATATGCTACACCGACGCTTGCCGCTGGCGTTAATCTTCCAGCAAGAAGAGTGGTTGTAGAAGACTACAGGAGATACAGCGGCATAGTAGGGTATGAGGAGATAAAGGTTATTGAGTATAAGCAGTTCGCCGGTAGAGCCGGTAGGCCTGGCTACGACGAGTTTGGCGAAGCAGTTCTTATAGCTAGAAGTCAAACAGATGTTAAATTACTGATGGAAAGATTCATTCAGGGCGAGCCGGAGAAAATTGAGTCTAAGCTAATGAGTATAAAAGCGCTTAGAAGCCATCTTTTAGCGCTCATCGCGACTCTTGGTCCTCTTGGAATGGATGGAGTCAAGGAGTTCTTCAAAAATACTTTTCACGGAAAAACATCATCCTTGATAGGTTTTAAATCAACATATGAAAAAGTGCTTGATTTTCTCAGTAACAATGATTTTATTGAGAATAGGAACGGTAGATACACCGCAACTAAGCTAGGAAAAGTCGTTTCAGAAGTATATCTTGACCCAATGACTGTGGTTGTGTTCAGAAACCTTGTTAAGAAGGCCACGCGGAGACTAAGTGACTTCGGGATGCTTTATATGATAGCTGTATCTCCGGATATGCCATCACTTTTAGTTAGGAGAAGAGAGGAGGAACAGTTAGAGTCTCTGCTCGATGTTTATTACAACGAGATTCCAGGCACCATGGATGATGCCTATATTCCTAGCTGGGAGGAGTATTTATCCCGATTAAAGACTGCTCTGTTCCTATACGATTGGATTAACGAAAAGCCTGAACAAGAGATAGTCGAGAAATACGATCTGGGCCCCGGTGATATAAGGTCGCTTGCGGAGACGGCTGAGTGGATAGCGCATGGATTAAAGAAAGTCTCCTTGATGCTGGAAGGTATAGATAGTTACGTAGCCCAGAAACTCGAGACCATTGAAATAAGACTGAGATATGGAGTTAAGGAGGACATAATAGAGTTGCTGGCTATACCGGGGGTAGGAAGAGTCAGGGCTCGTAGGCTCTATCTAGCGGGGTTTAGAACCATTGAAGATATTGCGAAGGCAACCCCGTCTCAGCTGAAAAAAATAGAGGGGATAGGAGATGCTTTATCGGTAAGGCTGATAGAGGAGGCTAGAAGGCTCGTTGGTTTATCTTAAACTAAATGCTTAGCCTGCCTTAGAGCAATGTGTCACTGGCTCGCCAATAACGCTTCTGCCCTTGTGTCGTAATACACGTATGTCCAGTATGCATGGTTTTTCTATTTTCTTGGGAATCTCTATTGTTATGGGATAGCTTCCCATCTGTCTCGCATATGTCAGATTATCCTCAGTTTTCTCCACATATACATTTCTCAGTATTGTTCCTTTTGGAGCTACAATGCTTAGAAAGAAGGGGTCATAATCATGTCTTACTTTCCATGTAAACCACTTAGCGTATTCATCGTGCTTGATGAGAATATTCTCATTCCATATCAAGCTTAGCTTCGTGAATGGGAGAACAAGGACCTTTCTTATGTTTATTCTCCTAACCATCAGCTTCTTCTTTTTCAGCATCTCGAGGAACTCGATATTTTTATAATAAGTTTCTTTTGTTTCTCCTGGTAGCCCTAAAACAAAGTTTATTCCTGGAAGAAGCCTTGGTAGCCCATTCTCCCCCCTCTCCCCCCCTACTCTATTTATTATCTCTATAGCTAAGAGAGATTCTTCTGGGGTGGTGTTGAGGTTATTTGTTCTTATTACTTTTTCATCGGCGCTTTCAAGGCCTAGTGCAGCAACGTTTCCCGGTGAAAGGTAGTATGCAGTCATTTGTAATACTTTCGTGGACTCCTCTTGATTCTTAGCAATAGTAGCCGGGTTAACGTTATCTATGTGTATAATTGCGTCGGGGGCAATTTGTCTTGCATGTTTTAGGAATTGCTCCATGAAAGTAACGTTGGGCTTTGGGTATTCATCTCCCTTCTCTAGGTTAGCTCCATATACTAAAAAGTCTGCCTGCCTACCGAACCTGAAGCCCCTAGCACCAAGCATGTAGAGCTCTCTGAGCTCCAGCAATACGTTCTCTGGATTTCTCGAAATCGGCTTTCCGTATAATGGCTCAACACAGAAGCTGCATCCACCTGTAAACCATCGGCTACATCCTCGGTAAGTCTCCAACTCAACCATCAAGTTGTATCCATAGTTTGGGTGTTGCGTAATTATTTTTGATCCAAGAATAGCGAACTTATCAGTCATATCGTAGCTTCTCCTTCTCTCTAAGGGATTAGCGTGCTCCTCGCCAAGGCTCAGCATGTTGTGCAGGAAAACATCTATGTCCCCTTTCACCACGAAGTCATAGTGTTTTCCGAGGTCTTTTGGATGATAGGCTACGCTTCCACCTTCTATACCCATGCCGAACATTGCTGCTGGGCCTGCCAAAATGCTTTTTGTAGGAAGTGATGCTAGCGTTAAGCCTACATTAATTATTTCTCTCGGGGATATAGGGGTTCCGCCGAGATACTTCCCAGGAACGACGACTCCGGCTATGATTAATGTTAACTGTGATTCGCTTGCACTCCGGTAAAACTCTGCCCATTTGCTCCTCGCCTCATCAATAGTGAAATACCTAATCACGGCTTGCTTATCATGATACCAAATTGCCCCAGCAGCGTACCTGGGGTAAACATCTATATAGGGAGGAACCCCTAGGCCAGCAGGCTCATCGGTGTATCCATCAAGAATAGTTACTCTGAGGACCATTCCGGCTCATCAGTAATCTGTGCTCTAGACTTTTCTTTTGCTTCCTCCATCTTCTTAATGACTTTTGGAGGCATTCTCAGGTCCTGAGAACGCATTTCGGTCGGAGAAACAAGAACTAGTCCTTGCCCGGGGAGGATCCTTATCTCATGGGCTCTTAAGTCATGGTTTGTTTGCCTCATCTTTTCAATTAGGACAAATCTCCTTAGCTCTCCCCTCATAATTACTTTCTTGAACCTTATTATTCCATCCGCTACGTGCTCAAGCCCGAAGCCGTATGATAAATCGCTGGTGACAGCGTATTGCGAAACTAGCAGAGCTGTTACGTCCCACTTATGGAGCACTCTTTTCACAAAGTAGCTCATTCTTCTAGCCATAGCTGGCTTATCGAGCCAGAAGGCACTCATGCTGTCAACAATAAGCCTTGTCCTCCCATACCCAAGCTCCTTTTTAGCTTCTATTACTTTTTTTACAAGCTCTTCAACCGTTAGCTCAAATAAGCTCCACTCATCCAGTTTTTCCTTCATCAAAGCATCGATTATTATCATTTTTTTGTCTTGAATGGCTTTCTCGAAATCAAAGTTGAACTGGCTTGCTTGATTAATTATTGATTCTCTGCTTTCCTCGGTTGTAACATATATTACGCGGTCTCCATCGATTATTCCTTGGTTAGCATAGTGAATGCAGAAGATCGTTTTTCCTGTTCCGGGCTCACCTACAACTGAGACAAAGAAGCCTCTTGGTATGCCTCCCTCAATTAGTTCATCGAATTTTCTGATACCGGTGGACAGCCTCTCAATACCTTTGCTTATGCTCATTGCTTAACCCTCGAAGGTTAGGAGGATATCTTTCAGTACAAGAACCTGGGGGCTTTTATAGTTAATAGAGTATAGCTTTACTCTTCCATAGCTTCTTTCGTTTACAAGCCCTATTTTTACCAGAAATTCTAGGTGATTCTTCACGGTTCTGTGGTTCAGGCCGCTTTCTCTAACGATTTTTGTTATGTTCGTTTCTCCATACTTGAGTATTGTTTTTATCACCTTTACTCTTCCCCGGCTTGAGAGTAGGTCTTCTACTTTTACCTTGAGGCTCACGTCTCAGTCCCTTACAGCCTTGTTTTTATTGTCTCCTCGAGCCTTGCCTCCAGTATATCGAGGGGAGCTGAGCTTATGCCTACTAGGGTGCTTTTTCCTCTGAAGCCTTTTCCACTAGTTTTTGTGTGAATAATTCTCATTTTCTTCATATCCATGATGTATGTGTATATTTGTGTGTGTCTTCTAGGCTTTTCCCCGTATGATTCGCATAACACCCTGTACGTCTCCTCTACATCTCCTATTCTTACAAAAGAGGATTCTTGTTTCTTCAAGGTTTTCACTATTGCTAGGAGAAGTATTAAATAATGAGTGCTGAGAGCCTCGAGCGTGTCTTGGAGCATGGCTAGCTCGGGCTTAACAACAATATGTGCTTTGCGGACATCATCTATCGATACTCTTTGTCGACCTGAAGAATCAGCGCTTTCCCCAGCTCTCATGAGTATCTCGATAGCTGTTCTAGCGCTTCCGCTTCCATCCTTGTCGTATCCTTCGAGGTGAGCGATGTAGTTGATGACTTCTTCGCTCACTGTGCCATCATAGAAGGCTAGCTCCACCCTATCTTTAAGGATGCTTGATAGTTCTCTCGAGGAGTATGGTGGGAAGTAAATTACGTTATGCATGAAGAAAGTGCTTATGGACTTATCTAGTGAATGGATAAGGGAGGTATTCCTGGTTATGAATATGAAATGCACCCTCTTTTTTCCCAGGAAATCATCGTCATACATCCTTACAAGAAAGTAAACGGAGTTTACAGGATTTGACTGTACAAAGTAATCAAACTCATCGAGAGCTACGATAGCGTAGGAATCCGTGTCCTCCAACTCATCTATTATACCCTTCATCATTTCCTGAGAACTCAAGCCTCTGTGTGGAATGGATATTTGAAGCGCATTAGAAATGGCTATGAGCACTTGTGGGAGGGTTCTTGCTTTGTAGCAGTTTATGTGTATATACTTCAAGCTTAATCCATGCTTCTGTGCTATAGTTGCTATTGTTTTTCCAAACATTCTCGATGTAGCGGTTTTGCCTGTTCCGTACCCACCAGTCAGTATTACCCTGTGTATGCCTTCACTTTTCGATGTTAGTAATGGCTTGAAGACCTGGGCTAAGCTTTTCAGCTGGGGCTCCCTGTGGGGTAGCCTATCTGGGAGATACTCTGGATATAGTTTGGTTTTGTCCTTGAAAACACTATAGGTATGAATCACTTGACCGAGGATGCTCTCAGCCCACTCTTGTTCTGGTTCCCCCATTACTACTGGTACCCAGACTACCTCATTATTCTATGTTCTTTTTATAGAGGAATCGTGATATAAATCTATAGTTGACCGAAAGTATTCTTTCAACAGTCACGGTCTATTGTTGGCGCGGGAAAAAGCTAATCAGTATATTATCCTCAATCTTCATTAGTATAGCTGAGATACGGAATTAGAGTATAAAAGGTATACCAGTGGATAAGATGTCTGTGAAGAACGCTAACCTAAGGGACTTCATTGAATCTCTGCTCTCCGAGTCTATGTCTTCTGTGAGGAAAGCTAACAATTGTGATTATGACAAAGCTAAGCTTGTTTTATCGGATTTAATTATGGTAGCTGCCAGTGGCACCATTCTTGATGATGACGCTAGAGCCTTCGCAAAGAAGATGATTAATGAACAGAGGCAAGCAACTATTCTTGGTCTTTGGAAAAAGACAAGCTTGCTTAATTCTATGATGGCCAATGCCTTCTCAGCTCACTCTTTAGAGCTTGATGATTGGATGCCTTACGGCTTTTTCCATGCTTCCGCTACTATCATTCCGCCTTTACTTGCTTATGGCGAGATTTACTCATACACTCTAGAGGAAGTTATAGATTCCGTGTTCTTTGGATACGAGGTTGGCGCTAGGCTCGGAGGCTTTCTTGGAAGACAGCATTTCCGATACTGGCACCCCACATCAACAGTCGGCGGGGTCGCATCAGCCTCCTCTCTTGCTTACCTAGCGAGCGATGGCTCTCTGGATGAGGTTGAGAAAGCATTTACGCTAAGTCTGGGATACTCATCGGGGATATGGAAAGTAATAATGTCAGATGTGTATCTCAAGCCTTTCAGCACGGTTCACGCGGTTTTCCTGGCTTACTTATCCAATGAGTCAAGAGAAGTGATTAAGAAGCCTTCCAGCGATTTCTTCTCGTCTGACAAAACTCTGTGCAAGCTACTAAACGGCGAATGCAACTACGAGAAGGCATTGAATGTTCCATGGAGATTAGCTATAGAGAAAACCTCAATTAAGCTCTACCCAATAGCTAGGAACATCCAGACGGTTGTGCAGGCATGCAGCAAGATAAAACAGAATGTTAAACCTAATGAAATAGAAAGCGTAACAGTAGAAGTGTTTGAGGAGGCATACCAAGTAGCTGATATAGAGAATCCTCAATCCATAGACGAAGCGAAGTTCAGCTTAAAATTCGTGGCTAGCTTATCATTGGTGGATGAAGTGAACGGAATAAGAAGCATAAGTGCAGGACTGAGGAACCCGCTTGTAAGAGAACTAGAGAAGAAAATCGAAGTAAAAACCAGAGAGGACTTCAGTTTGCTTTACCCATCCAAGCAGCCAGTAAGAGTCATTGTAAAAACAAAGCGTGGAGAAACGATAGAGGTATACGAGGACGAGCCAATAGGCGATATATCATCACGTAACATCGAGGCTATTATTAACAAAAAAGCAGAGATGCTATCAAAAGACACGGGCGACCTAAGGTTACTGGCTATTCCAAATGCAATAAAGAACATTAAGCTTAACGAGAGCATCGGCTCTGTTCTCGAGAAGCTTCTTTGAACGCATCGCTTAATAAGTAACGAAGTGTCAGGCTCTCATATAGGTTTATATGGCCTATAGTTTTTCATTGCTTAATGCTTTTGGTGTCGGCGTATTTAAATTCAAATATGCCTGGTGCTTAGCGATAAAACCCAGGCCGCGAATAACGTTTCCCTACTTGCTGGCGAAGCATTTCGAGAAGGTAGAGTGGCTACATGGCAAATGAGTATAAACAGTAATAATGGTAGAAGATTAACAACAAACTGTACAACCTATATAAAGCTCGAAACATCTTTGCGACAGCTTTTCAAGACGGCTTTTCCATCGTTATTCCTCAATTCGAAGAACGGGTTTTTTAAGTACCCCTTTTTATCAACATAATCCTTTAGTCTGATAATATCATCTTCGCTGATTGAGTATACTTTGTACAACATGTATGTGCATTTATTTGTCAAAACACCATTTATGAATCCACCATTCAGAATAAATTCAACAAAGCTTCTCCAATCATTATCGGAGAAGAAGCATTCACCCGCTGGATGTGTATGAAAGAAAACGAATGAAGAAAAAGATGGCAGAGAAATCCTCTCTTCTTCTCCCTCCACGACGATGATTTCATCTACATTGTAGGGCAATATTAGTGCATATTCATGCTGGTCGCAACAGACTTTTTCGTAGAAAATCTCTTTGACAATATTCAGGCCTTTATACGCTAGAAACTCGTTGAATTTCTCCAGAGTATAGACTTTGCCTAAGCATCTCTCCGTTGATATCTCTATTATTTCTCCATACTCTTCATTCGCATATCTCAATAGGTCGCTTGGAATGTTCTCTAGGCACAGGATTCCATCTTCGTAGTTATAGATAAACTGATTAAAGGACTCAGGTGCCTCTAGTTGAATATCTTCTATGAGCAGGGAAGCATAAAAAGCCTTCCATAACCGGCTTGTTTCACTGTTTCTGAGAATTTCCTGTTTCTTCATTTTTTTCTTCACTTTGCATTATTTTTTCAACGACCAGTACGTGAGAGCCATTATCAGTGTCTATAACCACAAAGTCCACGTCCTCGGGAACATCTATTATTCCTTCATACACGTAGATTTCTTCTCCTTTTTTTGGTTTAAACCAAGAGAGTTTTCCTTTTTGGTAGACGCCTATCTTTATGAGTTTTGATGGAGCTGGGAAAAGCAGTTTTTCTTCGCCTGCATCCTCTATTTTACCGCCATGCTTATAGGCGAAGCCTTTACCGCTTACCTCTATTAGTATTAGGCTATTGCTTTTTGCTTTCTTGCTTATTTCCTTCTTGGTTTTGATTACTTCTTTTGATATTGTTTCAAAGAGGTTTTCCTTCACAGATAGAGTTTTTTCATAAATTTTTTCTAGCTCGGGTTTGTTGACGTAGCATTTCAGCACTACTGGGCCAATACTGATTAGTTTTGGCTCAAGCACTCTTATGCTCCAAACCATTATTAATTGGCGTTGTTCCTCATTCATATCTTATAACCAAGGGTATTGTGTTATGCATGGACTAATAATTATTAATACTTTTTTCCAAGATAATGATAAACAGCTATTCATACTACATGGTGCACGATATGTTCTCCATTAATCCTTTATTAAACGAACTTATAGGGGAACAGGCATTTGCCTTAATAGCAAAAGCCAGGGAAGTTCAGAAAAGGAAGGGCATAAAAGTAATAAGCTTCGGTGTAGGTCAACCGGATTTCGATACGTTTCCACACATTAAGGAGGCAGCTAAAAAAGCTCTCGATGAAGGATTTACCGGGTATACCGAGGCAGCCGGCATACCTGAATTGAGAAAAGCAATAGCTGATTACCTCAACGAATCGTATAACGCCAGGGTTACTGAGAGAAACATAGTGGTAACTACTGGCGCTAAGACAGCGATCCTCCTAGCTATAGGAGCAGTGGCCAGCAGGGAAAGCGAAATAATCATACCTGAGCCAACGTACTATGCTTATTCACAGGCAGCAAAGATTTTCGGGGCTCAACCGGTCTTCGTGCCTATGGAATGGTCGAGGGAGAGAGGCTTCAAGATAAACATAGATAAGCTAATAGAGAAGGTCACGCCCAAAACAAGAGCCATCGTGATAAACAATCCAAATAACCCGACAGGCACCGTCTATGACAAGAGAGATATTGAGAGATTACTCGAAGTAGCGCGTGAAAACAACATTGCGTTAATATCCGATGAGGTCTACGAGAGATTCGTATATAATGGTAGCTTTACTAGTATAGCGTCTTTTGATGATTGGCTAGAGAATGGTATACTCATTAATTCGTTCAGCAAGACCTTCAGTATGACTGGATGGAGGCTAGGCTACGTGGTAGCTCACGAGAGAATCACTGAACGCTTGGTAAGCCTAGCCGTTAACACTTATAGCTGTGCTCCAAGCTTTGTGCAAAAAGCCGGTATAGCAGCCCTAAAGGGAGACTGGACGCCCGTGTATGAAATGATTAAGGAATTCAAGGAAAGAAGAGATCTTCTCTACAAGTTACTAAGCGAGATTCCCGGCTTCGAGCCAAACCTGCCTGAGGGAGCGTTTTACATGTTCCCAAGAATACAGGGTATACTACGGAAAGCGTCGCTGAGCGAAGAAGAGTTTAGTGATAAGCTGCTAGAGGAAGCGGGAGTAGTCGTTGTTCCTGGAACAGCGTTTCCAGATAAAGCTGGAAAAGGATACGTAAGGTTTAGCTATGCTACTTCAAAGCAAAACATCATTGAGGGCGTCAATAGAATAAAAGAGTTCTTGGAAAAAAACAACTATATATGAAAAATCAGGCTCTCTTGTAACCGATTTTTCTTAGAAACTCTACTCTCTCCTTCTTATCTTCCTCTCCTTCAACCCCCAGCGGCGTGTAGCCGTCCACCACACCTAGTATAGCTCGTCCTTGATCAGTCTCAGCTATGATAACTTGGACTGGATTAGCTGTAGCTGCTAGTATGCTCGTGACCTCCTGAGTGTGCTTTAGAGCATTAAGTATATTGATTGGCCAGGCATTTCTTATGAAAAGTACGAATGAATGTCCTGCACCTATGTCTTGAGCTGCCTTTATCGCGGCTTTTACCAGTTCCTCATCGTTACCATCGTACCTAATTAGCCTTTTACCGCTTGCCTCGTTAAATGCTAGGCCGAACTTCACCGTTGGGCAAGAAGTAACTACAGCTTCAGATATATCCTCAACTGATTTTATGAAGTGTGTTAAGCCAATTATGATGTTTGAGTTTTGCGGAAGTTCTATTTTAACAACGCTTATTTTTACGCTCATTATGAGCTCTCCAATTAACAATCAAGTAATCTCTCGTTATAAAAGTTCAATTAGGTCAGCCATCGCCTCGTTTTCTTTGATAGATATTATCCTTATTTTTGCTCTATCTCCTACTGTTCCTCCGCCGTTTATCTTTATAGTGTAGGGACCATAAGTGGATACTCCTCTGCCTGTTTCATCGATATCCTTTACGTCAACAACTATTACCTGACCTACATGCAGTTTTCTCGCCTGGTATTCTTCGGGCTTCTTTATCGATGGATATATACTGTACTTCGATAAATCTCTAGTATAGATTTCCCTGTGTTCTCTGTATCTTGTCATTTAATTGCACCGAGAAGTAGTTTTGTACATAAAGCTCTGATTACTATAGATTCGTTACCATGCAACTTGAGACAAACCTGAATTAACAAAGTTTTTTCTCGTTAATAAAGATTATTCCTATAGGCCTAGGATAAAAAGGTTATCAGTATCCTTCATTGATTTTTATATCTATAATTTTTGCTTCGCTACTTTCCGTGCTTTTCTTTATTATGCTTAGTGTTTTATCCTTTAGTTCTTGAAATCTTTCTTTAGTCTTAGCTTCGAGATAGAACCTTATTTTTGGCTCTGTTCCGCTTGCTCGAAGCAGAACCCATGAGTCATCGTTGAAGTTGACTCTAACGCCATCAATTCTAACAATGTCTCTGACATCGCTTCCAAGTTCACTTATTTTAGTTATAGCAATTGAATACACGTTGTTTTTTTCTTGATGAGAAGAGTAAGCTACGTCTCCTCTTGCCCAGTAGTATCTTGGTATAAGTTCAACAAGGTTATCTAAGTTCATCTTGTTTTTATAGAGGATACTTACAAGGTACGCCGATTGATATACTCCGTCTACCCATGGTCCCCATTGCGGGTCAATTAGTTTCCAGGGCTCAGCAATAAGGATTGCATCAGGGTGCTCAACAAGCTTTTCATGTAGTTTCCCGAGCTTCCATACAATTACTTCTGCGCTGAACCTCTCCGCTATCTCGTATACACTATTGCCCACGTCTGGAGAAACAATGATTTTTCCTCTTCTTTTCTCGCTTAGCTTATCTAGAGCATATATTGCTATAAGGTAATCCTGCTTAAGGAAACCGTGTCTAGGTGTCATCACGCTTAATCTATCAGCATCCCCATCATGGGCTAAGTACATTTGTGCGTTAAGAGAAGACAACAGTGAGTGGAAAGGCATTAGTACATCGGGCCTTGGCTCAGGGTATCTGCCGGGGAAAAACCCATCGGGATTACAGTTGAGTGAATATACCTTTACTCCTAGTTTTCTTAGAATAACTGGTGTAGCGTAGCTGCCTGAGCCATTAGCGCAATCCACTATAACATTTAGTTGTAGTGATGGAGTTATGTTTGAGAAGCGATGGTATATGTCGTCCAGAAACTCTTGCAGCATCCCATCATGTATAGCGAAACTTCCTACTTTGTTCCAGGGTTGTTTTAAATTATCGGATTTTTCTATTAGCTCTTCGATTTTTTCTTCTTTAGACTCAGTGTACTCCATTCCTTTTTCATCGAAAATCTTGAGACCGTTATCCTTAGGTGGGTTATGGCTAGCTGTTATAATTACGCCTGCCTTGGAACCTAATTTACGAACACTGTATGCAAGAGCAGGGGTAGGTAGCATCCCGAGTAGCAGGGCCTTGGAGCCTCCTGCCATGATGCCTGATGCTACGCTTAACGCTAGTAGTTGATTTGTTGTGCGGGAGTCCCATGCTACGTTTATGTACGAGTTTTCATTTAGATAGGCCGATAACGCTAGTCCTACCCTGAAAGCTAGCTCAGGCGAGACAAAGTGAGGATATTCTCCCCTGATACCGGCTGTTCCGAAATACTTCATTGCTCAATACCCGCGGCGTATCTGAGTATTTGGTTTGGTTTACACACAGTTATTGTTGCCAACTCAGTTACTCTGTATAGACGTAGGGTCTTAATATACACTAAATAGTCTGGGTTTCTAACGTTAACCGGGTTATCTATGAGAGAAGCTATCTGCTCTATTGCCTCCATCGTGTGTAACGGGATAACTTCCCCCTCCTTACTCATGAAAAGCCTCCCATCTATTTCAACTTTGAATGTATTATCCTTCGGTACCTTGGAGCTGAATACTTCTTTTACCGCTTTAGCAACTCTATCTACATAAACATCAGTTATGGCATCAACGGGAATAACTCTCAGTAGAGGCGTTTCTCCTCTAATTTTTTCTCTTATAATCTCGATGCTTCTGTAGGGATCATCGACTAAAATAAGCATCAAGCTTTGGCGGGAATCAATTATCTGTATATTTTCAAGTGCTTGTTGAAGCTGTGTCTTCGCTAAAACATAGTTATCGTAGCCTGGATAATGAGTCACAATCAAGTTGAAAAGCATTCTCTGCTTTTTTTGCATTAGCCATCCTCCTGTTTTTTCATTTGTTATTACTTAAACCCTTTGACCACAAATATTAGTTACTGTTTTCTCTTTTTTACGGTAAAAAGAGAAAAAACTTTTAAAAACTTAAACACGGTGAATGAAGCATTCGAGAGTGATAGTGAGAATGGTTATCCAGGAAACAGAAATGCTAAAACCAGCATCAAAGTTTAATGGAACAGAAATACATATTGGCGATAAAGTCATTAAAATCGGAGGAGAAATCCCAGAGCTTCTCCAAGGAGAAAAGCTCATAAGATACACGAATAGTGTTTGTCCTTACTGTGAGCGTCTCCTTCCAGCCATTATAGTTGAGAGAGAGAACAAGCTGTACATAAGGAAAAAATGTCCTGAGCACGGGGTAATCGAGGACCTCTACTATGGAGATGCCTCGATGTATTATAAATTCATGAAATACGCTGAGGAGGGCCGAGGCACTTATCCGTATGTGCCTGTAACAGCGCCGTGCCCATTTAGTTGTGGTTTATGTAGTCTACATAAAAATCATACTGCTCTACTAAACATAGTGGTCACCAATAGATGTAACCTTAGCTGTTGGTACTGCTTCTTCTATGCTGATAAGGTTGGCTATGTTTATGAGCCGTCTATCGATGAAATTCGTAACCAGGTAAGGCAGGTTAAGAAACAAAATGTAACTATAGCTGTGCAGCTGACTGGTGGAGAACCATTAATGCGTGATGATTTGGTGGACGTTATCAAGGCCCTTAAAGAAGAGGGGGTCAGGCATATCCAGCTAAATACTGAGGGGGTTGCAATAGCCGAGGTATATTTAGAGAACCCGGACCTGGCTGTAAAGTGGGTGAGAGAGCTCAGGGAGGCCGGCGTCAATACGGTTTACCTAAGCTTCGATGGCGTGACGCCTAAAACTAACCCGAAGAATCACTACGAAATACCATTTATATTTGATGCGTTTAGGAAAGCTGGGATGACCAGTGTTGTTCTCGTTCCTACTGTTATAAAGACTGTCAATGACCATGAGCTTGGAAAAATAGTTGAGTTTGCAGCTAGAAACAGAGACATAGTTAGGTCAGTGAACTTCCAGCCCGTAAGCCTTGTCGGAAGATTAAGAATGAGCGATGTAAATAGATTCAGGATTACTATTCCAGATGTAATTAACCTAGTAGAAGAGCAGACAAGAGGCATGATAAGCAAGGATTCATGGTATCCAATACCAGTTGCAGCCAAGTTCTCCAAGTTCATAGAGGCTGTCACGAAGAAAGAGCAGTTCTACATGGCTAATCATATTGCATGCGGCGCTGCAACCTATATATTCGTCGAAGAAAATAATGGAAAAGTAATCTATCACCCTGTAACAGAGTACATTGATGTAGAAGGATTCATAGAGACGCTGGATAACCTTGCATCGAAGGTTGAGTCTAAAGGTAAGGTCCTCACCTACATTCAGTTACTATCGTTGTTAAGAAAGTTACCATCGTTTATAAAGAAGGACGAGCTTCCAACAGGAACAAGGATTAGCTCGTTGATAAGAAAAGTATTGTTAGAAAGAAACTACGATGCATTAGGAGTGTTTCACTACAATACGATATTTCTTGGCATCATGCACTTTATGGACCAGTACAACTATGATGTGGAGAGAGTCATGAGATGCAATATTCATTACGCGCTGCCTGATGGGAGAATAGTTCCCTTCTGTGCATACAATGTTCTAAATGATGTTTACAGGGACTACGCTTTGAAGAAACACTCTGTCCCCATTGAGGAATGGGCTAAAACTGCTCATCCACATAGGTATGGCGTCAAGGATAAGCATATTCCAGATATAAGAAGGTACAAAGAGCATCAATTATACGTAAATACCTATAAATACTTCATGGAACCTAAGAGCAACTAATTGAAATAATGCTTTAAAGGTATTCATATTATGGTCCAAAATTATATATATGTATATTTGTTATCTCTTGTTCCGGGATTTGAAGGGAGATACGCGCTTCTTACCGGTCCTCTGCTCGGGTTAGACCTAACAGATAGCTTCTTCATTGCATCAATAGCGACGCTGACTCTCGCTTTTACCATTCCCTTAATATTTCCTTTTCTGGATAGAGTTTTTTCTAATCCAAAGCTCGGTGTTCTGAATAAATTATACCAAAATTACATAATGAAAATAAGATTAAGAGCGAAGAGCAAGGAAAAGTTCACGTTCATAGGACTAGTTTTGTTTGTGGCAGTTCCAGTACCCTTAACGGGAGTATGGACAGGTAGCGCTGTATCCTATGTCTTAGGCTTAGGGAAAAAATCAATACCAGCATTAGCTATTGGTGGGCTTTTAAGTAACTTAATAACTTATGTTATAGGGCATGTCTATAACTTATTGTTCTAGTAAAACTAGCTCTGACCTCCCCCACGCCCTAAAGGGAACACTCACCATTTAGGGGCTTTATAGGTTCCCCGCATCTATTCGGGTCTACATTTGTCATTTGCGGGACAGTCGGGGGCGGTCAGAGATCCCCCCACATAATGCATTTGCTTAGTGGTTGCGCTCCCCGCATCCACGTGGTTGGGGGCAGCCACGGTTCTAAAAACAAGAAAAGAACATAAACTTTTCTGCTCATCTCTCCCTTAAAAAACGAGGCTTTCAGGTGTAATTAGACTCTCTCTTAACTTATTGTCTTGTATTCGGCTATGCTTGCGTTGAAAGTCACTCGACCATGACCTTCATTGAGGATAGCCTCTTGAGCGAAGCTCGTTAAATCGTCTGATAGGCAAAAAAGTTAGCTTTTTCATAAACGAATCGAAAACCTTTAGGTTATTAACCACTTCATCACTAAACAAAATGGGGGAGA